>Ga0207647_10001544_pt1 | contig 17738 bp, 19 predicted proteins | sample KBSCornC2_FD_184295 | JGI IMG/M metagenome (GOLD analysis project Ga0207647, IMG submission 184295) | Corn rhizosphere microbial communities from Kellogg Biological Station, Michigan, USA - C2 (SPAdes) (version 2) | ecosystem: Host-associated > Plants > Roots > Rhizosphere ... | reverse complement strand
ACGCTTAACCTTGCGTCAGGCTCTTCGCGTTCTTCGGACCGGCTTCTTCGAGCTGATCCTTGGCCGCGTCGTTGTTGAGCGCGTTTTCCATTTGCGTCGCAGCGTCTTGCAGCGCGATCGAGCTGGCCGTGCTGGCCGACATTTCGGCGATGGTCGAAGCGTTTTGACCAACCGTTGCGCCGGACGAGAAAGCAGACGTATTGATAGCCATTTTAAGCACTCCTAACGATCAAGAAAAAACCCATTACAGGGCGATGGTGTTGCCGCGACCGGATGGACGCGGATACTGCGGATTCGTACTTTCGTACGGGGAACGACTAATGCAATGCCGGTACTGGCCTGGCGGCTCACGATGGAGATTCGATCGTGTTGCGGCACAATTGCGCCGCGGCATTCAGGCCGTCCGCGACGGTCGTCGCGGATTGCCGAAGCATCGGATCGGCCAGCTTGAGCGCTTGCGACGCGATTTCGGTCGCGAGGCGTTCGAGTCCGCGCGCCGCTTCGCCGAGCTTTTGCCGCTGTTGCGGGGGCTGGTCGGCCAGCGTCTTCACGCTGTCGATCGCATCGATCATTTCGGGGGTCACGGTGTCATACATGATCGTCCTCAGTTCAGTGGATGCGCGGCTGCGCGTGAATCGATGAATTGCTTGGTGCCGTCGCCGGCCTCGACGTATTGAAGATCGTCGACGGCGAGCAGCGACTCGACCGAACTCGGCATCGCCATGCGGTCATCGGGCGTGAGCTCCTGCGCCACGCGCGTGACCATCGGCTGCAGGTCGGCGCTCAGTTGCGCGAGCGTCGTGCGCACTGCGCGCGTGTCTTTCGCCACACCGGACACGCCGAATTCGCGGTGGCCCAGGTAGTGCACTTGCAAAGCCGGGTCGTGCAGCGACTCCTGCAGGTCGCGCTCGATCTGATCGACACAGCCGAGGTGCCATACGATGCGGCCCGGTGCCATCGTTTCGAGCGTCGTTCGCACGAGTGCCTCGCTCCCGGTGTCGGGTACCACGCCGACGACATCGAAGCGCCCGCCTTGCTGCGTGACGGCGACATCGGGCTGGTGGAGCCGATCGAGCGCGCGCTGAAGCTGTTCCAGACCGGCCTGCGGTGCCATGCCGCGTTGCGGCTCGGTCGGCCCCCCCAGGCCCGCCAAGGCGCCGGTGCGAGGGTGGAGCACGGCAGGCAAAGCGATGCCGGCACCGCCGATTGCGAGAACGGCGACGCCCGCAATCCCCAGCGCATGCAGCGTCTTGCGATTCTTCGGCGAGGCAGCCGGTGCGGCGGGCACGACCTCGTCGACGCGCACGGGTTCCGGTTTCTCCACGGGCGCGATAGCGGGCGCCAGCAGCGTTTCGAGCAACTCGATGTCGCTGGGCCAGGGCGCATCGGCGTCTCCAGCGCAGAGCACGACGTTGCCGAAGCGGTGCGGTTTGAAGTCCTCGAGCACGATGGGCTCGCCATGACCGTCCGCGTCGGCGATCGTGAGGCTTGCGTCGTCGTGTTGGCTCAATTGCATGGTGGGCTGATCCCAATCGCTGATCTGAATTTCCGCTTCGCCATCGTTGCCGATGCCTGTGTGCGTTGAGGTCAACTTTATGCGGGCGCCTGCGTGGCGCCCGGTGAGCAGACGAATTTCCTTGGTCATGAACGAACTCCTTTTTGTTGCGTTGCGCGTCGCGCGTATGCGTTCAAACGTAGGATCTGCGCCGCTCGATCAGCGAGCTGATCTTCGCGACCGCCAGCGCGCGCTCCGTATCGGTGCGCGCGCGTTCGAGATTGAGCAGCATCAGCGGCAATAGCAGATTGATCGACTCCTGTTGCTCGGGCGCCCGTTTGGTCGGGGTGCCCACAGCCGCGACGAGCCGCTCCCTGATCAGCGCCAGCGTTGCCGAGGCGCGTGCCGCGGTGCCGGGTACGGCCAGAAAGTCGCGCATCACAGCGAGTACGCGATAAGTCGAGCTCATCGCGGGGCGGGCCTCGCCTTGCGCCCGGCGCGCTTCGAGCAGTGCCGATTCCGCGGCATCGAAAGCCGCGATTGCCTGCTCGGGATGGTCCGTGGTGCGAAAGAAACGCTTGCCGGAACCCGTGCGTTTGATCTGGGCGGACGCGGCGCTCCCGTTTTCGTCGCCGCCCTCGCGCGTATCGGCGTCCGATTCGCCACGCTCGCCGCCGTGTCGCTCGGCGACGCGCATGACGATGTCCGCCTCTTTTTGCAGATGCTCGGTGAGCATCATCAGCAGCTCTTCGCTGGCACCCGATTCGTCGATACCGTCCTGTGAATCGGCGCCGCGCTTGCGCTTGGACCGCGAGCGAGCGCCGCTTTTCTGCGCTTGATGAACCTGATGCTTGTGGTGATGATGGCCTTGCGGGCCAAACGGTCCCTGCGGGTTTTGCGACGATGCCCCGTCATCGGCGGGCGCCGGGATCGGGCCGATGCCTCGGATATGAATGCTCATGGGAAGACGCTCCGCATGACGGATTGCGCGAAGTGCATGACGGCCGATGCACCCCAGGGTGCCGCCACGATGATGACCACGGTGACGATCAGAAATTTGAAGCCATGCGAGATCGTGGAGTCTTGCAGCGAGGTCACCGCCTGCAAGAACGCGATGACGAGGCCAGCGACGGCCGCCACGCCGACGGCGGGCAGCGAGACGAGCAGGCACAACGTCAGCGCATCGGTGGTCAGGCGCGTGATTGCGTCGGCATCCATGCGTCACTCCTTCACTTGTACGTCGAGATGAGGCCGTGAATCAGCGTCGACCATCCATCCATCGACACGAACAGCAACAGCTTGAACGGAATCGCCACGTTGGTCGGCGTCACTTGCGAGAGCCCGAGTGCCATCAGGAGGTTCGCCACGATCAGATCGATGACGACGAACGCGAGGTAGAGCAGAAAGCCGATTTTGAATGCCGAGGTCAGCTCGGTCAGCGTGAACGCCGGAGCCAGTACGACGAGATCGTCGGGCTTGAGACTCGCGACCTTGTCCGCCGGCCAGATCTGCTGCGCCGAGCGCATGAAAAACGCCTTCTCGCGTTCATCGGTATGTTTGAGCAGGAATTGGCGGAACGGCTCGCGTGCAGCATCGAAAATCGGCATCACCTGGCTCGTCGCCGTCTGGTCGCTCGAAAGCTCAGCGCGATGCACGGCCTCCATGCCCACGGGCGCCATGATGAAGCAGGTCACGATCATGGCTATGCCGTTGAGCACAGTGCTCGGCGGCACCTGCTGTACGCCGAGCGCGTTGCGCAGCAAACCGAGCACCACGACGATCTTCGTGTAGGACGTGACCACCATTGCTGCGAACGGCAGCAGGCCGAAGGCGAGCAGCGCGACGAGCAGCGAGGCGACGTCAAGATTGCCGTTCATCGCTGGCCGCCATGCGGTTGATCTGCACGCCGAGGTTTTCACCGACCGCGACGAGCTTGCCGAACGCGAGCGTCTGGCCGTACGAAACCAGTCGGACCGCGGAATCGGCGAGCGGCAGCGGAAGGTCGAGCACGTAGCCCGGCTGCAGCGAACCGAGTTGGGCGACGCTCAGATTGACGCTGAGCAGCTCGACATGAACCGGCAGCTCGATCGATCCGACCGGGACGAGCGGCTCGCTCGATGGATCGATCGATGCGCCCGCGAGCGGGTCGAAATCGTCGGGTTGGGCGGCGGTGGCAAGGGTCACGGGGGTCTCCAGAGTAACGGTATGCGGATCGACGCGCACGCCGGCCCGCAGTTGGCGGCCGCGAGGGGCGCCCACGCGTAGCGAGGCTCGTTCTATGGCGCCGCCTTCGATGTAGGGGTGGCCGGGTTGCCAGCCGAGCAGCACGTCGTGGCGTCGCAGCGACGCGAGCGTCGCCGGCGAACACAGGCGGCTGCGCAGCCGAATGGCCGCCGGCACCACGATGTCGTTGACGGCATCGTGCGGCACCTGCGCGCTCGGGCGCGCCCAAGCGCGTTCGTAATCGTCCGCAAGCGCAGCGGGGAGATCGACGACGGCGAGCTTGACGTGGCCGGCGCCCGCATCGACCGAGAGCTGAAGCCCATGCACGTCGGCGGCATGCGCGCCCAACGCGATCGATTTGACCGACGGCGTGATGCCGTCGCCGGCATCGAGGCGTGCGAGCCACTCGGAGAGCCACATATTGGCCAGTGCGCTCGCCCGCTTGGGTTCGCTATCGAGCGCAATGCTCAGAAGTGCGGAATGTTCGGCGGCGTCGGCGACGACCGAAATCGGCCCATGCGTGCTATCGAGCGTGAGAGTCAGCGGCGCTTCGAACGCACTCGCTTCGAACCCGCGTACGCGCAGCCCGAGCTGAGCCGCCGGATGCGCCGAATGGCTGAGCGCGAGCGCGCGAGTCAGCTGAGCGAGCGCGCTCGTGTAGCGGGGTAGCTTGCCTTCGAGCAATGTCGGCAGGGCGTCGTTCATGGTCTGCTGGATATCCTCGTGGCGCAGGTGCGTTTCGGGCGTATGTCACGCGGCGAGCTCGACGTCGATGTGGCGGCCCAGGGCGTCGCTTAGTCGCGCGCGCAAGGCGTCGGCGTTGTCTGAGATTAATTGCGTCGAGCGCGCACTCGACGTTTCAAAGCGAATACCGATGGACGACGGCGAAAGTTGCAGATGCAACAGCGTATCGGGCAGCACCGCGGGATTCATCGGCAGCGTGACGGCCCACGATGCGTCGTCCGACGCACCCGACATCGAGCAAAAGCGCGCGATGCGATCGGCCAGCTCGCGGGTGAAGAGCTCGCCATGCGCGGCCGTGGCGCACGCATGCACGATCTGCTTGCCGAGCGCGGCATCGTGTTCGGGCGGTTCCGGTTTTTGCGCTTCGCGCTGAGCCGTGGATCGCAAGCCCGACAAGGCGACGCCGCGCGACGTGTCCTGTTTCGGCGGGTCGTGGGGGGGCGAAGCCGGAACGGACGGCGGTTGCTGTTCGCGCGGCTCGGCCGATACGATGGTGGCCGCTCCCTGATCGGTCGAAGACGATGCCTGAGCCTCGGGTTCGTCGACCGACGCCCCATCGCCGGCCCCTGCGTTCGCCGATAGCGGCTGTCCTTGCGCCTGGCTTGCCAGTAGCCTGAAAATCTGTACCGCGGTCGCGCTCGGGGACGGCGAGCGCGGCGATATCGCACTTCCGGCGGCCGCACCCGCGGGTACGATGCGAATATCCTGGGGTTGGCGTACGCGCTCGCTCATGACGGCTCCCGCATCAGAAAGTCAGCCGCCCGACCGGCGTCAGATGCGCGTCGGATCCGAGCTCTTGGAACGAGTAGACGTGCAACCAGGGCAGCCGCTGCTCGATCATCCGCCGCACGTAACGGCGAATGTCCATCGCAGCGATGACGGCCAGATGCTTGACGGGCTCGGCGCCGCAGATGCCTTCGAGATTGCGCAGCAGCGTGTCGACGATGGCAGGCTCGAGTGCGAGAAAGTTGCCGGCCGGTGTCGGCTTGATGGCCTGGCGTATCGTCTGCTCGACTTCCGGGTCCAGTACGATCGCGGGCAATTCACCGGTGCCGCCCGTCGCCCGGTGGGCGATGAAGCGGCCCAGATCGCCGCGTACGTATTCGGTCACCATCAGCAGGTCCTTTTCCTTGGGGCCCCAGATGACGAGGCTTTCGAGGATCGCGCGCATGTTGCGAATCGGCACCTGCTCTTCCAGCATGCGGCGCAGGACCTCGGCGATCCGCTGAGCCGGCAGCGCCTTTTGCACTTCGGCCACGAGGCCCGGATAGTCGGTGCCTGCGCGCTCGAGCAGCCACTGCGTTTCCTGCAGGCCGATGAAAAGCTTTGCGTCGGAGCCGAGGCGCGCCACCGCATGACCGGCAATCAACGCTTCGCGGCTCACCACGTCGCGGCTCAACTCAGCGGGCAGGCGCGCACTGTCGATCCAATAGCTCTCGTCGAGCCCGGCGACATCGCGGCGCGCTTCGAACGCGTCGCGCAACGCATCGGGTACGCTGCGCACCACGCTCAGATTCGGCGGAAGGTCGAGCGGAACCGAGGGCACGTCCTGCACGAGCAGCTGATAGCAGTGATCGGGCAAGGCGTCGTCCACCCAGAGCGCCGTGCGCGGAAACGGCAGGCCGAGGTCGGCGGTCAATGCGCGGCGCCCCTGTTCGAACGCTTCGTCGAGCTTGGCCGCGTTGATGAGGGAAGCCAGCTTCGGCGAGAATCGAATCGCCAGCGGGACGGCGAACGCGGGCGCTTTGGTCGAGATCGTGGGTGCGTTTTCCTTCGATCCTTCGCGCGTCAAGGCGGGCAGCTCGGGGCCGGCCGGTTCGTTGTCCTTGCGCTGCTTGCGCCGCAGCGCGAAGCCGGCGGCCGCCAGCCCGCCCGCGAGCACGAGAAACAGTTCCCAGGGGAATCCAGGCACGGCCGCAAAGCCGCACAGCAGTGCGGCAGACCCGAAGAGGGCGCGAGAGTTGCCCGAGAGTTGCTCGAGGATTTCCGTACCGAGCGAACGCGGCGTGCTGTCTTCGTCGGCCACACGCGTGATCAGCACGCCCGCCGCGACCGAAATGAGCAGCGACGGAATCTGCGAGACCATCGCATCGCCGATCGACAGCACCGAAAATCGGCTCGCCGCCTCCCCCGCCGACATGCCGTGATAGCTCACGCCGATGACGATGCCCGCGAGAATATTGACCATCGTGATGACGAGACCCGCGATCGCATCGCCCTTGACGAACTTCATCGCGCCATCCATCCCTCCGTGGAGCTGGCTTTCGATCGCGAGCAGCGCGCGGCGCTTTTGCGCCTGCTCGGCGGTCATGTTGCCGGCCCGCACGTCGGCATCGATGCTCATCTGCTTGCCCGGCATGCCGTCGAGCGTGAAGCGCGCGCCGACCTCCGCAACCCGCTCCGAGCCTTTTGCGATCACGATGAACTGCACCGTCGTGATGATCAGAAAGACGACGAGACCCACGACGAGATTGCCTCCGACGACGAGCTCGCCGAAGCTTTCGATGATGTGGCCGGCCTCGGCGTTCAGCAGAATCGACTTCGTCGAGGCGATGTTCAGCGAGAGGCGAAAGAGCGTCGTGAACAGCAGCAGCGACGGAAAGGCCGACAGCGACGTCGCCTTCGGGATGTACATCGTCACCATCAGCAGCACGACGCTCGTCGTAATGTTTATCCCGAGCAGCGTATCGATGAGAAACGTCGGCAGAGGCAGGATCATCAGCGCGACGACAGCGACGATGACGCCGGCGATGCCGACCTCCCCGCTGTATTGCGACACGCTCGACATGGTGGCGTTCTTGGTCATGACGGTAAGCCTCGATGGGGTTGAGCTTGCGGATTCGGCGCGTCCGGCGGTGCGTTCGGTGCATCGCCGCGCCTTGCCGCAGCCATGTCTTCGACCCAGGCCAGTACCGCGGCAACGGCCTTGAAGCACGATTCGGGAATCGCATCGTCGAGCGGCACCAGATACAGCGCCCGGGCGAGCGGCGGATTGCCGACGATCGGCACGCCGTGACGCTCGGCCATCCGTCGAATCTCGAGCGCATCGGCGTCGACGCCTTTCGCGACGATGCGCGGCAGCTCGTACTCCGAGGGCATGTAACGCACGGCGACGGCGTAGTGCGTGGGGTTCACGATGACGGCTTGCGCGCCGGCCACGGCCTTCTCGGGATTGCCTTCCACGATCTCCTTGGCCACCTGCTTGCGCTTACCTTTCAAATGCGGGTCGCCTTCCGAATCCTTGTGCTCGCGCTTGACGTCTTCCTTGCTCATGCGGTGATCGCGAATGAAGAGCCATTTTTGAATGCCGTAATCGGCGACACCGAGCACGAGATAGAGCACGCCGCCCACCGCGAACAGGCGGCATAGCGCCGACCATGAAATCTCGATCAGATCGAGCACGGGTTCGTAGGCCACGCCGACGATCAGCGGCACGAGGCCCATCATCGTCTTGTAGAGCGCCGCGGCCAGCACGACCGCCTTGACGAGCATCTTCGCGAGATCGATGAACGAACGCAGCGAAAACATCCGCTTCAAGCCCGAGGCCGGGTTGATCGCATTGAACTTCGGCTCGAGCGGTTTGAACGAGATCGCAAAACCCACCTGCGACGCGACGGCGACCGCCGCGGCCACCATCGCGACCCATACCGGTATCGACAGCAGCAGCGCCTCGATGCCGATGCGGCCCATGGCCCGCCGCAAATCCGCATCCGTGCCGCTCGCGAACCGCATGTCGAGCGCGAAGCCAAGCAGGGCTCGCAGGTGTTGGCCCATGACCGGTCCCGCCAACGACAGCCCGAGCGCTGCGGCGATCAACAGCATCGAAAACGACAGATCGGCGCTCTTGACCGTTTCGCCATCGCGACGCGCGTCCCGAAGCTTCTTGTCTGTCGGCTCTTCGGTTTTCTCGTCGGACATCGGCTGACGCTCCGTATGCGCGCGGTGAGTGGGAATGGTCGAAGTCTCGCGTAGCGTGCGTTCAGGCGGCGACACCTGCGACGAAACCGCGCGTCGGCCGGCGAAATCCACGTGGGCGGTGCCGCTGGCGCGCTCCGGGTTCGCTGGCGGGCCACGGAATTCGCTGTCTGTGTCAAGCGCGCCGGTTCGGCCCGGATACGTTACGGACGTCGGCGGCGCAGCTTCCGATGAGGGCGGCACGGCTGTCGCCCTGATTGACGAATCTGAACTTCGCGAGGTGTAACGATGAATCTCACGACATGCAGCAATCGCCTGGTGTCCGCACTGGTCGAGTTGTTGACCTGGGCGGCGCGCAAGGGGCACTTGGACGAGGCGGACCGCCTGCTGGCGGCGCTACACCTGATGCGTCCGAACTTCGTCGAGCTCAATGCGTACGATGCATGGCTCCTGATTCGGCGCAATCGCATGCAAGACGCGGCGCAACTGCTGCGGCAGCTCGAGGGCCGCGAGCTGCAGCCGCCGTTCGGTCCCTACGTCACGGCGCTATTGGCCGTGTGCCTCTCGTCGCTCGGCGATTCGGGTTGGCGGATCTATGCCAACCAGGTGCTTACGCGCGACGAGGACGCCGAATCGGTCGGCCTCATGAACCTGCTGATGGGCAAGCGCGAGAAAACCGAACGCGACGACACGCAGACGGCAGGCAAAACCGAGGCGGCCGATCTGCTTCGGCAAGCGATGTCGTTCAGCTACATGCGCGCCTGAGGAGACAGCTCATGACTTCCGCAATAGCAGCCATTGCCCCGCCGCCGTCCGTTTCGTTTGCCGAGCCTGCCGGCGGCGTGACCGGCGCCGCGCAAGCCGCGATGGGCGCGCAGGCCCCAGCCGGCCTCGGAGACCGCTTTCGCGACGCGCTCGCGCAGGCGCGGCTCGTGCCCGAGCAGGGTGCGCACATACAAGGCCCGTCGATGGTATCCGAGGCCGTCACCGCACAAGACGAGGCCTTCGGTGCCCTGACGGAAAAGATCGACGCGTTCGAGGCGTCGAGCGGCTCGATGTCGATGCAGCAGGTCGAGGCCCAATCGCTTCAGATTCAGCACGAAATCACCGAGCAGATGGTGAAAATCTACACAGGTACGGCGGTCGCGCAAGGCGGCAAGAGCACTGTGCAAACACTGATGAAGAATCAATGACGGGAGAGCGCGATGCGCCGTGTTCCAACTCTAGTGCGCGCGCTGGCGATTGCGGCGCTGGCTGCCGCATTGTTGGCAGGATGCAGCAAGCAGTTGTATGCGCAGCTGTCCGAGCCGGACGCCAACGATTTGATGCGTGTGTTGATCGAGGCTGGTATCGATGCGAGCAAATCGTCGCCCGATGGAGGCAAGAGCTGGACGGTATCGGTCGATGGCGCGGACTTCGCGCGTTCGACCGAGGTGCTGCGAGCACACGGTTTGCCGCATCAGAAATACACGTCGCTGGGCGACCTGTTCAAGAAGGACGGGCTGATTTCCACGCCGACCGAAGAGCGCGTGCGCTTCATTTACGGTGTGTCGCAGCAACTGTCGGAGACGCTCTCGCGCGTCGACGGCGTGGCGTTCGCGCAGGTGCAGATCGTCTTGCCGAATAACGATCCGCTGTCCAGTACCGTGAAGCCTTCGTCGGCTGCTGTATTCATCAAGTATCAATCCGGCACCGATGTGCAGGCGCTCGTGCCGAGCATCAAGAATCTAGTCGTTCACAGCGTCGAGGGACTGTCCTACGACAATGTCAGTGTCACGCTGGTGCAGGCCTCCGAGCCGCAATCGAGCAACTCGGCGGGCGCAAGTGCGGCGGGCGGACTGCCTGTCGTCTGGACCGTCGGCGCGGCCGTGCTCGGTGCGCTCGCGAGTGCGCTTGCTTTCGGCGCGTTCTTTCTGCCGAAAGCACTGAAAAACGGGGCGCCCGCGCGCTGGCTTCAGCGCGTCAAGGGCAAGGTCCGGAAGCCCGCGGCCGCATCATGAGCAGTGCCGATCATCCGCTCATCCGCATGCTGGCCGGCTTCGAGGCGAGGGTGCTGGACTTGACCTCGGCGCTCGCGCAAACGTCAACGGCCGGCGACGCGAGGCAGCCGCGAACATCGGAGACGCGCGCAATGGCCCTGAGGATCGCGGCCTGCCGGCGCCTTTGGTTTTCCGAGCCCGTGCCGCTCGACGCATTCCTGCAGCCGGGCAATCGCATCGCGATTCTGGCGCCTGCAGCGCTGCGCCGTGTACTGGCGGCTCGCGCGCTGATCCGTTGCCAGGACGGCATTCGCCGTTGCATCGACCGTGATCGGCGGCGCGCGCTCGCGCTTGCGCTCGGCGATGAGGCACTTGCACAGCTGCAGGATCGGCCAGCGGCGATGGCGAGCGCCGACCCGTTGCCCGACGATCTGGCACCCGACATCCTGGCAGATCGCGGCTGGCAAATGATCTCGGGCGAGGGGGCGTGCGGCAACGCAACGCTCGGCAATATCGTCGAGTTGAGCCTCGCCCGCGTCGCGGGAGGCGAGCGCTGGCAACGGATGCTGCGCCCGGGCGCCGACCGGACAGCCAGGGCGGGCGTGGCGAGCCGGGCGAGTGCTGCGAAGCCGCCCGCGGGCGAGAGCGACACGAGCCGATTCTTTTCCATGGCAGGCGATTTGTTCCCGGAGTTTCAATGGTTATTTGGTTGAAAGCACAACCGAAAGTGCTCGCCTTCGATACCGATGTCGTGCGCGCGGACGAGCTTGCACGCGTGACCGAATTGAACGACGCGCTGGGAGCACTCGACGAAGTCGTGCATGCGACGATGCGCGAGGCCACGGAACACGCGCGCGAGCTCATCGAAGCGGCCCGTCGCGAAGCCGACGCCTTCGTCGAGGCGGCGCGACGCAAGTTCGACAACAGCTCGCGGCTCGGCTATGCGGCCGGGCATCGGCGCGCGCTGGCCGAGGCGCACGCGCGGCTCGCGGCGCGCGCCCGTAGCGAGCACGAGGAGCTGCAGTCGTCGTCCGATCGCCTCGCGCGCCTCGTGATGAAAGCGGTCGAGCAAGTGGTCGCCGAGACGGACCGCGACGCGTTGATGCGGCGCGTCGCGCTTGCCGTGGCACGATCGATCGACGACGCGACGCATCTGACGGTGAGCGTTGCGCCTGCCGATGCCGAGAGTGCGAAGAGGCTGTTCGGCGAGCTTGCCCGCGACGCTTCGCCGCCGCTCAATCTCGAGGTCATCGTCGACGACGACATGGACGAGGGCACCTGTGTCTGCGAATGGGACTACGGCGTCGTCGAGTCGAGTCTGCGCGCGCAGTTGGCAAGTCTCGAACGCGCGCTGGCCAACGGTGCCGCCTTGACCGCCGCAAAAGCGCCGCCGGCCGGCGGCGCGCTCGATGACGACTGGCAGTTCGATACTCCGCACGGGACTCGTGACCCCCATGACGCAGCGGGCCGGCTCGAATCGCGCGACGACGGGGCGCGTGCGAACCGCCACGACCGGTTCGAGGGCCCCGACGCCAACGGGGCGAGGATATGAGTACGATCGCCCACCTCGCCGATCGCCTGGAGACAGCGCTAGGCGCGAGCGCTTCGTTTGAACGGTACGGCAAGGTACTGGAGGCCGTGGGTACGTTGATCAAGGTGGGAGGGATCGATGCCCAGCTCGGCGAATTGTGCGAACTCTGGCGGCCCGACGGCACATTGATGCAGCGGGCGGAAGTCGTCGGTATCGGACGGCAACATGCGTTGCTTGCACCGTTCGACAGCATGACGGGCGTGTCGCGCAGCACGCGTGTGACGGGCCGCGGCGAGCCGCTGTCGGTCCCCGTAGGGCCCGGCTTGCTCGGGCGCGTGCTCGACGGGCTCGGCGAACCGGCGGACGGGCTCGGGCCCGTGCTCGCGCAGTGCCGCGTGCCCGTCTATGCTCCGGCGCCCGATCCGCTCGAGCGGCGCATGATCGAGACGCAACTCGGCACCGGCGTGCGGGTCATCGACGGGCTCATGGCACTCGGCGAAGGACAGCGCATGGGCATCTTCGCGGCGGCCGGGGTCGGCAAGAGTACGTTGCTCGGCATGCTCGCGCGCGGTACCGATTGCGACGTCAACGTCATCGTGCTGATCGGCGAGCGGGGGCGGGAAGTACGCGAGTTCATCGAGTTGATCCTCGGCGAGGAGGGCATGGCGCGCAGCGTCGTGGTGTGCGCCACGTCCGACCGATCGTCGATCGAGCGCGCGAAGGCCGCGCACGTCGGCACGGCCATCGCCGAATACTTTCGCGACCGCGGGCAGCGCGTCTTGCTGATGATGGATTCGCTCACGCGATTTGCGCGCGCGCAGCGCGAGATCGGTCTGTCCGCCGGCGAGCCGCCGACGCGGCGCGGATTTCCGCCCTCGGTATTCGCCGAACTGCCGCGCTTGCTCGAACGCGCGGGCATGGGACGGGAGGGCTCGATCACGGCGCTCTATACCGTGCTGGCCGATGACGAGGAGGGGGGCGACCCGGTCAGCGAGGAAGTGCGGGGCATTCTGGACGGGCATCTGATCCTCTCGCGCAAGATCGCCGCGCGCAATCGCTACCCCGCGATCGACGTGTTGGGCAGCCTGAGCCGCGTCATGCCGCAAATCGCTTCGCCCGAGCATTGCGCGGGAGCGTCGCGCGTGCGTCGTCTGATGGCCAAGTACGACGAGATCGAGATGCTGCTGCAGATCGGCGAGTACAAGAGCGGCAGCGATCCGCTCGCCGACGAGGCCATCGCGATGCACGACGACATCGAAGGGTTCGTGCGTCAGCGCACGGATGAACTGGCCGATCTGAACGAGACCCGCGATCTGCTCAGCGGCTTCGGACAGGCGTAGGACGCCCACATGCGCCGATCATGACCCAGGCCGCCTTGCATGTCTGGAAAATCGTGGTGGCCGCGAAGACCCGCGCCAAGGAAAGGCTCGAGCAGGAGCTGGCCGATGCGCGCCGCCATCGCGAGGAGCTCATCGAAGCCACGGAGCAGGCCAACGAGGTGTTCGAGGGAGCGCAGTCGCGGCGGCTCGCGCACGAAGAACGGATTGCTCAGTTACTCAGCAGTCCCGACGGATTGTCGCCGCTGGCCTATCTCGATCACGACCGCTATCGCGAGCCGCTTGGACAGGCGGTGGACGAGGCGCGCACCGCGCTCACGCGCGCGATCGAGGCGGCCGAGGCGCAGCAGCAAGCCGTCGAGCAGCTCGGCATTGCCGTGCGGCGTGCGGATGCGTCGCTCGAGGCAGCGCGCGAGCAATTGAAGAAGGCGATTGCGGCGGCCGAGCGCCGTGTCGAGGAACGCAACGACGAAGAAGCGGGCGAAACCGCGGCCGCCCGCATGCACCGAGGAGCCTAGGATGGTCGATGGATTGCACGTAGGGCGTGCGCTTGCCGATTTGTTCGGCGAATACGAAGGTTTTTTCATGACGCTGGCGATCAGCGCCGCCCGGATTGCGGTGGCGTTCCAGATCTTCCCGCCCACGAGCGGCGACATGCTGCCCGGTACCGCACGCAACGGCATCATCTATGTGTTGGCGTTTTTCGTGGCCGCCGCGCAACCGGAACATTATTTCGATACGGTCAATTCCGCGCAGCTGCTGATGATTTCGCTGAAGGAAATGTTTCTGGGCGCGGTGCTGGGCTATGCCGCCTCGACGGTGTTCTTCATCGCGCAGTGCGTCGGCACGCTGATCGACGACCTGGCCGGCTACAACAGCGTCCAGATGAACAACCCGCTGCGCGGCGATCAGAGCACGCCTGTCTCGAATACGCTTTTGCAAATGGCCGTTGCGCTGTTCTATGTGGGCGGCGGGATGACATTTTTGCTGGGCGCGATGTTCGAATCGTTCAAATGGTGGCCGCTCGTTTCGTTGACGCCATCGATGACCGATGTCGCGCAAAGCTTCATCATCGCGCGCACCGATTCGATCATGTCCGCCACCGTCAAGCTTGGCACGCCCATCATGCTCGCGCTGATATTGGTCGATCTTTCGATCGGCATACTGGCGCGTGCGGCGGAAAAGCTCGAACCCTCGGCGCTGAGTCAACCGATGCGCGGTGCGATCGGCTTGTTGATGCTGATTTTCCTGGTAGGAGTGTTCGCACAGCAGGTATTGGGTTCGCTGCGACTCGACGAGTTCGGGCGCGAAGCGGCCGCGCTCGCGGCGCCGGGTGCGGGCCATGGGACGCGATGAGCATTGCGATCTAAAACATCCGAATTTCTTATGCGAGGGATTGTTTTTTCTGATTGAGAATTGTTGTGTACTGCGCTGAGATTGTTGAGATTGCGCGGAACAGCTCTCGCTAATATCAATGTCAGCACTGCATCGACTCAACGGTTTCGCGAGCGATGCGATGCGCGGCCTAACGCCCGATCGGCCGTGGAAAGTCGGGCGAACACAGCGAGTGTCGAGCAATGTATCCGACCGTCTATCTGGCATTGTTGTCCGCGTTGAAATTTCGCAAAAGTCTGCCCCGCTATTGCGCCGCCACCCTCGACGGGGACTTCGCGCGCGCCTATTGCGCGGTGGACGACGCGGCCGATTTGAGCGAGCGCGTGCATTCCCAGGCACGTAACCGCAGCAATGAGGAACTGACGGCATTGGCCGACGTATCGCTCGTGCTGGGCAATTGGGAGGAAGCCGAAGACTATTACCGCCGCGCGCAAAAGATGGTTTGGAAAAACGACGATCAGCTGCGCGTGCAGTCTTGCCGAAACACGGGTTGGCTCTCGCTGCTGCACGGCCGCCTGAGCGTCGCGCAGCGCAGCTTCGCCCGTATGGCTTCGGAGGCCGAGGCGCATGCCGAACAGCGTATCGAAGCCCATATCGGCATGGCGCTTTCGCATCATCAACTGGCCCAGCAGCAGGCCGCCGACGATGCGCTCCTCGAGGCCGCCGAGATTGCCGACCATCTCGATGAGCCGCGCTTTCGCCTGATCGTCGAGCTGCTTTCCCGGGAGTTCGATGTACGCCTGAAGATCCGCGCTTCACGCGCGCTTGACGACAATGCCTTCTGGCAATCGGCATTGACGACGGTATCGCTGGCGGCCGGAGGTCGTGCGCAGATCGAGCCGGCCTGCGTCGTGGCGGCCAGCCCCGCGCTGTTGTCGCTGCGCCTGGAGGAGCTTCACTGCATGGAGCGCCTCGCGCAGGGAGACCGCGGCACGCCCGCATCGTTGCTCAATGCGCGCTTGAATCGGGGCGTTTCGAATGCTCAACTGACCTTCCGTGGATGTCTCGACACCGCACTGGCGGCATTGGCGGGCGGCCTCGACGACATCGCGGCGCAAATCATGGACAACCTGCCGGCAATCGGCGACCAGCCGCGGCGCGACTTCGACTACCTCTACTGCATGGCGAAAGTCGCCACGCAACGCGGCGATTTCGTACGCGCGCTGAAGTTCTACTCGCAGTACACGACCGAAGCGCTGCGTTGCCTGCGCAATGAAGCCGCGACCGTGCGCAGCGCGACGACGGCACGTCCGCGCGCCGCGGCCGCCACGATCAACGACGACGTCTCCGCCAGGCTGCCTGCCAAATACCGGCGCGCCTATCGATACATCATCGAAAACATCGACCGCGAGGATCTGACCACACGCGAGGTCGCGGCAGAGATGAACGTCACGATGCGCACGATTCAGCTCGTGTTCAAACGCGCGCTCGGCGTGACCCCGTGCGGGCTGATCCGGTCGCTGCGCATGGAAGGCATTCGCGAGGCGCTGCTCGATGAAAACGGTCCCGCACCGTCGATCTACGACACGGCGGCGCGGTGGGGACTCAAGAGCCGCTCGACGCTGGCGAAGGGGTATCGCCGGCACTTCAACGAGTCGCCTTCCGAGACGATCGTCACCCACACGCGCTGAAGCCCTTATCCGCCTGGAACGCAAAAACGATGAATATGCCCGGACGCAAGCTGCGCCTGAAAGCGCTCGTCTTCGCGATGCTGATCGGCGCGGGGTTTGCCAGCCCTGACGCATCGGCAAGAGCGATTCCTTGGAAGTCGAACCATTTCCAGTACGTGGCCGACCACAAGGACATCAAGGAGGTCCTGCGCGATCTCGGTGCGAGCGAGAACGTCATGACCTGGATTTCCCCGCACGTGGACGGTGTCGTCACGGGGCGGTTCGACGAGACGCCGCAGCGCTTTCTCGACCGATTGTCCGATTCGTTCGGCTTTGTCTGGTACTACGATGGCTCCGTGTTGCGCGTGTCGGGGCCGAACGAGGCGCGCAGCGCCACGATCGGGCTCGTCCACGCGACGACGAGCGATCTGCGCGGCGCGTTGTCGAGGCTCGGTATCACCGATCCGCGCTTTCCCGTGCTCTATGACGATGCGATGCGCACGGCCGTTGTTTCGGGGCCGCCGCGCCTCGTCGAGCTCGTGACCGATGTCGCCCGTCTGATCGATCATGACGTTGCGCGCAGCGATGCGCCGGAAGTGCGCTCGTTCAGACTGCACTATGCCTGGGCCACCGATCGCACGTTGACGATCAACGGGCAGCCTGTCGTCGTGGCCGGTGTAGCGTCGACCTTGCGCAGTCTCTATCCGGACAGCCCCGGCGCGCGAGCCGCCGACACCACGGCGGCGCCGGGAGACGACGCCTATCGGCTGCGCGATATCGGCGGCTCGGGCGCCAACCCGAACCCTGGTTACGGCGCGGGCGACCGTTCGTTCCCCCCGATGGCCAACATGTTCGGCGGCAACGGCTCGGCGCGCACGGCCATCAACCCGCCGCTGCCCGCGAACATGCGCGGTACGGACGCGAACACCGTCGTATCTCCGCTTCCCAACGATCCCGGTCCGACGAGTACCGATTCGTCGTCGAGCGCCGGTCACTCCGACGAACCGATCATCCGAGCCGACGCGCGCAACAACGCGATTCTCGTGCGCGCTCGCGCCGATGCGATGCCGGCGCTCGAAAAGCTCATCACTTCGCTCGATCGCCGGCCCGGCGTGCTCGAAATCGACGCGAGCATCATCGAGATCACCGAGACGGGGCTGAAGGAGCTCGGTGTCGATTGGCGCCTGCATTCGGGTCATGTCGACATCGAGACCGGCAACGGCCAGAACACGCAGACCGGTTTCCCGGGTTCGGTCAATCCGCAAGGATTCCCCGCGCCGGGCAGTCCCGGCACGATCGGGTCGCTGTCCACGGCCGCAACGGGCGCCGCGGTGGCCGCGACGCCAGTGGGCGGCGTGTTGACGGCCGTCATCGGCGGTACCGGGCGGTATCTGCTGAGCCGCATCAGCGCGCTGGAGCAAACGGACAACGCCCATATCACAGCGAGCCCGAAGGTGGCCACGCTCGACAATATGGAAGCGATCATGGACAACAAGCAGACGTTTTACG
>Ga0207647_10001543_pt1 | contig 17752 bp, 14 predicted proteins | sample KBSCornC2_FD_184295 | JGI IMG/M metagenome (GOLD analysis project Ga0207647, IMG submission 184295) | Corn rhizosphere microbial communities from Kellogg Biological Station, Michigan, USA - C2 (SPAdes) (version 2) | ecosystem: Host-associated > Plants > Roots > Rhizosphere ... | reverse complement strand
CGCGCGCCGAGGCGGCGCGGCCGAGCCACACCCCGGGGAGATCGTTGCCGGGGAAGAGCTGGTGGGACTCGGTGGCCCCGGTCGCGACGACGACGCGGTCGGCGCGCACCTGCACGAGCTCCGCCGAGGCGGCGAGGGGCACCGTCGGCCCGTCGAACAGGCCGAGAGCGGCATGCCGCTCGAGGATCTCGATCGCCGGGGTAGCCCGTACTCGCTGCTCGAGCGCCCGGACCGCGTCCAGCGTCGGACCCGGCGCGAGGCGGGAGCCGATCGCGAACTCGTCGCACAGGAGCACGCGTTCGCCGGTCTCGGCGGCCTCCAGCGCGGCCGTCAGGCCCGCGATGCCGGCGCCGACAACGATCGTCTCGCATCGCGCGTACCGGGCGACCGTGCGCGGGGTCCCCGTATCCAGCGGCAGAGGCCCCGAACCCGTCCCGCGGCGGATCACGCGCTCGGCCATCCGCCACGCGAACCGGGGCCGGATGAACGTCTTCAGGTAGAACCCGACGGGCATCAGCGGGTGCGCGAGATCCGCGACATGCAGGAGGTCGTGCTCGGCGGAGGGCCAGCCCCTGCCGCGTTCGACGCGCATGCCGGCCGCCGCGGGGGTGATGCACGACCGCACGCCCGGGATGCCGTCGACCGTGACGGAGCAGTTCGGGCACTCGCCGGTCCCGCAGTACAGCCCGCGGCGGCGGTGGGCCTTGAGTGATCGCGAGAACGTCCGTACCCCGGCACGGAACAGCGCCGAGGCGACCGTGTCGCCGTCGAGCACCTGGACCTCGCGCCCCTCGAACAGCAACGGGCCCGGCGTCATCCGATCCGGTTGGTCCGCGTGTCGCGGGTGACGACGAACCAGCTCCGACAGCCGAGCGCGTGGTACCAGCGCTCCCGCTGCACACCCTCGACGTTGGCCGGGTAGAAGACCCGCTCGAACTCGGTCGCCGGGTCGGCCCCGGCATGCGGGCGATCCTCGCCGCCGAAGGCGAACTCCCTGTGCGGGCGGGTGCCGCAGTTCGGACAGGTGATCTCGAACGTCACGGCCGCCGCCGCTTGAGGTCCTTCAGGACCGCGCGCGAGGAGACGTAGCCGGGCGCACCGGTCACGCCGCCACCCGGGTGCGTACCGGCTCCGCACAGGTACAGCCCGTCGATCGGCGTCCGATACCGCGACCATGCGGGCAGCGGGCGCATGAAGAAGAGCTGCTCCACGTTCAGGTCTCCGTGGAAGATGTTGCCCTCGGTCAGCCCATAGGTGCGTTCCAGGTCGAGCGGGGTGACGATCTGCATCGCGCGGATCGACGTCGCCACGTTGGCGGAATATCGGGAGATCGTGTCGACGACCTTGCGTCCGAGCTCTTCCCGCCGCTCGTCCCAGGTGCCCGACCGCAGCGCGAACGGCACGTACTGCACGAACGCCGTCATCACGTGCGTGCCCGGCGGCGCGAGCGTGTCGTCCACGTTCGAGGAGGTCACGCAGTCCACCCAGAGGTCGTCGGGGATCTCGCCCCATCGGTGCCGGTCGTACATCCGTTGCGCGCCCTCGAGCGTCGGCACGAGCGTCGCGAGCGAACGCTGGTTCGGGCCCGCGTCCTCGGGCATGCCGTTCCAGCGGGGCTCCTCGTCCAGGACGAAGTTGACCTTCGCGCACGGACCGGCCATCGCGATCGCCCCGACGTCGGCGCGGAAGTCCTCGGGGAGCTGGGACTTCTCGACCAGGCCGAGGAAGGTGCGCTTCGGGTCCGCGTTCGAGAGCACGATGCGGGCCGCGACCTCGCTTCCGTCCTCGAGCGTCACGCCCGTCGCCCGGCCGTCCCGAACGTCGATCCGCGCCACCTCGTAGCCCGTGCGGATCTCGCCCCCGGCATCGCGGACGGCCGAGGCCATCGCCTGTGTGATCGAGCCCATCCCGCCGATCACGTGGCCGTTGAAGCCCTGGATGTGGTGCTCGCCGCCGGAGAGCATGTGGAACAGCAGCCCGATCGCCGTCCCCGGTCGAAAGGGCGGCGCGTGCATCCCGTAGACGTTGTTCGCGAGGTACAGGCGCCGAACCTCGTCGGACTCGAAGTGCCGTTCGACGAACTCGCCGAGCGAGCCGGTCGCGAACCGCACCAGATCCGAGAGCTGATCGCCCGACAGGTGCCGGAACCGGCGGAACAGTCGCCGCCCCTCGCGCAGCTTGCTCCAGCCGGTCGCGTACAGGTTCGGCGGCTCCTCCAGGAAGAACGGCTGAAGCACGCGGGCGAGCTCGTGCAGCCGTTCGGTCACGTGGCCGAACGCGTCCGCGTCGTGGGCCGAGATCCGTCGGATCTCCTCCGCCGTGCGTTCGTGCGTCGACCACCACGGCAGCACCCGGGCGTCCTCGAACACGACCTGGAGCCCGGGCTCGCACGGGACCATCCGCAGCCCGCGTTCGGCCAGGCCGAGGTCGGCGACGATCTCGGGGCGAAGCATGCTCGCGATGTAGGAGGTCGTCGAGGCGCGAACGCCCGGCGCGATCTCCTCGGTCACGCAGGCCCCGCCGACGATCTCGCGGCGCTCCAGCACGATCGTCCGCAGGCCGGCACGCGCGAGGTAGAACGCCGCGGTCAGCCCGTTGTGACCCCCACCCACGATCGCGACGTCGTAGCGGCCGGTCATCGCTCCTCGGTCACCCATGATCTTCAGCGGGCCGATCGGTCATTGTCAGACCCTCGAAGTCTCGCACGGCGCCCTGCGCATCGACCTGCCGCATCATCGCCTCGCGCTGCTCGGGCGTGGCCCCGAAGCCGAGGTCGGCCTTTGTCCGCCCCAGGATCTCGTCGCGGGCGCTCACGACCGGTCCTCCCTCCCCCGCGTGCGGAGCCACCAGGCCCGGAACGACTCCCGCGGTGGGGCGGGCAGGTCCCGGGCGGAGGTCCATCGGGCACCCGGCCCCGGCAGCCGGCCGAGAGCGCGGCGGCCGCCCGGGAGCGACGTACGACCGAGGCGCTCCCACACCCGGCCGGCCAGCGGCCGCGGCACGGAGAGCGGCACCAGCTCGGCCGGATCCAGCCCGCGCAGCGCCTCCAGCGGGTAGCGGCCGAAGCGCTCCAGCTGCCGGTACTCGGTGATGTCCAGCGGGTCGAAGCCCAGGTGCGGCCGCCAGCGCAGCCAGTAGGGGCTGCCGGAGACCGGGTCGAAGTGCCGCCGCAGGACCCGCCGGGTCCAGGCGTCCAGGTCGGCGTCGAGCCAGGGTCCGGCGACCCGTGGCGCCGTGTCCTCGAGCGTCGTCATGTCGTCATCTCGCCATCGTCGCCTAAGGGACGGGACGTCGGAAGCCGCCGAGGGGCGGTCGGCCCCCGGACCCATGGTGGCCGGGAAAGACTGGGGAAAGACCCACACAGCGGGCCCGGACGAGATCAGAGCCCTGTCACGGCCGGTACGGGCCCGCGCTCACCGGCCGGTCCGCGCCGTCCCGTAGTCCGCCAGCACGGTCGACCACAGCGCGGTCAGCGCCTCGGTCAGGTCCCGGCGGGGCTTCCAGCCCAGGTGCTCGCGCGCGGCGCTGATGTCGATGTGCTGCGCCCCGACCTGAGCGGCGTCCTTGCGCGCGGTCTCGCGCGGCTGCCAGGAGATCACCGCCGGCTGGTCGGCGATCCGGATCAGCAGGTCCACGGCCTCGGCCACGGCCACCACGGTGCCGCTGGCGATGTTGAACATCGGCGGCGCCTCGGCCGCCCGCACCGCCGCCACCACGGCGTCGGCCACGTCCCGCACGTCCACCAGGTCCCGCTGGTCCTCCAGCGCCGGGACCTGGAGCTGCTCGGGCTGGGTGGCCAGGCCGTAGGCGACCTTGCCGAACAGGCTGGCCAGCGGCGGCCAAGGGCCGACCGAGGTGGTCAGGCGCAGCGTCACCGCGTCGAGGCGGCCGGCCGCGACCGAGTCGCGCACCAGGTGGGTGGCGGCCAGCTTGGTCAGGCCGTAGTGGCTGACCGGCTGCTCCCGGGTCTGCTCGGTGATCACCGTGCCGGCCGGCTGCGGCCCGTATTCATAGGTGGAGCCGAAGTGCACCAGGCGCGGCCGGCCGGCGAGCCGCGCCACGGCCTCGACCAGGCGCTGCACCAGGGCCAGGTTGCCGTCGGAGAGCTCGGAGTCGCTGGGCTGCCGGTTCCCCACGGCCCACACGGTCCCGGCGGCGTTCACGATCGCGGCCGGCTCCAGCGCGGCCAGCGCCTCGTGCAGCTCCTCGGCGCTGGAGCGGACCAGGTCCAGCCGGAGCAGCTCGCAGCCGGCCGGCGGCACCGCGGCCTTGCGGCCCACGGCGGTCACGGCGTATCCGGCCTCGGTCAGCGCCCCGCACACCGAGCGGCCGACGAAACCGGTGCCGCCGAGCACGACGGCGGACGGACGGCGGGCGCCGGACGAGCCGGCGGCCGGGGAAGGTTCTCCCATGGTGACTTTGCCTCCTGGCATGGGGTGTCGCAGAGTGGGTTCACAAGTCCGTCGCGTCCGCCGCTGCGCCGCTCAGTCGGCGGCTTCCAGGTAGTCGCAGGCAGCGGCCACGCCGCCGGCGGCTTCGAGCTCGGCGCGCATGGCCGCCAGCGCGGCGCGGGTCTCGGCGGAGGCCGCGACGCGTTCGGTGGCCTCGCGGATCTCCTCGCGCGTCACCGTCTCCGGCCCGCTGATCAGCGCGCCGAGGCCGAGCTCGGCCACCTGGCGGCCGTTGAGCCCGTTCTCGAAGGTCATGGGCAGCACCACGACCGGGACGCCGTAGGCCAGCGCCTCCATGGTGCTGGTCATGCCGCCGTGGCAGACCAGGACGTCGACGTGCGGCAGCAGCGCGGTGTGCGGGAACCACTCGTGGGCCTCGATGTTGTCCCCGAGCGAGGTCAGCGCCTTGGTGTCCCGGCCGCGGCCGAGGGTGAGCACCACGTGCCAGTCCTCGCCGGCGAACGCGGTGGCGCAGGCGGCCAGCAGCTCGGGCTGGTCGTTGGCCTCGGTGCCCAGCGAGATCAGGACGGTGCGGCGGTCCGGGTCCGGCGGAGTCCACTCGAGGTCGGCGGCCGGGGCGAAGCAGGGCCCGACGAAGGCGAAGCGGTCGTCGAACTCCTCCCCCTTGACCTGGAAGCGCCGCGGGATGAAGGCCAGGTTGCGCTCGTCGTACTCGCGCGCGAAGGTCCAGATCGCCTCGGGCGGCATGTCGTTGTCCGCCAGGAACCCGGTCAGGATCCCGACCGTGCGCTGGACCAGGGCGTTGTCGAAGTCGAACTGGAACATCTCCCCGCGCAGCGAGAACGCGTCGTTCGAGGCCAGATACGGGAAGAACTGCACCGACGGGATGCCGAGTTCGTGCGACAGGGCGCGAGCGGCGACGAAGTTCTCGTAGTCGTAGACCACGACGTCCGGCGGGTCGGTCTCGAAGGACTTGCGCGCCAGCGGCAGCGCGGTGTCGATGACGCGCTCCATGTAGTCGATGCCGAGCGAGCCGATGTCCTCGAAGCTGCGGTCGCCGTAGCGGCGCCGGCCGCTGGCGAAGCCGAGCACGGCCGCACCGGCCTCGGCGGCCATCGCGGCGAAGTCCTCGTCGAGCAGGTAGGTGACGCGGTGCCCGCGCGCCGCGAGTTCCCGCGCCACCTCCAGCGTCGGCTTGAGGTGCCCGACGTCGGGAAACGTGAGGAACGCGAAATGTCGCGCGGCATCCTGGGTCATGCTCACAGTCTCGTGCGGACGCCGCTATGGATTTCCCTAGTCATAGCCCGGCCCGCCGTTCCGGCAGCGGACTTCGGCTGGTCATCGTGACAGTATCGGCGGCGGGCCGACGCGGGCGGCCGATGTCGCGCTCCCCCCACGCCTGGCCCGCACCGTCGGCCGCTTCACCATGACGGCCGCTTCGCTATGACATCAGTCCCGCCGGCCGCGTTCCCCCGACTGTCACGGAGTTGATCGGCTATGCAGATTCGTCCGCTTCTCATCGAAGGCGCCTTCGAATTCACCCCGATCTCCCACGAGGACCAGCGCGGAGCCTACCTGGAGATCTACCGCGCCGATCTGCTCGCCGAGGCCGTCGGGCACCCGATGCGGCTGGAGCAGTGGAACATGGCGGTGACCCGGGCCGGCGGGGTGCGCGGCATCCACTTCGCGACCACGCCGAAGGGCCAGGCCAAGTACGTCACCTGCCCGGCCGGCTCCGGCCTGGACGTCATCGTCGACGTGCGCGTCGGGTCCCCGACGTTCGGCATGTTCGACACGGTGGTCATCGACGACGTCGACCGGCGCGCGGTGTACCTGGCCGAGGGACTGGGGCACGCGTTCGTGGCGCACACCGACAACACGGTCCTGAGCTACGCGTGCTCGGCGTTGTGGAACCCCGGCGGCGAGCACGCGGTCTCGCCCCTGGACCCCGCGCTCGGGATCCCGTGGCCGGAGACCGAGCTGCACCTGTCGGCCAAGGACACCGCCGCGCCGACCCTGAAGGAGGCGGCGGCGCTGGGGCTGCTCCCGGACTACGAGGACTGCCGACGGCTCTACGCCCGCCTCGACGAGCAGGCTTCCGTGGAGCCGATCGGGGCGGTCCGCTAGAGGAATCCCCACCACGGTTCAAGGCGCGGCGTCAACGCCGCGCCTTTGCAGTTCCCCGGGCGGTATGTACCAGTGCCGAAATCATGATCCGCACTCACGGTAGTCGACGAACAAATCAAACGAACAAATTCCCCGTCGGGAATTTGTTCGTTCGGAATTAGTTCGCCCCGTGCGCCGCACTATTCATCAAATCGGGACAGACTCTGCGGCGCGCGAGCGTTCGCGGCCGCCAGTGCCGTCCGCCGGCGTCAAGAACTTGTCCGGTCCGGTGAATCAGGACTGGACGAATTCCGGCAGCACCTTCGGCGGCCAGATGCCGACCCCGAACACGCCCATGGAGTAGGCCTTGGACACCAGGGCCGCGCGGTTGGGCACCTTGAAGCGCCGCAGCATGCCGCTGACGTGGTACTCGATACCCTGCCGGCTCAGGTAGAGCTTGGTGGCCAGCTGCAGGGTGGAGGAGCCGATGGCGACCCCCTCCAGGATCCGGGCGTCGATCGAGGTCAGCATCCGGTTCGGGCTGACCACGGCCCGCTGGTCGTCCTCGCCGGCCTCCGGGGTGACCAGCACCACCACGTTCTTGAGCCGGTCGCCCTCGCCGCGGACCGCGGTGACGGTCAGCGAGCCGGAGAAGGACACGCGCGCCGCCCACAGCACCGCCGCGTGCTCCACGAACCGCGAGGCGACCCCGTGCACCAGGCGGTCGAAGCGGTGCAGCATGTAGGCGCGCACGCTGGGGTGGAGCAGGTCGGCGAAGAACCGGTCGCAGAGCTCGAACGGCGGCTCGCCGCAGTGCTCCAGGAAGGCCGCGTTGTTCTCCTGGATGCGCAGCTGCGGGTCCAGGACCGCCAGGCCCGCGCCGGTCCGGTCGACGATCGACAGGAAGATGTCGCCGTACTCGTGGGTCTCCACCAGCGACCGGCCCCGGTCGGGGTGCAGGACCGTGTGCGGACTCGCCGACCGGACCTGCGCCGGGATACCGGGCACGATCCGATGCGGCACCTGGCCGAGGCGCCCGGGTACGTGCGGCGCCTCGCTCTTGGCTGTGACAACGTTCACGGATGTAGGCATTTGTCACTCCCAGTCAGTAACGGTCCCCGAAAAGCCCCTCGCCGCCGGGCCGGCGGATCCGCCGGGTTTGTCAACCCTTTGGATCACCCGCCGGCTCGTGGGGCGCCGGCGGCAAGGAAGCAGGTTTACATCCGACAAATCGGATCAGTGCGAGGGCTTGCTCAACGAACCTCAATCCCTTGGAGGATTTACTAGCCCGAGTAACCAGGCCGCGCAAGGATTTTGAGGCTGTCCTGAGCTTCGTTGGAAGTGACGGGGAAAACACCGAACTACGGCCGAACTAATTCCGAATTCCTCCAGTACAGAGGCCCTGCTTGGTGAACGCGCGGCCAATAGTCGAAGTGGCGGCTCTTATCCGCCCCACCGTGGCGATCCATTTCCCCGGTGTTCGCCGCGATGCCGAACGGCGGGGAAGGTCAGGGCCTCGTCGTCCACCGGCCGGGCCACGCCGCGTTCGGCCGCCTCGTCCAGCAGGACCCGGATCGCCCGGTACCCCGCCTCGCCGAGTTCGGCGGTGAAATCATTCACGTAGAGCCCGATGTGCTGCCGCATCACCTCCGGATCCATCTCCTGCGCGTGCTCGCGCACATAGCCGGCCGAGGCATCAGGGTTCTTCCACGCGTAGGCCACCGAGTCGCTGATGGCGTCGGCCACCGCGGTGAGCGTCTCGGCCCCCAGGGACCGCTTCGCCACGATCGCGCCGAGCGGGATCGGCAGCCCGGTCGAGTCCTCCCAGGCCTGTCCGAGGTCGACCACCTGCTGCAGGCCCATGTCCCGGAAGGTGAACCGGGCCTCGTGGATGATCAGGCCGGCGTCGAACGCGCCGTCGCGCACCGCCGGCATGATCTCGCCGAACGGCAGCACCTCGACCTTGCCGATCCCGCCGGGGACGGCCTGCGCGGCCCAGCGCCGGAAGAGCAGATAGGCGGTGGACTTCTCGGCCGGGATGGCGATGGTGGCCCCGGACAGGCCCTCCGGCCCGGCCTGCGAGGCGGCCACCACCAGCGGGCCGCAGCCGCGGCCCAGCGCGCCGCCGCAGGGCACCAGCGCGTAGTCGTCCAGGAAGTCCGGCAGGGCGGCGAAGGAGATCTTCAGGACGTCGAGCTCGGTGGAGCCGGCGAGCTGGTTGGTGACGTCGATGTCGGCGATCCGCACCGACAGCTCCGGGGCCCCCGGGAGCAGCCCGTGGGACCAGGCGTGGAAGACGAAGGTGTCGTTGGGGCAGGGCGAGTGGGCGATGGTCAGCGCGGTCACGGTTTTCCTCCCGGGTCGGCGTGGATGCGCCGCACGCTAGCCGCCGCGGGGCCGGTGTCCACGGCCGGAAACGGACCCGGTTGACCTGCTGGGGAGAAGTTTGGGGAATTCCCCAGCGTTCGGCCGGGACAGTGGGACCTGAACACCGTGGGACCAGGACACCGCGGATCGGCACGCCCGGATCCGCCGGACAGGTCCGTCCGTGCATTTGGCGTCAGGGAGGACGACGTGGGCACAGCGCTCGCCGACGACACGAAGCAGCCGATCAGCGCCTGGCTGGACACCGACCTGGACGCGTGGACCCGCCGGGTCCTGCACCGGCACTTCGACCCGGTCTCGGGCAGCCCGTACTGGCTGGCCCAGCGGGCGAACATGGACTTCGACCCGCTGGACATCACGGCCTACGACCAGCTCACGATGTTCGAGCCCTTCGACCTGGCCACGCTGCGCGACCTGGACCCGGCGCAGCTGGTGCCGCAGGCCGTGCCGCGCCCGCTGTCCGGCCGGGTCTGGGAGTCCGGCGGCACCACGGGACAACCCTGCCGGGTGTTCTACACCAAGGCGATGGCCGACCTGCACACGCAGTGGCGGATCTTCGGCCTGGAGCAGGCCGGGTTCGAGCCGGGCAGGACGTGGCTGTACGCGTGCCCGAGCGGCCCGCACATCGTCGGGCGCGGCGCCAACCAGATCGCGCAGCTCTTCGACTCCACGGTCTACGCCATCGACCTGGACCCCCGGCTGATCAAGCGGCTGGTCCGGGACGGCCGGCAGGCCGAGGCCACGCTGTACATCGACCACGTGGTGGAACAGGTCACCGACATCCTGGCCACCGGCCGCATCGACTACCTGGAATCCACCCCGGCGCTGGTGTCGGCGCTGCTGAGCCGCCACCCCAAGCTGCTGTCCGGGGTGAAGGGCATAGGCCTGGGCGGGACGCAGTTCACCTCGGCGATGTACCGGCACTTCCGGGAGGCGCTGGACGGCCGGATCATCGCCACCACCTACGGCAACACCTTCGGCTGCGCGATGGGGCTGCCCGCGCGCCACGACGGCGACGTCCTGCCGTACCTGCCGAACTTCCCGCAGGTGACGATGAACGTCGTGGACAAGGACGAGCCCACCCGCACCGTCGGCATGGGCATGCTCGGCCGGGTGCGGCTGACCGTGCTGCACGAGGACCTGTTCCTGCCCAACATCCTGGAGCGCGACCAGGCCGTCCGGTTCGACACCGGCGACGCGTGGCCCTGCGACGGGGTCGCGAACGTCCGGCCGCTGCAGAGCGGCGCGGCGGTCGTCGAGGGCCTGTATTAGATCCGGCGCTTTCAAGAATCCAGAGGCGGGGGCACATGCGCGTCCTGTTCGTGACCATCCCTGAGAACACCCACCTGTACTCGATGACGCCTCTGGCCTGGTCGTTCTGGGCCGCCGGGCACGAGGTGCGGGTGGCGAGCACCCCGTCGTTCACCGAGCGGATCACGCGCACCGGGCTGACCGCGGTGCCGGTGGGCCAGGACAGCCCGATCCACTCCGGCACCACCGCCAACCGCGAGGTGCAGGAGACCGAGGCGGCCGGGTGGAGCGAGCTGGACCCGGCGAAGCTGACCTACGAGATGGAGCTGGAGCGGCTCCGCTACACCGTCTGGGGCCTGGCCTACTACAACGACCCGTTCCTGGAGGACGTGGTCGAATACGCGCGCTTCTACAAGCCGGATCTGGTGATCTGGGACGCGCTGTCCTTCGCCGGCTCCATCGCCGCGCAGGCCGTCGGGGCCGCGCACGCCCGGTTCCTGTCGTTCACCGACGTGTGGGGCGGCAAGCGCCGGGTGTTCCTGGACCTGCTGCGCCAGGCCCCCGCCGATCTGCACGCCGACCCGTTCGCCGAGTGGCTCGGCGAGTGCGCGGCCCGCAACGGCCAGGAGTTCTCCGAGGAGCTGGTGGTCGGCCAGTGGACCATCGACCAGCTCCCGGCCCGCCTGACCGTGCACGCCGGCGGCACGCGGCTGCCGGTGCGGTTCACGCCGTACAACGGCCCGGCGGTGATCCCGGACTGGCTGCGGGAGAACACCGACAGCCGGCGCGTGTGCGTCAGCCTCGGCACCGCCAACACCGAGCGCTTCGGCGGCGACTACGTGTCGAAGACCGACATCTTCGAGGCCCTGGCCGAGCTCGACAACGTCGACGAGGTCCTCGCGCTGCTGCTGCCGGAGCAGGCGGCCGAGCTCGGACCGCTGCCCAAGCAGGTGCGCGTGGTCCACAACGTGCCGATGCACGCCGTGCTCCCGACCTGCTCGGCCGTGGTCCACCACGGCGGCTTCGGCTCGTTCACCACGTCCCTGTACGACGGCGTGCCGGCCCTGGCCGTCGCCACCCCGATCGCGGACCAGGTCCTGCGCTGCCGGCTGCTGGAGGAATCCGGCGCCGGGCTCTACCTGCCGCACACCGAGGCCACCCCGGAGAGCATCCGGGACGGCGTGCACCGCCTGCTCACCGAGCCCTCGTTCGCCGCGGACGTCCAGACGGTCCGCGCCGAGATGCTGGCTCACCCGACGCCGTACGAGCTCGTCCCGGTCTGCGAGCAACTGGCCGGCGCGCGCCGATTCTGACTTGCCCCACCGAGCGCCCGCCACGCGCTGACAACCTTCGAGGACGGAGACCCCACCGTGAGCGTTGCCTTCATATTGGGCCAGCGGCAGACCGCCTACGACCCGGCGAACCTCATCCGGCTGCACAAGGCCGAGTTCCGGCTGCAGGACGCCTACGCCGAGGCTGCCGAGACCACCGGCATCGACGTGGAGCACCTGCTGAACAACGTGGCGGAGGGCGAGCGGGCCAAGCGCGTCGTGGCCTCGGTCGGCCTGGCCGCGGCCATGATCGGCATCCACGACGTGCTGCGCGACCGCGGCATCGCCCCGGCCGCGATCGGCGGCCTGAGCCTGGGCACCATGGTCGGCAGCGCGCTGGCCGAGGCCCTGACCCGCCCGGACCTGTACCGGCTGCTGGCCCTGGCCGAGAACGCCGACGAGCCCGACCTGACCGGCCGGGCCCAGGGCTGCGCCGGCGCGGTGCTGCCGATCGGCGAGAAGTACGAGTCCTTCTACGGCGGCCAGGAGGGCATCTGGCTGGCCGGCGACTTCGGCATGCACGAGAGCGGCGCCTTCCGGATGCTGCTGCTGGCCGGGTACCGGGACGCCCTTGAGGAGGCGGCCTCGCGGGTGCCGAAGGAGTACTTCCAGTTCAACGAGGAAGTCATCGCCCCGCACTGCCCGCTGCGCCAGCACGTCGCCGACGCGGTCGCCGAGTACCTCAAGGAGGTCCCGGTGGCCGACCCGACGGTGCGGCTGTGCTCGTGCATCGAGCGCGGCACCCTGAGCACCGCCTCGGAGGTGGCCGACATGCTGGTGCGGAACATGGTCACCGGCGTCGACCTGGACGCGGTGTCCGGGGAGATGATCGCCGCCGGCGCGAAGATCGGCCTGGTCCTGGGCCCGACGCTGCCGCCGGTGTTCGAGTTCCCGTTCCCGGTGGTGTACCTGGACGCGCCGGAGGACTTCGAGAAGATCGAGCCGGCCGCGCTGGCCGCCGGGATCAAGCTGTAGCGGGCTCTGATGAGGATGCCACTGCTCTGTGCCGCCGGGAGGTCCCGGTGACCGATACCACTGATTCCCTCGACATCGTCGACACCAGCGCCGATGCCGTGCCGCGCGGCCACATGGCAATCTTCGCCTATCCGGAGTTCGGGCACGTCAAGCCGCTGGTCGCCACGGTGCGCCGGCTGGTGGCGCGCGGGCACCGGGTCACCTGGATCACCGGCGACCGCTACGCCGAGGTCGTCCGCGAGACCGGTGCCGAGTTGCTCGGCTACCCCTCGGCCCGGCCGCCGTTCAGCGCCGGGGCCACCGCCACCGCGGCCGATCTGGGCAACCTCGGGCTGCTGACCATGCGCGAGTCCATCGACGTGGTCATCCCGGCGGTCGAGGCGGGGCTCGCGGACGTCCCGGACCTGGTGCTGTTCGACATCGAGAGCGTGGTCGCGGCGCGGACGCTGGCCAAGCGCTGGAACCGGCCGGTGGTGCAGGTGTTCCCCTGCATCGCCTCCAACGAGGCCTACTCGCTGCACGCGCAGGTCTTCACCCCCGACGACGCGGTGGTGCAGTCCATCTTCGAGCTCTTGCACGGGTTCCTGGCGGCCACGTCCCAGGACGCCTCGGAGATCTGGACCTACCTGACGCCGTTCGCGGACCGGAACCTCGTGCTGCTGCCCCGGGAGCTCCAGCCGCAGGGCGAGAGCTTCGACGAGCGGTACGTGTTCGCCGGGCACGGCGTCGAGGCCGGCGAGGGCGAGCTGAAGCCGTGGTCGCCGCCGCCGACCGCGACCTCGGTCGCGCTGATATCGCTGGGCACGGAGACCGACAACGCGGACTTCTTCCGCTCCTGCCTGGACGCGTTCGGGCACGGCCACCGGCACGTCGTGATGACCCTGGGCCGCGGCAGCGCGGGCCTGGACCCCGACGAGCACCCGCCGGCCAACGTCGAGACCCACGCCTGGCTCCCGCACCCGTCCGTGCTTCCGCACGCCGACGTGTTCGTGACGCACGGCGGCATGGGCAGCATCATCGAAGCCCTCTACTTCGGCGTCCCCATGGTCGTGGTGCCGCACCACCCGGAGAACGCCGTGAACGGCGAGCGCCTGGCCGAACTGGGCCTGGCGCGCGTGCTGCCCGAGGCCGGGCTCACCGCCGAGGCGCTGCAGGCCGCCGTCGACGAGGTGTCGGACGACGCGGCCATGCGGGCCAACGCGGCGCGGATGAGCGAGTGCGTGCGCGCCGCCGGTGGTGCCGAGGCCGCGGTCGCCGCGATCGAGGGCTACCTGGCTGCGGAGCGCGCGGAGGCGGCCACCGCGTAGCTGCGCAGCGCTCGGCCGCGTGGCCGCTGTCCGTAGCAGGGCAATGGACTCGCCGCCCCACTGATCTCGTCGGTCAGTGGGGCGGCGTCGTCGTCACCGGGCGGGTGTCAGCCGGCTGTCGTGTCAGCCGACTGTCACCTCGGCCAGCGCCTTGCGCATGACGTCCAGCAGCGCGTCCTTGTGCTGGACCAGGTAGAAGTGCCCGCCGGGATAGATGTGCACCACGGTCTCGCCGCTGGTGTGGTCGCGCCACGCCTCGGCCTCGGCGACGGTGGACTTCGGGTCGTCGTCGCCGATCAGGACGGTGACCGGGCTCGTCAGGGCCGGGCCGCCGCTCTCGCGCATCGCGTATGTCTCGGCGGCCTTGTAGTCGTTGCGGATCACCGGCAGCAGCAGACCCATGAGCTCCGGCTCGCCGAAGATGCGGGTGTCGGTGCCGCTGAGCTTCTTCATGTCCGCGATGATCGTCGCCTCGCCGCCCTGGTGGACCCGCTCGTCGCGCAGCTGCGAGGGGGCCCGGCGCCCGGAGACGAAGACCTGCGCGGGCACCTTGCCCCGGGCCTCGAAGCGGCGCGCCACCTCGTAGGCGAGCGTGGCGCCCATGCTGTGCCCGAAGAAGGCGAAGGGCCGGTCCAGCCACGGGTCCAGCGCGTCGGCCAGCTGGTCGGCCAGCACGTGCAGGTCGGCGACCAGCGGCTCCTGCCGCCGGTCCTGCCGGCCCGGGTACTGCACGGCCAGGACGTCGACGTCCGGGCCGATCTCGGCGGACACCGGGAAGTAGAACGGTGCGGAGCCGCCGGCGTGCGGGAAGCACACCAGGCGGACCGCCGCGTCGGGGCGCGGATGGTAGCGCCGGACCCACAGATCGCTGATCTCCGTGGAGGTCATCATTGGCCTTTCGGTTCGAAGTGTCTGGTCATCGCTCATCAGCCCTCGGCGTAAGCCGCAAGCCACTCCCGGACCGCACGCGCGGTGTCGGCGGCGTGCGCCTCCATCATCGTGAAGTGGTTGCCGGGCACGTCCAGCGTCGTGTGCGCGCCGTCCCAGACGGTCTGCCAGCCGCCGCCGTCCGGGCCGTCCTCGTCGGCCAGGCTCGCGACGATCGGCTCGCTGGCGCGCACCAGCAGCGTCGGCGCCGCGAGCTTGCCGGGCTGCCAGCCGCCGAACAGGTCGAAGTAGCGGCTCATCGCGGTCAGGCGCGAGGCGTCCAGGGCGGTGAACTGCTCGCGGTCGAACATCCCGTCGATGAGGTCGGCCTCGAACTTCACCAGCGGCGAGTCCTCCGTCGCCGGATAGGTGTCGAGCAGGACCACGGCGGAGGCCGGGGTGCCGGACTCCTCCAGGATGCTGGCCGCGGCGTGCGCCATCAACCCCCCGCCGGAGGAGCCCATGAGCACGAACGGGGTGTCGCCGACCGCCTCGCGCACGGCCTCGGCCTGCATCCGGGTCACCACCTCGCGCGAGCGGGGCAGCCGTTCGTCCTTCAGGAAGCCGGGGACCGAAAGGGCCCAGACGTCCCGCTCCCCGCGGAAGGCCGCCGCCAGGCGCGCGTACTGGTGCACGCCGGCCAGCGCGACGAACGAGCTGAAGCAGACCACGACGGGCCGGGTGGGACCGGTGGTCAGGCGCACCGGACGCAGCTCCTTGCCGTACTCCTCGGAGCTCGAGAACGCGGGGCGCAGCGCGGCTGCCGAGCGCAGCAGTTCGTAGCCCTGCTCGACCTGGCCGTTTTGGCACGCGGCGCGGAAGAGCGCCGAGATGCTGTCGGCGAGCTCTGTCGGGCCGGTCCCGGCCGGTGTGCCAGAGGTCGGCGTGCCAGAGATCGATGAGCCGGACATTGGTGTGCCGGACATTGGTGTGCCAGACGCCTGCGAGGCTGTCGGGGCCGACGATGTCGCGGAGGCAGCCGACGAGTCGCCAGGCCCGCCGATACCAGCACCAACATCGCCACTCGACCCGGCGCCTGCGAAGCCGCTGAGAGCGAGTTCGTCGACCAAGTGCGCCGCGAGCGCCTCCGGCGTCGGGTGGTCGAACACGAGCGTCGCCGACAGCTTGAGTCGCGTCGCTCCGCCGAGGCGGTTGCGCAGCTCGACCGCGGTCAGCGAGTCGAAGCCGATCTCCGGCAGGCTCCGGTCCGGGGCGATGGTCTCGGCGCCGCCGAAGCCGAGGACGAGCGCGGCTTGGGTACGGACCAGGTCGAGCAGGATCGCGTGCTGCTCTTCGCCGGTGCGGCCGGCGAGACGGTCGCGGAGGGTGTCGGTGGCGTCGGCGGAAGTGCCTGCTTCGGCCGCTGTGCGGCGCACAGGGGCCTTCACGAGTCCACGCAGCAGCGGCGCCAGAGCGTCGCCCTGGCGGCCCAGTGCGGCCGCGTCGAGGGCCAGCGGGGTCACCGACACCGCGGCCCGGTCCACTGCCGCGTCGAAGAAGGCCATGCCCTGCTCGATCGTGATCGGGGGCATTCCGCTGCGGGCCATGCGACGCATGTCCGCATCGGTCAGCTGAGCGGTCATACCGCCGCCGGTCGGGACCCACGGACCCCAGGCGATCGACGTAGTGCTTCGTCCAGAGCTTGAACGGAGCGCCGCGAACGCGTCAAGGAAAGCATTAGCCGCCGCGTAGTTGCCCTGCCCCGGTCCGCCGAGCTGACCGGCGATCGAGGAGAACACCACGAACGATGCCACGTCCATGCTCTGCGTCAGCGCGTCGAGGTGCACGACCGCGTCGACCTTCGGAGCCAGCACTCGATCGACGCGCTCGCGGTCCAGCGTGCTGAGCGTCGCGTCGTCGACGATGCCGGCCAGGTGCACGATCGCGGTCAGCTCCGGCAGGTCTTGGAGCATGGTCGAGACCTGGTCGCGGTCGGAGACGTCGCAGGCCACGAACTCGACGCTCGCGCCCAGTGCTTCCACCGAGGCCCGAAGGTCTGTCGCGCCCGGGGTCTCCGCGCCGCGACGCCCGGCCAGCACGAGGTTGCGCACCCCGCGCTCGGCCACCAGGTGCCGCACCAGCTCACTGCCCAGGCCGCCGATGCCGCCGGTCACCAGGACCGAACCGTCCGGGTCCCAGGCGCGCGGAATGGACAGCACGACCTTGCCGACGTGCCTGGCCTGCGCCATGTGACGGAACGCGCGACGCGCCTGCCGCACGTCCCAGGCCCGCAGCGGCAGCGGCCGCAACGCGCCTTCGTCGAACAGCCGCACCAGATCCCGCAGCATCTCGCCGATCCGGTCCGGGCCCGCGTCGAACAGGTCGAACGCCCGGTAGACGACGCCGTCGTGCTCCGCGGCCACCTGGTCGGCGTCCCGGACATCGGTCTTGCCCATCTCCAGGAACCGGCCGCCCGGCGCCGTCAGGCGCAGGGAGGCGTCGACGAAGTCACCTGCCAGCGAGTCCAGCACCACGTCGACACCGCTGCCGCCGGTCGCGGCGGTGAACGCTTCCTCGAACTCCAGCGTGCGCGAAGACGCGATGCGCTCCGGAGCGACGCCCTGGGCTCGGACGACGTCCCACTTGCCGACGCTCGCGGTCGCGAACACCTCAGCACCCAGATGCTGCGCCAGCTGCACCGCGGCCATGCCGACACCGCCGGCGGCGGCGTGAATCAGGACTCGCTCACCGGACTTGAGGCCGCCCAGATCGCGCAAGGCGTAGTACGCAGTCAGGAAGACCAGCGGCACCGACGCCGCCTGCGCGAACGACCAGCCCTCGGGGACTGGAACCACCATCCGCGCGTCCGCGACCGCCACCGGGCCGAACGCGCCCGGGAACATGCCCAGGACCCGGTCGCCGACCGCCAGGCCAGTCACGTCCGGTCCGACCTCGGTGACGACACCCGCGCCTTCCTGGCCGAGCGGCCCGGTCTCGCCCGGATACATGCCGAGCGCGTTCAGTACGTCGCGGAAGTTCAGGCCCGCGGCGCGCACCGCGACCCGCACCTGGCCGGCCGCCAGTTCGTCGAAGACCTCGGGGACGGCGGGCAGGCTCA
>Ga0207647_10001542_pt1 | contig 17755 bp, 12 predicted proteins | sample KBSCornC2_FD_184295 | JGI IMG/M metagenome (GOLD analysis project Ga0207647, IMG submission 184295) | Corn rhizosphere microbial communities from Kellogg Biological Station, Michigan, USA - C2 (SPAdes) (version 2) | ecosystem: Host-associated > Plants > Roots > Rhizosphere ... | reverse complement strand
TGATTGTCGATGCGGTTGGTGGCAGCAAACTCTCCGTTGGTCCACCATATTTCAATCTCGTGTTCGTGCCGCTCATGGCGCCCGCAGTGTTTTTGATGGGCATTGGACCACTCGCGCGTTGGAAGAAAGCGAGTCTACCTGATCTGGTGACAAGACTGCGCTGGGCGTTCGTGATTAGTGTCGTTACCGCCGTGACGCTGCCGTTTGTTTTGGGTCAATGGAAAGCGCTCGTTAGTTTGGGACTGATGCTGGCCTTCTGGATCGTCACTACGGTGGTTGTCAACATTTGGGAACGAGTACGAGTGACTTCCGGACAGCTCACCACGTTTCAAAAACTTCGCACACAGAGTCGCAGCTACTACGGAATGCAGGTAGCACATCTCGGCGTCGCAGTCTTCATTATCGGCGTGACGCTGGTGACTGGTTATCAATCCGAGCAGGACGTACGAATGCAGCGTGGCGATGTGGTAAAGGCCGGTGGTTACGATTTCCAGTTTGTAGGTGTTACTAACGTCAACGGTCCAAACTATATTGCCGGACGCGCCGAGATCGTCGTCAGTCGCAACGGTCAGGAGATTGAAAGACTGTATCCGGAGAAACGAAACTACACCGCAAGCGGCAACGTGATGACCGAGACCGCGATCGACAGCGGCATCTTTCGACACCTGTACATTTCGTTAGGCGAGCAAATCGGCGGCGGCGCGTGGAGCGTGCGCGTGTACTACAAACCGTTTGTCGGCTGGATCTGGGGCGGCGCGGTTTTGATGGCGCTCGGCGGTGGTCTCGCACTCAGCGATCGACGATATGCACTGGCAGCGCGGAAAGAAAGAGAAGCTCGCGAGACAGTCAAAGCTGCGGAAGTTCCAAGCACCGTCGTCGCGTCCGGTGACTGAATCTGTGTATTCTGTGGATAAGTAATGCTTCGCTATCTAATCCCTTTAGTTTTATTTCTTGTTCTGGCCGTTTTTCTCGCGATCGGACTTACCCGCGATCCGCACGAGCTCAAGTCTGTCCTTATCAACAAACCCGGACCCGCATTCCGTCTGCCGCAACTCAAAGCCGCGGACAAGATGATCTCGAACGAAGACATGCGTGGAAAGGTCTGGTTGCTAAATGTTTGGGCTTCATGGTGCGTAGCGTGCCGGGAAGAACATCCCTGGCTGATCAAGTATGCGGAATCCGGAGTCGTACCGATTTACGGGCTTAATTATAAAGACAGGCGTGAAGACGCTCTCGCATGGCTCGAAGACTTAGGCGATCCTTACACGGTGAGCGCAGTCGATCTCGACGGGCGCGTTGCCATCGACTATGGCGTCTATGGAGCGCCTGAGACTTACGTCATCGATCAAAGTGGCATGATACGACTCAAGCATGTTGGCCCAATCACTCCCGACGTCTGGTCGAAAGAGATTCTGCCGGTGGTCCAGGAATTAAATCGTCAGGGAAAATGAACAAATTGAATGGAATGAACAAGTCAGGAAGGGTGGCTTGCCGCCGCGGTTGGAAGGGCGGGGGCAAGCCCCTCTTCCTGACTTGTTCTCTTGTGATGCTCATTTGCTTGTGTGCGCCCTTTGTGAACGCGCAGGTGCAGGAGGAAGAGGTTCCGAGCGACGATCCTGTGATCGAGGCGCGACTCGCAAACCTCTCGAAGGAGCTTCGTTGCCTCCAGTGTCAAAACCAAACCCTGGCTGATTCACCTGCGGGACTGGCTGCGGACCTGCGCCGTGAAATACGAGTGCAGATGAAAGCCGGTAAGAGCGACCAGGAGATTATCGCGTTTCTGACACAACGATACGGTGATTTCATCCTGTACAAACCTCGCGTGACGTACACCACTTACCTGCTGTGGTTTGGTCCTTTTATTTTATTGCTTGGTGGTTTGTACCTGCTCTTCCATTTCATCAAGCAGCGGCGCGATTCATTCGTGGAGAAGCCACTGAGCGCCGACGAACGTCGTCGCGCGGAAGAGTTGCTCGCCTCGATACCCGGAAAGGAGACCACGTGATTCTCTTCTGGGTCATTTGTGCAATTCTGATCCTGATCGCGTTGGCGTTTGTGCTGCCACCTGCACTTCAGCGCGCACAGGAAACAAATGTTACGACGAACGATGAAAGGCGCCAGGCAAACATCGCCGTCTATCGCGATCAACTTTCAGAGCTCGAGGCCGATCTGCGCAATGGACTCGTCGGTGAGGAACAGTACGCGCAGGATCGTGACGAGATCGAGCGGCGACTGCTTGAAGACACCGCAGGTGTAAGCTCGAAAAAGACTGCGGCCGCCCCTGCGAATGCGCGTACCACAGCCTATGTCCTCGGACTCGGGATCCCGTTCATCGCAATCATCTTTTATCTCCAGATTGGCCAGCCGGTTCTCATCGAGAATCCCAATGCAGTGATCTCATCACCGGCTGCAACTGCACCGGCGGAACCCGCGTCCGGACCGATGGAACGTTCTCCAGAGCAGATTGCAGCGAATGTAGAGAAGCTCGCGAAGAAGCTGGAGTCGAATCCGAATGATCCGCAGGGTTGGGTCATGCTGGCTCGATCCTACAGCTCGATGGAAAAGTTCAGCGAATCGGCTACTGCCTATGCCAAGGCCACAGAGTTGAATCCTAAGGACGCTGACTTGTGGGCCGAGTATGCTTTCGCCACCGCGATGGCCGGCGGCAGGAGTCTGGAAGGCAAGCCCATGGAGCTAATCAATCACGCTTTGCAGGTCGATCCTGATAACGCGAAGGCCTTACAACTTGCCGCCAGCGCTGCATTCGAGGCCAAAGACTACAAAAAAGCAATCGCCTACTGGCAACGTGTGCTGAAGAAAGTTCCGGCTGATTCCGAGGTGGGTAAGGCAATCACCGAGCGAATCAACGAAGCAAAGACGCTCTCCGGGAGTTGAGTAGCAAACAGATAAGTCATGACGAGAGAAAATCTTCTTTTCGCAATCATCGGAATTCTGCTGGGATTTATCGTGGGCTTTATGTTTGCCAGCTCCATGAGCCAGAAGCAGGCAATGCAACAAGCGACCGCAAGCTCGCAGGCTCTGCCCGCAGATCATCCGCCGGTGGGTGCACAGAACGCTCCGAATCCGGAAGCGATGCGACAGGAAGTCACCGCGTCGCTCGAAAAAGCGCGCAACGACCCAAAGAATTTCGACGCACAAATCAAAGCGGCCCAGCTCTACTATCAGATTCAACGCTACGATCAATCGATCGAGTACCTGCTCAAGGCGAATCAACTTAAGCCCACTGACTATCAAACTGTCGTCACGCTCGGGTTAGTAAACCTGGACGCAGGACATTACGACCAGGCGGAGAAATGGTATCGCGCCGCACTGAAGATGAAGTCTGACGACGTGATGGTGCTTGCCGGCCTCGCTGCCACAACTCTCGAAAAAGGCGACGCCAAAGCGGCGGAAGATGCGATCGCAAATCTCGAAAAGGTCGATCCGAATGCCGAGGATCTACCGAACTTCAAGAACAAGCTGGCGAGTTTGAAAGCAGGTAAATAGGGATGCGGCTAAGGCGCTTTGCCCAAATCCCGCCCCACGGTAGTGGGCGGATTCGTTCAAGTCCTTTCTATATACGGATCTCCTAAACCGATTGTAATCCCGCTCCACGGCAGTGGGCGGATACTTCAGGTCCTTACTATTTATCTTGTTCCATGAAAAGTGAGGACTTGAACGATCCGCCAACTCCCGTTGGCGGGATTCAGTTTTCGTAAGTGAGTGTTGATATAGAAAGGACTTGAACGAATCCGCCCACTGCCGTGGGCGGGATTTAGAATTCTGTAAAGCTTGCCTATGGCGAGATCGACATCCGCACGACGTTCATTAGCAATATCCGATCGATCTTTCCGTCCTTACCAACCACGACGACCTGACCATTCTCAACCGTCACACGTTTTACCGTACTCATCGATCGATTAATCAACGTTCCATCATTCGTCTCGATGACGAGGCGTGGCCCGATTTCAGGTTCGGGTTCGGCTGGAGGCTTTGGCTTCGGCTCTTCAACCTTTGCAGTCGGTGTTTCTCGAACCTTCGGCGCCGGCGCTGGACGTCGGACTACGGGTCTACGACCACGCGTGGTTCGAGTGGTGGCAGGTTTTTCAGCCGTAGTCTCTGAAGATTTTTCCGCCGTTTCCTTCGGCGTCTCGACCGGTTTTGCTTCGGGCGTCGGTTCTGGTGTGGGCTCAGGTGTCGGCGCAGCAGCCACTTCTGTTACTGGTGTAGGTTCGGGTTCGGGAAGTCTCGCGCCGACTGACGAAACGCGCTTGCCGGTCCTGCGACCTGGTTCCGTCGCGGCCGTCGAAGGTGTTTCTGCTTCAGTGATTTCAGGCCCACCGACTACGGGCTGAAACGAGCCGCCGAAAGACAATCGATACGTTCCCTCGTCATCATTCGGACTACGCGCTTCAACACGCAGAATGAGATCCTGTCGCTGGCGAAGATAGATGCTTTTTGTGACCGGGTTTGTGACCTCGGCGTAAAGCGTCAGCTTGAGAAGTGGCCGTAACGAACCGACTGTAAAGACGTCGACGTCGCCGTTGAGATTCTGGCTCTGAATCGTGATCAGCAGATCGCCGGGCACGCCCGTAAACGCATAGTAATGATCGGTTAGTCGTGAATCACCGAGATCGCGCGCAGCGATGTTGCCGCTCACCGTACTGCTGCGCACCGGCGATGGCGCGTTTGGATCGATCGACTGCGCTGACACTAAAGTCGCCGTCAAAAGAAGCAAACACGTTGCGAGAAACCTCACCATTTCGCGGCAAAGCATAACAGATCTGGGTTATCCTAGTCGCATGAAGTTAAGTCGTACCCTCGTTCTTTTCTGGTTGTTGTTTCTGCTCTCTTCCCTTCCCGCTTTTGCACAGTCGTGGACAGCAAAACTCGACAAAGACATTCGCTTCTACCAGCCGACAGAGATGGGCCTCGTCTTAGCCGGCACGGAAAAGTCGCTCTACGCCATCGACGCTTCGACAGGCGAAACTCTCTGGCGTCGCAAGGACACGTCGCTCGACGAAACCGATGTGGCGCCTGTTCCCGGCACAGATCTCGTCTTGTTGAGTCTTGAAAAAGGCGACAAAGCACGTGTCGAGGCTGTTGATGTTTTTACGGGCGACTCGATCTGGCGCAGCGACAAGATCAAAGGGGCGGTGATGCAGATCTCCGTCGATCCGACCTCGAACATGCTCGCAGTCGTACTCGTGAAAGACGCAAAGAATCGCGCGCGCGATGGTTTCAAACGTCATCCACTCTTGCACGTTTTGGATCTCGCCACTGGCGATGAGCTCTGGAAGTATGAAATCGGCGAAGTGGAAATGATGCCGGCGCGCTGGCCTGACGATGACGGCAAAGAGGTTGACTACACGCTCGACAACTATTACCCGCCAGCATTTGTCGATGGCCGGCTTTATGTGTTCTACGAAGGTGTCACTTCATTCGACGCGCGAAGCGGCAAGGAACGTTTGCGTGAGAAGTACCGTGTCAATGAAGAAGGTCTCGCGCTCACGGAGGCTGAACCGATCTTCAGCAGCGATTTTATTTACGTCTCTGGGCGCGGTCACGTCAGAGCGATCTCACGACAGACCGGTGATACAAAGTGGGAAGCGAAAGATCTCGGTCTCACGCCGGAGATGTTTCTTTCCGGCAACACTCTCTTCGTACGAACTGGCGGACAATTCACGCGGCTGAAGGACGGCGAGACAGTTGAACGGGGCCCATACGGCGTGAGCGCGATCGATGTCAGCAATGGAAAGGTTCTCTGGCGTTATAAAGGTGCTGATAAAGGTATTACAAACCTTCTTTTTCCGAATCGAAATACGATCGCGGTTGCGGATCGTGACGATCTGATTCTGCTCGACGCGCTTAATGGCAAGAGAATCAGTCACGTCGCACACAAGATTGAGCGAGCTTCGTTTGGCTTGCTGAATGAGCGTGGCGACGTGGTGATTGGCGGACAGTCAGAGATTGTCGCATTCGATGCGGTGAGTGGACGCCAACTCTGGCGCGCAAAACACACGCCGCCAGGTCGCGGGATCTTTCGCACTATAGCAGCGATTGCGGCTCGCGCTGCATCACTCTATTTCCGTTTTAGTGGTCCGGCGATGACGATTCGATCGGCGTTTTCCTTGCAGGGACTTGCGACATTGGCAACTCGGAATCGCCGGACACCATGGTTCCAAAAATATGGCATCGCTAAGCGGATCGATGCACCGCGACAGCTAGACCGTCTCTCGCGTTTTCTCTGGCATCGAGAACGACTCGCAGAACTGCGCGGCCAGTGGATGTATTTCTATACCGAACTCGATCATGGAAATGGTCTTGCGGGCGTGAATATCAACAACGGCAGAACCGATCGTGAAGTGCGGCTTTCAGATCTCGATGAACGCTTCGTAACGGACGAAGTGCTTGGAGTAATGTTCACTGCGTCAGGCAACAAGTTAATGAGCCACAGATTACACTGATTTTAAATCCGGATTTCGATCCGTGTTATCTGTGGCTAAATTCGTCTGAGGCGTAAGGCGTTCCCGATTACAGAGACAGAGCTAAAACTCATCGCGGCCGCCGCGATCATCGGGCTCAAGAGGAGTCCAAAGAAGGGATATAAAATACCTGCGGCGATCGGCACACCAAGCGAGTTGTAAATAAATGCGAAGAAGAGGTTCTGTTTGATGTTCCCCATTGTGGCGCGACTTAGGGCACGCGCGCGAACGATTCCGCGCAGGTCGCCTTTTACCAGCGTCACGTCTGCACTCTTCATTGCCACGTCTGTGCCTGTCCCCATTGCGATGCCGACATGAGCGAGCGCGAGTGCCGGCGCATCGTTGATTCCGTCACCCGCCATCGCGACTACGCGGCCCGCCTCCTGAAACTTCTTCACCACATCAGCTTTCTGATCCGGCAAAACTTCCGCGACTACTTCATCGATTCCCAACTTGCGTGCAACAGCTTCGGCAGTCGTGCGGCTGTCGCCGGTGAGCATCACGATACGAATGCCCTCGGCGTGTAGTTGTTTGACTGCGTCGGGAGTCGTGGACCTTATTGGATCGGCGACACCTAACAAACCAACCGGCTTTTGGTCGACGATCACGAACATGATTGTCTGGCCATTGGCGCGTAAAGTTTCTGCCTTCGCCGTCAGCTCACCTGCGTCAAAGTTCTCGAGTAACGATTGATTGCCAACGGCGACGAGGTGACCATCAACGTCGCCCTTGACTCCTTTGCCGGTGATGGACTGGAAACGCTTTGCTTCAATCACATCGACACCACGATCACGTGCGCCCGCTACGATCGCCGACGCGAGTGGATGCTCGCTGCTCTTTTCCAGACTGGCGACCAGCCGTAAGAGCATCTGCTCATCGATCGATCCGTTTACAATTACGCTCACCAGTTTTGGTTTGCCTTCAGTCAACGTTCCGGTTTTGTCTACGACAAGAGTATCGACCTTGCGCATGACTTCGATTGCTTCGGCGTTTCTGAAAAGCACACCGTTCTGCGCCGCCTTCCCGGTTGCGACCATGATCGACATCGGTGTCGCGAGCCCCAGCGCGCACGGACACGCAATGATCAAAACTGCAACAGCGTTAACCAACCCATACGCCATCCGCGGCTCTGGACCCCAGACACTCCACACGACGAACGTGAGTACCGCAACGATCACTACCGCGGGCACGAAATACCCCGAAACCACATCGGCCAATCGCTGTATCGGCGCGCGACTTCTTTGCGCGTCAGCCACCATCTGAACAATCTGCGCCAGTAGCGTTTCGGAACCCACACGCTCGGCACGCATCACAAATGAACCCGTGCCGTTGATCGTGGCCCCGACCACTCGATCACCGGCGTGTTTCTCAACTGGAATCGGTTCTCCCGTGATCATCGATTCATCCACCGCACTCGAGCCGTCGAGCACGACGCCATCAACTGGAACTCTTTCACCCGGACGAACACGCAAGCGATCACCAACGCTGACGTGCTCGAGGGGAATGTCTTCCTCCTGTCCGTTTTGGCTGATGCGACGCGCAGTCTTCGGAGCTAGTCCGAGCAGTTCCCGTATCGCCGTACCAGTCTGACTGCGCGCACGCAGCTCGAGAACCTGGCCCAACAGCACGAGCGTGACGATCACCGCAGCAGCTTCAAAATAGACCGGTACATTACCGTCAGCATGGCGAAACGAGTGCGGAAACACACCAGGCAGAACAACGGCAATCACACTGAACAGGTAACCGACCGCAACGCCGAGCCCGATCAGCGTGAACATATTCAAACTGCGATGCACGATGGATTCCCACGCACGCACAAAGAACGGCCAGCCACACCACAACACCACTGGCGTCGCGAGTATTAATTGCACCCATTGCAGCGTGCGCATCGATACCCATTGCTGCAGCGGCTGACCCGGGATCAAGTCACTCATTCCCAACGCGAATACCGGAATCGTCAGGACCACCGCGATCCAAAACCGCCGCGTCATGTCCACCAGCTCAGGGTTTTCTTCCTGATCGAGAGAAACCGTGAGGGGCTCGAGAGCCATGCCACAGATCGGACAACTACCGGGACCATCACGCACGATTTCCGGATGCATCGGGCAGGTATATTTCTGATCTCGTGCGACTGACTTCGGTTGTCGGGTGATTCCGATCGGTGCCTGCGGAACCGGGTTCAGGAAGCTTTCGGGATTTTCGCGGAAGCGATGCAGGCAATGCGTGCTGCAAAAGTAGTAAGTCTTACCTTGATACTCGAACGAACCCGCCGCGTTATCGGGATCTACCTTCATTCCACAGACCGGATCGACGGCAGCCGAAGCTGACGACGCCGGATGCATTCCGTGAGTTGGCGCGTGATTCATTTCCTTGCGTTCTTTCGTTTTGCCGAACTGCGTAGCTGATGTTGCATCGGATTCGTGTGCTCGACTTCAGCTCCTTCGATCAGTCCGCAAACATGTCCGTCGAGTTCGCCTGTTTCTTCCCAACGAGCGAGGGCCGCTCCCAACTCTCTGCGATAGCGACGCATCTCTCTCATTTTTTCGTCGAGCTCGTCGAGACGCTGGCGCACAATCTCGCGCACTTCGCGACACGGACTGCGACCGGCCTGCTTGTCGGCAATGATTTGTTTGATTTCCTGAAGTGAGAAACCGAGCACCTGTGCGCGCTTGATGAAATCGAGGCGCGTGAGTATGTCGGCGTCGTAAAGCCTGTATCCGCTTTGGGTGCGTGCCGGGCGGCCTAACAAGCCACTGCGCTCATAAAACCTCAGCGTCTCAATCCCGACCCCGCTCGCCTTCGTGACTTCGCCAATCTTCAATAACTTCATAGACGCTATTCTAAACCCTGTAGCCGGGTACAGAGTCAAGTCTGAACTTAACGCTGAAGGCGTTCGCTAATTTGAGCCCAGGATTCGAGCGCAGCGAGAACCCTGGGTGAGCGATATAAAATGCATTGAACCCTGGAAGGGTTTGCCTTGAGAGGAACCCTTTTCAGGGTTAAATCGCTATTTGAAATTTATACCCAGGGTTGTCGCTTCGCTCCAACTCTGGGCTAAGGTTAGCGAACGCCTTCGGCGTTAAGTGACGTATTCCAAAATGCGATCTCTGGAAATGCAGCTTCAACTGCGAGCGCAGAGGCGTAGGCTGGACCGACGTCTATATCACTGAAAGACCACGTCGCCGTGTCTTCAGCACCCGGACGCAACAACGCCGCTGGATCGGCAGGCGCGAGCGTCACATCAAAACCGTCGAGCGGTTGCGACAATCCTTTTCCAATCGCTTTGATATAGGCTTCCTTCCGCGTCCAGCATCGAAAGAAGGCTGCCACCTGCTCTTCCTTTGCCAACGAATTAAACGTCTCCACTTCCACGCGCGAAAAGAAGCGCCTTGCAATCTCGTCACTCGCGAAGTCTGCGCGAATGTGCTCGACATCAACACCCACCGCCGCGTCACGAGTCACGGCCACGAGCGCGATCTCATGCGAATGCGACATGTTGAACTGCAAACTCTCCTCACCTGCCAACGCCGGTTTGCCGTAGGCGTTGTAAGTGAACCTCAGCTCTTCCGGTTTTGCCGATAGATATCGCGCGAGCACATTCCGCAGAAACCCGCGGCCCGCAACGAAATGCTTCTGAAGTCGTTCAAAGCGAAAGCGCCTGGCCCGATCGAGTTCTTCCAGCGCCAGTGTTCGTCGAAACCCATCCAATAACTGCTCTTCCTGATCGAGGCTAATTCGCCAGACGTGTACCTGTCCCGCTTCGAGCGAGAGCGAGTCCGGCGGCTCAAGCCACTTTGAACTTTGTTCCATAAACACGTCGATTCTTCTGAAGTGTCAACACGCCGTCAAATCACCGCGACAAAAAGAACACTTTCGTGAAAAGGTTTGCATAGCTAAAATACCTCCGCCGTTGTATTTTCGGATGGTCCAGGTTCGGCATTATCGGTCTCCCCCGACGTACATTCCCCAATTCTTTGCGAAAGCTTGGCACGGAAACTTTGGCCCGGGAGGGGGCCTTGCAATGTCGCGAACTACCTACAGTCTAGCCCGTACGTTGCTGTGCGGTATTTTCATTTTATGCGTAGTGATTACGGCTCACGCCCAGTTTCGGGCCGGTGTCCAGGGGACGATCTCCGACTCTGCCGGCGCCCTCGTGCCCGACGCGAAGGTTGTGCTTAAAGATACGGAAACTGGAAAGACTCAGGAAGTCACATCCAATGCCGAGGGCTTCTATCGCATCACGGGCCTCGCTCCCGGCAAATACGAGTTAACGGTCGAGAAGGCCGGTTACAAGAAGAGCATCGCGGAAAACCTTGCTGTGAGCGCCGAGGTGATTCAGGGCGTCGATGTGATCCTCGAGATTGGTGAGGTCACTGCCACGGTAGTCATCAGCGACGAGGCTGCCGCGGAACTGCAAACTGAAAACGCAAACGTCGCAAAAGGAATCACCACCACCGAGGTGAAAAGACTGCCGCAGGCCGGTCGTGATCCGTACGAACTGATCCGGCTGACGCCCGGCGTCTTTGGCGATGCGTCTCGCTCAGCCAACGGAAACTCTTCCGCACTTCCGAATTCCCCTGGTCCCGGCGGCTCGAGTAACTCGATCTTTCAGGCGGAGAACCAGCCGCAGATTAGCGCCAACGGCCAACGCGTCTCCGCGAACAATTTTCAGATCGATGGCGTGAGCGTCAACAGTCTCAGTCACGGTGGCGCCGCTGTCGTCACACCAAACCAGGAATCCGTAAAGGAGATTCAGGTTTCATCGACAACTTATTCAGCGGAAGACGGTCGAAACTCCGGCGCGCAGATCAAAGTCGTCTCACAGAACGGAACCAATGATTTCCATGGCAGCGCGTTTTTAAAGTACGACAGTCCGAAGCTCAACGCGTTCAATAAGTATCCAAACGATTTTGGTCGTGGACGCACGGAGCGAGTCGAGCGATTCTTCCGCCAGTTTGGCGGCAGCCTTGGCGGCCCAGTCGTCCTGCCGCGGTTTGGCGAAGGTAATGGTCCAGCGACTTACAACCTTCGCGATCGCGCGTTCTTCTTCTTGTCTTACGAAGCACTTCGTGAAAACTCAACCACGCCGACGACTGCTTATGTCGAGACGCCGCAATTCCGGCAAACAGTCATCAACGCGCGACCGGGTGGAATTAGCGCGAGAATATTAGCCAGCGACGGTATCAACCCGCGCTTCAGCACTGTGCTGACACCATCCTGCGCGGACATTAACGGCGGCATTCCCTGTCAGGTTGTTGGCGGCGGACTCGACGTCGGCTCACCTAGTGGCGCTTTGGGCCAATACGTGCCCTTTTCAAATCTCGGCGGCGGCGGTCTCGACGGAATCCCTGACATTCAAAAAGTAATAATCGCAGCTCCGACAACCAACAGGCCGAAGCAATACAACGCACGTTTCGACGTTTCACCAAACTCCCTCAATCAAATAACTTTCAGCACGTATCTCACGCGCGGCTTTTTTATCGGCAGCGATACCGGCGGCGATGCGCGTCCGCAGGCCGACATCACCACTGAGCCACACAATACGGCTTTCACAGTGCTCTATAACCGAACGTTTTCTCCGAGTCTGCTAAACGAGGCCCGCTTCAACTTAACGAAGTTTGCTTTCAACGAACTCGAGTCTTCCACTAATACCAACTTCGGCATTCCGCGCGTCGAGATCGAGAGTCTGTTGCGCGACGGCAGCCGTATTCGCTTCGGCGCTAACCAGTCTGAAACGACACCGGGCGACTTCTCGGAGAAGACGATGGAGTTTCGTGACGTGGTCAGCAAGGTTCACGGTACTCATGGGTTCAAATTTGGTGGCGAGTTTCGACGCGAGTTCAATGACAATAACCTGAACGGCGCTTCGCGTCCGCTTTACACTTTCGCGAGTCTCTTTAATTTCGCCAACGATACGCCGCTGTTTTATCAGATCAACGCAGATCCGCAGACGGGTGGACCAGCAGACGCACAGCGACACTTCCGCTCGAACAGTTACGGTTTCTTCTTCGGTGACGACTGGAAAGCGAAGCCGAACCTGTCGTTGCAAATCGGTCTTCGCTACGAGTATTTCGGAGTCCTGAAAGAGCAGGACGACAAGGTCGCAAACTTCATCTTTGGACCAAACGGTGGTTTGGCGGGTTCGCGGGTTGAACCGACGAGCCAACTCTACAATGCGGACAAGAATAACTTCGCGCCACGCTTAGGCTTTGCCTACAGTCCGAAATATCACAATCTTGAAGACAAACTCGTCATTCGCGGCGGCGCGGGAATCTATTACAACCGCATTCCGGAAGTAGTCTTTTCAAACACGCGTGGCAATCCACCGTTCTTTGCTCGTTACTCGATTTGTTGCGGCACAGCAGCCACTGATTTTGGTTCTCCTTTTGCCGGCGGCCAGATTCTTTATGCGTTGGGTAGCAGTAATTCACCGTTTAGTTATCCTGCAAACCCGGCGCTTGCAGTCGGCATTGATCCCGTAACAGGCACGCCTCCGAATCGCACTGTTGAAATTTACGGCACTCTGCCTGATGTTCCAACGGCCTATGCTTATGCATATTCATTGGATTTTCAGTACACACTTCCGTGGGGTCTTGTCGGCACACTTGGGTATCAGGGAAGTTCGACTCACAAGCTGATTCGTCTGGTTAATCAAAACCTCGTCCAGCCTGTGATTCCGGCGAACTTCTTCGCCTTTGCAGTATTCATTCCGACACCGGACGTGAATTCAAACTACAACGGCATGAATGCCCGTATGACACGTCGCTTCGCGCAGGGGTTTCAGTTTGACGTTCTCTATCGTTGGTCCAAGAGCATTGATACGCTTTCAAACGAAGGTCCTGGCGCGGAGACCAATCAGACGTTTCCGCAGGATCTGCGTCAGGAGCGTGGTCCGTCCGATTTTGATGTCAGACACAATCTGAACATTTCGGGCTTGTGGGATCTGCCATTTCTCCGCGGCCGCCACGACTTCGTCGGTAAAGCGTTTGGCGGTTGGCAGATCGACGGCATCCTGACCGCTCATACTGGTTTTCCGTGGACTCCGCACACCGGCCAGTGCGTGCGCTCCGCGAACTCCAACAACTTTGTGTGTCCATCGCGGCCGCCGCGATACTTTGGCGGTGCGCTTGACGATACCAGCAACGAAGCGTTTACAAGACCGGGTGGAAATTTCCCGGGCGGCGGGCTGAAGTACTTCGATCCGAATAATCCAAACGGATCGTTATTGCCCGGCATCGGTCGGAACTCATTCCGTGGTCCAAAATACTTTTCCGTAGACATGAGCCTCGGTAAGCGGACCGGAATGCCCGCATTTTTTGGTGAAGGGTCGAATCTGGAAGTTAAGGCAAACTTCTTCAACATCTTTAACAACTTGAATCTCGCGCCATTTGGCTTTTTCTCGCCAACCGTCGATGACATAAATTTTGGGCGCGCGAAAAATGCGCTGGCCGGACGTGTAGTAGAATTCCAGGCGCGATTCAATTTCTAAAGTAGGACTATCCACAGATTACACAGATAAATCCTTCTGTGTAATCTGTGGAATCTGTGGACAATATGAAGCAACCCATTCGGCTTGCAGCGTTACTGCTGTTTGTTCTCACTTCTCTTCTCTTTTCGACTTCTCCGACACATTCACAGCGCGCTCCCAACGTCGAGCAACGAGTCAACGAACTGCTCGCGCGGATGACGCTTGAAGAAAAGCTGGGACAACTTCAACAGCTCGACGGCGAAGGCAATGGCAACTTTCGTCCGGAACATCTCGACATGATTCGCAAGGGTCTGCTGGGTTCGACGCTCGGCGTTCGTGGCGCCGCACGCACAAACCAGGTGCAGCGTGTCGCGATGAATGAGTCGCGCCTGAAGATTCCGGTTCTCTTTGGCTTCGATGTGATTCATGGTTATCGCACGATTTTTCCGATTCCACTCGGTGAAGCAAGCAGTTTTGATCCGACACTGGCAGAGCGTTCTGCGGCCGTTGCGGCGCAGGAAGCAAACAACGTCGGACTGCGTTGGACCTTCGCTCCGATGGTCGATATAGCACGCGACCCGCGTTGGGGACGAATCACGGAAGGTGCCGGTGAGGATCCGTTTCTCGGCGCAGCATTCGCTCGCGCACGCGTCCGCGGATTCCAGGGCGACGACTACGGCGCGGCGGATAAGATACTCGCCTGTGCGAAACACTGGGTTGCATACGGCAATGCGGAAGGCGGTCGCGACTACAACACGACCGACCTCTCCGAAAACACTCTGCGCGAGATTTATTTTCCACCCTTCAAAGCCGCAGTCGATGCAGGTGTCGGAACTCTGATGAGCTCGTTCAATGCAATCAACGGTGTGCCTGCAACGGCGAATGCGTTTACGTTGACGAAGGTGCTGCGACAGGAATGGAAGTTTGATGGGTTTGTCGTCAGTGACTACACCGCCGTCAAGGAGCTGATCAATCACGGCGTCGCCGGTAACGAAGAACAGGCTGCGGCCCTGGCGCTCAATGCAGGTGTTGAGATGGAGATGGTGAGCCGCAGCTATAATCAGTTTGGCCCACAGCTTCTGAAGCAGAACAAGATCACACAGGCAACGATCGACGAGGCAGTCCGGCGAATTCTACGGATCAAGTTTCGTCTCGGCCTCTTCGATCATCCCTACACCGACGAAGCACGTGAGCCGAATGCGTTGTTGAGGCCGGAGAGTATTCGTCTCGCTCGCGAAATCGCGGGACGTTCGATGGTCCTCCTGAAGAACGAGCGCGAGACGTTGCCACTGAATAAAAACATCGGATCAATCGCAGTGATCGGACCGCTCGCCGACGATCGACGCGTACCGCTCGGCTGGTGGTCCGGTGATGGTAAGGAAGAAAACACGGTCACCCCTCTCGCTGGAATCAAGGCGAAGGTGTCGCCGCAAACCACAGTTCTTTACGCGAAGGGTTGCGAAGTCAAAGACGATTCGACGGCGGGCTTTGAGCAGGCAGTCAATATCGCCAAGCAGGCTGATGTTGCGGTGGTGTTTGTCGGCGAGACGCATGACATGACTGGCGAAGCTGCTTCGCGTTCCACGCTGGATCTTCCCGGCCGCCAGATGGAACTCGTGCAGGCGATTCATGCAACGGGAAAGCCGACGATCGTGGTACTTGTGAACGGACGCCCGCTTTCGGTCGGCTGGATCGTGAACAACGCTCCAGCGATTCTCGAGTCGTGGTTTGGCGGCAGCGAATCGGGCAATGCTATTGCCGACATTCTGTTTGGCGATGTGAATCCGGGAGCGAAGCTTCCGGTGACTTTCCCACGGACGGTGGGCCAGGTTCCGATTTACTACAACCACATGAACACCGGTCGCCCACCTGAAGCTGAGAACCGGTACACATCGAAATACTACGACGCGCCCTGGACGCCGCTCTATCCGTTTGGCTACGGTCTAAGCTACACAACGTTCAAGATCTCGAATCTGCAACTTAGCGCGCCGCGTATTAATGCGTCGGGAAAAATAACTGTGAACGTGGACGTTGAAAATACGGGACGTCGAGCGGGTGATGAAGTGGTCCAACTTTACATTCGCGATCTTGTAGCCACGATGACGCGCCCGGTCAAGGAGCTAAAAGGTTTTCAGCGCATCTCTCTGCAGCCCGGCGAGAAGAAAAAAGTTGAGTTTGTCTTAGGCCCCGAACACCTCGGATTCTGGAATCGTGAGATGCGCTACGTCGTCGAACCCGGCGAGTTCCGCGTGATGGTTGGCTCTAACTCAGTCGACGTGATTGAAGCCAAGTTTGATGTAGCCCCAAACTAAATGTTCAAGCCAAATAGCGGCACTCAAATCACAAAACAATTCTTTTGTGCTTTATGTGCCTTTTTGTGGCTACTCCTTCTTTGTAGCAGCATCGAGGCGCAGTTCCTCGACGATCTTCAGCGCCGCTCATTTCAATACTTCTGGCAACAAGCTGATCCAAACACCGGACTCGTGCCTGACCGCGCGCGTATGGACGGCAAACCGTTGGACGCCGATCATCAGAACGTTGCCAGCATTGCTGCCACTGGGTTCGGTCTGACATCGCTCTGCATCGCCACCGATCGAAATTGGGTGGCAAAATCACAGGCACATGAGCGCGCTCTCAACACTTTGCGCTTCTTCGATTCGCGCGCCTATCAGCAGCACGGTTGGTTCTATCACTGGCTTGACGCGAAGACTGGTGAGCGACGTTGGAACAGCGAGGTCTCGTCGATTGATACTGCTTTGCTGCTCGCGGGTGTTCTTACGGTCCGCCAGTGTTTTCGTGACGATCCGGAAGTCGTGCGACTTGCGAGCCGGATCTACCAGCGCGTCGATTTCCGCTGGATGCTCAATGGCCATCCACGTCTCTTATCGCACGGTTGGAAACCTGAAACAGGATTTCTGCGCGCGCGCTGGGACACCTACAGCGAGAACACGATTCTTTATCTACTCGCGATTGGCTCTCCTTCCTATTCCATCTCACCCGAATCATGGTACGCATTGTGGCGCGATCGTTATCGCTACGAAGGTCACAGCTATTTCACAACCATCGGTGTGCCGTTGTTTATGCACCAGTACTCACATGCCTGGGTCGACTTTCGCAATCGTCGCGAAACGCGAGGCGACCGTATCGACTACTTTCAAAACTCCGTCGCCGCAACGCTCGCTCATCGCGCCTTCTGTATAAACCTCAGGCACGACTTTCCTGCCTTTGGACCAGACATGTGGGGCATCACCGCATCTGACACCGCGAAAGGCTATCTCGCCTGGGGCGGTCCACCACGCGACCCCGACATCGACGGCACTCTGGTACCCTCCGCCGCCGGTGGTTCATTGATGTTCACGCCCGAACTCGCGACGCGAGCTCTGCAGACGATGCAGGACAAGTATGGCGAAAAGATCTACGGCAAGTACGGCTTCGTCGACGCCTTCAATCCCAAGACCGGCTGGATCGACACGGACGTGATCGGCATCAACGCCGGCATCATCCTTCTCAGCGCCGAAAACGCCCGTACGGGTAACGTCTGGCGCTGGTTCATGCAGAATCGTGAGATACCAACGGCGCTCGGGAAGGTTGGGTTACAGCAATATCAAACAGCAACTCATCGGCGTCGGGCTGCCTAACAACGGAGCTTCCGGAAAATGACTTGCCCTAATTGACAGAATTATTTTTCCATAGATAATCAACGCATGAAGAAAGACAGGACTAACACAACCAAAACAGCCAAGCGCCCTCCCCGCGCGCAGCTTACAAAAGAAGAAATCATCGAGAGAATGAAAAAGTTTCC
>Ga0207647_10001541_pt1 | contig 17763 bp, 16 predicted proteins | sample KBSCornC2_FD_184295 | JGI IMG/M metagenome (GOLD analysis project Ga0207647, IMG submission 184295) | Corn rhizosphere microbial communities from Kellogg Biological Station, Michigan, USA - C2 (SPAdes) (version 2) | ecosystem: Host-associated > Plants > Roots > Rhizosphere ... | reverse complement strand
CCGGATCATCGACGGCCGCGAAGCCGTGCTGTCGCTCGTCGCGATGAAGGACGCGCTGGAAGATCCGGCACGCCTGCTGCTCGATCTGTAAGCCGAGTCTCACTGCATTGACCCGCTTCGCACGCTCGCGCCACCGCGCGAGCGTGCGGACGTACAAGTAGAAAGGATTGTCATGTCCAAGGAATTTGACGTCGTCGTGATCGGCGCCGGCCCCGGTGGCTACATCGCCGCGATTCGCGCCGCGCAGCTCGGCAAGACCGTTGCCTGTATCGAGAAGTGGAAGAACCCGGCCGGCGCGCTGAAGCTCGGCGGCACCTGCCTGAACGTCGGCTGCATTCCGTCGAAGGCGCTGCTCGCGTCGTCGGAAGAGTTCGAGAACACGTCGCATCACCTGGCCGACCACGGCATCACGGTCGACGGCGTGAAGATCGACGTCGCGAAGATGCTCGGCCGCAAGGACGCGATCGTCGAGAAGATGACGAGCGGGATCGAGTTCCTGTTCAAGAAGAACAAGATCACCTGGCTGAAGGGCCATGGCAAGTTCACCGGCAAGACCGACGCCGGCGTGCAGATCGAAGTGAGCGGCGAAGGTGAAACCGAAGTCGTCACCGCGAAGAACGTGATCATCGCGACGGGCTCGAAGGCGCGTCACCTGCCGAACGTCCCGGTCGACAACAAGATCGTGTCGGACAACGAAGGTGCGCTGACGTTCGAGTCGGTGCCGAAGAAGCTCGCCGTGATCGGCGCAGGCGTGATCGGCCTCGAGCTCGGCTCGGTGTGGCGTCGCCTCGGTGCCGAAGTGACGGTGCTCGAAGCGCTGCCGGCGTTCCTCGGCGCGGCCGACGAAGCGCTCGCGAAGGAAGCGGCCAAGCTGTTCAAGAAGCAGGGCCTCGACATCCATCTCGGCGTGAAGATCGGTGACGTGAAGACGACCGCAGATGGCGTGTCGATCGCTTACACGGACAAGGACGGCAACGCGCAGACGCTCGACGCCGACCGCCTGATCGTGTCGGTCGGCCGCGTGCCGAACACCGATAACCTCGGCCTCGAGGCAATCGGCCTGAAGGCGAACGAGCGCGGCTTCATCGACGTGGACGACCACTGCCGTACGGCCGTGCCGAACGTCTACGCGATCGGCGACGTGGTGCGCGGCCCGATGCTCGCGCACAAGGCGGAAGACGAAGGCGTGCTGGTCGCGGAAGTGATCGACGGCCAGAAGCCGCACATCGACTACAACTGCATTCCGTGGGTGATCTACACGTACCCGGAAATCGCTTGGGTCGGCAAGACGGAGCAGCAGCTGAAGGCCGAAGGCCGCGAGATCAAGTCGGGCAAGTTCCCGTTCTCGATCAACGGTCGCGCGCTCGGCATGAACGCGCCGGACGGTTTCGTGAAGATGATCGCGGACGCGAAGACCGACGAACTGCTCGGCGTGCACGTGATCGGGGCGAACGCGTCGGACCTGATCGCCGAAGCCGTGGTGGCGATGGAGTTCAAGGCGGCGTCGGAAGACATCGCACGCATCTGCCATCCGCACCCGTCGATGTCGGAAGTGATGCGCGAAGCGGCGCTCGCCGTCGACAAGCGCTCGCTGAACAGCTGAGTGCGGTATAGCGGCGGCCGGCCCTTGGCCGGCGCGGCCGTCTCATGACGAAGGCGGGCGGGAGTTTCCCGCTCGCCTTCGTTTTTTCCGGTTTGCCCGATGAACGTCACCGAATACTACACGCGCGAATTGACCACGCGCGGCTATCAGTCCGATTCCGCCCAGCGCGCGGCCGTCGACCGCCTGCAGCACTGCTTCGACGAGTGGGTCGACTACAAGGCGCGCCGCTCGAACGCGTTCAAGAAGCTCATCAATCATCCGGACCTGCCGCGTGGTGTCTACATGTGGGGCGGCGTCGGCCGCGGCAAGAGCTTCCTGATGGACAGCTTCTACGCGGTGGTGCCCGTGCAGCGCAAGACGCGCCTGCACTTCCACGAATTCATGCGCGAAGTGCACCGCGAACTCGAGGAGCTGAAAGGGCAGGCCGATCCGCTCGACGAACTCGCGCGACGCATCGCGAAGCGCTACCGGCTGATCTGCTTCGACGAATTCCACGTGTCGGACATCGCGGACGCGATGATCCTGTACCGGCTGCTCGATCGCCTGTTCAACAACGGCGTGCAGTTCGTGATGACGTCCAACTACGATCCCGACGACCTGTATCCCGATGGCCTGCATCGCGACCGCATGCTGCCGGCGATCGCGCTGATCAAGGAAAAGCTCGACGTGCTGAACGTCGACGCGGGCGTCGACTATCGCCAGCGCACGCTCGCGCAGGTGCGGATGTACCACACGCCGCTCGGCGCGGATGCCGACCGCGAACTGCGTCATGCATTCGCGAAGCTCGCCGCGGTGCCCGACGAAAGCCCGATCCTGCATATCGAGAAGCGTGAACTGAAGGCGTTGCGCAAGGCCGATGGGGTCGTCTGGTTCGATTTCGCGACGCTCTGCGGCGGCCCGCGTTCGCAGAACGATTACCTCGAGCTGGCGAGCCGCTTTCACGCGATCGTGCTGTCCGAAGTGCCGCAGATGTCGCCGCGCATGGCCTCGGAGGCGCGGCGCTTCACGTGGCTCATCGACGTGCTGTACGACCACAAGGTCAAGCTGCTGATGTCGGCGGCGGTGCCGGCGGAGCAGTTGTACGTCGAAGGGCCGATGGCGAACGAGTTCGCGCGCACGGTGTCGCGGATCGTCGAGATGCAGTCGAAGGAATACATTGAAACGCCGCGTCGCATCGTCGATACTTCGCTGACCTGAGCGTAGTTTTCGATAAATGACGGGCTTTAAACGTCAATTCCGGTCAAATTATCGCGATCCCCGGGTATTTTCGGACTTGTCTTATATTCATCGTTGAAGTCGGCCGATATCGTTGTGTCATGGTTCCTAAGGCTGGAGATATCCATGACACCGTATCGCGATCTGACCGACCACGAGTGGCACTGCGTCGTGCCGCTTCTGCCCGAAATGCAGCCGCGCACCGAGTTGCGCGGCCGGCCGTTGGCCAACACGCGCGCCGTCCTGAACGGCGTTCTGTGGGTCATCTATAGCGGCGCGACCTGGTCCGCGATGCCGCGTCGTTACCCTTCATACCAGACATGCCATCGCCGCTTCAAGGTCTGGCACGAGACCGGCACGTTGATGCAGGTGATGCGCGAGCTGTATGGCGACGCAGGCGTGAATCTGTGCAACGAACTGTCCACGCGCATGCGCAAGCACACGCAATCGAAGGCGGCAGAGGCGCGGGGTGCCGCGGCGCCGGTGTATCGTGCACCGGGCAGCTATGCGTCGGATACGCTGAAGCACGCAGCGTGATGTCGCCCGGTTTCATTCACTCACGCACCAAAACAAAATCGGCCTGACTACGTCGCAGGCCGATTTTCATTGCGTCGCGCGTATCGACGCGCGTCGCGTTATTGTGCGCGAACCCAGGTCTGCGACCGGCCGAGCAGCGATACGCCGATGTAGCCGCGCACGACGAGCTTCTGGCCGCCGTCTGCCAGCGACATCTTGCACTTGTAGACCTTGCCGTTTTCCGGGTCGAGAATGTTGCCGCCGTCCCAGTGATCGCCGTCCTTCTTCATCGCCTTGATGATCGTCATGCCTTTGATGAGCTGATCCTTGCGCTCGTCCGTGCACGCGGTGCAGCGGCGATCGGGCGTGTCGTTGGCGCCGAGGCCCTTGACGACCTTGCCCGACAGCGTACCGTCGCCGTCTTCGGCGATCTGCACGAGTGCCTTCGGCTGATGCGTGTTGTCGTCGATCGTCTGCCACATGCCGACAGGGTTGTCGGCCTGGGCGTAGGTGGGGGCGGCGCAAGCGAGCAGTGCGCTTGCGATGGCCAGTGCGCGCAACGGGCGGGTCAGTTGAATCATCGTCTTCCTCCTTGTTTCATGTCGTGTTCGATTCGCTCGCACGACCGCCTGCATGGGGCGTGGCATGTTGCGAGCTTTCCCAGAATACGTGAAACGACGCGCTGCGTTTGATAGAGGGGGCTCTAATCCAAACAGCCCGCGAGACGCGCGCTGTCTGGTGACCGATCAGTTCAACTGATACGAGAATGCGGCATTCACGCGCGGGCTGCGCGATGCGCTTTCGACCGGTGCATCGCCCACCGGCTTCGCGATATTCAGGTCGAGACTGTAGTAGCGGCTGTCCGAAAACCGTACGCCGATACCGACCGACGACAAGCGGCTCGGCGACGGCGTGCCCGTATGCAGGTACACACGTGCCCTGTCATAAGCGATGTACGGCGTGATCGACTTCATGTACGTCCAGCCCGGCGTGAAGGCGCGGTTGACCTCCAGCGACATCCCCCAACCCGAGTCGCCCGACGTTTCGCCGGGCTGGTAGCCGAGCGCATAGCGCGTCGAACCGAACGAGATCTGTTCGGACGTCGGCAGCGAATCGGGGCTGTACTGGCCGGTCAGCGACACCGACGTGCCGATCTTGAACGGCCATTCGTTGGTTTGCGTGAAGGTCGCGCCGGTGCGCACGAACGTCAGCGAAATCGGGCTGTCCACCGACGTCGTGTTCGAGCCGAGCGTGATGTCCTGCGATTTCGACGCGCCGAGAATGTTGAAGCCCTTCGCGACGTTGACGCTGAGTTTCTGAACCTGCTTGGCCGACACGCTCGTGTAGTCGAGCTGCATCTGCAGCACGCGGACCTGCGAGCGCGTGTCGATGCTGTTGCCGGTGATCGTGTTCTGGTAGCGGTCTTCGTTGTGCGACGCATAGCCAGACACGGTGCCGAGCAGGCTGCGCTGGTTATTCAGCAGCAACGGATAGGATGCCGAAAGACCGAGCTTCTCGTTCTTGACCGTGCGCTCGACGGTCGACGGCAGGCCCGGGTTGTCGGTCGGCTTGCCGCGATACGTGCTGGCGTCGAGTCGCGTGACCAGGCCGCTGCTGCCGACCGGCACCGCGCCGCTGAATGCGACGTAGGTCTGCTTGTCGCGTCCGGGCGGCACCAGCGCGGAAATGCTCAATTGCTCGCCGAACGACGTGAGGCCGTTCTCCGTCGCGGTGATGAGCCCCTGGACGCCCGGGTGATTGAAATCGATGCCGGTGCTGATGTTGAATGCCTTGCGGTCGACGGCGAGTTCGAGCGTCGTCGCGCCGTCGGTCGTTTGCGGCGGCGGCACGTTGGCCTTCACCGTGACGCCGGGCAGGAGGCCGAAGGTGTTCACGTAGCGTTCGAACGTCGCGCGGCGCAGCGGGCGATCGGCCGTGATGTGCGCGGCGATCGCGCGGATCTTCGATTCCATCGCGCCGGGCTTGCCGGTGACCTTGACGTCCGACACGTAGCCTTCGACGACCGTGACGCGCACGACGCCGTTCTCGAACGTCTGCGCGGGAATGAACGCGAACGACAGCGCATAGCCGCGATCCTGGTACAGCCTGGTCACGCCGTTGGCGGTTTCGATCAGCTCGCCGATCGTGATGTCCTTGCCGACGAGGGGCGTGAAGCGACGCGAGATTTCGTCGAACGGCACCGACTTCACGCCTTCGACCTGGAACGTTGTCGGTGTCACGTGCCGCGACAGCAGCTCCTGCAACTGCGGTGCCTGCGGCGCGACCTGCACGGTGACGCTCGGGCCTTTCTTCGGCGCGTTGATCTGGGGGAGGGAGTCGAGGGGGTTGCCTGCTGCGCGCGTCTGTGCCTGTGCCGTGCCTGCTGCTGCGATGGCGAGCAGCATCATCCATGTATCGAATCTGGATTTCATTGTTCTTCCTCGTAGGCCTTTCTTTTCGTCTTCGTTCTAATGCGGGCGCGACATCGGAGTGTCGCGCGCCGCGTGCCGCATGGCCGGTTTGTTTTGTACGGCCGCGCCTCCTGCTCCGGCTGCAAAGGCGCGACCGTCCTCCTTACTTGCCGACGCTACCCAGCGTGCCCAGCAGCCCCGTTACCGGCGCCAGCAGGCCCGTCGAGCCGCCCGACGAGGCCGTCCCCGACACCCCGCCGACGAGCGACGTGACCGGCGCGAGCGGATTCGACGAAGCCCCGGATCCCGCCGCACCACCCACTGCTCCGGTGACAGTATTCAGCAAACCGGTGACCGGCGCGAGAGGGTTTGCCCCGCCTGCGCCACCCGTCGCGCCGCCGACCGCGCCCGTGAGCGAACCGAGCGGCGTCGAGCCGAGGCCGGACAGCAGGCCGCCGAGCGGGTTCGTCGCGCTGGAACCCGACGATGAGCCGTTCTGAACGGCCGTGGTCGAGCCGCCGACGAGGCTCGTGATCAGGCCGGGGATGGGCGCCGCGCCGTTCGGGCCGTTCGGGTTCACGAGGCCGCCCGCGTTCGTCACGGTGTTGCCGACCGCGGTGACGAGCTGGCCGACGTCGCCAACGAGCGGTTGATTCGACGTGCTACCCACTTGCTTGCCCGCCGAGCTGATCGCGCCGCCGACCTGACCGAGCAGGCCCGATACCGGTTGACCGAGGCCAGTGGTCGTGCCGACCTGTTGCGTGACCTGACCCGCGGTGATCACCAGCGGCGTGATTGCCGAGCTGAGCGGTTGCGTCACTTGCTGCACGGCACCCGACGACAGCGTCGAGCCGATCGTCGTGCCGGCGGCCGTCAGGCCGTTGGCGACGGTGTCGAGCACGGTGCCGACAGGTGTCGTCACCGGGGCAAGCGGCGAGAGCTGCCCGGTGCCGAGCGCCTTGACCGTCGAGCTCAGCCCCGACACGGTGTTGCTCGTCGCGCCGACGACGTTCCCGAGGCCGGCGACCGTCGTGCCGACGGGGTCCTTGATCGTGCCGGTCTGTCCCAGCCCGTTGCTCAACGCATCGGCGGCCGCGCCGACGATCGTGCCGGTGCTCGAGATGGTGCTGCCGACGCCCTTCGTCACGCCGTCGCCGAGGCCCGGCACGCTGATGTTGCCGACCGTGCTGCCGAGGTCGGTCGCGGTCTGGCCGACCGTGCTGACGACGCCGTTGGTGCCGGTCGCCGTACCGCTGGTGCCACTCGTGCCGCTGGTACCGCTCGTGCCGCTGGAGCCGCCGCCGTTGTTGGCGGTCGGCGGCGTGCTGACGCTGTTGCCGCCGCAGGCGGCCAGCAGGCACGCAGCGGCGAATACGGTGACGGGCATGCGCCACTGGCGCAGCGCGACTGTCGTGAAGGAACGTTGCTGGGACATGATGGACTCCTCGGTGTCTTGTCGATGAATGGATGTCTGATTACTTGCCGCGCGTGCCGCCGAGCAGGCCGCCGATCAGCGACGTGACAGGTGCGAGCAGATTCGAACCCGAGCCCGAGTTCGTGACGGCGCCCGTGGTGCCGCTCAGTGACGGTGCGCCGCCCGTGCTGGTGACCGCGGTGACCGGCGCGGCGATTGGATTGCCACCGCCGGTTGCGCTGCCGAGCGCGCCGGTGACCGTGGAGAGGAGGCCCGTGACGGGGGCGAGCGGGCCGCCGCTCGTGCCGCCGGCGGCGCCACCCAGTGCACCGGTAACGGTGGAGACGAGGCCGGTGACCGGAGCGAGCGGGCCGCCGCTGGTGCCGCCGGCTGCGCCGCCGAGTGCGCCGGTGACGGTGGAGACGAGGCCGGTGACCGGCGCGAGCGGGCCGCCGCTGGTGCCGCCCGCTGCGCCGCCGAGCGTGCCGGTGACGGTGGACACGAGGCCGGTGATCGGAGCGAGCGGGCCGCCGCTCGTGCCGCCCGTTGCGCCGCCGAGCGGGCCGCTGACCGTCGAGAGGAGGCCGGTGAGCGGTGCGAGCGGGTTGGTCGCGCCGCCGGTGCTGCCCGTGAGCAGGCCGCCGACTGCCTTGACGGTATTGCCGGTCGACGAGACGGTGTTGCCGAGGCCGGTCGTGACGGGGTTGCCGCCCGTCGAGGCGATCAGCGCGCCGCCCTGGTTCAGGCCGTTGCCGATCGTGCCGAGCAGCGTGTTGACCGGCGCGCCGAGGCCGGTGGCCGTCCCGATTGTCTGCGTCGTCTGGCCGACCATCGTCGTGATCGGCGTGATGGCCGAGCTGACCGTCTGCGTGATCTGCTGGATCGGGCCGGTCGACAGCGCGTTGGACAGCGTGGTGCCACCGTTCGAGACCGCGTTGCCGACTTGCGTCACGAGGCCGCCGACGGCGCCCGTGACGGGGGCGAGCGGCGACAGCGGGCCGCTGCTGAGGCTCGTGACCAGGTTGCCTGTTTGCGTGACCGCGCCGCCGAGCTGGTTGACGACGCCGCCCGTGCTCGCGACCGTGACGCCGACCGGGTCTTTCGTCGCACCGAGCTGGCCGAGGCCGCCGCCCACGCCAGTGCCGAGCGCCGTGACCGCGCCGCCGACGTATTGGATGATGCCGCCGGCGGCCTGCGTCGTGGCCGGATCGACGCCGGGCAGCGACTGGTTCGCGACGGTGCTGCCGAGGCCCGACGCGGTTCCACCGAGACTCGTGATGACGTTGCCGCCTTGTGCGAGGACACTCCCTACCGGGTTCGCCGACACACCGGAGGTGCCGCTCGTACCGCTGGACGTTCCACTCGTCGTTCCGCTGGTGCTGCCGCTCGTCGAACCGCTCGTGCTGCCGCTGGTCGAGCCGCTGGTGCTGCCCGAGGTGCCGCCGCTCGTCGAACCGGACGTGCCGCCCGAGGTGCCGCCGCCCGACGTGGAGATCGAGTCGCTGCCGCCGGAACCGGAGCCGCCGCTGATCCCCTTGCTGATGGAACCCGAGCCGCCGCACGCGGAGAGGGAAAGCATGGCTGCCACGGTGGCCGCGATCATAGTCGTCCGAAGCATGCCATGAGGGATAACCTGAATGTCCATTTCGTCCTCGCATTGAAGCTGATGTTGTGTTGAGTGCTGCGAGGATTACTCTGCAACTGTCGTGCCATTTCGAGAGCCGTCGGCTCGACGATTGGCTTTAAACGACGCAATTCCTTGTTGGAAAAGGAATTTGGGGAAATTGAAAGATTGTTGAAACTGTTTAAAAGCAGTCAAATGAGAACGGTTTCGGTCGCTTCGTAACGTAACGTCTCAACATTGGCGTTACGCGTGCGGCGTAACGTAGGGCCGGTACAGGGCCCGCGGGCGGCCTGTTGTTTTACTGGTGGATTAGGCACGCACATCTAACCTATCGTAAATCCTATGTGTAAGTCGTACCGAAACGCCGTACAAATGCGTTGTGCTCTCGGAAAGTTTTTTCGACCCGTCTGGAAAGAGGTTGGAACTTAAATAGGAACGGATATAGAATCCGGAGCAGATGTAAGGAAATGTACGGATTGGTACACGACGTTCGAGGAGGGGCACTATCGCGAATGTTAACTTCCATCAAATTGTGATACTCACCCCTCGGGGTGACATATAAAGAAAGCGCACCCGCTTGTCGTTACACAGATAACGAACGGCGCGGGGCACGGGCCAGATATACGGGGATGTACAACGTATAAAAGGCCAAAAAACACGTACATACAGGCACGAGGAATTAAAAAATGAAAGCACTTATCAAGCGCTTCCTCAAGGAAGAAGACGGGGTGACCGCGATCGAGTATGGGCTGATTGCGGGTTTGATTGCGGCCTTGATCATTACCAGCGTGACGACCATCGGCACGAAGATCGCGGCTCTGTTCTCCACGATTGCCAATTCGCTGCCCTGACCATTGCGGTTCGTTGGGGGCGAGCGAGTCGCGGTCGCGGCTCGCTCGCCGTTACATCGGCATGCGCAGTCGTTCGCGATATGGCACATCTCCTCAGCACCAGCATTTTTTTTGCCTGGGCCGCTCTCGTTGCTGCCGGTGATATTCGATTTCGGCTCGTTCGGAATTCGCTTGTCATCTGCGGAGGCACTGCTGCGCTCGTCAGTTCACTGATACACGCAAATCCATTTGGTATTTCAACCGGGCAGGCATTGATCGGCATGCTGGTCGGTTTGGTCAGTTTCTTCCCGCTTTTTGCGATGCGCGTCATGGGCGCGGCGGACGTCAAGGTATTCGCGGCCCTCGGTGCGTGGTGCGGTTTGCCGATATTGCTTTGGCTGTGGGTGATTGCCAGCCTTGCCGCCGGCGTGCACGTCCTGGGATTGATGCTGCTCACTCGCACGCCGCTCGGCGCGTTATGGGTGCGCGGATTGCCGGCAATGGCGCTCGCCGGACGGCGCTCGACACCGTACGCGGCGTGTCTCGTCGTTCCCGCGGCCATTTGGCTGGGCTATCTGGTCGTTACCTGGAGCGGGCAATGAAACGTCAGTATCGACCGGCCGCGTGCTCGAGGGAGCGAGGAGCGACTGCCGTCGAATTCGCGCTGGTATTTCCGCTGTTTTTCCTGATTCTGTACGCGATCGTGACGTTCGGGCTCATTTTCGCGGTTCAGCAGAGCCTCACGCTTGCGGCGACCGAGGGCGCGCGTTCGGCACTGAACTATGTGTATGAGGCCAACGGTTCGGGCTCGCAGGCGCTGACGGACCGGGCGAGCGCGGCAAAGACGACGGCTGCCGGCCTCACTTCATGGCTGGCCCATGTCCAGATCCCCACGCCGGTATCAGGAGCCTGCAGCTACGACCCGGCGATGTATTGCGTGACAGTCACGGTGACCTATCCGTACCAGGCGCATCCGCTGGTTCCGTCTCTGCCGTTGCTGGGTCTCGTCACGCCGGCGCAGCTTACCGGCACGGCCACCGTCCAGATCAATCCGGCAACCATCCTATGAGCCGGGCAGCATACACGGCGGGTCACATGCACACAGCGGTGTCCACGCGCGAACATAACAACATCAATCTACGGCACCGACATTCACCATGGCCAACAACTTGACGAAGATCATCGCCGGGCTGCTGATCGCAATCGCAGTCCTGCTCGGGATCTATGCATGGACGCTTGGCCGCGCGCCGGCTCATCCGCCGGTTGTGGCAACGCCGACCGTCGCGGCGCAATCGGTGCCGCTCGTCGTGGCCGCGCGCGTGCTGCCGGCCGGCCAGCCGATTCCCGCCGATGCATTGAAGCTTGCACAGGTGTCGATGATGCCGACTGGCGGGTTCAGCGATCCGACGGCCCTTGTCGGTCGCGTGCCGGCGAACGACATTCTTGCCGCCGCACCGGTGCTCGAAGGCGGGTTGACCTCCGGACTGGCCGACCAGGTGGCGCTTGGTGAGCGTGCCGTCGCCGTGAAGGTCGACGAATCGAACGCGGTCGGCAACCGGCTGCGGCCCGGCAACTTTGTCGACGTGTTCCTGAATCTGCGGCGTGACGGATCCGGCGGCGCGCAGGTGAATTCGGAGATTCCCGCTACGCAGGCGCGCCTGCTGCTGTCGAGGGTCCGTGTGCTGTCGTTCGGCGATGCGACCTCCGATCGCGACGGCGGTGGCGGACCGGGCGGCGCGGTACGGACCGCGGTGCTCGCCGTGCCGACCGCACAGGTCGATGCGCTCACGCTCGCCGAGGCAAGCGGTCGTCTGACGCTCGCGCTGCGCAATCCGCGCGACACCGACATCGCGACACAGACGGTCGCGGTTCGTGCGGGGGGCGGGGGCGCGACGCCGTCGGCGCAGGCCGCGAGCGGCGTATGGCTGGACGACCTGTCGGGTGGGCGTGCGCGTGCTACGCCCCGCGCGCCGGTTGTCCCGCGCGCGCCGGTGATGGCCCGGGGGAGCGGCAGCAGTATCGAAGTCATTCGTGGCGGGCGTGCCGAAACGGTTGCCTATTGACATCAATGTACGATCATCGACAGCAGCTACGGAACAGAGAAGGCCGCGCGACGGCACCGACACAATGACAAACAAACTGATTGCATACTCGATTGCTATCTGGGCCATGACCTTTGGTGTCCTGACGGAGGCTGCCGGTACAAACGCGTCGATTGACCTTGCGGTCGGCTCGCAACGACAGGTCGCTGCCGGCCGCACGCTGCAACGGATCGCGGTTGGCGATCCCGCCGTCGTCGACGTGCTGGTCATGAAGGGGAGCCATGCCGGATCGGTATTGCTGGTTGCGAAGGCACCGGGTTCGACGAACGTGTTGTTGTGGGAGCGGGGCCGCGACGAGCCGACGGTGTGGAACGTCAATGTCGTCGATGCGGCCGCTCAGGCGGCACTGGATGGTTCGGGGCCGAAGGTCAAGGGATACGGCGGAGCCGCGGTCCTGTCAGGCTCCTCGGCGTCGCTCGACGCGCATGAACGGGCCGTGGCCGTCGGCAAGCGGATGGGCGGCAAGGACGGCACGGTAATCGATGCGTCGACGGTCGGTAACCGGAGCGTCGTGCAGGTCGACGTGCGCGTCGTCGAATTCAGCCGCTCGGTGCTGAAGGAAGCGGGGCTGAACTTCTTCAAGCAGAGCAACGGATTCGCGTTCGGTGCGTTTTCGCCCGGCGGCCTTCAGTCCGTGACGGGCGGCGCGACGTCGGCCTTCGCGGCGACGGGCGGCATTCCGATCGCGTCGGCGTTCAATCTCGTCGTGAATTCCGCCGGCCGCGGCATTTTCGGCAATATTTCGATTCTCGAAGCGAACAACCTGGCCCGTGTGCTTGCGCAGCCGACGCTGGTGGCGCTGTCGGGGCAGAGCGCGAGTTTTCTCGCGGGCGGTGAAATTCCGGTACCGGTGCCGCAGGCACTCGGCGCGACGGCGATCGACTGGAAGCAGTACGGCGTTGGTCTCACGCTGACGCCGACCGTGCTGAGCCAGCACCGGATCGCGCTCAAGGTCGCGCCCGAATCGAGCCAGCTCGACTTTCAGCACGGCGTGACGATCAACAGCGTGTCGGTGCCGGCCATCACGACCCGGCGCGCGGATACGACGGTCGAACTGGGCGATGGCGAGAGCTTCGTGATCGGCGGCCTGATCGACCGCGAAACGATGTCGAACATCAGCAAGGTGCCGGTCCTGGGCGATCTGCCGATCATCGGTGCGTTCTTCAAATCGTTGAATTACCAGCAGAACGACAAGGAGTTGGTGATCATCGTGACACCGCATCTGGTGGCGCCGATCGCGAAGGGCGCACCGCTGCCGGCGACGCCGGGCGAGCTGTCCGAGCAGCGCGACGGGCCTGTCTGGCGCTCGTATCTTGGCGGTATCGCGTCGCCGGATGCCGCGCCGGGATTTTCGAAATGACCGCACGGCGCGGCATCGCGCGATACGGATTCGGGGGTATTCAACATGAACGCGAGAACCCTTTCATTGGCTGAGCCCGCCGTGACTGATTATTTTGTATGCGCATCCCACCAGGACGAGCATCTGCGCTGGCTGCGGGATACGCTCGTCTCGGCCGGCATGGTGGAAGCGGTATCGCTGGAGCCCGGCGCGCTGGCCCAGCGCATCCTCGGGCTCAACCCGGCGATCGTCTTCATCGATTTTTCCCGTGCCCAGGCCGAAGCGAGTGCTGCCGCGGCGGCGGTGCGTCTTGCACATCCGAGCCTGCCGGTGGTCGCGCTCGGTACGTTGGCGCAGCCGGAAAGCGCGCTCGCGGCGCTCCGGGCCGGCGTGCGCGATTTCATCGACGTTTCCGGCAGTGCGGAAGACGCATTGCGCATCACGCGCGGCCTGCTCGAGCACGCCGGCGCGGAACCGGCCAATCGCCACGGCAAGCTGGTCGCGCTGCTCGGTGCGCGCGCCGGGATGGGCGTGAGTACGCTCGCATCGAATCTCGCCGTATGGCTGCACAAGCGCGGCGCTGCCGGCATCGTCGCCGGCGACGCGCCTGCCTTCGGTGTTGCCACGCCGCATGCCCGGCAAACGGCGCTCGTGGATCTGGGTCTGCCGGCGGGCGATAGCGCACTCTTTCTCAACACGCGTTGCGAATTCCATTTCGTCGAGGCCGTGCGCAACCTGCGCCGCATCGACCGGACCTTCGTCAACACGGCCCTCGCCCGACACGCGAGCGGCGTGGCGTTGACGACGCTGCCACCGAACCTCGCCGATTTGCGCGACGTGTCGTACGCGGCCTGCGTCGGCCTGCTGAACCGGCTGCGCGCATTCTTCGATCAGCAGATTGTCGATCTGGGCGGCTTTACCAACCTGGAGTTCGTCGCGCAGATCGCGGCGGTTGCCGACGAGGCGTGGCTGGTCTGCGATCAGGGCGTCGCGTCGATCGTCTCCGCGGTCGATCTGCTCGAGGGGCTGCGCGATGCAGGGATGGACCTCGGCAAGATGCGTCTCGTTGTCAACCAGTACGACGCGGCACTGAGCCTGACGCCGGCCCAGATCGCAGACCGGCTCGGCATCGCGTTGCTGACGACGCTGCCTGCGCGGCGCGTGTCGATCGGGCAGGCGGCCAACCAGGGGCGACTCATCGTCGACATGGCCGAGCGCGATCCGTATGTGCGTGCGCTCGAGCCGCTCGCGGAGCGACTGGCAGGCACGGTGGCGCCGGCAAAGAGCGCCGCTTCGGGCCTGTCCGTGCTCAAGCGTTTCATTCAACCTTCGTCCAAGCGTTCGTAAGCGATGGCACACGACATTCAATTTGCCGACGGCGCCGCGCCGTTCTCCCAGTCGCAGCAGTTCCATGACATCAAGAATGCCGCGCACGAACATTTGCTGACGCGCATCGAGGAACTGGGGGCCGAATTCGGTCGTTGGTCGCGCCAGGCAATCAATCAGTTCGTCGACCTGGAAATCGACAGCTTCGTGCGTTTGCGGCGCATCCCGCTCAACGAGAACGAGGTCAGGACGATTGCCGAGGCGCTGACCAAGGAGCTTGCCGGGTTCGGGCCGATCGAGGACTTGCTCGCCGATCCGCATGTCGAGGACATCCTGATCAACGGCTACAACGACATCTACGTGTCGCGCCACGGGATCCTGGCCAAGCTGCCGATCCGCTTTACCGATAACGCGCACCTGCTGCGTATCGTGCGACGCATCCTTGCGCCGATCGGCCGACGCCTGGACGAATCGAATCCGATGGTCGATGCGCGCCTGCCGGACGGCGGGCGTGTCAACGTGGTGATCGAGCCGCTGTCGATCGACGGGCCGGTCGTGTCGATCCGGAAATTCCGCAAGGATCCGCTCAAGCCGGCCGATCTGCTCGGCAACGGCACGTTCAATGCGGAGCTCGGCGCGCTGCTCGAGGCGGCGGTCGAGGCTCGCTGCAACATCCTCGTGTCGGGCGGCACGAGCTCGGGCAAGACTTCGCTGCTCAATGCGCTCGCGTTCCACATTCCCGAGCCGGAGCGCGTCGTGACGATCGAGGACACGGCCGAACTGTCGCTGAATCACCCGCATGTCGTGCGCCTCGAAAGCCGGCCCGGCGGCTTCGACGGCACCGGCGTCGTGTCGATTCGCGATTTGCTGCGCAATACGTTGCGGATGCGTCCGGACCGGATCATCGTCGGTGAAGTGCGCGGCGGCGAGGTGCTCGAAATGCTGCAGGCCATGAACACGGGCCACGACGGCTCGATGGGAACCGTGCATGCGAGTTCGCCGCGCGAGTGCCTCTATCGTCTCGAGATGCTGGCCGGCTTCGCCGGGTTCCAGGGCACCGAGTCGAGCCTGCGCCGGCAGATCGCGAACGCGATCGACTTCATCGTGCAGATCGGCCGTCTGTCCAACGGCCGGCGCCGGATCCTGTCGATTACCGAGGTAACCGGCCTGTCGGACAACATCATCGCGACGCAGGAACTGTATCGCTACGAGGCGCGCGTCACGCCCGAAGGCGAAGAAGTCGACACCTGGGAATCGCTCGGCATTCATCCGCACTCGCCGAAGCTCGCCCGCTTCCGTCAGACGCTGCAGGGCGGCTTCGGCGGTAGCGGCGGCGGTGGCGGGTTCGGCGGCGGATTCGGCCGCGGCGGCGGGGGTTTCAATGTATAGCGTGCTGGCAATGGCGCTTCTGCTCGTGGCCGCCGCGCTGATGCTGTGGCGGCACGGCGAGATGAAGCGCGATCGCGCCGACGTGCAGCGCTTCATCGACAGCCGGATCGAACCCGGCGCGCGAGCGGGCGGTGTGCGTCAGCAGCAAGCCCGGCCGGCGGCGCCCGCTGCGGCACGCGCGTCAGCCGGCGTGCCCGCTTCGCAGTGGGGACGCTGGCGCGCAGTCGCGACCGAGTATTTCGCCAACGTGGCAAGCCGTGCGGGAATTGAGGACGCGCGCGGCAAGGCACTGCTGGCGCTGCTGGCGCTGACTGGGGCCGCGTTTGCTGCCGGCGATCGGGGCGGCTGGCTCGGCGGCATCGCCGCGCTCGTCTGTGGCGCCGCGCTGCTCGTGTTCTGGCTGGTGTCGCGCATACATCGGCGGCGCCAGATGATCGTTCGTCAGTTGCCGTCGTTTCTGGACGGCATCGTGCGGCTGGTGACGCTGGGCAATAGCGTGCCGGCCGCGTTCCAGGCCGCGCTGCAGACGACCGAGGCGCCGTTGCGCGGCTGCCTGGACCATGTGTCGAGGATGCTGCGGACGGGCGTCGAGATCGACCGCGCGATGATGCATATCGCGAACGTGTACCACACGAAGGAGTTCGAACTGGTCGGGTCGGTGCTGCGGCTGTCGGTGCGGTACGGCGGTCGCGCGGACATCATGCTCGACCGGATGTCGACGTTCATGCGCGACCTCGAACAGGCCGAGCGGGAACTGGAGGCGATGTCGTCGGAAACGCGTTTGTCTGCATGGGTGCTCGTCATGCTGCCGATCGCGATCGGTAGCTTCGTCATCGCGACCAATCCGCTCTATCTCCAGTCGATGTGGAACGATTACACCGGTCGGCAGTTGCTGGTCCTCGCTTTCATGCTGCAGGCAGCGGGCGGGATCTGGCTTTATCACATGGCCAAACTCAGGTGACGGCATGACAGCCAATCAACTTGGTTCGCTCGCACTGGTGCTTGGGGCGCTGGGCATCCTGTTGCTGGCGCTGCTCGCGATCCGCAGCGCGCATGCGCAATCGCGCAGCGGCCGGACACTGACCGACGCACTCGAGCGGCGGCTTGCAGCGCTGGCGGCCGCAAGCGGGCGGGCGGCCCAGGACGCGGACGAATCGTTGCGCAAGGAGCCGGTCGCCCGGCAGGCACCCGGTCAGCCGTCGCGACTCGCGCAAATGCAGGCACGTCTGTCGGTGTTCGGGATGCGCTGGCTGGATACCGGTATCGGTCGGCTGGTCGTGGCCGAAGAGGATCGGCTGCTGCTCGAGCAATGCGGTTTTGTCGATACGCGCACGCGCGGCTTGTTCCTGAGTGCGCGGATCGCCTGCTCGATCGTCATTCCGCTCGCATACATCGGCGTGGTCGGGCCGCATGTGAGTGGCACGCAGTGGTGGCTGGGCGTGGGTATTTCGTTCATCGTCGGATTCATGGTGCCGAAGCTCTACCTGAGGCGCCGTGCCGCGAAACGTCGACAAGCGGTGACCGACGAGTTGCCGCTGCTGGTCGACATGCTGCGTCTGCTTCAAGGAGTCGGTCTGTCGCTCGATCAGAGTATTCAGGTCGTCACCAACGACTTCAAGGGCATGATGCCCGTGCTCTCGTCGGAAATGGAAATCGCCCAACGGCAGTTCGCGGCGGGGCGAACACGCGAACAGTCGTTGCAGCGGTTGTCTTCGGGCTTTGAAAACGAGGATCTGCGCGCCATCGTGCGATTGCTGATACAGGTCGACAAGCACGGCGGCGCGGTCCAGGAGCCGCTCAAGCAGTTCGGCGACCGGCTGCGTGAGACGCGCCGCGCGATGCTTCGCGAGCGGATCGGTCGACTGACCGTGAAGATGACAGGCGTCATGGTGCTGACGCTGTTGCCGGCACTGTTGATCGTGACGGCTGGCCCGGGGTTTCTGGCGGTGATGCATGCGCTGTCGGCGCATCATTGAAGGGTGGAAGGAAAGACG
>Ga0207647_10001539_pt1 | contig 17764 bp, 18 predicted proteins | sample KBSCornC2_FD_184295 | JGI IMG/M metagenome (GOLD analysis project Ga0207647, IMG submission 184295) | Corn rhizosphere microbial communities from Kellogg Biological Station, Michigan, USA - C2 (SPAdes) (version 2) | ecosystem: Host-associated > Plants > Roots > Rhizosphere ... | reverse complement strand
CATCGTGGGTGGACTGTTCACGCTGAGCGTGTTGCTGCTGCCGCGCACGCCGTTCGTGTTCGCGCTGGCATTCCTCGGCGAAGGACTGTTTCAGGCGCTCGCCATCACCTGCGCCACCGCGATCACGTTTGAAACCATCGGCCACGACAATCCGTTGGCGGCGACAACCTTCAGTGTGTTGCTCGCGGCAGCGAATTTGTCCATCGTCTACATGGTGGCCGTAGATGGCCACGCCTATGCATGGCATGGCGTGGCGGGCAGTTTCATCGCCGATGCCGGGTTGGGCATCATTTCGTGCCTGCTGTTGGCGCTGATGCTGCTTTGGCTGCGGTCGAAACCGGCGGCCCCGGTGTTGCCGGAACCCGCGTAGTGGAATCGCGTTCGAAGCCGGATGGTTTTGTGGATGCGCGCTGGCGGATCAGGCAATGGCGCGAAGCAGCGCGCGAGGATCCCTTTCGATGGCGCGGAGCAACACCTGCGCAGAGCCCGTCGGAGTCCTGCGACGTTGTTCCCAGTTGCGCAGTGTGCCGACCTCCACATGGATCAGCTTGGCGAACTTTGCCTGTGAAAGCCCTGATGCCTTGCGGATGCGCCTTTGAAGCCAGGGGCGGACACATGCAACGGTTTTATCTGGCTGGTGCGGCGGTGCGCCGCCGTGTCTCGTGGTGCCACACTGGAGGATAGTTCCATGACGCTTGATCCACAGAAGAAGATCGGATGCGGCTCCGCATCCGGGGTGTTGCTGCTGTGGTGCGCAGCGAGCCTGATGCCACAGGCCAGCTTGGCCGCGACGGTGCCGAAAGCTGCCGGCGCGTGCGGTGCTGTCATGCATTCGCGAAACGTTGTCGCGCCACAAGCTGTGGACATGTGGGAAGCGCCGCTCGACGCCTCGGGTGAGCACGAGCTGATTCTTGCCGTGCACAACGACCAGGGCGGCGACCGGTTCTGTTACACCTACCGCTGGCGTGGCGTGGAGCACACCGTCGCGCCGGCGATCCACGTGCGGCGCGGCGAAACGTTCGCGATCCGCATCGTGAATGACATCGCCAGCCAGAGCCCCGGCGAAAGCGTGTCTTCAATCGCCATTCCGCCGTGCAAGCCGATGGTCATGCCGGGCGCGCCGGTGCAGCACTGGATCGGCTATCTGAACCACGTCATCGACGACCGCTATTTTACCGTCGGACAGATAGACACCAATCTGCATCTGCACGGTTTCGAGGGCCCGGCGTCGGAGGAAAACGTGTTCCTCTCGACGCTGAGCACGCCGATGCACGCCTGCGAATACCGGATCACGATTCCGCGCACACAGCCGCCGGGCACGTACATCTATCACCCCCATGCGCACGGTTCATCGGACGATGAACTGGCAGGCGGTCTCGCCGGCGCATGGATCGTGGATCCCGATTCGCAGCAGCTTTCGCGCGCCGATCAGCATGTGCTACTGCTGCGCTACCGGCTGCCGTTTGGAGAGGACTTGCGGCCGCTGAATCATGCGTCCGTGAAGGGCTGGGCAGCGGCGAGCCAGGCGCATGAGGGCGCTCTCAAACCGCAAGCACTTGTCCATTACGATCCCTTCAATCCGCCGGCGTGGGCGGTCAGCCTTCCTTTGCGGGCAGGCGGGATCTCACTGAACCCGAGCGGCTGCATGGGTGATTTCCACCCGGAGCCGTTCATCAGCATCGACGGTGCGGCGGCGCCTGCCTCGCTGGAAGTGCCCGCCAACCGCACCCAGTTGCTGCGCCTGGTCAACGCGACTTCGGATTCTTCCAAGCTCCTGCGCCTGCGCGACACGCAAGGCCGCGTAGCGGAATTCCGGGTCGTGGAGCGCGACGGCGTGCCGGTCTCCGGCGACATGCAGCACCCGTACGCGCATTACCTCGACATGAAGGCGCTGATGATGTCGCCGATGTCGCGCGCCGCGGTGCTGGTGACCGCCAAGCCCGGGGCGAACTTCACGATCTCGAGCGAACCTTTCTGTGCGGGCGACGATGGCTCCATCGAGCTGCACCACGATCTGCTGCGGATCCGGGGCGATGCGCCATCGTCGGAGCCGGCCCATGTACTGGTCTCGACATCGATGGAGGTCGCGGCCACACCTGCGGCGAAACTCGTTGCATGGGTACACGCGCATCCATCGCAAGTTCACCGGCGCGCGATCACCTTCACCGAATACAACTTCCCCGGGCACGGCAAGATTCACGCGCACGGCGGATTCTACATCACCGACACCACCAACCCGGATTTCCATGAGCGTCCGTTCTGGCCGCTTTACCAGCCCGGCGCGACGGTGCCGTCGAACCCGGACATCGTGGTGAAGCAAGGCACGATCGAGGTGTGGTACCTGATCAATACCACGCTGGAAACGCACGCGTTCCACATCCACCAGATGGCCTTCGTGCAGGAACGCGATTACAGCGGAATCCCGTTGACCGTGGACACCGCATTCATGCCCATCGGCAAACCGCTGCCAAACCGCGCTGACCCGAATTATCCGCTGATCCAGCCCAGCATCACCAAAGTGATACTCGATTTCCGGCACGTGCCAAAGGGCACCTTTGTGTTCCACTGCCACATGCTCTATCACGAGGACCACGGGATGATGGGCGTGATTCGCGTGGACTAGCCCCACGGGGAGACGTGTCATGAAACGAGTGATTTCCGGTTGCGCGCTGCTGCTGGCTCTGAGCTTGCCGCTATTCGCGGCGGCCGCGACAGCTCCCAGCCGCTATCTTTTCGTGTGGGCGATGGAAGCGAAGCATCCGCTCGCCTCGGTGCCGGAAATGACGCCGGCCGACATTCCGGCACGGCGCAGTGGATTGGGACTGGGCAAGGACATCCTCGCGGTGTTCGACGTCCAGCCGGGTCCGTCGTTCGGGAAGCTGGTGGCGATGCTGCCCGTCGGCGATGCGGCACAGGCGCATCACACGAACTACGCGGAACCTCCGGACGATGTGCTGTATGCCAACGACTGGCTCGGGAATCGCACGTACGTTTTCGATTTGCACGACCCGCTGCATCCGCGACTCGCGCGGCAATTCGGCAGCGTCGGCGCACTCGGGTATCCGCACTCGTTCGTTTACCTTCCGAACGGGAATACGCTGGCGACGTTCCAGTATTCCGGCGGCTTCAACCACGCCGCGGGCGGACTGGTGGAATTCGACCCGCAGGGACGCGTCGTGAGGACCGCTGCGGCTATGGCGAAAGGCCATCCCGGCATTCGCCCGTACAGCCTCACGATCATTCCGAAACTCGACCGCGTCGTCACCAGCAGCGCGGACATGATGGGCGCGCAGGTCAGCCATGTGGCCCAGGTCTGGCGTCTGTCCGATCTGAAGCTCATCAAGACCATGCAACTGCCACCGCAACCGGACTGGTATTACGACACGGCGGCCGATTCATCGGAACCGCGCGTGCTGACGGGTGGCAAGACTGTCCTGGTGCCGACGTTCAATTGCGGCCTGTTCGTGGTCCGCGATCTCGCCGGAGATGATCCGACGTTGCAGCATGTCCATGACCTGGGTTATCGCACGTGCGAGGTGCCGGTGGTGGTGGGCAATTTCCTGGTGGAAGCCGCGCAAAGCGGACACGCGATCGTGAGCCTCGACGTGCGCGATCCGGAACACCCGCACGAAGTCAGCCGCATCCTGCTGCCGCCGGACGAGTATCCGCATTGGCTTGCGCTCGAACCCGGCGGCGATCGCCTGGCCATCACGGGTTATGGCGCACTCGATACGAAGGTCCGCTTCGCCACCGTCGATCGCGCTACCGGAAAACTGACGCTCGCTCCCGACACGATCGATTTCACGCGTGCGTGGCCCGATGGCTGGCACGGAAGCGCCATGCCGCACGGCGCGGTTTTCAGCAATCCCTGAGAGGAGAAGACACATGAAGAAGATGGCAGCGGTGATTGCGACGGTTTGCGCGGGCCTGCTTGCGGGGGTCGTGTCCGCGGCACCCAGCCCAGGCACGAGCACCCGGACTGCGCCGGATGGCTACCGTGTGGTCCATGGGTGGCCGCAGTTGCCGCCGGGGCGGGATCTCGGTGCGGTCTCCGGGGTCGGCGTCGATGCGCACGGCGATGTATTCGTGTTCCATCGCGATGACCGTGTCTGGCCGGCTTCGAGTGTGTTGTCCACGAAGTTGATTGCGCTGCCGACCGTTACGGTGTTCGACGGGCGGACGGGCAAAATCCTCTCGGAATGGGGCGCCAATACCTTTGCGATGCCGCATGGCCTGACCGTGGATGCACGCGGTCACGTCTGGCTGACTGATGTCGCCTTGCAGCAGGTCTATGAGTACTCCCGTGACGGCCGCCTGCTGATGACGCTCGGCACGCGCGGTGTCGCGGGTGACGACAGCACGCATTTCAACCGGCCGACCGGGGTTGCGGTTGCGCGGGACGGCAGCTTCTACGTCAGCGATGGATACCGCAACACGCGGATCATGAAGTTTTCCCCGAAGGGCAAGTTCCTGTTCCAGTGGGGCACACCGGGCGACAACCCGGGGCAATTCAATCTGCCGCACTGCGTGAAGCTCGACCAGCAAGGACGGGTTTATGTCTGCGACCGCAGCAACGCACGCATACAGGTTTTCGATGCGCAGGGGCGTTTCCTTGCGCAGTGGAAAGGCGCCGGAATCGGACGGCCGTATGACCTGGCCATCGCGTCGGACGGACGCGTGCTCGTCGCCGACGGCGGCGACCAGCCCAATGCGCCGCCTGACCGTTCGGGCGTCGCGTGGGTCGGTCCGGACGGCGAGGTGAAGGATCGGTTCGGTCGTTGGGGCAACTACGACGGCCAGTTCGAGATGGCCCACGACATTGCCGTGGGTCCGGATGGCGCGGTTTATGTCGGCGACATAACCGGCAACCGCATCCAGAAATTTATCCCTGACCAGCGCCGGGAAGAGTGAGCCTGGCTGCCGCCCGACCATCGGTTCCGGTCGATGTGTCATTCGCTGCGCGCGTCCGTCGCCAGCCGACAATGCTCGCCCGGTTCCGGGTTGGGTATCGAAATCCGAGGTCCTGTCACAACCCGGGAGAGTACGCATGAAAAAGTTTGTTTCCGTCGCAGTGATGGCCTTTGTTGGCCTGGCTGGGGGAAGCGCTTGCGCGCAATCCGCCGCGTCCTCGGCGGAGCAAGCCATCCGTCCGGTCATGGCGAAGATGTTCAAAGCCGCCAACGCGCACGATACCGATGCCTTCATGGCGGCGATGGTGCACAACCCGAAGCTGGTTTTCGCGATCAACGGCGAGGTCATCCGGGGCTGGGACGCCCTGCACGCCCAGCAACTGAAATGGTGGAAGAACGGCAAGAGCGATGCGAAGTATGTACAGAACGGCGCGCCCGCATTCATGGCGATCGGTCCCGATGTCGAAATCGTGACGTGGCCGCTCGTGGGCAGCGGAACGGCCCACAGTGCGAAAGCGGCCACCAGTGATTTCGTCGTCACCTATGTCTGGCAAAGGCTGCCGCAGGGCTGGCGCATCGTGTACGGCCACGAATCGTGGAAGAAGCCGCCGGGTTGAGGCCACCACGCGGCGCTGCGATGAACCGCCGCCGTAGAACGCCTGTGCGATCTCGTCCTCGATTTGCGTTTTTTGCGCGGCGGGCTGTTGCTTCTTTTCGTCTACGCAGCAAGCACATCATCCAGCGCGTACGCGCCTGGCGGTTTGCCGGCCAGCCACGCGGCTGCGTGCAACGCACCGCGCGCGAAGATGGTGTTGTCGTAAGCACGATGCGTGAGTTCGATGCGTTCGTCCCGCGTGGCGAGCATCGCGGTGTGTTCGCCCACGATTTCGCCGGCGCGGATCGAGGAAAAACCGATCGCGTTCCCGGGACGCGTGCCGGTGTGACCGTGACGCGCGAAAGCCGCAACCGCATCGAAATCCTGCCCGCGTGCGGCAGCAGCGGCGCGGCCCAGCGCCAGTGCGGTGCCGGAAGGCGCATCGACCTTGCGCGCGTGGTGCGCCTCGACGATTTCGAGATCCCAATCCGGCAGCGCCGCGGCGGCCTCGCGCAACAATCTTGCCAGTACCGCGATGCCAAGGCTGAAATTGGCGGCATGCAGCACGGGAATGGTGCGCGCCGCTTCGGTCAGTGCTGTGCGTTGCATGGCATCGAGCCCGGTAGTGCCACTGACGAATGCAACGCGATGCGCCACGCAGTGCGCGAGCGCCGCATCGAAACCGGCGGGTGTACTGAAGTCGATCATCACGTCCAGTTCCGGCAGCTTCACCCAATCAGCGGGCGCATTGATCGCAGTTTTCAATTCGAAGCGCGGGTCGCCCTGCAGCAGCGCGCGCAACGTGCGGCCCATGCGCCCGTTGGCGCCGTTGATGCCAAGTCGAATGGGCTCGGACATTGCGAGTTTGGATGGCAAATGGAGTCGCTAGCCTAACATCGCCCCTCGCCCCAACCGCTCGCCCCAACCGTCACCAGCTACGCCGACTCACCCAAGCGATGAAGCCGCTTGACTTCCCCCTTCGCCTGCGAAGGGCGTGGCTCTTGTTTCCTGAAGTTGCATCCCCCGACGCTTCGCGTCGACCCCTTCCTTCGGAAGGGGTAAGCAAATGTAGGCTGCCCGAGCCCGGCTTCACGAAGTCATCTTCGCCCAGAACTGCTTCACGCCGTCCACGAAACCGCTGTTGCGCGGCGAGTGTTTTTTCGCTTCCTCGGCGTCGGCGAAAGTCGACTCGAATTGCTCCAGGATTTCGCGCTGGCGTTTGTCCAGGCGCACCGGGGTTTCCACCACGACGGTGCAGAACAGGTCGCCCGGCTGGCGGCTGCGCACCGATTTCACGCCCTGCCCACGCAAGCGGAATTCCTGGCCGGTCTGGGTCTCGGGCGGAACGGTGATGCTGGTGGCGCCATCCAGGATCGGCACTTCGATGGTCGCGCCCAACGCCGCCTGCGCGAAACGGATGGGCACTTCGCAACGCAGGTTGTCGCCTTCGCGCTTGAAGATCGGGTGCGGGCGAACATGGATTTCGACGTACAGGTCGCCCGGCGTCGAACCCGATGGCCCGGCTTCGCCCTGCCCGGTCAAACGGATGCGGTCGCCATCGTCGACGCCCGGCGGTACCTTCACTTCGAGGGCGCGTTCGTTTTCAAGCCGGCCCTCGCCGTGGCAATGCTTGCACGGCGTCACCACCATGCGGCCCGCGCCACCGCAATGCGGGCAAGCTTGCTGGATCGAGAAAATGCCATTCTGCATCCGTACCCGGCCATGTCCACGGCAGGTGGAACACGTCGACAGCTTGCCGTCTTCGGAACCCGTGCCGTTGCAGTGGTGGCAGTTGACCAGGGTCGGTACATGGATCTTCTTGTCGACACCCGCCACGGCTTCTTCGAGATCGAGTTCCAGCACGTAACGCAAATCCGAACCGCGCGCTGCGCGCCGGCCGCCGCCGAAGATGTCGGAAAAGATGTCGCCGAAGATGTCACCCACGTCGCCGAACGGCGCACCGCCGCGGCGGCCCGTGCCGTTCTCGAAGGCAGCATGGCCGTACTGGTCGTACAGCGCACGGCGTTGCGGATCGCCCAGGATTTCGTACGCTTCCTTGGCTTCCTTGAAACGCTCCTGCGCCTCGGGATCGCCGGGGCAACGGTCGGGATGGTTCTTCATCGCCAACCGGCGAAAAGCCTTTTTCAGTTCCTCGTCGTTCGCCGTGCGTGCGACGCCGAGGACTTCGTAGTAGCAACGTTTCATGTTCGCATTCTTGCTTCTAGACGGCGATCGGGGATGAACCACAGCGCCGCGATCGCGGCATAGATCACGCAAGACAATATTGGCGCAAAAAACGCCAATGCAATGCCGAGCACGTAGCCGACCGGCGAGACGGCGACTTTCCAGTCACCCTTGAGCGCTTCGCCAAGCCCGCTTTTTTCACCGCCATTGGCCGCGATCAAGGCACGCAGCAACGGAACCCAGGAGAGTGCCGCAAGCAGCAAGACGATGCCGTAAACCGCGGTGGGCACCGGCGCCGGCACCGGATGCGATTCGTTCAACCAGCTTGTCGTGAACGGAAACAGCGATAGCCAGAACAGGAAAAACAGGTTGGCCCACAACACGCGCCCGCTGACATGCGTGACCATCTGCAACATGTGGTGGTGGTTGTTCCAGTAGATGCCGACGTAGACGAAACTGAGCACATAGCTCAGGAACACCGGAAGGTTCGCGAGCAACGCTCGCCACGTCGCCTCGTGCGGCAACTTCAGTTCCAGCACCATGATGGTGATGATCACGGCGATCACGCCGTCGGTGAACGCTTCCATCCTGCTCTTGTGCATGGTCGAGGTTCCCCGCCTCAAATGGAAGTTGTCCGCGTTGAGCGTCGCGCTTCCCAGCGTCGCTCGAACGCGGACAGTTGATCCACCAACGTGCAAGCGTTGGTGGATAACCCGTTACTTTTCGTCCTTGCCCTTGACCTCGGTGAACTCCGCATCGACCACGTCCTCCGGCGATGCACTGCCGCCGCCCGGCGCCTGTGCACCCGGTTGCGGGCCGCCCGCTTGTCCGCCGGCCTGTGCGGCGGCGAACAACGCCTGCGCTGCTTCTTCCAGCTTGGTGATGCGCGACTCGATCGCGTCCTTGTCGTCGCCCTTCATCACCTTTTCGAGTTCGGACAGCGACTCCTCGACGCGGCCGATCACGTCGCCGCCGACCTTGCCGCCGTGTTCCTTGATCGCACTGCGCGTGGCGTGCACGAGCTGGTCGGCCTTGTTGCGGGTGGCGACGAGCTCCTGAAACTTCTTGTCTTCCTCGCGGTGCGTTTCCGCGTCGGACACCATCCGCTGGATTTCGTCCTCGGAAAGACCCGAGCCTGCCTTGATCTCGATGCGCTGTTCCTTGCCGGTCTTCTTGTCCTTGGCGGTGACGTGCAGGATGCCGTTGGCGTCGATGTCGAACGACACCTCGATCTGCGGCATGCCGCGCGGCGCGGCCTGGATGCCGGCGAGGTCGAACTTGGCCAGCGACTTGTTGAAGCGGGCCTGTTCGCGCTCGCCCTGCAGCACGTGCACGGTCACGGCGCTCTGGTTGTCCTCGGCGGTCGAGAACACCTGCGAAGCCTTGGTCGGGATGGTGGTGTTCTTGTCGATCAACTTGGTCATCACGCCACCCAGCGTTTCGATACCCAGCGACAGCGGAGTCACGTCGAGCAGCAGCACGTCCTTGACGTCGCCGGACAGCACGCCGCCCTGGATCGCCGCGCCCACCGCAACGGCCTCGTCCGGGTTCACGTCCTTGCGCGGCTCCTTGCCGAAGAAATCCTTCACCGCTTCCTGCACCTTGGGCATGCGGGTCTGGCCGCCGACCAGGATCACTTCCGCGATGTCGGACACGCGCAGATTGGCGTCGTTCAACGCCGTGCGGCATGGATCGATGGTGCGCTTGACCAGATCCTCGACCAGCGCTTCGAGCTTGGCACGGGTCAGCTTGATGTTGAGGTGCTTCGGACCGGACGCATCGGCCGTCACGTACGGCAGGTTCACTTCCGTCTGATGCGTGGACGACAGCTCGATCTTGGCGCGCTCGGCCGCGTCCTTGAGGCGCTGCAGCGCCAGCGGATCGTTGCGCAGATCCACGCCCTGGTCCTTCTTGAACTCGTCGACCAGGTAATCGATGACGCGCTTGTCGAAATCTTCGCCGCCGAGGAACGTGTCGCCGTTGGTGGCCAGCACCTCGAACTGCTTCTCGCCGTCGACTTCGGCGATCTCGATGATCGACACGTCGAACGTGCCGCCGCCGAGGTCGTACACCGCGATCTTGCGATCGGCGCTGCCCTTTTCCTTGTCGAGGCCGTAGGCCAGCGCGGCCGCGGTCGGCTCGTTGATGATGCGCTTGACGTTGAGGCCCGCGATCTTGCCCGCGTCCTTGGTGGCCTGGCGCTGCGAATCGTTGAAGTACGCGGGCACCGTGATCACGGCGTCGGTGATGGTTTCGCCAAGGAAATCCTCGGCGGTCTTCTTCATCTTCATCAGCACCTTGGCGGAAATTTCCGGCGGTGCCATCTGCTTGCCGTCGGAAGTTTCAAGCCACGCATCGCCATTCGAGTGCGCGAGGATCTTGTACGGGACGATGTCCAGATCCTTCTGCACTTCGGCATCAGTGAACTTGCGGCCGATCAGGCGCTTCACCGCATAGAAGGTGTTCTTGGGATTGGTGACGGCCTGGCGCTTGGCAGGCGCGCCGACCAGCACCTCGCCGTCCTTCGCAAAGGCGACGATGGAAGGCGTCGTGCGGTCGCCCTCGGAGTTCTCGATCACCCGCGTCTTGGTGCCTTCCATGACCGCGACGCACGAGTTGGTCGTGCCAAGGTCGATACCGATGATTTTGCTCATGTTTCAGCTCCTGGATGTTTTGCGGTCGAAGGACCGCCGAATCTTGAACACAAACTGGGGGTTGGACCACATATCTCAAGTAGGAGCGGGCCACGCCCACGACAGGATTTTCACCACGACGAGACCTTGGTCGCGCGCATGGCGCGCTCCTACGAATCTTTCGCCACTGCAACCAGCGCGGGGCGCAGCAACCGGCCATTCAGCACGTAGCCCTTCTGCATCACGCTGACCACGGTGCCGGGCGCGCTGCCGGGTGCGTCCACCATGCTGACCGCGTGGTGGCGCTCCGGATCCAGCGGCTGGCCAACCGGATCAATCTGTTGCAAGCCATTGTTCTCGGCAATCTTGAGCAACGATTTCAGGGTCAGGCTGAGGCCTTCGCGCATCGAAGCCACGTCGGCGGTCTCGACGGCCAGCCCGCTTTCGAGTCCGTCGTACACCGGCAGCAGGTCGCGCAGCAACTTTTCGTTGGCGAACTTGAGGCTCAGTTCCAGGTCGCGCTGCATGCGCTTGCGCTGGTTGTCGAGATCGGCGCGCTCGCGCAGCAGCGTTTCGCGCATGCCCGCGAGGCTGGTCTCGGCCTCGGCGAGCTGCCGGCTGAGGGTTTCCAGTTCATCGGCGCTGCCCGCGTCCGCAGGCGCGTTGTCGTGCGGCGCCGAATCGGGCGATTCCTTCGGGTTGGTCATGCTGTTTCCTCATGGCGGAATTTTGCGATCATCCCTGGTCGCGAGAATCAAACAACAGCCGGGAGCGGCGATCCATGGCCGAGAGCTCCGTGGCTGACTTTTCACAACGGCCCGCTCCGGTTCACGTCCAGGGCGGACGCGGAAACCAGGACGAAGCAGACAAATCTATGCGGTCGACGCATCCGGATTCAAGAGAATCCGCCGGGTTTCGCCGCGATTATTCAGACGCTCTCAGGGCGTCTGTCAACAACTTGGCCGTCGCCTGGACCACCGGAATCACGGAATGGTAAGCCATCCGGGTCGGTCCGATCACCCCGATCGCGCCCAGCACGTGGCCTTCCACGCCATACGATGCGCTGACCAGGCTGTAGCCCTTCAGCGGTTCGAAGCCGGATTCCTCACCGATGAACAGGCGCACGCCGGGCGAACGCGCGCAGCCCTCCAGCAAGGCCAGCAACTCGCGTTTGCGCTGGAACGCTTCGAACAACTCGCGCAGGCGTTCCATCTGCTGGCCTTCGTCGCCCGACATCAGGTTGGTCTGACCCGAGACCAGCATGTCGGATTCGGGTTCCGGCGCGAAGGTTTCGGCCGCCACTTCGACCGCGGTGTCCAGCAGGCGATTCAACTCGCTGCCCGCGGCACGCAGGTCGGCCAGCACGCGGCCACGTATCTCGTCGATCCGCAACCCGGCGTAGTGCTCGTTCAGATAGTTGGCCGCAAGCTCCAGCGCGCGGGCGTCGAAACGTCGGCTGAGGTTCAGCACGCGGTTCTGCACCTGGCCATCGGCGAAAACCAGGATCGCCAGCACGCGGCGTGCATCGAGGGACACGAACTCGATCTGCTTGAGCGGCGCGTCGGCCGCGCCCGGCACGGTCACCAGACCGACGAAGTGCGTCATCGCGGAAAGCAGGCTGGACGCGTTCCCAAGCAGTTCGCGCGGGGTGGCCAGGTCGCGCGGCAGCTCGCGCTGGATCTGCATCACCGCGCCACGCGGCAAGGGTTTCAATTCCAGCAGGCTGTCCACGAACAAACGCAGGCCGCGCACGGTCGGCACCCGGCCGGCCGACGTGTGCGGCGACGCGACCAGTCCCAACTCCTCGAGGTCCGCCATGATGTTGCGCACCGTGGCGGGGCTGACATCCAGCCCGGCCGAACGCGCCAGTGTTCTGGACCCAACCGGCTGGCCCTCCTCCAGATACTGCGCGATCAGCGTGCGCAACAACTGGCGGGTGCGTGCATCGATGGCGGGCGGGGACCGGTCTGTCATGGACGTGGGAAAGGGTGCCTGTCCAATCAATACGGGCGGCGGGCGCGGAATGCAAGCAAAAGGCATGCCTTGCGCGTGAAGCGCGCCCGCCTGGTTAGAATCAGCGTTTACCGGAAATCGCGCCATGCTGACCCGACTCTCCGTCCGCAATTTTGCCGTGGTCGAAGCCGCCGAAATCGAATTCGGCGAGGGTCTGACTGTCGTCACGGGCGAAACGGGCGCCGGCAAATCACTGCTGGTGGACGCGCTGCTGCTACTGTCCGGCACGCGCGCCGACGCGGGCATGGTGCGCAGCGGCTGCGAACGCGCGGAGCTTGCCGCCGAATTCGAGTTGTCCGACGCGGCCAACGCCCGCGGATGGCTGGCCGAGCAGGCACTGGACGACGACAGCGCCTGCCGCCTGCGCCGCGTCATTGCGGCCGAGGGCGGCTCGCGCGCATGGATCAACGGCCGCGCGGTGTCGCTGGCGCAATTGTCGGAACTCGCCGCGTCGCTGGTCGAAATCCACGGCCAGCACGAACACCAGGCACTGCTGGACCGTGCGCAGCAATTGCAGATGCTGGATGCCTTCGGCGGCAATGAAGATGCCGTTGCCAAGACACGCGAGCTGGCGCTGCGGCACCGCGACATCGTCGCCCACGAGCGCGAACTGTCCGGCGGCGATGATCGCGGCGCGCGGATCGACCTGCTGCGCCACGAAGTCGGTGAGCTGGAACGCTGGACCTTGCCCGCCGACGCCCTCGCCGAACTGGAAACGCAACACAAGCGCCTCGCCAACGCGGGCAAACTTGCCGAAGGCGCGTCCGGGCTTTCCGAACTGCTCGACGGCGACGCTGAATTCGCCACGACCCGCACCACCGCACGCGCGCACGCGGAACTGCAGAGACTCGCCGAGCTCGATCCTTCCCTGCAAGCCATCGTGGACATTCTCGATGGCGCGCGCATCCAGTTGGGCGAGGCATCCGAGTCGCTGTCACGTTACGCGCAGGATCTCGACCTCGACCCCGAACGCTACGCCGAGGCCGACGCGCACCTGTCGGCCCTGCACGATCTTTCGCGGCGCCATCACATGCCGGCCGCGGAATTGCACGCGCATGCCGCGACCTTGCGCGACGAACTGCAATCGCTGGAAGGCGCCGGCGAAGCCTTGTCCAAACTGGCCACCGAACGCAAGCAATGCTTCGCCGACTACGGCACGGCTGCCGCCGCGCTGTCGAAGCGGCGCGCGACCGCGGCGAAAACGCTTGGCAAGGCCGTCACCTCGTTGATGGGCGAGCTGGGCATGGCCGGCGGATCCTTCGCCGTGGACCTGCAGCCGCAGTTCTCCGGCGAACCTGATCCGCAAGGTCGCGAGCGCTGCGAGTTCACGGTCAGTGCCAACCCCGGCATGCCGTTGCGGGCACTGCGCAAGGTTGCGTCCGGCGGCGAACTTTCCCGCATCGGGCTGGCGTTCGAAGTCGCCGCGCTGGGCGCGGACAGCGTCGGCACGATGGTGTTCGACGAAGTCGATGCAGGCATCGGCGGTGCCGTTGCGGAAACCGTGGGCGCCAAGCTGCGCGCGCTCGGCTCACGTTGCCAGGTGTTGTGCGTCACGCACCTGCCGCAGGTCGCGGCACAGGGCCACGCGCACCTCTCGGTCGCCAAGTCGGTGGCCGGCAAGGAAACGCGCACGCAGATCGGCGTGCTGGACGCGAAAGGCCGAAACGAGGAACTCGCGCGCATGCTGGGCGGCGTCGAGATCGATCGCGAAACCCGCGCGCATGCCAAGCGCATGCTCGAAAAGGCTCAGGCTTCGCAGGAACGCGCCTAGCCTCCCCTACTTCTTCTTTTTGGGCCGCACGTACAGCACAAGAGAGTGATCGGCGATCTCGTAACCGTGCTTCGCGGCGATCTCGCGCTGCAGCTTCTCGATATCTTCGTTCACGAACTCGATGACCTTGCCGGTGGTCACGTCGATCATGTGGTCATGGTGCTGGCCGCGATCCAGTTCGTACACGGCCTGCCCGCCCTCGAAATTGTGCTTGATCACCAGGCCGGCCGCCTCGAACTGGGTGAGCACCCGGTAAACCGTGGCCAGCCCGATGTCCTCGGACTCCTCGAGCAACAGCTTGTAGATGTTCTCGGCGGTCAGGTGGTCGTGGCTGTGTTCGAGGATTTCCAGCACACGGATACGCGGATGGGTTACCTTCAACCCTGCGTTGCGCAGATCCTGCGTTTCCATACCTGAACTCCGGTGGCGGCGTGGTGTCTGACGATCCGTCCCTAGACCCCGCTAGTGTATCATTCGCCGTTCACATCCCTATCCACGACGATGCGCAAGACGATCCCCACCCTCCTGCTCGCCACCGCCAGTGTGTTCACGCTCGGCGCCTGCCACGTGATCTACAGGCCCGATGTCCAACAGGGCAACCTGCTGATCGGCAAGAACGTCAGTGAACTTAAACCCGGCCTGACCAAGCAGCAGGTCGTCGCGCTGCTGGGCTCGCCTTCGGTGGTCAGTCCATTCAATGCGAACCAGTGGAACTACGTTGCCACGATGCAGCGCCGCGGCGGCGCGATCAAGGAACGCACGCTGACGTTGTATTTCGACAACGACACGCTGGTGCGCACCGACGGCAACTTCATGACGGAAACCCCACAGGAACTGTTGCAGGAAAGCCACAAGTACGGTCCGCTGTATCCGAGCAACCTGACCAAGGAACAGCAGAAAGAACTGGAAAAGAAGCAACAGCAGCAGAGTGGTGGTGGCGACGACAGCAGTGGGGGCTGATCAGTCGTTGTTGCGCGCCCTCCTTCGTCGCGCCTCCTTCGGATCGATCTCGAGCGGCCGGTAGATTTCCACGCGGTCACCGTCGTGCAGCGTCGTCTCGAGCGACACCTTGCGCGCGAAGATGCCGACGCGGTCGGCACGGATCTGAATGCCGGGCCACGCATCACGGATACCTGACTCCGCGATCGCATCCGCGACCGTGGCGCCATCGAACAAATCCAGATCCACCTTGAACGCGCGCTCCGGCTCGGCGCAGACCACCGACACCATGATCCGCGAAACCTCACGCATAGGTGCGTTTCGCCTCGGCGCAGAAGTCGTCCACCATGCGGTCGGCCAGTTTCTGGAAGCCCAGCCTGAAGGCGAAGCCGGTCAGGCGGTTGCTGACTTCGAAGTCGAGATCCAGCGCGATTTTGCAACCCGCAGGGCCGGATGAAGACACGTTCGATCCGAGCGGCGTGAACTGCCATACCCCGTGCAACCAGTCGAAGGGACCGTCGACGAATTGCATCCTGATGCTGTGCGGGCGATCCAACGTGTTGCGCGTGGAAAAATGCTGGGTCACGCCGGCGAATCGCAGGTCGAGGCGCGCGACCAGGTGCTGGCCATCGTGCTCGGACACCGACGCACCAAGACACCAGGGAAAGCGCCTCGGGTAAGCTTCAACCTCATTGACGAGATCGAACATCTGCTCCGGCGTGAAGCGAACCAGCGCCTGGCGGTGGATCTGCACGTAATCTCCTTGGCAGGCGCCGACACGACGGCGTTGGCAACAGTCACATTGTAACGAGCATGGCGAAGAAGAAAGAAAAGGACGGCAAGGGCTCATCGACGATCGCGCTCAACAAGCGTGCGCGCCACGAGTACCACATCGATGAGCGCTACGAAGCCGGCATCGCACTGCAAGGCTGGGAAGTGAAGAGCCTGCGCGCGGGCCGCATCAATCTCAGCGATGCCTACGCGGTCGTGCTGAAGGGTGAATTGTTCCTGATCGGCGCATCGATTCCGCCACTGCTGTCGGCCTCCACCCACGTGATTGCCGAAGACCGCCGCACCCGCAAGCTGCTGCTGCATCGCGCTGAGATCGACAAGCTGATAGGCGCGGTGGAACGCAAGGGACTGACCCTGGTGCCGCTGGCGATGTATTGGAAGCAGAACCATGCCAAGGTGGAAATCGGCATCGCGCACGGCAAGCAGGCGCACGACAAGCGCGCGACCGAAAAAGAACGCGAGTGGAACATCGAAAAGCAGCGCACGCTGCGCGCGCACAACAAGGCGGGGTGATTCACCCCCTTCCGAAGGAAGGGGGTCAGCGCGTCAGTGCTGGGGGGATGTGACGTCATGGAACAAAGCCAAGGCCATCCCCCTCAATCCCCCTTCGTTCCGAAGGGGGGAGTTCGATTCAATACCCCGCCGGTACGTACTTGAACCGCTGCATCTGCTCGCGGTGCGCATCCACGATGCGCTGCACCTGTTCGTGGCTCAGCGTTTCGCGCCACTGGTTGGCGCGGCCCTTGAAGAAGAACCGCGTCTTTTCATCCACCGCTTCCACGAAACCGTGCTTCTGCTCAAGCGACGACAGGGTCTGGAACGAGGTGTGCTTCACCGCGCGTTCGATGCGCACCTTGTCCTGCCCCAACCCGATCAGTTTCGCCGCTTTCGCGAAATGCTTGCCGGGTTTTTCCAGCAGGTCTTCGTAACGCAACACAATCACCTTGCCCGGTGCGCGGCCGGCCATGTCGGCCCATCCTTTCACATGCATCGACCAGGAACCGAGAATCTCGGTAACGAACATCTCTTCGTTGAGGGTCGCCACCCGTTCATCGCCCAACCGGTCTATCGCCTGGTCCACTGTTAGGCCGAAATGGTGAGTGATGCTTACGGCAACATCCAAGGGGTTTCTGACCACGTAAATTGCACCTGCCGATACGTCCCAGTTCTGTAGCGGACAGCCTTCGAACAAACCAGTCATGTTGTGCGATTTCACGAGTCGCGTGCCTCGAGCCTCCGAAGCGATGAGTGCCTGGACCTGCGGTCGCAATTCCGCGATTTCCGATGTGGTCAATTCGGTACTGGGCCGACCAGCCAATTGCGAATAACGCATCGCGCGTGCTTCGCCATCCGCGTAATTTCTAAATTCGTCCGGCCGCAGCGGATCGGCCTGATTGGCGACGAGGTTGGCGAGAAAAGCCCGCAACCAGGTGTTGCCGGATTTGGGATAGGAGGCCAGCCAGACGATGTTTCCCATGCGTTGCCGTCGTTGTGCGATGAACGAACCCGGCATGATGCCAGCTGCCGCGATTGATTTCCCGCGGCCGCGCCCACATCATTGCCTTCCCCGGGGGCGACCTGGCTTCGACGGGGGCTGTGAAGTAGCTTGGAGCATGCCGAGGGCGTCATCTTCCTCGTTAATCCGATGGCAAACAATCAGACGCCAACGACGACGTCTACGCTCTCGCCGCTTAAGGCGTAAGCCCCGAACCCACTTGTGCTCGTGCTCGTGGATGTAGGGTCATCATCACGGGATCGCTGATGGTTGCCGCAGGTCGATCATTCGCTAAAACAAAACCCGCTGGTTCCGCGGTGCGCTTTGTCCAGCGTGCTGCTTCGGGACGAGATCGAACGCTGGACTAAGCATGTAGCGCCGGGCGCGGAGCGCCTTCGGACGGGGGTTCGATTCCCCCCGCCTCCACCAAAA
>Ga0207647_10001538_pt1 | contig 17767 bp, 15 predicted proteins | sample KBSCornC2_FD_184295 | JGI IMG/M metagenome (GOLD analysis project Ga0207647, IMG submission 184295) | Corn rhizosphere microbial communities from Kellogg Biological Station, Michigan, USA - C2 (SPAdes) (version 2) | ecosystem: Host-associated > Plants > Roots > Rhizosphere ... | reverse complement strand
GGACAGGAACGCTCCACCTCGACGCCGACGGAGTCGAGGTGCTGCAATGACGGATCGGGAAGGTAAGACCACCGTGTGGATCCGCAGGCGCAGGAAGGTAGTCAAGATGCGGCCGCTGACACGACTTGGCTTGGTGGAATCCCACCCGCAGCGTTCCAAGCACCGATGGGTCACGCGCGCCAAGACGATTTCCCTGTTGCTGGCTTTTGGCTTAGCAGCCCGCATTGCCGCCGCCGATGTCACGCCAACGCAGCACATCGTGCTGGACGGCCGCGCAGGCGGCCCGCGCTTTGATGGCATCGGCGTGGTGGAGGGGGGTGGCGGCACCGGCGTGCTGCTGAAGGACTATCCGGAGCCGCAACGCAGCCAAATCCTGGACCTGGTGTTCAAGCCGAAGTTCGGCGCCTCGGTTAGCGCGCTCTATGTCGAGATCCCCGGCGACGGCAATTCGACCCAGGGCTCTATGCCGAGCCACCGCCATACCCGTGACGACCTGAACGCCTGGCGTGGGTACATGTGGTGGGAAATGCGCGCGGCCAAGCGACGTAACGTGGGTCTGACGCTGGACGGCGCGGCGTGGAGTGCGCCGGGATGGGTCGGCGAACACAGCCACGGCGACTTTTTCTCGCAGGACGGAGCGGACTATTACGTCTCTTGGCTGAAAGCGTTGCGCGACGTCCATGGCCTGCACATGTCAGCGCTCGGCATGCGTAACGAAAGGGGCGTCAATCTCGACTTTGCCAAGACACTGCGCCGGACGCTCGATGCCAACGGCTTTGCCGATGTGAAGATCCACGGCTTCGACAATTGGCCGGACGACAAGTTCGATTTCGTGCCGCGAATGGAAGCCGATCCGGTTCTACGCAACGCCATCGCCATCCTCAGTGGCCACAATTCTCCGCCACAATCGGTGACGCCGCCTGGCATCCTGGCGGCCGCCGCACGCATGAACAAGCCGCTGTGGAATACCGAACAGCACGTTTACAAGCCGGGCTTCGATGGCCTGATCAGCACGGTGCAGTCGTTCAACCTGAACCATATCGACAGCGGCTACACCAAGATCACCGATTGGTACGGTATCGCCGGCCTCTACGAGATGGAGCCCTATTCGGGCGAAAAGGAAGCTGCGGTTCGCGCCAACTGGCCCTGGAGCGGTCACTACGAGATTAATAAAAAGCTGTGGGCCTACGCCCATTACGGCCAGTTCACCGAGGTGGGCTGGCACTATCTCGAAAAGGCCTGCGGCAAGCTCCAGGGCGGCGGCAGCTTGGTCACCCTGGTCTCACCAAAGGGCGAGTACAGCGTGATCATCGAGACTAAGGACGCGACCGCGCCGCAGAGCGTCCGTCTCGACATAGGCGCCTTGTCGAAAAAGGCGTTAGCCGTATGGCGCAGCGATGAACGGGCGCAGTTCGTGCGCCAAGCCGATATCGTTCCGGCGCATGGCGCCGTTACGCTGATCCTCGAGCCACACGCCGTCTATACGCTGACGACGACCCGCGGCCAGAAGAAGGGCGGTTTTAGCGCCGTACCGGCGGCCAAGGCCTTCCCATTCCCCTATTATGAAAACTTCGATGCCTATGCCCACCCGAAGACATGGGGCTATTTACCGCGCTATTTCGCCGACATCGCCGGTGCGTTCGAACTGAGCCTATGTCCGGGGAAGAGCGGACAGTGCCTGCATCAGGCCGTGCCTGTGCCGGCCCTCTCCTGGGCGCCAGACTGGATGCCCTACACCCTCATCGGCGGTGATCATTGGCGCGATTACGAAGTGGCCGCCGACATCCGCCTGAGCGCGGGCGAGTCCGGCGCGGTCATGGGCCGCATCAACAATGTCGGTTCGGGCTACGGCTTTACTCCCAAGGGCTATTTCCTCGAGCTTTCCGCCAGCGGCGAACTGCGCCTTGTCGTCATCCGCGGCAAGCCCGACAAGAAAAAGCTGGTCGGAGACGCCGAACAGCAGGCCGTGATCCGCGCCAGCCACGACGATGGCGAAGGCGGGGAAAAGGTGCTGGCCACGTTCCGCGCCGACGGTGTCCGCCCCGATCAGTGGCACCGGCTAGGCTTGAGGTTCGAAGGCGATCTCATCACTGGAATGCTGGACGGCAAGGCAGTGCTGACGGCGACGGACAGCCTCTATGATCACGGTATGGCCGGCTTGCTGGCCGGCGCAGATGCCCACGCCGTCAGCCGGCCTTGGTTTGACAATCTGGCGATCACGCCACCCGGCCGGCGGGGTACCCCGCCATCGCCAGCTGCACCAGTGGGCGGCCCTCTTTACGCCAAACGTTAGAGGTGGATTCTGAGAGGATATGCAACGCTGTCTCGTCTACCCCCGGCCAGCGCATGCTTTTGAGGCCGGGGGCCTAGGATTTGAAGCCTCGGATGCGGCGACAAAAGACAGTACTTAGCTGGAGCGCCGAGCTGCTTGCATGATTTAACGCCCGCCTTCTAACTTGCTGATTTGTCATGTGTTTTATTGGTTCCCTCATCTTGAGCCGCCGTGATGCGGGATTCGCGTGCGGCGTGGAAAAGCAGCATTCACGGATTTCCGCCATTTTTCTGAGCCACCCTTATCTGTACTCATCATGCGGCGGCTTGATCGCTCTCGGCGAGGCCCCGCTTCCCGCGGCAAGGGCATTCGGCGCGCGTTTGGTTCCCGCCCATCGATCTTATTTGCGCTGCCAAGCTAGGCACTCGCCTTTCGCCAAGAGCGGTCAGGCCGCTCTCTGCCAATTTCTGAGCTCGCGGGCGCCCTTGTTCCTGGGCCGGCCTTCGTAAGCGGAAGATGTAATGTTGGGCATGAGTTGATCCAGACATCCTGCGCAATCGAGCAACTTCATCGGTTGATTGCGTTACGGTACCGTAAGGAGTAGATTGGTTCGGAATACTAATCGTGAGAAAAACGCGATGGCTACTACCTTGCCCGCATCCATTCCCGTCTGGTTCAGGGCGGTCGCGTTGCTTGCTGTGGTATGGAACGCGTTCGGTGTTGCCATGTATTTGAGTTCGGTTGGCGTGTTCGGTGATCCGATGGCCGGACTGAGTGACGCCGAACGTGCCGCGGCGTCTTCGATCCCCATCTGGATCACGTGCGCCTTCGCAATCGGCACCTTCGCCGGTCTGATCGGCAGTCTCGGGCTCGTGTTCCTCAAGGCCTGGGCGCGGCCCGTGCTGATCGTGTCGCTAATTGCCTTGCTGCTGTTGGAAGGATGGATCGTCTTCTTGAGCGGTGCGCGCGAGACGTTCGGGCTTGCCGTGCCCATCAGCGTCAGTGTCGGGGCCATCCTGCTCGTCTGGCTGGCCAGCCATGCGCGCAATCGAGGCTGGCTGTCCTAATGTGAGGCGCGCGATCGCCGACGCGGTCCGCGCTACTCCAATCGTCCAGCCAGCCAGAGCGCGAGATTGCGGACGTAGCGGTGGACCGACGCCATAGCGCCGGGTGTTGACGCAAGCGAACTGCCAACCGGCTCGGTCACGAAGTCGGGTGCGCCAAACGCGGGATCCCAATTATAATCGGCAAAATGGTGAAAGGTGGACTCCGCGACTGCCGGTCCAGCGGTCCCGGAAGGCTCGAACGCGACCGCGAGGTTGAACCGGGTGCCCGTCTCGCTGCTGGTTCCGACAGCGATCACGCGCGCGCTCGGATCCTCCGCGGGGGCATACACGCACCCTTCATGCGGATGGGCGGGAAGATAATGGATCAAGCCGTCTTCGGCGTGGGGATTCCGCATAAGCGGATGAACGGGTAGCGATACCTCCACGCGTTGCGCGTCCCCGTTCGCGCCGGAGTGGAAGTTGGGCCACAGGATAGCGGGCGTGCCGGTATCGTCCGGCCGTCGGTTCGTCTCGTCAGGATCGATGTTATGCGTGTGGAAGCGATTCGCCGCTCCAACGCCGAGAAGCGCACGTACCGAACATCCCAGGTCCATATGGTCGCGCGCGACCAGCAAGCCGCCGCCTCGCGCGCGGAACCGTGCGACTGCCTGGCAGTCGGCCGCATGCAATCCGTCGCCCGTATCGACGGCGAATAGCCAGAGTTCGTCGAAGTCTGAGATATCGATCGTCGACAGGATCGGGTCGGGCACCCGCACCCCCTCGCGGTCCCGCGCGACGACATCGAAGAGCCGCGAATCGTCCTCGCTTCTGAGGGAGGCGAGATAGTCGCGGAGCAACGAAAACCGGCCAATATGCCAATCATTCTCGGTCGCGGGGATGGTGGTCTGAAGAAGGATGCGCAGCGGCTGGTTCACGATTTCGCTCCGATATTGCCGCGATCGGCGGATTTCCCGACGGCTGGGTTCGACAATGCATTGGGGCCGGACCCGCTTCTATCCGCCGGATGCGTTGGTGACCCATGCCAAAGTATAGGTCGAATCGTCCAACGGGTCAGCCTTGAGGGAAACGCACCCAGAGGGATACGTCCTACACTGGAGAAAAATCGATCCTCGGGACAGATAGCCGTCGGTTCGCCGGAACTGGCACAGGCAGCGGGCGAACCCAGTAATCGACGCACGATCGGCGATCTTTCGCATTATGGTGATGCCACTCTGGGCAACCAGAATCGTCTGCCGGACGCCGATCCCGCAGGGCTCGCCTATAACATACATAGCCGCCTGCATTTTATCGGGCTCGCATCGCGCCTGAGGGGGCATGTTAATCGGACGCGACAGGGATGACCGACACAGGGGTTTTTCCGACTTCACCCTGTGGCCACCGAAATGGCAGTCGAGCGTCCTTACCTGTCGGGCTCTTCGTCTTCGTCCGGTGGAACCGGCCCCTTACCGCGCTACGCCGTGGTGGTCAGAGCTGGATGTGGATCTTGATGCGATCCAACATGGACCGCAGGAAGCCGTCCAATCCGGCGTCGGGATCGACCATACGCGGCACCTTTGTGCGAGCGGGTCGCGCTCCGACCGCGCTGCCCATGAAGTTCCGCCAGATATTTGCCGGCAATCCGCCGCCAGCCAACCCGGGCAAAGGCTTATTGTCGTCCCGGCCGACCCAGACCGCGGTCACCAATCCGTCGGCAAATCCGACAAATAACGCGTCGCGATTATCCTGCGACGTTCCCGTTTTGCCATAGACCTGCGTGGTAAGACCGGCGCCGCGCGCCGTGCCGCTATTCACTGCAGTCGACAGCAGGTCGAGAAGCATGGCCCGCTCCCGGCCGTCCAGCCGCTGTTGTGCCCCTAGCAGCGGTCCATCTTCGCGCGACTGCTGCGGCAAGCCATAAGCCCGCACGGGATAATTGCCGCCCGCGACCGCGGCATAAGCGCTGGTCAATTCAAGCAGGCTGGTGCTCGACGTGCCGAGTGCGATGCCCGGCTCGGCGCGCAACGGGCTTTCGATCCCGAGATCCCTGGCAGCTTGCACGACCGCGGCAGGCCCCACTTTCTGCGTCAGCCGGACGGCGGCCACGTTGCTGGAACGGGCGAAGGCTTGCCGCAGGCTGATGTCCCCGAGATAGCGCCCGTCGCTGTTCCGGGGGGACCAACCGTCGATTGTGATTGGCCGGTCCTCGACCTCGTCATCGGGAGTCATGCCGGCGCGCAGGGCGGCGAGGTAGACGAACAGCTTGAAGGTGGATCCCGGCTGCCGCCTCGCCTGTACCGCGCGGTTGAAGCTGCTGGTCGAATAATTGCGGCCGCCAACCATCGCCACGACGCGTCCGTCCGGTCGCATGGCCACCAGCGCCACCTGCGCTCCTGGCAGGCCCGCATGCGCAACCACGCGCTCCGCCAGTCGCTGCAGGCGGGCATCCAAAGTGGTTCGGACAATTGTCGCCGCATAGGCATCATCGCCGCTGCCGCGTACCGCAGGCATGACCCAGTCGCTAAAGTATGTCGCCTGCGTTGGTTCGGGAGTGGGCTTGAGACGCAGATGCGCGGGCGATGCGCGCTCCGCAGCTTTGTGGTCGATGAATCCCGCCTCCTCCATTGCCCTCACGACCAGCGCCGCACGCTGCTGCGCGCCCTTCAGATTTGCGCTTGGCGCGAGGCGCGAGGGTGCCTTCATGAGGCCCGCCAGCAGGGCTGCTTCCCCGATCGTCAGCGCTTCGGGACGCTTGCTGAAATAATGGCGCGCGGCGGCCCTCAAACCATAGACATTGTCGCCGAAATAGGCGTCGGACAGATAGCGCGAGAGGATTTGATCTTTGGTCAGCCATGCCTCGAGCCAGACCGCGATCAGCGCCTCCTTGAACTTTCGCGCCGCCGTCCGATCGGAATCGAGATACACGAATTTGGCAAGTTGCTGCGTAATGGTGCTGCCGCCTTCATGCATTCGACCAGCGCGCAGATCATGCCATGCGGCGCGTGCTATGCCTCGCGGGTCGAGGCCGAAATGACGGTAGAAGCGACGATCCTCGATCGCGAGAAACGCCTCGCTTACATGATCGGGCAATTTGCGGACGTCGACCGGGCTGTCCGTAACCGCTCCCCGCCGAGAGATCATCGTGCCGTTCGAAGCCAGAAGGGTAACGCTGGGCGGCACGATCGGGCGCAGCGTCCGCGATGGCGGTGCGACAATCGCGAGCCACGCAACGGTTCCGAAAAACAGCAGCAAGAGCGCCGCGAGGATCCAGCCGGCGATCCGCAACCGGCTAAACCGTCGCCGTACGGGAGGCGGAGTCGCGGGCTGCTTGGCATGAGGTGGGGAGGGTGGCGGGGCCGCTTCCTGCGTAGCGCGGTCCTCGCGCACATCATCGAACGGGCCGTGTAGCATCGGACTGTATTATACGAGCAAGGCACGTCGAGGAAGAGCAAGACTCGTCCAATTTCCTTGCGATTGACGATCGCGCCGCAAATTTGCCGGTTGACTAATCCATAACCATGCAGTTATGGAACAATCCATAGCCAGAGAGTTATGCGTCGATGCCAGAACCTCACGACCTGCTCTTCAAAACGCTTGCCGACCCGACGCGGCGGGCCATCTTCGAGCGGCTTTGCCGCGAAGGGCAGCAGACAGTCGGCGCGCTTACGGCTCGCGCGGGGGTTTCGCAGCCGGCGGTATCCAAGCATCTCGGCGTGCTGAAGCAGGCGGGTCTTGTCTCCGACCGCCACGAGGGCCGTCTGACCCATTACAGTGCGCAACGCGCCGCGCTCGCGCCGCTGATCGACTGGACGAGCCAGATGGCTGGCTTCTGGGAAAGCCGGTTCGACGATCTCGAGGACTTGCTCAAGAGGATGGATCAATGACCGATACCGCCACCCAAACGCGCTCCGTGATCGTTGAACGCGAGATCGCTTATCCGCCGGAAAAGATCTGGCGCGCGCTCACGCAGCCCCATCTGATCGCTGAATGGCTGATGAAGAACGATTTCAAGCCCGCGGTCGACCATCGCTTCACGCTTCATGGGGACTGGGGCTCAGTCGATTGCCGCGTGCTGGAAGTCGAGCCGGGTCGGACCCTGTCCTACACCTGGGACGCGATGGGGCTTGAGAGCGTGGTCACCTGGACGCTCACCCCGACCGCTACGGGCACCCATTTGCGCATGGAGCAGGCAGGCTTCCGGGCGGATCAGGAGCAGGCCTACCAGGGCGCCAAATATGGCTGGCGGCAGTTCTTCGGGAAGCTGGAGCAGGTGCTGGCGACGCCGGACTGAAAACAAGGCCGAGATTGGCCAATCCGCCGCTGATACGATCCAGAGGAGGTTGCGTTGAATTGGAGCAAGGGAATCCGCCAGATCCACCGTTGGCTGTCGATCGCGTTTACCCTGACGGTCATCGCCAATTTCGTCGTCCGGCCGATAGCGGAACCTCCGCTTTGGCTGGTCTATTCGCCGCTCGCGCCGCTCTTCTTGCTCCTGTTCAGCGGGCTGTACATGTTCGTACTGCCATATGCCGCCGACGCGCGCGATCGGCATCCCATCGGCCGATAGAAGGGAGGGAAAGGTCATGAACATAACCGAGCCGCAGGTGGCAAAGAGCCCCTCCGACCTGATCGATGAGAGGATCAGCGAATTGGGCGATTGGCGAGGCCAGATGCTTTCCCGCATCCGCGCCTTGATCAAGCAGGCGCAGCCCGATGTGATCGAGGAGTGGAAGTGGCGCGGGGTTCCGGTGTGGTATCATAACGGGATGGTCTGCACCGGTGAGACCTACAAGAATGCGGTGAAGGTCACATTCGCCAAGGGCGCCGCGCTCGAGGATCCCTCGAGGCTCTTCAACTCCAGCCTCGAAGGCAATACGCGGCGGGCCATCGATTTCCACGAGGGCGAGGAAATCAATGAGGATGCCTTCATCGGGCTTGTTCGCGCCGCGACAGCGCTGAACGCATCCCGCGCTTGAGGTGCAGTCACGCGGCTTAGAGGAGCTTGTCCAGCGTGATCGGCAGTTCGCGAATGCGTTTGCCGGTCGCGTTGAAGATGGCATTGGCGACGGCGGCCGCGGTTCCGGTGATGCCGATCTCGCCGATGCCGCGCGCGCCCATCGGCGTGTGCGGGTCCGGAATGTCGGTCCAGATTATGTCGATCTCGGGCACGTCCAGATGCACGGGAACATGATATTCGGCGAGGCTCGCATTCATGATCCTCCCGCTCCGCTCGTCGAACAGCGTCTCCTCGGTCAGCGCCATGCCAAGGCCCATGATCATGCCACCGCGGAACTGGCTGCGGGCGGTCTTTGCATTCAGGATCCGTCCGCAATCGAACGAACCCAGCAGCCGCTTGACGCGCGTCTCGCCCGTAATCGCATTCACCCAGATCTCGCAGAAGATCGCCGACGTCGAGTGCATCGACCAGCGCATCATCTCGAGCGGCGGAGGGGCATCCGCTTCGACGGTCAGATGATCCCGGCCGGCGCGGCGCAGAATGGACGCATAAGTCTCATGCCGCTCGGGCTCTCCGCGCTTGGCCAGGCCATTGTTGATTCCCTCGACTTCGTCTGCCGACAGACCTGCGAGCGGTGAGTCATTCCCCGCAAGCTTGAGCAGCGCGGCGACCAGCTTGGCATGCGCCGCTACAACTGACGCGCCGATCGACGCGGTCTGGCAGGATCCGCCCGCCACGGGAGAGGGGGGCAGGCGCGTGTCGCCATATTCGAAGGTCACATCCTCGGGCGCGAGCCCAAGCCGTTCGGCGCATATCTGGGTCTGAACGGTCGCCGTCCCCATGCCCATTTCATGCGCCGCGGCCGCGACCGTCGCTCTGCCAGAATCGGTGATTGTTATCCGGGCCGCGCCGCCGGGCATGCGGTAATAAGGATAGGTGCCGCTTGCGCAGCCCATGCCGATCAGCCACTCGCCCTCGCGCCGGCTGCGCGGTTCCGCGCTGCGATTGGCCCATCCGAACTTCTCGGCGCCAAGCCGATAGGCCTCGACAAGATTGCGCGAGGAGAATTCGTGGCCCGAAGTCGGGTCGACGATCGGATCGACGCGGCGCCTGAGTTCGACCGGGTCAATTTTTAACCGCTCGGCGAGTTCGTCGACCGCGCACTCCAACGCAAAACTGCCGACCGACTCGCCGGGCGCGCGCATAAACGTGTTGGCGATCATGTCCATGTTCGCGACGTCCTGCGCGACCTTGATCGTATCGGCCGCATACATATGGCGCGCGGGAAAAGTGAATTGCTCGGGACAATTGTTGTGCGTCGTCATTGCCGCGACGCCGGTATGGATCAGGGCCGATAGCGTTCCGTCGCGCTTAGCGCCCAGCGCGACCCGCTGCTCGGTGAGGGTGCGGCCACCCACGACGCGATAAACCCCTTCCCGCGATAAAGCGATCCGCACGGGTCGTCCCGCCAGTCGTGCGGCGGCTGCGCCCAGAATCTGGTGCCACCAAAGACATTTGCCGCCAAATCCGCCGCCGACATAAGGCGAGATCACGCGCACCTTGTCGTGCGGGAGGGCGAAGACATCCGCTACGGTCCTGGCTGTTGAGGTTACCAGCTGACTCGCATCATGAATGGTGAGGCTCTCGCCGTCCCACACGCACGTCGCCGCATGCGGCTCGATCGCATTATGGTTGTGGAATGGCGTGCGATAGGTCGCGTCGACCTTGAATTCGGCTTCTCGCAGCGCGGTCTCGGCATCACCGATCTCAAGCGCAGAGGGCTCGCCCAGGATTGATTGCGGCGGGTGTGCGTTGGCCTTGGCGATCGCGAAGGATGTCAGCGCCGGTTCCTCGTCATACTCGATCTGGACGAGCGTCTTGGCGTGGTCCGCTTGCTCCTGCGTTTCAGCGAGCACCACGGCCACGGGCTGCCCGTTCCAGCGTATCGCGTCGTCCTGCATGATCGGCAGATCGCTGGCCCCGGCGGCGTCCGGCGACGTGCCGAACAGTGCCGGCGCTTTCATCTTCGGCGCGTTGCGATGGGTCATGACCAGCGCAACCCCGGTTGCCGATTCCGCAGCCCTGCTGTCGAGCGATGCGATTCTGCCGCGCGGAATCGTGCTGTGGACCAGAGCGGCGTAGAGCATGTTCGGCAGGGGCACTTCGGCCGCGAAACGCGCCGCCCCCGCTACCTTGAGAGGGCCATCGATGCGGCTGATCGGCGCACCGATCAGCCCATGCTTGCCGGCAATCGGATCGGGTGACCCTCCCGGCAGCCAGGCTGCAGGCGCCAGTTCGACGGCAGCTTCCATCGCTGCTTGCATCGCAGCCTGCGCTCTGTCCTTGAGGCCGGTCATCGCGCCAGCTCCTCGAGAACCGCGCTTATCGTGCGTTTGGCAAGTTCGATCTTGAAGCCATTGTCACGCAACGGCCGTGCGTCGGCCAGCTCGGCTTCGGCCGCCGCGCGGAAGGCCTCTTCCGTGGCCGGGGCCCCTCGCAATCGCGTCTCCGCAATAGTGGCGCGCCAGGGTTTGTGGGCCACGCCGCCAAGCGCGATCCGGACGCTGGCGACCTGCCCGTCGCGAACCTCGAGCGCGGCTGCGACCGATACCAGTGCAAAGGCATAGCTCGCCCGATCGCGCGCCTTGCGATAGGTCGAGCGCGGAGAGGCCGCTGCAGCCGGCAGCTCGACGGCCGTGATCAGTTCCGCGGGTCGCAGCGCGGTTTCAATCTGCGGCTGATCGCCCGGCAGCAGATGGAACTCCCCGAACGGAATCGTGCGCGTACCGTCGGGTCCGGCGACATGGATGATGGCATCCAACGCGGCCAGGGCAACGCACATGTCGGAAGGATGCGTCGCCACGCAGTTGGGCGATGCTCCCAATATCGCATGGATCCGATTGAACCCCTCCAGGGCGTCGCAACCGGCGCCCGGCTCGCGCTTGTTGCATCGGCTGGCATCGTCGTAAAAATAATAGCAGCGCGTTCGCTGGAGCAGATTTCCCCCGACCGTCGCCATATTGCGAATCTGCGCGCTCGCCCCAGCGAGGATGGCGCGCGCCAGCAAAGGATATTTCTCGCGCACCGTCCTATGCTCGGCCAGCGCGGTATTTCGTGCCGCCGCGCCGATCAGCAGGCTGCCGTCCGCACGCACGTCGATCGTCCGCGACAGCCCCGTGACGTCGATAACGGTGCGCGGGCGTTCGATATTCTCGCGCATGAGATCGACGAGATTGGTGCCCCCGCCGAGATAGCGTGGCTCGACGCCCCGCCGCGCGAGGTCGATCGCGCCGGCCGCACTTTCCGCGCGCGCATATTCAAAGCTGAGCATCAGACCGTCTCCTCGACGAAGACCTCGCGCACGGCCGCGATTATGCCATTGTGAGCGCCGCACCGGCAGAGGTTGCCGCTCATGCGTTCGCGCAGCTCGTCATGGTCGAGCCGAACATCCTCGGCGCAGAGGTTGACCGTGACGATGCTCGGCACGCCGCGGCGCGCCTCGGCGGCCATGCCGATCGCCGAGCAAATCTGGCCCGGTGTACAATAACCGCATTGGAAGCCGTCATGTTCGATGAAGGCGGCCTGAAGTTCGGCAAGTTGATCCGCGGTGCCGACGCCTTCGATCGTGACGATCTCGCGCTCCTGATATTGTACGGCCAGCGCGAGGCAGGAATTGATCCGCTCGCCGTCCACCAGCACCGTGCAGGCGCCGCATGCGCCCTGATTGCAGCCCTTCTTCGTGCCGGTGAGATGCAATTGCTCCCGCAACAAATCGAGCAGCGATGTTCGGACATCGATGTCCAGATCATGATTGGTGCCGTTGACGGAAAAGCGCATCATCCCCTCCCAAGCCGGGCGCGCAATTCGCCCTCAACAACGTGGGGGCGTGTCGGTTCCGGCAAAGCGGATGGCGTTCGCCGAGCGGGTCCGGTTCAACGGCGCACGGTTCGTTGGATGCCGCCCGGCATAGCCTAGCCTTTTTGATGCGACAGCTTCGACCATAGCCAACGGACTATCGGAGCTTTGCTATTCAGGGCCCGATCCTGGGAGCGCCGGTGCTGGCCGGACGAGTCCTCTGAATGACGGACCGATGCAGCGGGACGCGATTGACTTGTTCGATCGAACGAACGACAAGGGTCCATGGCTGATGTGCCGACCCGGCTACGCCTGCTGAACGCCGCGATCGATCATTTCGGCCGATTGGGGCTTCATGGCGCCAGCACGCGCGCGATTGCGCGCGAGGCGGACACGCCGATGTCCTCAATCACTTACCATTTCGGTGGGAAGGAGGGCCTCTACCTCGCCGCCGCGGACCATATTGCGTCGGAAATCGCGAATCGCGCCGGTCCGGCGCTGGAGCAGGTGAGGGCCATGTGCGCGGAGCCGCCGACGCCAGCGGTCGCACGCAACGCATTGCATCTCGTCTTCGCCCATATGGTTGGGGTCATCGTCAGCCCCGAAACGGCGGCGTTCGCCCGTTTCATCCTGCGCGAACAGGCCGACCCTACCGAGGCGTTCACGCATCTATATTCCGGTGCGATGCGCGAGTTGCTGGCACGGCTGGCAGCGCTGCTGCGGACCATCTCGCACGATCGATTGGGCGAGCAGGACTCGCGGCTCAAGGCGCTCACATTGATGGGGCAGCTGCTGGTGTTTCGCGTGGCCCGCGCCGCGGTGCTGGCCACGACCGGCTGGCGCGAGGTCGGCGCCGCCGAGGTCGATGAAATCAGGCGGTCGATTGCCGATAATCTCGAGGCGATCTGCGACCGACTTGAGGCTGGAGGCCAAAGATGACGCGACGTCAGATCATCATCCTTGCGGTCGTCGGGGTGCTGATCGTCGCCGCCGCGGCGACGAGGGGCTTCGGCGTGTTCGGTGATCGTGCCGACCGGGAACTCGTACTGCATGGCAATGTCGACATCCGGCAAGTCGACCTCGGCTTCCGGGTGTCGGGCCGGATCGCCCGGATGCCGTTTGAAGAAGGCGCGCACGTCGCGGCCGGCGCGGTCCTGGCAGCGCTTGATACGCAGCCCCTGCAGGATTCGCTCGCAGCTGCTGAGGCACAGATCGCGGTTGCAGAGGCGGAACTGGCCAAGCGGCGAAACGGCAACCGTCCGCAGGAGATCGCGCAGGCCCGGGCACAGCTTGCGGAACAGCTTTCCGCCTTGGCCAAGGCACGCGAGGATCTCGATCGTCGTGCCGCACTCGTCAAGACGGGGGCTGTCAGTCGCGCGGTCTATGACTCGACGCTGCAGCAATATCAGGCGGCCCAAGCGCAGGTCGCTTCCGCGCGGGAGGCGTTGTCGTTGCAGCGCGCAGGGTCCCGACATGAGGATATCGAAGCCGCCGTCGCGCAGCGGGCACAGGCCATCGCGCAGCGTGACAGGGCGCGTACCGATCTTGCCGACGCCGTACTGCGCGCGCCCAATTCGGGTGTCATCCTGACGCGGGCGCAGGAGCCTGGTGCGATTGTCCAAGCGGGATCGACCGTCCTGACGCTCACGATCGACCGGCCGATGCGGGTGCGTGCCTACATCGCGGAGCCGGACCTCACGCGCATTTCGCCGGGCATGGCCGTGCTGCTGACGGCCGACGGCTCGCCCCGCATCTATCACGGCACGATCGGTTATATCGCCCCAACAGCCGAATTCACGCCCAAGACCGTGCAGACGGAGGACTTGCGAAGCGACCTTGTCTATCGGCTGCGTATCATCGTCACAGACCCGGACGATGGATTAAGGCAGGGCGCACCGGTCACGGTGCGGGTTCCTAACGCCCGGCCGAAACGGAAGTAAGATGGCCGGCGCGGTCGCCATCGCACAGGGCGTTACCAAGCGTTTTGCGAATGCGCCGCTCCCGGCGCTCGATGGCGTTGCGATCACGATCGAGCCCGGCCGAATGACCGGGTTGGTAGGGCCCGACGGTGCGGGAAAGACCACGCTCATCCGCATTCTGGCCGGTCTGATCACGCCGGATGCAGGTGACGTAAGCGTGTTCGGCCGACCGGCACTTCACGCCGACCGGAGCATGATCGGTTACATGCCGCAGCGTTTCGGTCTCTACGAGGATCTGAGCGTCATCGAAAATTTGCGACTCTACGCCGATCTGCGCGGGCTGCCCCCGGCCGACCGGCAGGCAAGCTTCGATCGTCTCCTCGACTTCACCGATTTGCGGCGTTTCACTGACCGGCTCGCCGGCAAGCTCTCGGGAGGGATGAAGCAGAAGCTCGGCCTCGCCTGCGCGATGGTCCGTACCCCTAAGCTGCTGCTGCTCGACGAGCCGGGCGTCGGGGTCGACCCGGTCTCGCGCCGCGAACTGTGGCGGATGGTGAAGGACCTCGCTGGCGAGGGCATCGGCGTGCTCTGGTCGACCGCTTATCTGGATGAAGCCGAGCAGTGCGACACGGTTACGCTGCTGAGCGATGGTAAATGTCTGCACGCCGGCCCGCCAGGCGCGCTGACCGATCGCCTCGAGGACCGGATCGTGCGTGCGTTTGTGCCGGAAGAAAGCCGGCGCCGGTTGCTACGTCGTGCGATGGATGCCGAGGCTGTGGAGGATGGCACCATCCAGGGCGCATCGCTCCGCCTGATGCTCCGGCCGGGGCAGGAGGCCCGCCCCGCTGCGCTCGGTGTTCCCGACGGCACCAGGATCGAGCCCGCCAGACCGCGTTTCGAGGATGCATTCATCGACTTGCTCGGCGGCGGGCCCGAGGGGACTTCGCGGCTGGCAGAGAATTACCGCACCATCCCTGCGGATGACGCGCCCGCGATCGAGGCCAAGGGCCTCACCAAGCGCTTTGGAGATTTTACCGCTGCCGAGGCGATCCGCTTCGAGGTGCCGCGGGGAGAGATTTTCGGCTTGCTCGGTCCCAACGGGGCCGGAAAATCGACAACTTTCAAAATGTTATGCGGTCTCCTGACGCCGAGCGAGGGAACCGGCGCCGTCGCGGGCTTCGACCTCCGCCACGCCAAGGCCGACGCACGCCAATCGCTCGGCTATATGGCGCAGAAATTCTCGCTCTACGGGGATTTGTCGGTCAGGCAGAATCTCAACTTCTTCGCCGGTGCTTACGGGCTGACCGGTCACGACGCACGCCAGGGGATCGAACGCGCGATCGCGATCTTCCATCTGGAACAGTATCTTGGGGGCAATGCGGGAGCGATGCCGCTCGGCTTCAAACAGCGGCTCGCGCTGGCCTGCGCGGTGCTCCATCAGCCACCTGTCCTGTTCCTCGATGAGCCCACCTCCGGGGTCGACCCGATCGTCCGGCGCGAATTCTGGACGCACATCAATGGTCTGGTCGAAAAAGGCGTGACCGTCCTCGTGACGACGCATTTCATGGACGAAGCGGAATATTGCGATCGGGCGACGCTGATATATCGAGCGCGGCAGATCGCGACCGGAACGCCTGACGAGCTCAAGGCGCAGGCAGGCAAGAAAGACGCGACGATGGAGGATGCCTTCGTCGCGCTGATCGAAGCGTCCGAGAGCGAGCGCAGGGAGGTCGCGTGAGTCGGCGGTTCGACCGGCGCCGGTTCGCGGCCATGCTGCTCAAGGAATCGCGGCAGATCGTGCGCGACCCCTCAACCTTGCTGATCGCGTTCGTGCTTCCGCTGCTGCTGCTGTTTCTCTTCGGCTATGGTGTTAACCTGGACACGGCGCGCACGCGGATCGGCCTTTCAATCCAGGATGACGGCCAACCGGTGCGGAGCCTCGCCGGCGCCTTTCAAGCCTCGCGTTGGTTCGACATTCGGCAAGTGGGCACAGTAGGTGAACTCGGCCGTGCGTTGGTCGCGGGCGATGTGCGCGGGATCGTCGTGATACCGGACGGATTCAGTCGCGAGGCAGCCCGTAGCGGGGGCACGATCGAGGTGGTGACTGACGGCTCGTCGCCGAATACGGCCGCGTTCGTTGCCGCCTATGCGGAAGGTGTCCGCGCCACTTGGGCCGCGCAGCGTTTGGCCGATCAAGCGCGGACGCAGAACCCCGTCCAGACCGTCGCCCGCTTCTGGTTCAACCCGGAGCTTGCCAGCCGCTATTTCCTGGTGCCGGGGGCAATCGCTATCGTGATGACGATGATCGGGACCCTGCTTACCGCGCTCGTGATCGCGCGTGAGTGGGAGCGCGGGACGATGGAAGCGATCATGGCGACGCCCGTCGGCATGGGCGAGTTCATGGCCACCAAGGTCATTCCCTATTTCGTGCTCGGGCTTGGCTCGATGACCGTCTGCACCTTGATCGGCGTACTGGCGTTCGGCGTGCCGTTCCGCGGCTCGTGGTTCGCGCTGTTCACGATCGCATCGGCATTTCTGATCCCGGCGCTCGGCCAAGGCCTGCTCATCTCCGCCGCCACCAAGAATCAGTTCATCGCCAGCCAGATAGCGCTCCTGACCGCCTTTCTGCCCGCGATGCTCCTGTCCGGGTTCCTCTTCGAAATCTCGTCGATGCCCAGGTGGGTACAGGCGCTCACCTATTTGCTGCCCGCGCGTTACCTGATCCCGCCGCTCCAGACGGTGTTTGTCGCCGGGGACAATTGGTCCCTGTTCCTGCCCAATCTCGCGGCGTTGCTCGGCTTCGGCGCGCTTTTCTTCACGCTCGCGCTGCGCGCCAACCAGCGGCGGATCGCATGAACCCGCGCATCCTGGCGATGATGATCAAGGAACTGCTCGCAGTATTACGTGATCCGCGCGCGCGGATCACCTTGATTGCCCCGCCGCTCCTCCAGCTAATCCTGTTCAGCGCGGCGGCGACACTCGAAGTCAAGAATATCTCCGTCGGGGTCTTTGACCGGGATGGTGGCGTCGCATCCGCCGAGTTCGTCAACCAATTGGCCGGTAGCCCCAATGTGCGCAGCATTGTCCGGATTGACTCGCCGATGGCGCTGCGTGAGGCGATCGACGATCAGAAAGTGATCGCCGCGATCATATTCGACGAAAGCTTCAGCCAGGATGTCGCTTCGGGCCGCGGCGGGCAGGCGCAGGTCATTCTGGACGGCCGCCGATCGAACGCCGCTCAGATCGTGGCAGGTTATCTCGACCGTGTTGCCGCCAGCACCGGCGCAGCGCTGAGGCATGAGGCTTCGGCCACCTCTGCCGGCCAGTCGATTGCCGTGAACTGGTTCAATCCGAACCTTGATTATCTCTGGTTCGTCATGCCGGCGCTGGTTGTCACCATCTGCGGCGTGTCGGCGCTGTCGGTCACGGTTCAGTCGGTTGCGCGCGAACGCGAACTTGGCACCTTCGATCAACTCATGGTTTCGCCGTTGCGGCTTCACGAGATCCTGATCGGCAAGATGACGCCGCCGGTGCTGATCGGCCTGTTCAACGCGACCCTCTACTTGATCGTGATCCCGCTGATTTATGGCGTGCCCTTCCGCGGTTCGATCCTGCTTTTTTACCTGTCGACCTTCGTCTTTCTTTGCGCGCTGGTCGGTGTCGGGATGGTGGTTTCGTCGATCGCGCACACGCAGCAGCAAGCATTTCTCGGCATGTTTCT
>Ga0207647_10001537_pt1 | contig 17772 bp, 7 predicted proteins | sample KBSCornC2_FD_184295 | JGI IMG/M metagenome (GOLD analysis project Ga0207647, IMG submission 184295) | Corn rhizosphere microbial communities from Kellogg Biological Station, Michigan, USA - C2 (SPAdes) (version 2) | ecosystem: Host-associated > Plants > Roots > Rhizosphere ... | reverse complement strand
GCAGCGAACCCCAACGGACCTTGCACCGCAAACGCTACGTTGGGGTTCGCTGCGCTCACCCCAACCTACGCCAGGCGGTCAGGCTGCCGCGTCGGCCTGGCGGGCCAGCTTCCCGGAAACGAAGCGCACGGCGACGCCGGCCAGGCACAACAGCAGCGCGGTCACTCGCATCTGCGCGGTGAACAGTGCCGCCGCACCGAACAGCACCGCGATAAACAGATCCCGCAGCAGCCAGCTCCACGCGCGCGGCGCCGGCACATCCGGTGCCAGCCTGCCGATGAAGGCGGCATAGCCCCACGAGGCGGCCAGGCACAGGTAATTGGCCATCAGGGCCAGCGAGTAGACCAGCATGCCGTCGCCGGATTCGCCATTGGCAGCGGTGAGGAACACCCGGATCACCACGGGCATCAACGACACCATGCTGAGCACCGCGAGGGTGAGCAGGGTCATCGGCGTATCCACGTGGCGCAGATGGGTCAGGATGCGCCGATGCTGCATCCACACGCCGCCGACGATGAAGAAGCTCAGGAAGTACACCAGCAGCGGCGTCGCCCATTGCGCGAGCAGGCTGTGTGCGCCGGCGGCTTCCTCGGGTTTGAGCTCCACTGCCGACAGCGTCATCGCGATCGCGAACACGCCGTCGGAAAGCATCACCAGCCGGTCGAAATGACGCTGGTGCACGTGATGCTCCCGCACGGGCAACTGATGATTGGCTTCCACGTTGTCCCTTCCCCTGGTTGGCGCCTGGCGAGCGATGCTGCCACGAGTCGCGGCGGATCCGGCTCAGTCGATGCGCTCGCTAAAGTAGCATTCCTCCGGCATCCGAAAAAAGCTGCGGCGGCCATGGCCTGGCCGCCGCCCGGGGGGTAGGCCTAGAACTTGTGCGCCAGGCCCAGCATGAGCCCGTGCTGCGTGCGGCCCGAGGACCGCTCGCCCACATAGTCCAGCGCGAGCGAAGTGCGCGCGTTCATCTGGCTACCCACGCCAAGGTTCCAGGCCACCGTGTTGCGGCCGGTATCCTGGCCGATCACCTTGAACGGCAGGGTCGGTTCCTGTGCGAACGAGGCCTGCAGGCGGCCGTCGCGGTCCTTGAACTCATGCGCGAAGAGCAGCTGCGCATGTGGCGTCAGCACGCCCGAGCGGCTGCTCTGGAAGCTGCGCCACACACGCAGGCCGACGCCGCCGCGCAGACTTTCGTGGCTGCCGCCGCGTCCCTGCAGGGCGGCCGCCCCGCCGGTTTCGGCGAAACGCTGGTCCGCAAGCCTGACGTAGTCGAGCACCGGCAGCAGCGGCTGCCAGACCGTGCCGTGCTTGTCGGACCATTGCAGTCCGTGTTCGAGCCGGACCGACCAGGCGTGGTTGCGATAGCTGGCTTTGTGCATTGCGCCCAGGCCGGCGATCCCCCCGATGCTGCGCGTCGCCTCGTGGTCGAGCCGGGTGTAGCGAAGCGTGCCGTTGACGTATCCCGCGCCGTAGCGGGCATCGATGTAGACGCTCGCATCGACGGCGCCGACGTCGGCGCGAAACTGCTTGTCGCTGGCCTTGGCCGACATCGAGCCGAAGCCCAGGCTGCCGCCGAGCAGGATCTTTCCGTCGGCGAACCTCCGTTCCATGCCCAGCAACAGTCCACTGCTGTTCTGCCGCATGCCGGCGACGCCTTCCTGCGCATCGATGCGCCCGGTGGTGCCGAAGCCGCGCCCCCAGAAGCGCCATCCATCCGGGCCGTCGGCCTGGGCAGGCTTCTCGTCCGGGGCTCCGGCCAGGCGGCGCAGCATGTGACTCATGTTGCCGGCGATGGTGTTGCGGTTCGCCGCCGGGCTGGCCGACAGCAGGCTGCCGGCGAAGGCGGCCGATTGCTCGTCCTGCCCGCGCCGCACGTTCTGCAGGTGCTGATCGACCACGCCGCCGAATTCGCGAACCAGGTTGACATCGGCGCTGCGCAGCGTTGCATAGCCATCGCCGCGCAGCGCGCCGGACTGCGCCTTGACGATGTTCTTGTCGGCGAACTGCAACGCCCCCAGCAGCGGCGCCAGCGACGTGGCGGAACGGTGGGACGCGGCACGCAAGGCCGCGCCGAGGCTGTCGCCGGAATGCCGGTTGGCGAAGATCGAAGTGTCGTCGAAGGCCGGATTGGCGATCAGCGCGATCTTGTCTTCGCTCTGCTGCACCATAAAACTGAGCAGCGAATTTTTTCGGGCCTGCACCACGGCTCCGGGCTCGGTAAGGTCCACGACCTTGCCAGCTTCGTCCTTGTTGAGGGCTTGCCGGAAGCTGCCGAGGATGAACGGATTGGCGGCGGGTGCGACGGGATCGAGCGTGCAGGCAGCATCAGGCTCGCTGCAAACCCCGGCGACAAAGCCGGTAAGCGGTGTACGGTCAATGACCGCATCGACCAGCAAGCTCTCGCCACCGGCAACATAGTAGCCGGGATGGATATCCAGTCCGAGCGTGGCGGACGGATGGATCAGCAGCGCGGATCGACTGGCTTCCGCCCGAATTTCCGGCTGATCCTCATCTGGAACGATGACCACCACGTCGCGCTGCTCCAGCGTCAGGCCAGGCTGCCGGTCGTCGGCGGAGACGGTGAACAGCGTGGCCGATCCTTCCTCTAATGACACGGATGCCTCTGTCGCCACCGGCATCGTCACCCCCTCAACGCTCTTCAGGGTGTGGGGCCGAATGACGATGCCCCGTGGCGCGAAAAGGCTGTTCTCCTCGAACTGCATCGAGCTGGTGACCGTGCCGTAACCTCCCAGGATCGCGCCATCGACTACACGCACCTCGGTATTCAGGGTGGCACGGCGCAGTGCGACGATGCCGTCCCGGTCGACCACCAGCGCCTGTGACGAACCGAGGTTCCCGTTGCGTTCGAGCTGCAAGGAACCGCCGTTGACCCAGACCACATCGGCGGAAGATGTCTGGTCGAGCGACCAATGGCTGCCTGGCCGCAATCTGATGACTCCCCAGGCATCCTCGATACTGCCGTTGCCGTAGTGAGGATTGATGTCGCCGTCGATGCGGGTATCCAGGTTGAGGATGTCGTTGGCGGCAAGGTAGCCCGTTTGATCGACCAGCTTGTCGCTGCGGATCGTGATGTCCCGGGGGTGATCAGTGCAGCCGCCCTCGGCACTCTCGTCCGCAGTAGGGCAGAAGCGTGCCGGTTGAAGATTTGTCGCGGGATCGTAGTAACGCAGGAAGCCTCCCGGCTCGCCAAGCCCATAGTGCGCCTGGGCGATTCTTGGCATGGCATGCGCGCCTTCCGACCCCAGCATCTCGCGGTAATAGTCGAGATAAATTTCCTGGCCGGGATAAGGTGTCGGCACGCCGTCAACGGCTTCGCCATGGATGCCCAGGGTGGTCTGAGCGTAGCCGCCGTATACCGGGAGATCGAATCGCGTCATGCCGCGCCGCAAGCCGGCAGAAAAGGCATCTGCGCAGGCTGAAAAACAGCCGCCGTCGAGCACGGTATTCAAGCCTTCATCGCGAATGATGCGTCCCATGCCCACGCCGCCGCTGGCCGCACCGCCCGGTCCATTGCGTAATACCACGGTGGCGATCGGCCGGCCGGCCGCGGCGGCGCGATCCAGCCAGCTGCGCAAGGTGTCGGGGTCGCCTTGCTCGGTTCCACCGGTGACGATGAGCTGATCGCCATGCCGGTGAAACTGCATCGCGGTTCCTTCGCTGCTGTAGGCGGAGCTGGTAACGGCGAGCGCGATGGCCATGTTCAAAGTGTTGCGGTGAATCCGCTGCGTGCGCTTCATCGTGTTCGTGATCCTGAGAAATGATGAGTGCACGCATTGTTGGTTGCTCAGGAGGAAGCGATACTTCTCTATTGGCGCCAATTTCTCCGGTTTCAGACTGATTTCGATGGTCTCTGTGAATCGCCGCTTCGATCGGGTACGCGACCTGGCGCTATGGAAACTCTTCGGCGCCGCACGCCCTTGGATGTGTGGCGAGCACAGAGCGCCGACGCTCTATGGGGCAAGCGCTGGTCAAATACACTTGAGGCGATTTCGCCTGCGTGGAATGTGGTCATCAGGTGAAGGCCTGCATTTGGATGTCTAAATGTCCGATCGGCTTGGCACGAGGTGGTTGACAATCCTGCGATACCGATGCAACTTTGCCGCGAACCCGAACGGACCCGTTCCTTCGGGTTTTATAGGGGGCGGGATTTGGATCGATCCATGTAAGGGATTGCCAGATCGGTCGTGGCTACAGGTGCATCGCTCCCTTGACGCACTCGCGCGCCGTCGTGTCGAAAGTCCGGCACGTCATCTCGTCCATGGGCTCATGCCAGCGATGGGGATGAACATGATCGAAGCGACGCAGCGGTTGCCGTCCACGCGTATTCTGGTTCTAGCGCTCGCCATCGGTTCGATGGCTTCCGGCGGGGCATTCGCCCAGTCGACCACGGGAACCATCTTCGGCCAGGTCGCCGCCAGTGGCGGCGAGACGGTGCTGATCGAGAACGCCAACGGCTTCAAGCGCGAAGTAGGCGTGGACGAGCGCGGGCGCTATGTCGCTTCGCAGTTGCCGCTGGGCACGTACACGGTGTCGTTGCGCCGCAACGGCCAGACGGTCGATGCGCGCAAGCAGATTGCCCTGCAGGTCGGCGCGGGCACCGACGTCTCCTTCACCGGTGGCGCGGCGGCGGGCAAGGAGGCGACCAACCTCGGCGCGGTCACCGTGGTCGGCAATGCCCTGCCGGCGATCGACGTCACCAGCGTGGACTCGCGCACGGTCATCACCGCCGAACAGCTGGCCAGGCTGCCCTTGGCGCGGTCCGCCGAAGCGGTGGCCATGCTGGCCCCTGGCGTCAATCGCAACAGCGCCAACTTCACCACCGCCACCGGCAAGCCGCTGGTGAGCTTCGGCGGTTCGGCGGCTACCGAGAACGCGTATTACATCAACGGCTTCAACACCACCGACCCGCTCAACGGCCACGGCGGCATCACGCTGCCGTACGGCGCGATCGATCAGCAGGAGGTGTACACCGGTGGCTACAGCGCGCAGTACGGCCGTTCCGATGGCGGCGTGATCAACCAGGTGGGCAAGCGCGGCAGCAATGCCTGGCACTACGGCGCCCAGGTGTTGTGGGAGCCGGCGTTCGCGCGCAGCGACTACACCGACCTGTACTACGCCAACGGTACGCCGGTATCGCCGGTGGCCGGGCGGCTCTACGATCCCAAGAGCGGCAACAAGCTGTGGACCACCACCGTGAGCGCCTATGCCGGCGGCCCGCTGGTCGAGGACAAGCTGTTCTTCTTCCTGGCCGGCGAGTTCGAGCGGCAGCAGGGCGCCAACGTCAATGCCGTCGACAACAGCAAGCCCTACCAGGCCTACCGCTACGACAGTCCGCGCTGGTACGGCAAGCTGGACTGGAACATCAGCGACAACCATATCCTCGAGCTCACCGGCGCCTCGGACAAGCGCAACGGCAGCGGTTCGGTCTACGACTACGATTACAACGCCCGCCGCCAGGGCGACCTGATCAATGCCGACGACAACACCAAGGTCGGCGGCGATCTCTACGTGGCCAAGTACACCGGCTATCTCACCGACGACCTCACGCTGAGCGCGATGTACGGCCAGATGAAGACGCGCGATTACGACGTGCCCGGCAGCTACGACGGCAGCCTCACCTACGTCAGCGGCATCACCAACCAGAACCCCGCCTTGAACGGCGGCGCACCACGCGGCAACAACCAGACGGTCTCCACGCTCTACGACCCTGCGCGCGGCAACAAGACCACCAATACACGCCTGGACATCAGCTACCACCTGGGCGATCACATGATCAGCGTCGGCATCGACAACCAGCGCTCCGAGGCGCTGAACCAGGGCAACCGCAATTCCGGTCCCGGCTACACTTGGCAGTACGGCCATACCAATACGCCGAACCTGCCGCTGGTCTCGGGCCTGGGCGTACCGGCGCCGGCGGATTTCCCGAACGGGCAGGGCGGCTATTACGTACAGCGGAACGTCGCCAACAACGCGGTGAGCGTGCGCTCCATGCAGCGCGCGCAGTACGTCGAGGACAAATGGCAGGTCAGCGATCGCTGGCTGCTGTCGCTGGGCCTGCGCAACGACCAGTTCACCGACTACAACCCGAACGGCCAGGCCTTCATCACCCAGACCAAGCCGCAGTGGGCACCGCGCCTGGGCTTCAGCTGGGACGTCAACGGCGATTCCAGCTTCAAGGTGTATGGCAACGTGGGACGCTATTACCTGAGCATGCCGCTCAATCCCGCCACCGGCGCGGCGGCCGGCTATGTCAGCACGCAGCAGTACTACACCTATGGCGGCATCGCCGCCGACGGCACGCCCACCGGCCTGACCGTGATGTCCAACCCGGTGTCGGCGAACAATTCCTTCGGCGTGCCGCCGGACCCGCGCACCGTCACCGGCAACGGTATCAAGGCCGAGAACCAGGACGAGTTCATCCTGGGCTTCACCCGCACGGCGGGTCCGGAGTGGGTCTACGGCGCCAAGCTGACCCAGCGCATCCTGCGCAACGCCATCGACGACTTCTGCGACATCCAGCGCGTGCTCGACAAGGCGCAGTCGCTGGGCTACGACATCGCTTCCAGCAACAGCTGCTACCTGATCAATCCCGGCCGCGCGAACACCTTCAACCTGGTCACCAGCGACGGGCGCCTGGTCGGCGTGCCGATGAGCAATGCAGAACTGGGCTTCGACCGCCTCAAGCGCCGCTACTACAGCCTGGAAACCTTCCTGGAGCATCCGTTCGACGGCACCTGGTACGGCAAGCTCGACTATGTGTTCTCGCGCAGCTACGGCAATACCGAGGGCCAGGTGCGCTCGGACCTGCTGCAGGGCGGCGCCTCGGCCAGCGAGGACTGGGACAACTACGCCATCATGCAGAACACCAACGGGCCGCAGAACAACGACCACACCCATGTGGTGAAGCTCTATGGCTACTACCAGCTGAGCCAGGAGTGGCAGGTCTCCGGCAACCTGAGCGTGCAGTCCGGCAATCCGCGCATCTGCCTGGGCTATTACGGCCCCGACCATACCGACCCGGTGGGCTACGGCAATGCCTACCACTTCTGCAACGGCGAGCCGTCGCCGCCCGGCAGCCACGGCCGCCTGCCATGGCTGCACCAGCTCGACCTGGGCGTGACCTATCGCCCCTTGTTCGCGGCCAAGCGGCTGGCCTTCAACGCCAATGTGTTCAACGTCTTCAACGAGCAGCGGCCGATCTTCCTGCAGCCCAACTCGGAGCAGGCGCCGTATTCGCCCAATCCGCTGTTCGGCACGGCGTTGTATCGGGAAGAGCCGCGCTATGTGCGCTTGAGCGTGAGCTACGACTACTGACGCAAGCTCGTCATCCCGGCGCAAGCTCGTCATCCCGGCGCAGGCCGGGATCCAGTGGCGACAACGCCCAGTCATGGCGATAAGGCCAACAGCTTCATGCTTGTCTGGCGTCGCTCAATCAAGCGGCATCGTTACTGGATCCCGGCCTGCGCCGGGATGACGGGCGCAGGCGCGTACTGTCGAGTCGCGTTGGCTCCGGGCGTCTTCCCTTGCGGGCCAGCTCTCCTATACTCCGCCGGCCGAGGGCAATGAATGCGCTCGGCCACTATTCGCTCGATCTCCGCACCACCCACCAAAGGTTTCATCCGTGACTCTTACCAGGGGCGAGTCGCTGATCCCTCATGGCCGCGCTGGCCGGCGCGCATGCCTGCTCGCGCTCGCCGTGTGCCTGTGGGCATGGCAGCTCGTCGCGCAGGCCGCGCAGCTCCCGCTCACCCTCTATGACCAGGGCAGCGGCCTGACCAGCCTCTCGGTGGTGCGCATCTACCAGGACCGCGAGGGCTTCGTGTGGGTGGGCACGGAGAAGGGCCTGTACCGCTTCGACGGCATGGCTTTCAGCCAGGTCGGCGCGGAGCAGGGCTTCCAGGTCTCCGAAGTGATCAGCTTCGACGAGGACGTGCGCGGACGGTTGTGGGTCGGCTCGCGCGCCGGCCTGCAGTTGCGCGAAGGCGGCCGCTTCGGCTGGGTGCGTCCCGGCGGCAAGCCGCTGCTGGCCGATCGCGGGCAGACCCTGGCGGCCGACGATGCCGGCGGCATGTGGCTGGTCAGCGGCAATCGCCTGTGGTTGCTGCATGAGGACGGCGAGCGCAACTGGAAGGTGACGGCGCCTTTCAGCGAGCAACAGCGCCAGGCGGTGCCTGGCCTGGACAAGGTCAGCGCGGTCTTCCATCGCAACGGCAGCACCTGGTTCGGTTGCGGTGCGCAGCTGTGCAGCCTGCGGCAGGGACAGCTGCGCCAGTACGGCCCCGACGCGGGCGTGCCCGCCGACAAATGGCTCGGCTTCCTTGCTGCCCGCGACGGCAGCCTGTGGGTGCGCGGGATTCACAGCGTGCGCATGCTCGCGCCGGGCAGCGAACAATTCGTCGCGCGCGACATGCCGGGCGACAGCGCCGACGTGGCCGCCTCCAGCATCGACATCGCGCAGGATCATGAAGGCCGCGTGCTGACGCGCAGTTCCACCGGCCTGGCACGCTGGAACGGCGAACGCTGGGAACTGTTCGGCACCGATGACGGGCTGCCCAAGGTCGGCATATCGGCGCTGATCGTCGACCAGGACGGCACGCTGTGGATCGGCACTTACGGCCGCGGCCTGCTGCACTGGAGCGGCGGCGATGCGGTGGCCAACTGGACGGCGGCGCAAGGACTGAGCGGTTCGCTGATCTGGTCGATCGCCCGCGCACCCTCCGGCGCGGTGTGGGTGGCCGACGACTGGGGCGGCAGCGTGATCGGTCCGGCGCAGGATCATGCCGAACCCTGGCCGCTGGCGGTGGCGCCGCCGCATCAGACGCGCACCGTGCTGGCCGCGGCGGACGGTTCGATCTGGTACTTCCTGTTCGATGGGCGCGTGCTGCGCTACGCGCCGGACAGCCGCGAGACCCGCGTGGTCGCCACCCTGCCGTTCCTGGTGCGCGGCGCTTTCCGCGACAGCCAGGGACGCTTCTGGGCCTATACGCTGGGCGGCCTGTATGCGCTCGACGGCGCCACCGGCCGGATGGAGCGCGCGGCGCCCGACCTGATTCCCACCTCGATGTGCTCCGACCTCGCCGAGGATCGCGCCGGCCGCCTGTGGGCGGCATGCAGCGCAGGCCTGTTCCGCTACGGCAACGGCCGCTGGGCGCACGTGAAAGTGGAGCCGGAGGAAGCGCTGGGCGGCTACGAGAATGTCGCCGTCACGCCGGACGGGCGCCTGTGGCTAAGCTCGCTGCAGCCAGGCCTGCTCGGCGGCGCCGCGGGCGATGCCGACAGCGTGAAGCTCACGCCGGTGGACGATCCGCTGCTGGCCGATTCGCGCATCTACTTCCTGCGCACCGACCGCCGCGGCCGGCTGTGGGTGGGCGGCAACAACGGCGTGGACGTATTGAGCGGGCAGCGCTGGACGCGCCTCACTTCGCGCGACGGCCTGCTATGGGACGAAACCAATCACGGCGCGTTCCACGCCGACGAGGACGGCTCCGTGTGGATCGGCACCCCCGTCGGCCTGTCGCACCTGCTCAAGCCGGAAGAATTGCTGGCGCCGCGCGAGCTGCATCCCTGGTTCGTTTCGGCGTTCTACAACGGGCAGGAGCTGGCCGGGGCACATGCGCAGGCCGACTTCGGCGTGGGCGGCGCGCTGATGCTGCGCTTCGCCGTGCTGGGCAACAGCTCCGGCAGCCCGGTGCGTTTCCGCTACCGCCTGTCGGACATCGACAACGACTGGGTGGATGCGCCGGCGCGCGAGGCACGCTATGCCGCGTTGCCGCCGGGCAGCTACCGCTTCGAGCTGCAGGCCGTGGACGAGAACCAGCGCCGCCTGTCCGCACCGATCAGCCTGAGCTTTACGCTGCGGCCGCCGTGGTGGCGCAGCAGTCCGGCATTCGCCGGCGCGGCCTTGCTGTTGCTGGCGGCGATCGTGCTGGCCTGGCGCTGGCGTGTGCGCGTGCTGGTCAAGCATGCGCAGCGGCTGGAGCAGGCGGTGACCGTGCGCACCGGGCAGCTGCAGAACGTCATGCGTGCGCGCAGCATGCTGCTGGCGCGCATCAGCCACGATCTGCGTTCACCGCTGGCCGGCATCCTGGAGAGCGTGCGCCAGTGGCGCGAGGGCAGCCGGCGGCGCGACTATCCCGCGCTGATCGAGGGCAGTGCGCGACAGCAGCTGGACCTGATCGACGAGCTGCTGGAGTTCTCGCGCGACGAACTCACCGACCTGGAACTGGTCGAGGCGCCGGGCTATCTGCATGCCTTCCTGCACGGCGTGGCCGAGCAGGCCACGCTGCTGGCGGAACGGCGCGGCAACCGTTTCGTGGCGGCTTATGCGGACGATCTGCCGGCCCTGGTCAGGCTGGATTTCCGGCGCCTGCGCCAGGTGCTGGTGAACCTGATCGGCAATGCCGCCAAGTTCACCGACGATGGCTATATCCGGTTGGCGGTCACGGCCACGCCGGTGGCGCCGCGGCGCGTGCTGCTGCATATCGCGGTGGAGGACAGCGGCATCGGCATCGAGTCTTCGGAGCGCGAGCGCCTCGCCCAGCCGTTCGTCCGCGGCGGCAATGCCACGCATTACGACGGCTATGGGCTCGGGCTGGCGATCGTCACCCAGATCCTGGAGCGCATGAATGCGCGCCTGAGCATCGACGCAGCCCCCGGCGGCGGCAGCCGTTTCGGCTTCCTGCTCGACGTGGCGCTGGCCGACGAGAGCGAGCTGGACCAGGAACTGTCGGCGGGCGGTGGCGCAGTCGATGGCGCCGGCCGGCGCGTGCTGGTGGTCGACGACCATCCGCAAAGTCGCGATATGTTGTGCGATCTTCTGGATGGTTTCGGTTTCGAGAGCGTGCCGGCCGGTTCGGGCGACGAGGCGTTGGCCGTGCTGCGGGAGCAGGCGGTCGAGCTGGTGGTGACCGATCAGTTCATGCCCGGGATGGATGGGTGGGCGTTGTTGCGCGCAGTGCGCCGCGATTGTCCCGGCGTGCCCGTGCTGCTTTATTCATCGATGCCGCCGCGAGCGCGGGACGATGGGCTGGCGTTCGACGATGCCTTGCTCAAGCCGGCAAGCGGCAAGCAGTTGCTGGAGCGGATCGACCAGTTGCTCGCGACGCCCCGCGTAGGTTGGGGTGAGCGCAGCGAACCCCAACAAACCCAGCCAGGCTAGCGCAGCCGTTGTTGGGGTTCGCTGCGCTCACCCCAACCTACGCCAGGCCGGTGAGGCCTAGTGCTCGCCCGTGGTGACGCCCGGCAATTTCGCCAACGCCAACTGCTTGCGCAGGCTCTGCACCACACCGCGCGTCGCTGCCGTCAGCGCCATGCCCGACAGGCTCAGCAGGTGCACCGGCGTCGGCTCCGGCTCGAAATCCTCGAACACGCGCTGCAGGCGGTTGGTCTTCAGGTCGTCCGCGCAGGCATACAGCGGCAGCTGCGCCACGCCGGCGCCTTCGCGCGTCGCCACCAGCAGGGTGGACAGATGCCCCGTGCTCAGCGGTCCGGCCGGCTTGCGCACACGCACGCCGCGCAACGTCCAGTGGCGCGAGCCGCCCGCGCCGGGATAACCCAGGCAATGCCGGTCGTCCAGCTGGTCCGGATGGGTGGGCGAACCCAGGCGGCGGAACAGCCGCGGGCTGCCCACCGTCACCATGCGCACGTGGCAGAGCCGGTGCGCGACGATGTCGCCGCGGTCCGGCATCTTCTCGTCCATGTGCAGGGCCAGGTCGACGCGCTGCGCCAGCAAGGCCTCGATGCCGCCGTTCGTGCTCAGCGAAAGCTGCAGGCGCTCGTGCTGCGCCGATACCGCCACCAGCGCCTGCGAGAGCAGGTCGCCGGCCAGGTCCGGCACGTCGATGCGCACCCGGCCGCCGGGGTTGCCGGCGGCGTCCTGCACGGCCTGGACCGCCGCTTCCGCCGACTCGCACATCAGCAGGGCGTGGCGATAGACCTCGTGGCCCAGCGGCGTCACCGCGAAGTGCCGGGCATTGCGCAACAGCAGCTGGGTGCCCAGGCGCTGCTCGAGTCCGACGATGCGGCGGCTGAGCAGGGAGCGGGTCATCCCGGTCTGCCGCGCGGCCGCGGCGAACCCGCCCGCTTCGATGACCCGGGTGAGCAGATACAGATCGTTGAGGTTGTCGGTCAGGAGCATGCTGCGGGAACCGCCGGGCCAACGCCGGGTTGGCGATGGGCGGCAGCATAGGCAGGCCGCCGGTGCCCGTTCTTTGCCGGGGCGGACGGCTGCTTTGCCCGGACGGACGGCGAACCGGATGCCGCTATATACTCACCCGGCTCGCTGGTCGGAATGGCAACGAGCGGTTGGCAGCGGCCGCGGCCGCCCACAGGGGGAACCATGCCAGCGCAAGCGTCACCGCACATCCTGGTGATCGACGATTCGCCGGAGGAACTGCGCAACCTGCAGCAGCTGCTGCGGGGCGAAGGCTATCGCGTGACCCTGGCCACCGATGGCCGGCAGGGTTTCCAGCGCGCCATGGCGCTGCAGCCGGAACTGATCCTGCTCGACGTGCGCATGCCGGTGCTCGACGGCTTCGCCACCTGCCGCCTGCTGAAGGAAGCGCCGCGCACCCAGCACATCCCGGTGATCTTCCTGAGCTCCGCCGGCGCGCTGGAAGAACGCCTCGAAGGTCTCACCCACGGCGGCGTCGACTACGTGCTCAAGCCCAGCCATCCCGATGAAGTGCTGGCGCGCGTGCGCATCCACCTGCGCCTGGCGCCGCGCACGCATGCGGAGGCGCCGGCGGACGCGGAAAGTTTTCTGTCGCACGACGAGATCACCTTGCGCGCCGCCGTGCGGCTGATCCGCGAGCAGCTGGCCGCGCTGCCGCCGCTGGAAGACATCGCGCGCAAGGTGGGCACGCACGACAAGCGCCTGTCGGCGATCTTCCGCCAGCACATGGGCACCACGGTATTCGCCTGGATCCGCGAAGAGCGCCTGCGCAAAGGCCGCGAGCTGCTGATGGAAACCTCGCTGGGCCTGCAGGACATCGCCGAGAGCGTGGGTTTCCGCAGCTCCTGCAATTTCATCACCGCGTTCCGCGAGCGCATGGGCGTCACGCCGAACCAGTTCCGCAAGGCCTCCCATAGCGACGAGCTGGCGACGAGCGAGTAGGGCGCCGGCTTCGCGCAGGCATCGGTGGCACTGGTTCACAGTTTCGTCACCGCGCCATTGAAGCCGCCGCAGGTATACGGTTGAGTAGATCCGCTCCGGTTCTTGCGCCGGACGCCATTTCGCAAGCTTCCAAGGCAGTGCGGCGCTGCCGTCGCGGCAAACGTTCGCCAGCGCTCGCGGCAATGCGGTTTTTCCCGGCCTCAGGGCGGTTTTCCGCTTCTCTCGGATGCCAACGGCATCGCGTCAAAGTTTTGGCGCGGCGGCCATGCGTCCCGTCGCGCAATACGCAAGTTCCCACGGCACCCTCTTTTTTGCTTTCGCGCGCTGCGCTTACCATCCGCGCCGCTGACGACACCGATTCGGCATTAATGGGATATGCCGACATTGGCCTGGCTTCGCGCAGAGTCGCGAAACGCCGGCCAAAGGGGGTAACCGGTGTCGTCAGCAAGGCTTTCGCGCTGAGGCAGCGACGGCAGCGGCAGGGACTGCCGCCGACGCTCCTCACCCCATCTCTAGCCGCCACATAGGCGCAACCGTCCTGCTTTCGGGCAGCGGCGGCCAGGGGTTTTTTTCGCCACGTACATGCACCTCTCCGCCATCGGAGGGGCGGGTACGGCTGCGCCACTTTCCGACCAGGCCGTTCCGCCGCGCGGGACGCCACGAGCATGAGAGTGAAGGCATATGTCCGCTTTGCAGGATGGTTATCGCGGGACAGGGAGGCGCGGTAAGGCGACGCTGCACCGGAAGATCTTCGCCTTGCTGGCGTTGCTGCTGCTGGGCATGGTCATGCCGGCGGTGGCGCAGGCCAACGAATGCCGCATGGCCGACCCCAATTCCAAGGGCGCGCACGTCGACGAGATCTGCTGGCTGCAGCTCGACGGCGTCACCTTGAATGCCAACGGCTCGACGCCGTTGACGTTCACGCTGCCGGACGGCTCGACCATGACGTTCACCGTCGACGTCGGCAACGTCGGCAGCAGCGCCGGCCTCAAGGGCGTGCAGGCGCCGACCTGGACCGGCTCGCAGTTCAGTGGCAGCACCGGCTACTACACCATCTACAAGCCGAATACCGCCGCGCTGTACACCAATACCGGCAGTGTCGCCAACGACACCACGGTGACCTTGCGCGACATCCACCTGTTCGGTCCCAGCGGCGCGGAGAGCACCAACGCCTTCGAGATGGTGATCGCCGACGGCGAGAGCACCAACAGCAACGAGTATCTCGATTTCGGCGTGGTCTCCGGCGGTTCCACGCTGAACCTGGTGGAATGGCTGGGCGCCTCGACCGGCAACAACCTCGTCTATGGCGCGCCCGGCAGCGCCGGCGTGCCCGGCACGCCGACCTCTGGCTGCGCCGGCATGATCGACTGCATCCGCATGGTCGGCAAAAGCGGCACCGCCAATGCCGCCGTGTTCTCCACCACGCGCACCGGCTCGCCGTTCACCGTGATGGGCCAGGTGCACACCAATGGCAGCAGCCTGCAGGGCTTCGCCTTCGGCGTGCGCTGGGGCGGCGTGCGCCTGCGCAAGGCGCTGCCGAACGGCCGCCTGGACGGCAGCGACCAGTTCACCTATCGCGTGATCAACGTGAAGGGCCAGGAGATCATCAACACCTCCACCACCGGCGCGGCCACCGGCAACTATCCCTACATCAGCGGCCAGGCGACCATGCCGGGCAACGTGATCACGCTGAAGGAGGAGATGGCGCCGGGCAGCAAGTCCACGCTGGACCAGTACGATCGCAACATCGTCTGCACCAATGGCAACCCGGCCTCGCCGACCGCGCTGCCCACGGGCACGTTCGATCCCGCCAATCCGCCCAAGGTCGACCTGCAGCAGCTGGGCGACCGCGTGGATTGCACGCTGAGCAATATCCCGCGCATCGCGGACCTCAAGCTGGTGAAATCGGCGCCCGCCACCGTGCAGGCCGGCCAGCCGCTGGTCTACACGCTGGCGATCAGCAACAACGGCACGCATACCGCCACCGGCGCCACCTTCACCGACACCATGCCGGTGGGCGTCACCGGCGTCAGTGCCGCCAGTGTGAGTTGCGGCAGCGCGGCTAACGGCGCCGTGTGCGGCGCGCTCGGCGTGAACGTCACCGGCAGCGACGCCGCCGGCTACACCGTCACCGGCGCGATCCAGAGCCTGCCGGCGAACGGCAGCGTGGTGGTCACCATCAACGCCACCGCGCCGGTCAGCCTGGTCGGCACGCTCAGCAATACCTCCACCGTCAAGCTCGCCACCACCGATACCACGGTGGGCGAACCGACCGGCAGCACGGCCGACAACACCTCGACCGCGACGACCACCGTGCAGGGCACGCCCGCGCTGACGGTGAACAAGACCGCCACGCTCAACGATGCCAACGGCAATGCCAAGGCCGACGTGGGCGAGACCATCAGCTACACGATCACCGCCAGCAACAGCGGCAACCTCACGCTCAGCGGCCTCACCGTCTCCGACCCGATGGCCGGCGGCACCGCGCTGGCGTGCGCGCCCACCGCGATCGATCCGGGCAAGACCGCCAACTGCGGCAGCTTCGTCTACACCGTGACGCAGGCCGACGTGGATGCGGGCGTGGCCGTGCATAACGTGGCGACGGTCACCGGCACGCCGCCCAGCGGTTCGCCGGTCAGCTCGACCGGCAGCACCGATACGCCGATCGGCGACGTGCAGATCGTCGCCAGGAACGACAGCTACAACGTGCCGAACGGCGCCACCGGCGGCAGCACCGGGAACGTGGTCGGCAACGACCAGTTCGGTGCCGTTACCGGCCCTGCGATCGGCACCACCAAGGGCCAGGTCGCGCTGACCTGGGGCAGCATCAGCAATCCCCCGGCCAGCGGCGGCTTCACCCTCAACGGCGACGGCACCATCACCGTCAAGCCCGGCACGCCGGCCGGCACCTACAAAGTGCCGTACACCATCTGCGACGCCGTGCATCCGGCCAATTGCTCGACGGCCGAAGCCGACGTGACGGTGGGCGCGGCCGCGATCGCCGCCACGCCCGACAGCTATACCGGCATCGACGGCGGCGTCGGCCAGGCCAACGCCGGCAACGTGCTGGACAACGACACGCTCAATGGCGCCAAGGCCACGCCGTCCACCGTCAACCTGACGGTGACGACACCGGCCAGCAACCCGAACGTCAAGCTCGATCCGGCCACCGGCGAAGTGTCGGTCGCGCCGGGTACGCCCGCGGGCACCTACAGCATCGGCTACCAGATCTGCGAAAAGCTCAATCCGAGCAACTGCGCCACGACAACCGCCAGCGTCACCGTCGTCGCCGGCCGGATCGCCGCGAGCAACGACAACTACACCGGCATCAACAGCAGCCTCGGCAATGCCAACGTCGGCAACGTGCTGGACAACGACACGCTCAACGGCAGCGGCGCGGCCGCTTCGACGGTCACGCTGAGCGTCACTTCGCCGGCGAGCAACCCGAACGTCAAGCTCGACCCGGCTACTGGCGAGGTGTCGGTCGCGCCCGGCACGCCGGCCGGTACGTACACCATCGGCTACCGCATCTGCGAGAAGCTCAACCCGGGCAACTGCGCGACCGCCACGGCGACCGCGACGGTGGTGGCCGGTCCGATCACCGCGGGCAGCGACAGCTATGCGGGTATCTCAGGCGCCGGCAATCCCTCCGTCGGCAATGCGCTGGACAACGACACGCTCAACGGTGCGAAAGCCACCCCGTCCACCGTGAACGTGACGGTGACGACGCCGGCGAGCAATCCCAATGTGAAGCTGGATCCGGCGACGGGCAATGTCTCGGTCGCGCCGGGCACGCCGGCCGGTACGTACACGATCGGCTACGAGATTTGCGACAAGATCAACCCCGCCAACTGCGCCACCGCCACCATCGACGTGATCGTGGCCGCGGGCAAGATCGTCGCCACCAACGATGCCTACACCGGTATCGATGGCGGCGTCGGCCAGGCGAATGCGGGCAATGTGCTGGACAACGACACGCTCGACGGTGCGAAGGCCACGCCGTCCACCGTCAACCTGACGGTGACCGCGCCGGCCAGCAACCCGAACGTCAAGCTCGACCCGGCCACCGGCCAGGTATCGGTGGCACCGGGCACGCCGGCCGGTACGTACAGCATCGGCTACCAGATCTGCGAAAAGCTCAATCCAAGCAACTGCGCCACGGCGACGGCGAACGTCACCGTCATCGCCGGCAAGATCGTCGCCAACGGCGACAGCTACACCGGCATCGATGGCGGCACCGGCAATCCGGCCGTCGGCAATGTGCTGGACAACGACACGCTCAACGGCACCAAGGTCACGCCGTCCACCGTCACGGTGTCGGTGACCACGCCGCCGGGCAACCCGAACGTCAAGCTCGATCCGGCCACCGGCGAGATCTCGGTCGCCCCGGGCACGCCGGCCGGTACCTACACCATCACCTACCAGATCTGCGAAAAGCTCAATCCGGCCAACTGCGCCACGGCCACGGCCAGCGTCACGGTCGCCGCCGGCAAGATCGCCGCCACCGACGACAGCTACAGCGGCATCGACGGCGGCGCGGGCAAGCCGAACGCGGGCAATGTGCTGGACAACGACACGCTCAACGGCACCAAGGCCACGCCGTCCACCGTCAATCTGACGGTGACGACGCCGGC
>Ga0207647_10001536_pt1 | contig 17773 bp, 14 predicted proteins | sample KBSCornC2_FD_184295 | JGI IMG/M metagenome (GOLD analysis project Ga0207647, IMG submission 184295) | Corn rhizosphere microbial communities from Kellogg Biological Station, Michigan, USA - C2 (SPAdes) (version 2) | ecosystem: Host-associated > Plants > Roots > Rhizosphere ... | reverse complement strand
CAGCTCCTCGCCTTCGTGCGTGCTGCCGGCGATCCATGCGGGGCGAAGCCGGCCCCACTGATGGCGCAGCTCGTCGCCTTTCAGTTCGGCGTCGTAGGGCACCGGCATGTCGAACTTGAGGTTGCCGGTCACCACTATTTTCTCGGGATCGGCACCCAGTTCGCGATAGCGTGCGGCATCGGTGCGCGACTGCGCGGCGATCTGGCTCACGCAGCCCAATGCGCGGGCCACCAGGCGGCCCATCGGCTTGTAGCCGCGCAGCGAGCGCTCCGACAGACGCGCGTTGACGATCATCAAGGGAATGCCGCGGTTGCGGCAGGCGAAGTAGAGGTTCGGCCAGATCTCCGTCTCCACGATGATCGCCAGGCGCGGCCGCACGCGGCGCATGAAGCGGGTCACCGCGAACGGCAGGTCGTAGGGCAGGTACACATGGAACACGCTGTCGCCGAACAGCTGGCGCACGCGTTCGGATCCCGTGGGCGTCACCGTGGTGACCACCAGCGGTGCGTTCGGATAGTCGTTGCGCAGCGCCTTGATCAGCGGCTCGGCGGCATTGACCTCGCCCACCGACACCGCGTGCACCCAGAGGCTGCCGGCAAAGCCCGGCGCCTCGAAGAAACCGAAGCGCTCGCGCCAGCGCTTGTGGTAGTCGCGATAGCGCACGCCGCGCGCCAGCAGACGCAGCACGATGATCGGCGTCACCAGGTACATCGCTAGGGTGTAGAGGTAGAGCAACGGCTGGCCCTTGGACGCGGTGCGCCAGTATATCGGCTAGTCACGGCACGCCGTCCCGCTCCCGTCTTGATCTGCGCGGCTCGCCTCGATTTGGCTTGTTCCCTACAATCGCGCGATGCCTGGTATGTCCCGCCCCTCTTTCACGCGCTCCCTGCTCGCTCCTCAGCATTGGCCAGGCTGGCTCGGCGTCGGCGTGGTGTGGCTCATCGCCCGCCTGCCCCGCCCCTGGCTGATGGGCCTGGGCCGTTTCCTCGGACAGCTGGTGCAGCGGGTGCCTTCGCCGCGCCGGCATATCGCCGAGGTGAACATTGCGCTGTGCTTTCCGCAGTTGTCGAAGGATGAGCAAGCCGAGCTGGTGAACGCGCACCTGCGCGACATCGGCCTGATGATGGTGGAGTTCGCGCTCGGCTGGATGGGCAGCGAGCGCGCCATCGCCAACGTGCCCGTCACCGTGGAGGGCCTGGAGCATCTGGAGGCGGCACGCTTGCAGGGCAAGGGCGTGCTGCTGGTGGGCGGCCACTTCTCGCATCTGGAACTATGCGCGCGACTCGTGTCGCAGCGCATCCGCATTTCCGGCATGTATCGCAAGATGGATTCGGCGCCATTCGAATGGGCCGTGCTGCGCGCGCGACTCGATTACGCCGAAGCCATGTTCGACAAGGACGACATCCGCGGCACGGTGAAGCATCTGCGCAACGGCGGCACGCTCTGGTACGCGCCGGACCAGGACATGCGCAGCAAGGACAGCGTCTTCGTGCCGTTCTTCGGCATACCGGCGGCCACCATCACCGCCACCCATCATCTGGCCCGCCTGTCCGGTGCGCTGGTGATCCCGTTCTTCCATCGCCGCCTTCCGGGCAATGCGGGATATGCGCTGCGGTTGGGTTCACCGCTGGAAGATTTCCCCAGCCGCGATCCGCTGGAAGACACTGCACGCGTCAACACCTGCATCGAGGACATGGTGCGCGCAGCGCCCGAGCAGTATCTGTGGGTGCACAAGCGCTTCAAGACACGGCCGGAAGGCAGCGTTTCGGTCTACTGACCCGGCGGGCAGACCGGAGAACCCGGCCGCGTTGGCCTTGCGTCCAAGTAATCGACGCACAGGGACGCCGCCTCACGTCACGACTTGTCGCCGGAATCCTGTTTCGAACGGCGCGCCGCGTGCTCGCGCGCCTCATGCAACTTCGCGTACTTGAGGAACGCATAGAACGCGCCGGTGACACTGGCGATGAAACCGGCCCAGCCATTGAGGAAATAGCGCTTGCCGACGTACTGCCGCAGGAAGAACACCGGCGGATAGAACACCATGCGCAGGCCGGTGAAGCGCTGCCGCTTGCGCAGCTTGTATGCCACCATGCCCGTCGTGTAGCGATTGATCTTCTCCACCCGCGTGGCAATGTCGCCGTCGCCATCGTTGACGAAGTCCGCGCGCCAGAGCGTCTTCACCGGGCCGCGCACTTCTACGGCGGAGTGGACCTCGACGTCGTTCATGCCGCCACGGCGGCGATCGAACAGCCGCAGATGGCCGTTGCGCCAGCTCCAGCGGTGCTGCACGGCCCAGAACATGCGTTCGCGGCGCGGCAGGCGGAAACCGGCATGACGCGGCGCGGTCAACGCCTGCTCGATTTCCTCGCGCGTGCCGGGCGAGAGGATCTCGTCGGCATCAAGGTTGAGGATCCAGTCGTGGCTTGCCATGTCGTAGGCGCGCTGCTTTTGCGGCCCGTAGTCGTCGAACGGATGGACGGCCGTGCGCGCGCCGTGCCGGCGTGCGATGGCCAGCGTGTCATCGGTGGAGCCCGAATCGAGCACGACGATTTCGTCCGCCCAATCCACCTGGCCAAGGCATGCGTCCAGCGTATCGGCGTTGTTATAGGTAATCACCACCACCGACAGCGGTTCGCGCTTCATGCCTGCGCTCCGTCGCTACGCGGAAACACGAACAGTGCCGCGCACCACAGGCCCAGCAGCCAGGCGAACAGCAGGCCCCACCACGCCGAATAGAAAGCGAGGTGCGTGTTGAGCGGAAACAGCATCACCGCCAACGCCAGCGTCGCCGGAAATGCGCGCTCCCGCGCGGGGGCACCGACGCGCCACCATGTTCTCACCGCCGCAACGATCGCCCCGAGCCAGCACAAGAGGCCCAGCGTGCCGGTTTCGGTCAGCACTTCCAGCACCCATTGATGCGCATGGCAGGCGCCCTCGCCCGCGCCGCAGGCTTCGTCGCTTACGACGAAGTGATCGTTGGGCGGCGCATACACCGGGTAGGCGTTGCGGTAGGCGCGCACGCCGACGCCATTGATCGGGTGGCCTTCGAACATCGCGATGCTGGTGCGCCAGATATCCAGGCGACCGCTCGTGGCCCAGTCGAGCGACTCGCCGGTGCCGTGCACTGCCTGCAGCGTGCGGTCCATGCGCTGCTGGAATCGCTCGGAGGTTTTCCATGCCACGCCGCCACCGGCGAGCAACACGGCAAGCCCCACGCCGGCCACCGCCAGGAAGCGTCCCGGCGACCGGACGACATGCCAGGCGCAGCCCAAGCCCACCAGCAGGTAGCACAGCCAGGAGGCACGCGAGCCCGACATCAGCACCGGTCCCAGCAGAAGCACGAAGGCAATCAACAATCCCCTGGTTCCCCATCGCTGCCGCGCGGCCCACAGCACGAACGGCGACAGCACCGACATGGTCGGACCGAGCTTGAGGTTGGCGGCGCCGAAGATGCCAGAAATGCGTTCCGGTTCGGCGCGCCCGGCCAGGCTCCAGCCTGTAAGCGCCTGCATCCATGCGTCCACTGCCCAGAACGCCACCACCACGGCGACGGCGACATATAGCGCGTCGAGCTTTTCCGCACGGCGGATGGCAAAGCACGCATAGAGGCCCAGCGGCGCATAGCGCAGCAAGGCCGCGACGGTCGACCAGCTCTTGCCCGGCGCCAGCGAGTCCACCGACGACAACAGCGCGGCGCCCACATAGGCGGCCAGCAGCCACAGCAGCAGCCGCGCGCCGGCGTGCTCGCGCAACGCGGAAGGATGCCTTGCGAACAACAGCACCGTACCGATCAGGCAGAGGAAGGTGCCCAGTTCCGAGCTGCGCCCGAACGGCAACAGGGCGATCACCAGCCAGAACGGCAGCAGGGGCGAACGCAGGGCGGCCTTCAATGAAGCGGCGAGTGAACTCATGCGGGCATCGGTTGATTACGGCTCACGCATTGTAGGTGAGCCGTAGGCCGATCCGGCCGATCCGGCCGGTCAGGCCGCGGTGAGTTCGTCGTAGAGCGCCAGCGTGGCCTGCTGCATGTCGCTGAGGCGATAGCTCTGCAGCATGGGGATCGGCGGCGCCACGCGCAGCAGCTCGGCGGCGCGTTCGACCAGTCGCTCCTGGTCCGACGGCGGCACGCGGCCGGCAGGATACAGCTCGGCCAGCAGCTCGCCCACGCCGCCATGCGCATAGCCCAGCACCGGGCGGCACAGCGACAGCGCCTCGATGACCGTGCGGCCAAACGATTCCGGCTTGTTCGACAGCTGCAGCACCAGCGAGGAGATGGCGTAGATGTCGCGCACGTCGGCCCGCGGCGGCGTGAGCACGACTTGCGATTCCAGGCCGCGGCTGCGGATCAGTTCACGCAACTCCGCCACGTAGGCCTCGCGCCCCGGCTCGATCACGCCCAGCAGCAAAAGGCGCACGTCGATGCCGCGGCGCTTGAGCTCGGCCACCAGCTCGATGGCGTCGTGATGCCCTTTCAACCGCGTGCCGCGACCCGGCAGGGTCAGCAGCGGCGCGCCCACCAGGGCGGGAAACTCGGCGAAGAAGGCTTTGTGCCAGCCATCGTCGGGACGATGGCCATACGGGAAGGCGTCCGGATCGATACCGCGTGGAATGACGCGCACGCGCGACGGCTCCAGCCACGAATAATGGCTCAGCATGTAGTCGCGCAGCGTCTGCGATACCGCGATCACGCGCTCGCCGCGCAGCAGGATGGAGCTGTAGCGGCCGGGCGTGTTCAACCCGTGCACGGTGGTCACGAAGTGCGGCGAGGGCTTCAGACCCTTGATCGCCCACCAGCCCACCCAGGCCGGCAGGCGCGAACGGGCGTGCACGATATCGGGCTTGAGCTCGCGCAGCACGCGGCGCAGCGCGCCCACCTTCATGAATGTACCCAGCGACTTGCGCCCGATATCCAGGGTGATGTGCCGGCTGCCCTCGGCTTCCAGCTGAGACACCAGGCGGCCACCGGCGGAAATGACCACCGACTGGTGACCCGCCGCCACCAGCGCACGCGCGATTTCCAGCGCAGAACGTTCAGCGCCGCCCGATTGCAGGGCGGGGATCAGCTGAACGACGGTCAGTGACCTCGCTGGCGTGGCGACTGCTGACATGATGGGTTCGTAGGGTGCCTTCATCCCTAGAGGCAAGCAGCAATCGTGCCTAAATGCAGGCGAGTGACAGTTTCAAACGAAACCATCCGGGGAGAATCAGTCCCGCAGCACGTAATGCGCGCCGCAATAAGGACATGTCGACTCGCCGCCGTCTTCGACAACCGGCAGATAGACCTTCGGATGGGAGTTCCACAGCGCCATGCCGGGCATCGGGCAGGACAGCGGAAGGTCCGCGCGCGTCACTTCGTAACGATTTTCGGCATTCGCCGGGATCAACGGGGCAGCCGCAGGGGAAGGCGACATGGGGGTAAAACTCCATCAGGACACCGGATCGAACATGTTAACAGGCGGACTGCGCGCCGCGGTGGCCGCAACCTCCTCCCGATGGTCGTAGGCACGCCCCATGCAGCCGCAACGACCCGCGTCACCGGCCCCTGGCAAAACGCGGCGCCAATGAAAAAGCCCGCGCCATGACAGCGCGGGCTTTTTTGTCGATACCGGCCAAACTTACTTGGCGGCGTCGGCCTTCGGTACCGAGGCCTCGGTGGTGATGCGCACCTTGATCTCGTCGCTGACGTTCGGCACGTAGGCGCCCACGCCAAAATCGGAACGCTTGAGCGTGGCCACGGCGTCGAAGCCCACGGTCGGCACCTTCAGCATCGGATGTTCGCCGCTCTTGTTGAGCGTGGCGTCGAGCACCACCGGCTTGGTCACGCCATGCACGGTGAGGTCGCCGGTGACCTTGTACTTGTTGCCGCCCACGGCCTGCACCTTGGTGCTCTTGAAGGTGATGGTCGGGTACTTGTCGGCATCGAGGAAGTCCGGCTTCTTCAGGTGCTCATCCAGCTTGGACACGTGCGTGTCGAGGTCGCTCAGCGGCAGCGTCACGTCGACCGACGACTTGGCCGGATCCTTCTCGTCGAACACCAGCGTGCCCTGGCCGAGGCTGAGATTCGCCGTCGGGTTGGAGAAACCGAAGTGGTTCCAGCTGAACAGCACGTAGGTGTGGCCCGGGTCCATCGTATAGGTGACCGGGGTGGCCTGGGCGGTGACAGCGGCGCCGAGCAGGCCGGCGAGAACGAGGTAACGAAGTGCACGCATGTAGGAAATCTCCTTGGGGTTTTGTGGGGACTGCGCGGAACGGACGAGCCGATGAGGCTCAGGCGATGCGGCAGGCCTCGTCGAAGCTCAGACGCGGGCTGCGCGGGAACAGGTCACGGCTGGCGTCGCCATAGCCGATGTTGACCAGGAAGTTGGACTTGATGGTGGTGCCGGCGAAGAACGCGGCGTCCACGCCGGCGTTGTCGAAACCCGACATCGGACCGCAGTCCAGGCCGATCGAACGGGCCGCCATGATCACGTAGGCGCCCTGCAGGGTGCCGTTACGGAAAGCGGTGGTGTCGATCAGCGGCTGGTTGCCGGCGAACCAGCTGCGTGCATCGGCGTGCGGAAACAGGTGCGGCAGCTTCTCGTAGAACTCGTGGTCGGTCGCCACGATGGCGGTGACCGGCGCGGCCATGGTCTTGGCGCGGTTGCCTTCGGACAGGAACGGCGAGAGCTTTGCCTTGGCCTCCTGCGACTTGACGAACACCACGCGCATCGGCGAGGAGTTGGCGCTGGTCGGCCCGAATTTCGCCAGCTCATAGAGCTGGTGCAGCTGCTCGTCGCTCACCTCTTTCGGCAACCACGCGTTGAAGGTGCGTGCGCTGCGGAACAACTGGTCGAGGGCGGCCTCGGAAAGCATCTCGCTCATGGGTATCCTTCGGTTCGGGACGCGCCACCGGTGGCGCAACAACCTCCAGTGTAAGCGCGGGCGCGGCCAAACAGGACCCAGGCAAATGAAACGAACTGTGCTGCCCAGGGAAACAATGCCACCGGTCACCACGCCATGCTGAAGCTGCATGGCGATTGCTGGGTGATCACCGATGCGGCCGCCGGCAACCAGCGCCAGGCACTGACGCTGGCACAGCGGCTGGAGATGCCGGTGCGCCATTTGCAGCTGGAGCCGCGCGCGCCCTGGTCGTGGCTGTCGCCCCGGCTCACCGTCGGCGCACTGGCGGCGCTTTCATCCGCGCAGCGGCAACAATTTGCGGCGCCGTGGCCGGCGGTCGCCATCGGTTGCGGCCGCCTGTCGGCGCTTTATACGCGGCTCTTGCGCAAGCTGAGCGGCGGACGCTGCTACACCGTGCAGATCCTCGACCCGCGCATCAATCCCGCGCATTGGGATACGGTCATCGCGCCTCGCCACGACCCACTGTCAGACCCCAACGTGCTGCAGCCGCTGGGCTCGCTGAATCCGGTCGACGACCTCTGGTTGCAGGACGGACGTGATGCCGATCCCGGCTTTTCGGAATGGCCGCGACCGCGCGTCGGCGTACTGCTGGGCGGCCCGCGCAAGGGCGTGGTATTCGACGAGGGCTACATCACGCGGCTTGCCGACCAGTTGCTGGCACGCCAGCACGAAGAAGGCGGCAGCCTGCTGGTGCTGGCGTCGCGGCGCACGCCGCGATCGCTGATGACGTTGATGCGCCAGCGCTTGTCCGGCATGCAGGGCCTGATCTGGTCGGGCCAGGACGATGGCAGCAATCCCTATCCGGGCGTATTGGGGTGGGCCGATCGCCTGGTGGTCACGCCCGACTCGGTGAACATGCTATCGGAAGCCTGCGCCGTGGGATGTCCGGTGCAGACCTTCGTGGTCGGCAGCTTGCCGGCGAAGCTCGAACGCTTCCACCGCGCCCTGCGCGACGCCGGTCGATTGCATGATCTCGATGCGACCGTCTTCGCGCCGGTCGAACCGTTGCGCGAGACGGTCGCCATCGCGGCGATCCTGCGCGAGCGCATCGCGGCACGTCAGCTGCAAGACTGATACCGCGCCTTCGGCACGCAGTCAGAAGGCGAAGCCCAGCTCCGTCGTGACCTCCTGCACCTGCCCCGACAAGCGTTCCAGCTCGGCGTCGCGCGGCGCGATGCGTGAGCGCAGATCCAGCGTGCAGGCCAGCGCGCGATGCAGCAGCACGGCATGCGCCTCGGCAAGCAGGCCCGCCTGACGACCATCGAGCAGGCCCACGTTGCGGCATGCTTCGATCAACGCGGCGTTGGCCGTGGCGTTGAGCAGCGACGGATGCCCGGAGGCATGCGCCAGCACCAGTCCCTGCAGCGCGAATTCGATATCGAGCAAGCCACCCAGCCCCTGCTTGATGTCGAACTGGATGTCGTCCGAACGGTCGCGCTCCGCCCGCCAGCGCTGGCGCATGCTGCTGACTTCCCGCAGTACCGACGCGCGATCGCGCGGCACCGCCAATACCTCGCGTCGCACCGCGGCGAGTTCCGCATGCAACGCGCTGTCGCCGGCAATCGGCCGCGCGCGCAGCAAGGCCTGGTGCTCCCACGTCCACGCGCGGCTCTTCTGGTAGCCAGTGAATGACTCGAGGCTGCTCACCAGCAGCCCCTTGGAGCCGTCCGGACGCAGTCGTGTATCCACTTCGTACAGACGCCCCGCGCGGGTGAGCACGGTCAGCCAGTTCATCACACGCTGCGCCAGGCGCTGGTACCAACGCGAGCCTTCCAGCGAACGGGCGCCGTCGCTCATCGCATGCGAACGCTTGGTGTCGTAAACGAATACCAGGTCGAGATCGGAAGCGAAGCCCAGCTCTTCACCACCGACACTGCCGTAGCCGAGCACGGCGAAACCGGAGCCTTCGCCGGGCAGACGCCCGTGTTGCGCGGCGAGTTCGCGTTCCGCCAGTGCCGTCACGGCGATGACGATGGATTCGGCGAGCACCGCAAGGCGACGGGCCGTGGCCACCGCATCGGCGCGGCCGTCGATGAAGGCCAGGCCCAGGCGGAACGCCACGCTGGCCTTGAATTCGTTGATGCGCTCGAGCTCGGCCTCGGCCTCGCGCTCGTCCAGCGTGGCCAGCACGCGGGCGATCTCGGCGCTGATGTCCGCGCGTTTCAGCGGCAACTGATCGATGCGAGGATCGAGCACGTCGTCGAGCAGCAAGGGTTGCGCGATCACGCGTTCGGCGAGAAACGCGCTTTCGCCGAACAGACGCGCCAGGCGCAGCCGCGCCGCCGGCTGCTCTTCCAGCAGGGTGAGGTACGAAGAACGTCGCGCCACCGCCTGCACCAACCGGCACAGGCGCAACAGGCTTGGCACCGGCGCCATGCTGTCGCGCGCCACGGTCAGCAACTGCGGCATCAGGCGATCGAGCTGCTCGCGCGAACGTTGCGACATCGCCCGCACCGAGGCGGCCTGCGAAAGCTTCTGCAAGGCTTCGGCCACTTCGCCACCCGGCGTGAAGCCGGAAGCCTCCATCGCGCCCGCATCCAACGTCTCCATGCAGGCGCGCTGCCACAGCGCAACGCCTTCCACCGGCGCGCTCGCGGTGCGCCCGCCTTCGGGCATCAGCACTTCGGCGAACTCCTCGCTGACGTGCGCGCGATGCATGGCCAGTTGCGCTTCCAGTTCTTCCCACGAGGCGTGCCCCAGCCCGAGCGCGATGCGTTCGCGGCTCAAGGCGTCCTCGGGGATGTCATGCGTCTGCGCGTCGCGCAGCATCTGCACACGATTTTCCACGCGGCGCAGGAATACATACGCGTCGCGCAGCGCACGGGCGCGCGCCGTGCCGATGTGGCCGCGCGCCTCGCAGGCCGTGAGCGCGGGCAGCAGGCCACGCACCCGCAGCGACGGCTCGCGACCGCCGCGGATCATCTGCATCAGCTGCACCACGAACTCGATCTCGCGGATGCCGCCCGGGCCGAGCTTGAGGTTGTCGGCGAGATCCTTGCGCGCCACTTCGGCATCGATCAGCGATTTCATCTCGCGCAACCCGGCGAACGCGGTGTAGTCGAGGTATTTGCGATAGATGAAGGGCCGCAGCAGATCCTGCAGCTCCTTGCCGCCGTTGTGGTCGCCCGCCACCGGCCGGGCCTTGATCCAGGCGTAGCGTTCCCAGTCGCGTCCTTCGCTCTGGTAGTACTGCTCCATCGCGGAGAACGGCAGCGCGAGGCGGCCGGCGTTGCCGAATGGACGCAGGCGAAGATCCACGCGTGCACAGATGCCATCGACCGTGGGCTCGTTGAGCAGGCGCACCAGCTGGCGTGCGAGGCGCACGAAGTATTCGCTGTTGTCGAGCGAGCGGGCGCCATCGCTCTGGCCGCCATGCGGGTACGCCAGCACCAGATCGATATCCGAGGAGAAATTGAGCTCGCTGCCGCCGAGCTTGCCGAAGCCCATCACCACCATGCGCTGCAGCTCGCCTTCATGGCTGCGGCTGTGTCCGTAACGCACCGCCAGCGCCCGCTCGGACCAGCCGAGCGCCGCGCCCAGCAGCATCTCATAGAGCACGCTGGTCGCCGACAGCGTATCGGGCAGTTCATCCAGCCCGTTGACGTCACGGAAGACCAGGCGCAACGCCTCGGCGTGACGGAACTGTCGCAGTTCGGTGAGGCACGCGGCTTCGTCCTCGGACAGCTTCAACGATTCGATGCGAGCACTCGCGTCGCCACTTGAACGCAGTCGCTCCAGCCCTTGCGGCGCCAGCAGATGCGGCTGCCGCGACCACACGTCGAAGGCGAAATCGCTGGCGAGCAGGGTGCAACGGATGCGCTCGGCGACGCCGGCATCGTCATGCAACGGCACGCCAAGGGCGCGACAGCGCGCGGCGAGTTCACTGTAGCGGTCATCGATCAGCGCACGCAGCGCCGGCGACTCCCGGGGCCTGTGGAGAACGGTCATCCGCGGATTGTGCCGTACTGGAGCGTGCGCTGCCGACTGGTTGCCGACCCCGACATGACGCCACGATGGCCATGGGCGCCGCCGGCTGTGCATCGCCGCGGGCTGCCGCGCATGGTCCGGAGCGTGCTTGCGCGGGCAACTGCCCGTCACCGCACAACAATTGGTTCATGCCTGGACCATTACAGTCCGATGTCCGAGCCATGACAGCCATCTGCAGGATGCCATGACGATGTCTGCGACTCCTTTTGCACCGTCGGCGCGCTCCATCGCCTTTCGCCTGGCGTACATCGTGTCCCTGGCGGCCGTTTTCATCCTCGCCACCGGCCTGATCGATGGCGGCGCCGGCGTGGGTTCCACCCAGGCGATCACGCAGCCGATTTTCCCGATCGCCAATGCCCTGCCCGGCCTGCTGCTGGCTACGCTGTTGCTGGTGCTGTCGCGGCGCCCCCTGCTCTCCTTTGGCCTCGCCTTCGTCCTGGAAGCGCTGGTGTATGCAGTCAACGCGCTGAAGGTGAGCAACCTCAATACACCGCTGATGCCGGCCGACTTCCGCATGCTGGGCCAACTGCGCCGTGGCGGACTCAAGCTGCTGGGCAGTTATCTGCCGGCGAGCCCCTGGCCCTATCTGGCGCTGCTGGTGGCGGGAGGCATCATCATGCTCGCCTGGCGCAAGGAAATTCCGCTGTTCGCGCGACGCACGCGCGGCCGCCGGCTGCTCTGCGGCACCGCGCTGGTGCTGCTGCTCGGCACGCTGTTGGCGGGCATGCCGGGCTGGACCAAGATCTATGGCGGGCGGCACCTGTGGCTGGAGCCCTGGTCGGCGCAGGCCACGACCGAGCATTCCGGCCTGGTCAGTTCGCTGGTGATGTTCCACCTGCACCAGGGTCATGCGCGCAAGAAGCCCGATCTCGCCGCCGCGCAGCAGCTGATCACCCGCGCCGACCCAGGCCTGCGCGAACGCCTGCAGGCGGCCACGAACCAGGGCGAGCGCCCCGACATCGTCGTGGTGCAGAGCGAATCGTTCTTCGACCCGTCGATCATGAAGGGCTACGAGGACGTCGACCTCACGCCCAATCTGCACCGTCTGGCAGCCCAGGGCGAGAGTGGCGCGCTGCACGTGCCCACCTATGGCGGCGGCACCATCCGCACCGAGTTCGAGGTGCTTACCGGCCTGTCGCTGCGCTACTTCGACGACCTGCAGTTCCCCTACCTGCAGATGAACCACAAGGTCGTGCCGAGCATGGTGCGCACGCTGCGTTCGCATGGCTACGAGACGATCGCGCTGCACGGCAACGATCCGGGTTTCTGGAATCGCAACACGGCATTCCGCGCCATCGGCTTCGATCGTTTCGTCTCGCGTTCGTCCTTTCCCTCCCACGCGGCGGTGGATGGCCAGTACATGGCCGATAGCGCCATGACCGACGAGATCATGGCGCAGCTGAAGAATGTGGGGCCGCCGCAGTTCCTGTTCGCCATCAGCATCGAAGCGCACGGCCCGTACGACGTGCCGCCCGCCGATGCCGCGCAGCGCGACGCGATACCGGTGCCCGACGGCGTCACCGGCAAGAACAAGCTGGAGCTGCAGAACTACCTCTACCACATGCAGCATGCCGACCAGGAGCTGGGCCGTCTCGCCGAGCTGCTGGCCCATCGCGAGCGCCCAACCCTGCTGCTGTTCTACGGCGACCACCTGCCGGCGCTCACCGATACGTACAACATCACCGGCTTCGTGGACGGCAAGGACATGCTGAGCCAGGCCGGCGTGTGGCTGCTGGTGGATCCGCGCAACCCGGCCGCGGCGAAGCAGGAGTCGCTTGCGTCCTGGATGCTGCCCGGCCGGCTGCTGGAGCAGGCAGGCGTGCGCGATGATGCGTACTTCGCGCTCACCCAGGTGATCGCACCGCAACTGGCCGCCCTGACCCACGCGCCGGGCGCACCACCGGAAGCCGAAGACAACTCCGAGCATCAGGAAGACGACGATATGGCCAACGTCGCCCTGCTGCGCATGAAGGGCAAACTCGATCCGCTGTTGCCGCACGCGGAAGTGCAGACCGCCCAGATGACGGGCGCGCATGTCGACAGCCTCGAGCAAGCCGAGCCCGCCGGCGTGCAGCAGTAAACCGTATGGACGTCCAAACGGATCGGGTCGGGCGGCCGCTTCCCACGGAAAACAAGTAGGGAAAGCCGCCGGCATCGCACGCCACGTAACGCCGATTCAGCGATCTGTCTGCCGGCTTAAGGGAGCCGTTTTCGTTCAGGTTCGGTAGGGCGGAATCCGTCTAGCTTGGATTCCAGCCGCGAAGCAACGCCTTCGTCGGCATTCCCACACTGGAGGTTTTCCTCATGCGTAAGACCATGCTTGCCGCTCTCATCGTCACCGCTGCTTCGGTCCTGGCCGTGCCCGCGTTCGCCCAGAACGCCGCCGCCTCGGCAAAGGTCGAAGCCAGCGCGAACACCGCGGCAGCGCAGGACGCCGCCGGCAAGACCGTCGACCAGACGGCGGCCATGACCAGCAAGGTCGCGGGCAAGACCACCGCCTCCACCGATAAGACCGCCGACAAGGCTGCCGCCACGGCGGACAAGGCAACCAGCAGCACCGAACATGCAGCGCACAAGGCCGGCAAGCACGCCTCGCACAAGGCCAAGGCCGCCACCGACGCCAAGGTCGAGGCAGGCGCGCAGACGGGCGGCTGATCCTCAGCGGCAGTCACGCCATGAAGATCCCGGGAGCATCGCTCCCGGGATTTTTTATGCCCGGAATCCGCCGCCGCGCCGCAACGTGCTCAGAAGTCGTAGCTGCCCGACAGCAGGTAGCTGCGTCGCGTGCGCAACGGCACGAACGTCTCGTTGAAGTCGTCGGCGATCAATCGCCGCGCGAAAAGATTCTTCACGCCGAAGGTCACGCCCCAACGATCGGCGCGATAGGAAACATTGGCGCCCACTTCCGCCTGGCCCGGCGTCGTGTAGTAGGTGGCGTAGTCCAGGCTTTGCCCGAGCGAACGCCCGCGCGCGATCACGCCGCCGGCCACGCCCCAGCCACGCAGCGCGCCGCCCTGGAACCAGTAACTCGCCCACAGGTTGAAGCGCTGGCGTGGCGCGCCGGTGGGCATGGAGCCATCGTGGTTGCTGATCAACGCGTTGGTGTAACTGCTGCTGAGGTTCAGCCCCGGCGCCACTTCGCCGGCGAACTCCACTTCCACGCCGCGGTTGGTCTGGCCGGGTCCGAAACTGGCGAAATTGGGCGGCTGCTCGTCCACCAGCAGGTAGCTGTGGTCGAGCGTGATGCGATACAGCGACACCGTCAGGCGTGCACGTTCGTCGAAAAGGTTGAACTTGGCGCCCGCTTCCAACTGGCGTGAAAGCGCCGGCACCAATGGACGTCCGTTCTCACCGAGATAGGACACCGGCTGGAAACCGTTCGAGGTGCCGCCGTACAGGGCGATGTCCGGCGTGAGCTTGTAGACGAGGCCGATGTTCGGCACCCACTTGGTGCGACGTGGCGTCCACGGATTGCCATCGACGTCTTCGGTCGACACTTCGTAGCCGGCACGCCGCAGCGCCAGCAGCATCTCCCAATGCTCGCCCCAGCCCAGCTGGTCCTGCAGGAACAAGCCGCTGTCCACCGACCACGGCGTACCGCCCAGCGGCTGGTTGTCCTGCGGCTGGATCACCGATGCGACGATCGGCAGCTGGCGGCTGCTGAACAGGTTGTAGACCCCGTCGTCATAGGCGTGGACATAGTCGTCGGAATGACCGATGCGCGAGCGCGCGTAGTCGGCGCCGAGCGTCACCGTGTGCTGCAGCGACCCGGTGTCGAAGCTGCGGATCAGGTCGTTCTGCAGCGAATAGTAGGTGTCGTCGTAGCGATAGGTCTCGGCCACGGCCGTGGTGTCGCCGTTGCTCATCGGGTTGTACAGCGTCCAGCTGTGCTGGTTGTTTCGCTGGCGCACGTACTGGCCGCGGCTGCGCCATGTCCAGTCGCTGCCTACCTGCTGGTCGAGCAGGTAGTAGAGGCGGTCGGTCTGGTAGTTGGCGAAGTCGCGCGGATTGCCCGGCAGGAGCCCGTCCGGTGATGCCGTCGAAAGCGAGTCGCCCAGGAGCACCACATGATCGGGAATCGGCAGGCGATTGAGGATGCGCTGCATGCCCACCACCAGATCGGTGGTGTCGCCCTGCCAGCCCAAGGCGGGCGCAAGGTAGGCGCTGCGCCGGTTGAGATAACCCTGCGGCGAGCGGTAACCGTAATCACCCGACACCACGAGTCGATACGTCAGGCCCGGGGTATGCCCGAGCGGGCCGGCCAGGTCCAGGCCGGCCTGCACCTGGCCTTGTTCGCCGATCATCGCGCTCAACTGCTGCACCGGCTGGCTCTGCGGCTGCTTGATGGTGACGTTCACCAGGCCACCGAAGTTGCTTCCCGTGGTGTCGCCCAACACCGATTGCGGCCCCTTCAATACCTCGACGCGCTGCACGCCGATCAGCGGCGGGAAGTCGCCCGATCCGGCGATGCTGTTGGGCATGCCGTCGGTGAGCCCATTGCCTGTATAGAACCCGCGGATCTGGAACAGCGGCAGGCCATCGGAGCCTTCCACATACTGCACGCCGGCCACGTTGCGCACCGCATCGGCCACGGTCAGCAGCTGCTGCGAATCCATCAGGTCGCGCGTCACCACGCTGACCGATTGCGGCACGTCGATGAGGTCGGCGTCGTTGCGCGCCGCCATGCTGTTGGACGCGCCCATGAAGCCGACATCGCGGCCCACCAGCGCAATGGCTTCCACCGGCATGAGGTCCTTGGCGGCAGCGGGTGCCTTGGATCTGTCGGGCGTGGCGTGCGCACCCGGTTTCTCGCGAGGCTTCACCACCACGGTGCCCGCCTGCGTAAAGCTGTATTGGAGACCGGTGCCCTGCAGCAGGCGTTCGAGTGCGGCCTGCGGCGTCAGCATGCCGCTGGCGCCAGGTGTGCGGAAACGCACGATCGCGCAACCGGAGGTCAGCACCTGCACGTTCGCCCGCTTGCCGAAGGCGATCAGTGCGGTGGCGAGTGGCTGCGCCGGGATGGCGAACTCGATGCGCGCCGGATCATCCACCACGCGTGCGGCGACGGCAGCACCTGGCATCGCCAGGTTCGCCACCATCACCAGGCTGCCTGACAGCAGCAGCGTTGCACACGCCTTCATGGCATTCGCTTCCTGCGAGCGAAAACCACGAGTGTGACATGGGCTCAAGCGTTTTTGTCGCCGCAATCGCGCGATGAACTCAATCTGACGCGAGCCTTGCCCAGGCGCATCGCCACGTCAGCCGGCGCCGTGCCTGTCCCGCGCATCCGACAGCACGGTCTGCCCACCGACTTCGCTGACCGTGAGCGGCAACACCTGTGGCAAGGCCTGCAGCCAGTCGTCGATGGCGTTGGTCTTCACGGTGCCGGTGAAGGTCATCGACTGCAACCCGGCGTCGGCGATGCGTACGGGATGCGCGCGATAGCGGTTGATGTTCGCCACCACGACCGACAGCGGCTCGTTGTCGAATTCCAGCCGCGCATAACGCCACGCGGCAGCCTGCGCAGGATCGGTGGCGGTGATGCTGAGCGCGGGATGGGCGGGATCGTACGACACGGCCTGTCCCGCCACGGCTTCGAGGCTGCGCTCCTCGCCGGATGCACTGTCCACGATGCGCACGCGTCCTTCGGCCATGCTGATGGTGACGCGGTCGCCCGTGCGGCGGACGTCGAAAGCCGTGCCGATGTCTTCGATGCGGAGCTTGCCGGCGTGCACCACGAACGGACGGCTCGCGTTGTGCACGACTTCGAAGTACGCCTCGCCCTGGGCAAGGTCGACCTCGCGATGGCCGCGGCTGAAGCGCGCGGTGAGTCGCGTGGCGCCGCCCAGCGCCACGCGCGAGCCGTCGTCCAGCGTGATCTCGCTTTGCGCGGCGATCGGCGTGGCGTAGATCTGCGGCGCGGGCGCCTGCCCGAGCATCGACCAGCCCACGTAGCCACCGGCGACCAGCAACACGGCGGCAGCGGCGGCGCTCAGCGGCCACCATCGACGCGACACGGTGGCCGGCGCAAATTCGGCCATCAAGGCCGCGTGCGAGACCTCGCCCAGCGAGCCCAGTCGCGCCGCCAGCTCGGTGACGCGCTCGAAGGCGTCCAGGTGCGCGTCGTCCTCGTCGATCCAGGCCAGCCACTGCTCCGTCGTGTGCTCGCCGGCCCTGGTGTCGCGCAACCGCACCCACCAGTCGGCGGCGACGCGAAGATTCTGTTGCTTCGAAGTGTTGGCCATCATGGCGTCTCCGGTTCATCCACCCGCGCCCGGCAATGCGCCAGGGCGTTGGCCACGTGATAGCGCACCATGCGCTCGCTGATCTTCATGGTCCGCGCGATCACACCGATCTCGCAGCCATCGATGACATGCATGACGAAGGCGCGGCCCGTCTTTGCCGGCAGTTCCCTCAGCGCACGCTGCAATGCGTGCAGTTGTCCGGTCGCCGCCGCATGCCGCTCGGGGATAGGCGCGAGGTGCAAATCCTCGTCGGGCGGCTGGATCGGGTTGTCGTCGCGCACCTTGCGCATGCGCAGGCGATCGACGGCCAGGTTGGAAGCCACGCGGTACAGGTACGCGCGCAGCGAGTCGACCTGCTCGGGACGTTCCATGGCGACCAGGCGCATATAGGCCTCCTGCGCGACTTCCTGCGCATCGGAGAGCGAATGGAGACGGCACTGCAGGAAAGCCACCAGCGCGCGGTTGTGCTCGCGGAACAGCATCGCGATGCGCAAGGCGTGGGCCGGGTCGGGGCCTGAAACGTCGGCAGGTTTGTCCACTAGGCTTCCTCGGATACGTCCGGAAGCGGAAACGATGATTGTACCGTCGCATCCTGCACCGGCGTGTCGCGCCACCACGGCACGGGCCGCAGCGCGCAGTTC
>Ga0207647_10001535_pt1 | contig 17791 bp, 11 predicted proteins | sample KBSCornC2_FD_184295 | JGI IMG/M metagenome (GOLD analysis project Ga0207647, IMG submission 184295) | Corn rhizosphere microbial communities from Kellogg Biological Station, Michigan, USA - C2 (SPAdes) (version 2) | ecosystem: Host-associated > Plants > Roots > Rhizosphere ... | reverse complement strand
CGCCGCCAACATCCGTTCTGCGAAACCGGCGAAGCCGCATCATCGCCATCGCGGCCATCGCCGCTGCAATCGTCATCGCCGCAGTGACGTATTTCCTCCACCGGCGCCATGCACCGGCCGCAACCACGGCTACCACCGCAAATGTCCCCGCTCCGATCACTGCCGGCACCCTCGCCGTTCTGCTCCCCACGGTGGCCGATGCAAAGGACAACAAACTCGTCACCTTCGGCCGCGGCCTCGCCGAATCGCTCGCCCAGCGTCTCTCCGACCTCAGCGTCAACCACGACATCGCCGTGCTCACCGCCCGCCAGCTCGAAGACCACAAAGTCACCACACCCGCGCAGGCCTCGAAGGAGCTGGGCGCTACCTCCGCCCTCGCGCTCACCCTCACGCGCGATGGCGACCTCGTCCACGCCGCCTATACCGTCTCCCAGCCGGGGAAATCATCCGGCGAATGGAGAGTCCTCGCCTCCGGCACCGTCACCGCGCCCGTCAGCGACATGTTCTCCATCGAAAACCAGCTTGCCACCGCCACCGCGACCGCTCTCAACATTCCGCTGCGCACCGACGAGCAGCGTGCCCTCGCTGCCCACGGCACCACCTTCCCCGAGGCCTACCAGTACTTTCTTCAGGGCCGCGGCTATCTTCTTGAAGCCTTCACACCGGAGACCTTCAAGAGCGCCCAGACAATGTTTAAGGAAGCGCTGCGCATCGATCCCAATTATGGCGCTGCCAAGGCCGGTCTGGGTGAAACCTGGCTCTACGCTTACAACAACCACCATCAGCCGGCTGACATCGAACACGCGCGAGGCGCATGCAGCGATGCCGTCGCGTTAGGGAACGCAGGAGCTGACGGTCACATCTGCCTGGGCACGCTCGCACAAGAGACGGGAAACCAAACCGAAGCCGTGAGCGAGTTTCAGAAGGCATTGCAGCTGGAGCCGGCTAACGATCGGGCGTCCATTGGACTCGCGAAAGCCTACGAGAAACTCAACCAGCCGGAGAAAGCAGAGGCTGCCTATAAACAGGCCATTGCTCTTCGTCCTAATTACTGGCGCGGCTACGATCAACTCGGAGGCTTTTACTTCCGCACCGCGGACTATCCGAAAGCCGAGCAGATGTTTCGCATCGCAACCGAAAAGGATCCGCAAAGCTTCCGCTCCTACAGCAATCTCGCCGCCGCTCTTTCCTTTCAGGCCAAGGATTCTGAAGCCGTCGACGCATTAAAACGATCCATTGCATTACATCCAACAGGAGACGCCTACCTCAACCTCGGGGTCGCTTTATTCAAGCTTCGTCGCTTCGACGAGGCTGCGGAAGATTTTCGCCGGTCAATTCAGTTTGCTCCCGACGACTATAGCCGCTGGTCTGCTCTCGCTGACGCAGAGTACTATGGCGGCCATCGAGTTCAGGGCACTGGTGATTACAAGAAAGCTGTCGAGCTTGCAACCGAACAGCTGAAGGCATCTCCAAATGATGCGACTATCCTTGGCGATCTGGCGAATGCCTACTCCATGATCGGAGATTCGTCGAATGCTCTGGATTTTCTAAACCGTTCCCTCGCCATCAATCACACAGACAAAGAGCTGATGTTTACTGCAGCCAATGTCTACAACCAACTACATCAAACGGGGCCCGCACTCGAGTGGCTTGGCAAGGCATTGGCCGCAGGTTATTCCCCATCAGTCGTCAGCAACTCGCCGGCGCTGGACAATCTGCATTCAAATTCTCGATACCAGCAGCTCATACAGTCGGCACAACATCACCACTGAGTCTTCCGGAGATCATCGATGAACAAAGTCAAATGTCCTGATGGCGGCACAGTAACCTTGGGAGAGACCTTCGATTGGGAGAACAATTCGTCCAAAGCTGTCTCCATCACAAATTGCGGGAGCTTCTTGACGCAATCGTCCTACACCGTGCCAGCAAAGAACGGAGGAACGCCGGGTACTACACCGGCGACAGTGCTCACCGACATCACTCCTGGGAACTACACCTACACCGAGAACACGATCACTGGTAGTACCCCGACCATGAAGGTCAATAGCTCCATGCCAAAATCGGAAAAATACTGACTGTTGGAGATCAACGGGCCTGAAGATGGCCCATCCCGGCAAACTTCGGGATGGGCCATGAAAACTCGAAAAAGGCAAACTCAGATAACAATCCAACGCATGTTGATAAGGACAAGATATGAATCCCAAATCGTCAGACCGTAATCGCGAAACTTTGCAAGACAATACCTCCGAAGAAGTCCTACAGCCCGCATCCACTCAGACGGGTGATCTTGAGGAAGTTGCGAGCAGCAGCGCGCCAGAAATCCCCCGGCCGCTCAGTACACCCAGGATGAAGGTCCAATCGTAGTGCATGAATGAAGCCCATCCCCGGCCCGAAGGCAGTTTCAATTTGGAACTGTGGCGGAGACATTTGTGAAAAACCCCGCCAGTTTATTCCGTCCGATTCGCTACACTGGAAATAGAGCGAAACAAAAACGCCCGCGACGATCGCGGGCGTTTTGATTTCTGCGGGTCACCGAAATGCCCATCGTCAGAGAGGAAAGAAAAAGGAAACAGGAATGCAGAGGCGCGCCAAGTTCTTTGGGAAGACGACTTTAGCCGTAAGTCCTTTGGGAAGACGACTTTAGCCCTCGGAATGCCTTCTAACTCGCTGATTCGTAATGACTTATCAAGATGTCTCCCGTACCGGGAGGGGGAGGGGTGGGAGTAACGTGACCCCGCTGAAGTGGTGCCCATTCTGAAAGTCCGGAAACCGCAGAAATCAGATGATCGCCAACCAGGTGGCCTACTCTACAAGTGCAGATAGGTGCGATCGTTCCATCGCAGTCACCGTCACTGCCGCGGTTAGCACTACCAGCGCACACCAGAAAGCATCCGCCCCCGCCAGGTGCAAAACCTGCATCCACACCGGCGCGCGCAGCAGGACGTCCAGGCCGCCCAGCAGGAGTTGAAACCCCAGCAACCCCGCCAGCCAAAGCCCAAGCCCCCGGTTGCTTCCGTCCGGATGCTCCCCGTCCCGCGTAGCAAACACCGCCCGCCAAAGTAGCCACAGAATGAAGGCTCCCGCGACGAGCGCGCTCGCCGGATGCAGTATCCGCAGTCGCACCAGCCACTCCGCGGAGGAAGAAAAGTCCGCCGCCAGCGCACTCCGGAGCGAAGTAGAAGGGAAGAGCGTGTCCCCAAGCGCCGCAAGCGAACCCGTCACCCCAATCACCATCGCGGCCGCCAGCCCCATCACCGCCGGAAACCTATGCTCAAACCGGACCGTCCCCCGCACCACCGCCGGCCGGCGCCCCAGGAAATGCGCCGTCAATGCCAGCGAACCCAGCAGCAGCAGCGTATTTGAAAGGTGCAGTGCCAGCATTGGCGGCCGCAGCGGCGACGTGCTCGTCGCCGTCAGCCCCAGCTTCACCAGCAGCGCACCCAGCGCCGCCTCGTTCAGTGTCAGCAGCAGTCCGGCAACAGCGAATGCGCGCGCCAGGTGCCGCTCGACCGTCCCGCGAAACACCCACACCATCAGCGCCATAATGAGCACCAGCGTCCCGCCGCTCATCACGCGGTGCGTAAACTCGATCACCGTGGCCACTCGCGGATTCAGCGGCACCACCTGCCCATTGCACAGCGGCCAATGGTCCCCGCATCCCGCGCCCGACCCCGTGGCCCGGACCACGGCGCCCCAGACGATCACGAGCACGTTATAGACCACCGCCGCCCACGCAAACCGCCGCAGTCCCGGCCCGCCCCCAGCCTGCTCGCCAGTCCCGCTCGTCACCCCTGCCTGCACCGCACCAGTAGCCATCGAAACTCCACCATAGATTCTAAGTCGCGTGGTTTTCGAAGGGGTAACCCTTATCGTGATCCGTGCCGGCCCGGAGTTGAAGATATAAAGGAAGCCAGCCGCGAAGTGACCCAGATTACTCATTCCGCGAGGCGTTGGGACGAAACGCTGGAGATCGCGAAGCCGGGTTTTTAGCGGCGGCGAATCGTTTGTTTCTCCATTTGGCCAGGCTCCAAGATCCTCTGAATGTCACGGGAATGTCATTTACCGGACCGAGTCAACGAAAGCCCTTGACTCGGGCTTCCGATGGTATATCTTTTCGGACGATGGAACTGGGAGACAACGGGATGTAGTGTGAGTTCAAGCCAGTCTGCAAGGCACTGACGATTACCAGCTGTTTGCCTCCGCCAGTTCCGTGGGATCGGCAACTTTCAGTCGGCCTGAGTTGTCGTAAGTCCAAAGTTCCGAAGAGGTACCCGCAATGAACCGCCCTCTTCGTGCGCTCGACGCTTCTCTAGTTGTTTTCCTATCTCTATGCTTCAGCGCCGGCGCCTGCTTTGCCGGGACAACGCCGACTGCGGCCCCGCAGCAAACAGTCATCATCCCTGGCCCCCTGCGCTCGTTTGAGCGCATGGCTGCGATCAGCCAAAAGGTCTCTGTAGAAAAAGTTCTGCCCCTCTTCGCGCGCAATGTATTCACCCAGGGTTACGAAAACGGTAGGCCCACAGAGTTTCTGATTCTGGTCGACCGCTACCTGCAACAGGCACGAGAGCTTCAGAGCCTTGCTGACTCTCACGGCGTAATTCATATTGCCGACTGCGATCATTCTGCAACGCTGCTGCAGATCCTGGGATACCGGTTGAGATCGGGATGCGGGCAGAAAGAAGTCTTTTTGATGACCTCCGACTCGGAACGAGCTTTCCTGACCATCGATTCAGGATTCCCTTTGACGGAACTCGAAGGGGACCTGCGGAAGAATACTCCATTCACGTATCCCTTTCCGGTTTCGCGGGTGCCAGTGCTGCTTCATGAAAGCGATTGGAGCCAGCTCGGTAGCGACCATGCGAGACGCAACCAGAACCTGATCGATGTCATGGTCCGCGACCGATTGGTCGCCCGGCTCTATTGGGCCTTCGCCAAGCTTGATGACGAGACCCGGCTGTCGCTCGCACGCTCGCCGGGGTTAAGCAGACTGCTCCCATACGGCGGAGTGCTCGATTTTTACGGAACTCAGATATGTATTCGCAACGGGCACGTTCTCGTCCCCGGGGGAACGGCGGCTGAGTCGACGTGGAAGAGCGTGGTGGGAGCCAGTCCGGAATCTTCGGGAGACTTCGTGCTTCATCTCCTGGAAAAAGATAACGGTTGGCTTGCGGCCTATTACGACGCGGTGGCGCGCGTGAATCCCGCACAGCAGGCGCACCTTACAGAAAGCGCGCGACTAAAACCGCTTTACGAGGCGTTTCGGTCTCCGGATCCGGAAGAGCATGCTGCCAACGCCGCCTTTCGCAAGGCGCCATCCCTGCTGGTGTTGTTCACCAGAGTGCAGTGGGATCCAAATGGTGATCCGCACGTTCCCGGCAATCTGGCGGCGTGGAAGAATCTGCCGAAGCAGAAGGTCGATTCGAAGATCATTCGCGACTGGAACAAGCGCGCGCGTCGATGGGGCAATCCGCAACAGCTGCTCGAGGCGATGGTCGCAGCGTCGCGCGTCCCGACGGACAATGGGCCGCTGCAAATCTATCTGACAATTAGCGAACTGGATAGAGTGCGTTCGCCGGAGCGATATTTGTCTGCGCCAACGGTGGGGCTGCTTGCCGCGAAGTATCCGCAGTATGGCCGCTGGTATCTGATCTTCTCCGAGTTTCCGCAGTTGAGCGAAGAATCGATCACTCGCTTTCTCACCGTGGCCGACTCGATCAACGGAATTTCGCACCTGGCACTTCGCGGCAACACGCTCGGGACTTTTCAAGCGAACGTGGGGCTCTGGCAGATTCTGGCGCGGCAGAAGCAGATCCCGAAGGGTGAATTGAATTCGTCGTGGCAAAAAACGGTCGAGCCCTTCGCGAAAATCGCATCGTCGACGCAACTGTTGGACGCGTCGCATCAATCCCTTGGCGCCGTCATGGTCGCCGCGGGCGGCAAGCGAAGCTGGTCTCAGTATGACCTGATCGAACTGCTGGCCGGCCCTGCGCAGGAGAGCCCCAATGGCCAGCGCATACATGCAGAGGTCGCCCGTCGCATGCGCGCGGTCCTCGAAGACCAGCAACTCGTGTCTCTGGACACACTGTTTGCTCTGAGCGACGGCATACAGCAGATGGAGCGTGGTGCGGGGGGCGGCGACAAGTTGGTGCCGCTTGCTGAAGACTTGCACGGATTTGAGATGCCGCAACAGATATTCACGAAGAACGAAAAGGTGGAGTGGGCGCCAACGATTTACAGCAGCCGGCACGCGGAATTGCAGATCAAGACTGACCTGACGAAGACACTGAAAACGTCCGCCTCCCGCGCACAGCTGGAGGCGGGCCGGAGTGAACTGGCGCCGTTCGTGCGGGACACGCTGGTGGGCTTGAATTATGCCTACTATGAACCACCTGGGGCGCAGGTGCTGCATAACAATCCGCTCTTCGTACGCTCCCATGATTTCTCGGGATTTTCGATCGTGGGAGCAGAACGGCCATGGGAGACACCGGAGCTGTTTGGAATCGGCACGCCGGCAGGCGGGGGCGCATACCTAATCGGCTCGCTGACGGATTTGCCTTATGCACTGGCTGCGGCCGAGGAGGACTTCATCGCTCCGGAAAACGTCCAAGCACTGATCTGGAAGGAAGTTGTTCCGGACTTGCTCGTTAGCGCGACGCTGCCGCGGTGGTGGAACATCAGCTCGAATGAGCTGCACGCGGTGGCGTTGTATCAGCGGTCGGGAGAGGAGATCTTGGCGGCATCCGTCGCCAACGAACAGCTGCGAGGCAAAACGCTATCGATCCTTTCGGAGCGGATGACACCGCAGCGGCTGGAGCAGACCGACTCAGCATTTCGCGCGGGGTCGCGTCCTGTCCTTCTGCCGGCAGACAACTTCTACCTGGCTTCTGGATTTCGTGAAAAATTCCCTGACGAGGATGTTGCGTCTTTCGGGCCAGCCAGCCATGAGTTGGAATCTCTGCGGCACAGGCATTCTACGGAGACCAGCTTCGTTCGGCTCTCGCAGGACTTCGGGACGCCGCATCCGATACTTGCGCAGAACTATTCGCTGGAGTTGTTGAGTGTGAAGCCATTCCCTGCTTCCGGCGGAGAGGACAGCCGGTTGTTTGGAGAATCTTGGGATTCCACCAACCTTTATTGGGCGCGCCTGGCGGATGAAATGGGCTATTCCCCCGTCATGCTCAACCGAATGGTTCCCGAACTGACTCGCCGTATGATCGCGAAGATATTTGCGACAGACCTCGAAGACTGGTCCGCTGTGCAACGCGCCATGCAAGAAACCGGCGACGAGTTCCGGGACGGCAAAATTGCCTCATTGCAAATAACCACGGAAGGTTCGGGTCACTAGGCGACTACTATGTGCAAACGATACTTTCTCTTCCTCTTGATTTCGCTCGGTCTATGCACCGAGGCGGGCATACGCGCAAGTGCACAGGACGATAACGGGCACATTCTTGTGAATGTGAACCTTGTGCAGTTAAATGTGGCCGTTACCGACAGCAAGGGCCGCTATGTTCCCAGCCTCAATCCCCAGGATTTCATCGTCGCCGAGGATAAGATACCGCAGAAAATTGCGACATTTGAGGAGGGCAATGGTCCAACCCGCAGCTTGATCGATGCCCCCCCAGGTGGTTCGCTGACGGAAGCCGCGTCGACGGGTTCCGAGTCAGGCCAGCCTTATCGTGCGAACTCAGATGGGCAGTCTCCGTTTGGCCAGCTTACGGGCGCCAACGTCTTCATTCTCTTTGATACCAGCAACTACATGTATCGAGGATTCGCCTTCGCGCAGGATTCGATTGCCGACTTTGTTCGCTCGCTGGAAGACGCGAACAAGATCGCTTTTTATTCCTACAGCCGCGACCTGTCGCGGGCGGCGACGCTCACTGCAGATCGCGATCAGGTTCTGCGTGGAGTGCGTAGCACCGTCGCCGGTGATGACGCTGCGCTTTATAACTGTCTCTTGCTTACCGTGAAGGACACGGCGCACTACACCGGGCGCAAGGTGATCGTGGTCTTCTCCAATGGCCCGGACAATGCAAGTCTGGTGCCGCCGGAGGATGTGGCGGAACTGGCTCAGTCGACGGGAACGATCATTTACATGATCAGCACGCAAATCGCGCACGATGAACCGGTATCAACCGCCGTCTTTGAACGGATGAGCAAAGCGACCGGGGGCAAGGCCTACTTCGCGAAGAGCTGGAAGGATGAGGCCCGCGCCTTCGCTTCTATCCGTGACGACCTCGCACATCTCTATACGCTGACTTACTACCCCGCCGCGAATCCAAACCGGGGCTGGCGGCGAATCACGGTGAAACTTGCAGGCAAAGATCTGCAGAAATACCACATCCGGACCCGCGACGGATACCGCCTTCTGCAAACGGCGCAACTGGCTTCGGGCCTCTCTTCGGCGCCCGCGACGGAGGCTGATTCTGCCCGGCCGCAATAGTTCTGCGACGAGATCTGCGGGATTATTCGGTGCCGTTCCGATAGCACTCTCTCAACCGATGACAGGCTGACGCTTCGCGTATTCTTGATCCATACAAGAAGCCGAATTCCTGCGTGCTTGGGGGACAATCGATGGGACGTATCTATGCCAACATCCTCGAAACAGTGGGCAACACTCCCGTCGTCAGAATCAACCGGCTTGCTCCGCCCGACATCAATCTCTTCGTAAAGATCGAGGCCTTCAATCCGCTCGGCTCGGTAAAAGATCGTCTTGCGCTGGGCGTCATTGAGGATGCGGAGAGGAAGGGACGACTCAAATCGGGACAGACGGTGATCGAGGCGACCAGCGGCAATACTGGAATCGGACTAGCAATGGTGTGTGCCCAGAAGGGATACCCACTTGTCCTGACCATGGCAGAAACTTTCAGCGTGGAGCGGCGCAAACTGATGCGTTTCTTGGGCGCCAAGGTGGTTCTTACGCCGGCTGCGGGAAGAGGTCTGGGCATGGTGGCCAAGGCGATCGAGCTTGCGGAGACACATGGCTGGTTTCTCACACGCCAGTTCGAGAATGAGGCCAATGCCGACATGCATTCCAGAACGACAGCCAAAGAAATTCTGGAGGATTTTCAAGGGCAACGGCTGGACTACTGGGTCACAGGTTTTGGCACTGGAGGAACCCTGAAAGGTGTAGCGCGAGTGCTTGCGAAGGAGCGCCCTGACACGAGGATCATCGTCTGCGAACCAGATGACGCGCCCATGCTCTCCAGCGGACTCGCGCAGCAGCGAAACTCGGACGGATCCGCAGCGGCGAGTCATCCGGTATGGAAACCGCACCCTCTGCAGGGTTGGAGTCCGGACTTCATCCCGAAGCTCACAGCGGACGCGATGGCGACGAATAGGATCAACGAAATCCTCCGCATTCCAAACACAGAAGCGATGCGTTGGAGCAGGGAACTCGCCCGCAAAGAGGGCATCTTCGTGGGAATCACCTCTGGCGCGACGTTCGCGGCGGCCTTGCGTGTAGCGGCAGATGCTCCCAAGGGATCGACAATTCTCTGCATGTTGCCCGATACCGGGGAGCGTTATCTAAGTACTCCACTCTTTGCCGACATTCCAATTGATATGAGTGAGGAAGAGCTGCAGATCTCGCGTTCTACGCCAAGCGGGTGGCTGCCACCAGCGCAGTAGGAGGGGGGAGGTCCCTCCGCACTTCAATGAGAATCAAGACTTGCTTGCACCGATAAACTCTAAACCACTGCTCAACGTCCAGGCGCTAGCTCGAATCTTTACAATTGCTGCGTTCATCCAAGGATGTATACCGACTTTGGAGACTGAACGACGTGGCCGCTTTTTGTGCATGCTGCGGAGCAGAGATTACCTTAAAGGCCGAAGCGTGCCCTGTGTGCGGCGCACCCCGGCACGGGATGTCGCAGCCGGACCGGGCGCGTACCCTCGATGATGGCGTCGAGCCGCCTCAAGAAGACATCAAGCATCGACTCAATGGCTCCGTGGGCCGCGGTTAGGCGGGAGTAATAAATGGAACTGTTCGGCCGCAGCTGAGGCGGGCAGGATCAGTTTCGCTGAATCGTTCTTCGCATTGCCAACCGCTGTGTCTACCTTCCATGCCGTCATTTTGGCGGCATCGAACGGTCGCAGCAGGTCAGTCGGCGGCCGGTCTGGATCACCATGCTGGAGCCAACGGTCATAATCTTCTTCCGGAATGATCACAGGCATGCGGTCGTGCATCGGCTCCACGAGCTCGTTCGGGTCTGTGGTGATCACGGTAAACGTAAGTAGCTCCGAACCGGCCTTTGCATCCGTCCACCTCTCCCAGAGACCTGCGAATGCATAGGGCTGATCGTCTTTCAAAGCAATTGCGAATGGCTGCTTCACCTTTTCGCTGATTCGCTGCCACTCATAAAATGCATCCGCAGGCACCAGACATCGCCTGTACCGAATAGCTTCGCGGAAGGCAGGCGCCGTTTCGATAGTCTCTGCTTTTGCATTGATCGTGCGAAGGCCAATTTTTGGATCCTTTGCCCAGAATGGAATAAGCCCCCACCTCATGAGGACAATTTCACGCTCGCCGGTGTCACGATTCAGTCTTACGACCGGCTGGAAAGTTTGCGGTGCGACATTCCACGACGGACCAAAATCTGGAATCACAGCTCCGTGAACGGCGAAGAACTCGGCAATCCTTTGCTTGTCGGAACGGCGAACATATCGGCCGCACATCGGGATTCCTTCAAAACTTGATAGACGCGGCAGAATCGGAACCGGACGCGCCCGACCGGGGGTCTCCCGATGCGCCTTGACTCAACGCTACATGATCGGGCTGATTTCCGTGACATGATCTGTGCATTACGTCAATCACGCTCGTGGTGGCATGACTTGTGGCACATCTTCGTCTCACGCCCCGGAGACTTGGACGGACCATAACAACGCTGACCGCGATGGCCGCCTAAGTGCGGCAAAGTGATTATCGAGACCTGCAGTCACCCTCGGTTGGAAACAAGGGGCGGCGTCACTGCCTATTCCGAGTGCGCGGCCCGCAATCACAATTCTGCAGCAGGCACAAAACTGGACACCGTGTAGACACGCGAATGCCCGCTGCTTCCATTTACTCAATAAATTGTGTGGTGGACGCGGTAGGAATCGAACCTACAACCTGTCGATTAAGAGTCGTCGGGTGTCGGCATTCTCCGATTTACCACCTTTTCCCATGATGTACCACAAGCCGAGTGTTTACACCTACACTCGCGCTTCCCTTTGGGCTGGCGTGCTCTGGATTACCTCGCGGTGTCCCCACGGAATCCCCCACAGTTTTCTAGTCTAGGTAAGGGCGCTTGATCCGATCGACTCCGGACTAGAATGCGTCGTGTTGAACATTCTTCGCGAGCGCATCCTCCATTGGTTGTTTGGACAGCATCTCGTCAAGGCCTATATACGGGCGCGACGCCCGAAACTAACTGGCTAAGCCGCCAGCGCCTGATCACCCGTTGTACGTAATTGTTCATGGGACATGGGCCCCGATGGCAGACCTAGCTGAGCCTCACGTGAGAGCTCCTTCTTTGACTCGGCACGGTCTGTTGACCTGACGCGGGTCCGGCAACTTGCGAGAGGTTGCAGAGTGGTTTGGGGCCTTGCTGCTAGTTTTGCCAGTAGCCAGAACCGTCGCGCTCCTCAATCATCATTTTGTCTGTATGCGGGGAGAGTCGCGCCCTGCAAGCTCCCTGTGGCGGCTGAGTGAGTCATCTCAGGTGTGGCACGCGTAGCGTCATGCCGGCACGAGAGTTCGGTCCAATCGAGCAGATGATCATGCGTGTAGCAGCGCAAGAAGGTGAGAAAAGCTATGAACATCCATCGGCCTGGAAGAACGATCTTCAGTCTTGTCGGGTTGCTGGCAGTAATCGCGCTTACTTGCGCCGGCGCTGCCGCTCAGGACACAACTGTCCAAGGGATCATCATCGCGCGCAATGGAACAAACATGGTTCTCAAAACCACAGACGCGCCGAAACTGGTGGTCGTCCTCAACGACGATACACAGGCGAAAGAAGTCGAGGGCAAATTGGGGATGAGGAAGAAGGAGTTGGGAATCACCGCTCTGGTGCCGGGCCTTCCGGTCCGTGTCAAGGGATCCTACGACTCCCAGAATCGCCTGGTGGCCAACACGGTCGAGTTCAAAGGCAGCGACTTGAAAACAGCTCAGGAGATTCAGGCAGGCTTGAGTCCGACCGATCAGGAATTGGCTGCTGCGCAGAAGGGAATCGCTCAGAACGAGCAGGGTATAGCTGCAAATGCGCAGCAAGCCGCCACCAATAAGCAGGACATCGTGCAGACGAACAAACGCTTCTCTGAACTGGATGAATACGATGTGAAAGGGACCGTTCCGGTCTACTTTGGAAACGGCAGCACGGTCGTGGAATCGAAGTACAAGCAGCAGTTGCTGGCGCTGGCTCAACAGGCCAAGCAGATCAATGGCTTCATGATCCAGGTGCAAGGGTTCGCTTCCTCAACCGGCTCCGCGGCGTTGAATCAGAAGTTGAGCATGGAGCGTGCGGATAGCGTGCTCGCGTATCTGGAGCAGGATGGAAAGGTTCCGCTGACGAATATCCTTGCCCCCGCCGCTATGGGAACCAGTGACCAGGTGGCTTCCGATACAACCGCCGAGGGGCAAGCCCAGAACCGTCGGGTAGTGGTGAAAATTCTTGTAAACAAGGCTATAGCAGGATCCTAAAGCATCGGAGTTAGGTAGCGGTGGTTTGCCGGGCTCCCAGAATCGCCACCGCTGCCTACCCGCATAATCGAGTCGCCTGCACGCTGACCCACTACAAGTCAGGGATGAAAGATTGGTATTCGGAACGGCGACCCACGATTGAACGCGATGCAATCACTTTACTGATGGCCCTTACAAATAGCAGACCATGACGCCCATCACTCTCAGCTTGATCGCCTTTGGCTGCGTTGCGGTCGGGGTGCTGCTCGGCGCCAGAGGCCACTCACTCTTGTCTGAAAAGTATCGAAACGCCGACACAAAAGAAGTCGTGGGACTCGGAACGGGGCTGGTCGGAACTACCGTGGCGCTGGTGCTTGGACTGCTCATTGGATCCGCCAAGAACTTCTACGATACCCAGAACTCCGAAATGACAGAGATTGCGGCCACCGCGATCCTTCTGGATCGGATTCTCGCCCACTACGGACCGGAAACGAAGGATGCACGCGACCTGCTGCGTGGTTCCATTGTCAGTGAGGTGGACCGCTCTCAGCGGAAGAGCAATCCGGACGAACCGCTCTTTGGAACGTTCTTTGCAAGCGGTGAGCCCGTTTTCGACAAAATTCAGGCTCTCTCTCCTCAGAACGATCGTCAGCGCTCGCTTCAAACGCAAGCGCTAGGTTTAATGACTAAATTAGGCCAGACACACTGGTTAATAGTCGAGCAGAGGAGTTCTTCTGTTCCCATGCCGCTGCTGGCAATGCTGATCTTCTGGCTTATGTTGCTTTTTACCAGCTATGGACTCTTTGTTCGTCCCAATCGAGCGATCGTAGTCAGCCAGATGATATCTGCGCTAGCGGTTTGTGGTGCAATTTTCCTGATTCTCGAAATGTATCAGGTCAATTCTCGCTTGATTCGCACATCTGACACTCCCCTGCGCGTGGCCCTGAAGCATCTCGGGCAGTAGATGAAAGGCTAAATTTCGCTCAGTGGGCATCGGCCATGGCATGGAAGACGTGCACTTGCTGACCCTGAAGCAGCGTGGATCGCGAATGGCAGATACACGAGGCTTTCAGGGACGACAGCTCGGTTTGAGAACTTACACCACGCCATACCTCGATGAATGAGATGGTTCTCTGTATCGAGAATGTCTTTCGCGTGATCGCCTGCACTAGCTCAGCGTTTGAGAATGTCATCATTCTTTCTGCTGGCATCTGGCAAAACTGCCAGTTCCCGGACCCCGCTAAATCGGGCTCAACTTGTAGGCACACTATTCATATCGGGTGCACGAGTTAGAAATTGCTGCGGCGTCGGACGGCTTAGTTCTCTGTACTGACTGGGAAGCACACACCTTCGAGACGGGCGAGTCGCAGTTGGCCAAAAGATACAAGATCAAGAATTTCGGACGATGGAAGTGGGTACGTAAAGGGAATCTCCAAACGGCACAACATCAGCGGAGGGAAACGGATGAGGCGAGGATGGAGCAAGGCAGCCCTTGTTGTGCCAGCGACGGTCTTTCTGTTCGCTGCCATACTTCCAGTCGCATGGGCCGCGCAGCAAGTGACAGGAGAGTTGGGTTCGCCCAGCACGACCACCACTGTCAACGGCAAACAACTCCCACCGCCGCCTCCACAATTCGGCGGACTGATCAAGCCAAGCGCCGCGGACTCCAGGCCCTGGTGGCCGCCGCGCATCGTGCCGCCCAAGGGTGCACCCAACGTGCTCCTCATCATGACCGATGACCAAGGCTACGGCGTGTCCGGCACCTTTGGCGGTGTCATCCCGACACCGGCGCTCGACCGCATCGCCAAGGCGGGGCTCCGCTACACACAGTTCCACTCCACTGCTCTTTGCTCGCCCACGCGTGCGGCGCTGATTACCGGCCGCAACCATCACTCGGTTGGCTTCGGAGTCATCGGCGAATTGTCTACCGGCTACCCGGGCTACGACTCCATCATCGGCCCGGAGAACGCCACAATCGGCGAGATCCTTAAGGAGAACGGCTACGCCACTTCGTGGTTTGGCAAGAACCACAACACACCGGGTTTCCAATACAGCAGTACGGCCGGTCCCTTCGATCAATGGCCTTCAGGTATGGGTTTCGAATATTTCTACGGGTTCATGGGTGGCGAGACCGATCAGTGGGAGCCATATCTGTTCCGCGATCATACGCAAGTCTTTCCGTGGGTTGGAAAGCCTAGCTATAACCTCACCACCGACCTGGCAGATGATGCCATCCGTTATATGAGGGATCTGAACGCCTCCGCACCGGACAAGCCATTCCTGGTCTATTACGTACCCGGCGGCAGTCACTCACCGCACCAGCCCAGGAGGGAATGGATCGAGAAGTTCAAAGGCAAATTCGACATGGGCTGGGAAAAGATGCGCGAGGAGATCTTCGCCAATCAGAAACGACTGGGCGTGGTTCCAGCGAACACCAGACTCACTCCGTGGCCAGATGACCTGCCAAAGTGGGACTCGCTTACCGCGGAACAAAGGAAGCTCTATGCGCGGCAGGCAGAGGTCTTTGCCGCCTACACCGCGTACACCGACTATGAGATTGGCCGTGTCATTCAGGAAGTCGAGGACATGGGAAAGCTCGACAGCACGCTAATCATCTACATTGACGGCGACAACGGGACCAGCCCGGAAGGTACCCTCTCCGGAACCTACAATCAGTTGACCGCCTACAACGGCATCACGGATGTCCCTCAACCCCTCCAACTGCTTCATTATGAAGCTTGGGGCTCGGACAAGACCTATCCGCATATGGCAGTGCCATGGGCCTGGGCATTCGACACACCATTCAAGTGGACGAAACAAGTAGCATCACACTTTGGCGGAACCAGGCAGGGCATGGCTATTTCGTGGCCAGGCCACATCAAAGATTTGGGCGGCATTCGCACTCAGTTCCATCACATGATTGATATCGCGCCGACGATACTCGAAGCTGCCGGTATCCAGGCGCCCGATATGGTCAATGGGATCAAGCAGAAACCGATCGAAGGCGTGAGTATGGCCTACACGTTTGATCAGGCCAATTCCAACGCACCGTCAAAGCGCGATACCCAGTATTTTGAGATGGTCGGCAACCGCGCGATCTACCACGACGGGTGGATTGCCGCCACCACGCCCCCCTCCCCGCCCTGGCTCATGGGAACGGGCAAGATGCCCGACGTCGCCAACGGCTACCACTGGGAGCTCTACAACATCGCCGAGGATTATTCGGAGTACAACGACGTCGCGGCGCAGCAGTCGGCAAAATTGAGAGAACTGCAAGCGCTTTTCTCGATCGAGGCAGCGAAATACAACGTATTCCCGATGGATAACTCGACCTTCACGCGCTTGCTCACGCCTCGACCGAGCGCGGTCGCCGGGAAAACTGTTTTCACGTACGCGGGAGAAAATTCCGGGATTCCCGTCGGCAATGCTCCCAGCATTTTAGATCGCAACTACACCATCACCGCCAACATTACGGTTCCTGATGGCGGCGCGGAGGGAGTGATCGCGACGATGGGAGGACGCTTCGGCGGTTACGCCCTCATCCTGACTCATAGCTTCAACTGGTGGCTCAAGAGCGATTTATTCAAGGCAATCGGCCTCACGTTGTTGGTTCTGGGACTGCTTCTTGTCTGGTGGGGTAGGAATCAAGGGCGCTGGAAACTGCGATTTGGCTACGCCCTGTTGCTGATCGCTGCGCTCGGACTGGGCGCCGTGTTCGCAACCGACCTGTTTGGAATCGGAAGAGGCAGACCGCTATTCGTTTACAACTTCCTGGACCTGGAGCGTTTCCGGTGGCGAGGACTCTCCGGACTCGGCGCAGGAAAGCACACTATCGTGTTCGACTTCAAATACGACGGACCCGGCCCGGCAAAGGGTGGTACAGGCGTGCTGACTGTGGATGGCAAGGAGGTGGATCGCAAGACGATCCCGCACACCATTCCGTTGCTCATGTCCATCGACGAGACCTTCGACATCGGAATTGATACCCGCACGCCTGTGGACTTGACCTATGAGGTGCCATTCCGCTTCACCGGGACGATAGACAAGCTGAACTATAAGCTTGAGCCGGAGCAGATGACGGCAGAAGAGAAAAAAGCCGCTGTCGAAGAGGTCGCGAGAGCCACAGACTAGGTGGGCAGACGAAATAGCACCACCGCGAATCGAAACGAAGCACACTGCCAGCCCTAGGGGCCCTGGTAGTGCCATTTCAGCGATTGGGGCAAGCAACGATGACAACAAAAGCATTAGTGATGGTGTCCTCAACGATTGAGGCGGCCACCGGACTTGCCTTGATCATTGATCCTGAACTTGTCGCTCGCATACTCTTAGGCACCGATCTCCTTGGCGGCGGCATCGCTGTAAGCCGGGTGGCTGGGGCGGCGCTACTCGCTCTGGGGTTGGCGTGTTGGCCGGGCAAGGACGATGCCACCGCGCAGACTACTTGTGCACTGTTTATCTACAACTTTCTGGCGGCTATTTATCTTGGCTATCTCAGAGCTGGCGGGGGCTTCGTTAGCTATTTGCTGTGGCCGGTGTGCGCTCTTCACGCACTGCTAGCGCTTCTTCTAGCGCGCCCAGCTTATGCGAAATTTTCAGCGGTCAGGGCGGCGAGGCCACGATAAGGTAACAATACAAACAACGCGACTGTCCTGACAGCCATTTGCGATCCGTCGCGTCCCCGCCAACCTGGACGTCCCTACCTACATCAAGGAGCAATCCAAGGAACCTGCCTTTTTACGACCGCAGCCTGGGACTGCACGGTTAACGATGCTCCGCGTGCCACATTCGCCTGTTTTACTTCTGGCAGAGGTCTCCCGCTGGGATACCCAGCGGGAGATTGGGACGTTTGGTCACTTCGCGTTGTTTCTCTTCATATCCTCGATCAGCACCCACTCTTCGGATTTCGTGTACATATCACCCCGCAGGATGTACGCGCCCAACACCGCGTTGCAAGGCAAGAGCTGACCGATCGATGGATCGGGTGTGCTTTTTGATTAGGTAGAGTTATGCTCGGTAATCCGTTCGAAAAGGCCTTTCACTCAGGTCCACGCTGCTTATATATCGATATTTGAAACGTGGGTCTCGCCCGCTTCGTGCGCAGGTATGCGCCCAATAGAACTAACCCACTTTCCC
>Ga0207647_10001534_pt1 | contig 17795 bp, 28 predicted proteins | sample KBSCornC2_FD_184295 | JGI IMG/M metagenome (GOLD analysis project Ga0207647, IMG submission 184295) | Corn rhizosphere microbial communities from Kellogg Biological Station, Michigan, USA - C2 (SPAdes) (version 2) | ecosystem: Host-associated > Plants > Roots > Rhizosphere ... | reverse complement strand
AAGGGCCCGTTCGTCTCCTGTCCGCTTGACCGCCCAAAGCGGACATTCGTCTGAGCGAGTGGGATGTCCGAAAAGTGCCGCGGACATGCACTACGCTATTCGAGATCGCCGGAACGTACCAACCCTCCCGCAGCGCTCAAGGGCGCTGGAGGGACTCAGCCCTCCTGCTCCATCGTCACTGCGACGTCGCCGTTCGCCGAGAGGCGAACCTTGTTGCCTTCCACGTCGGCCCTGGGAAAGTTGCGAAATTCCGTGAAATGGACGGTTCTCCGCTCATACAAATTGACCATTATGGTGAGGCCTAGCCCACGTATACAATCTTCGAGTCTGATGAGCATCTTCAGGGCAGGTGCCTCCCTGCCTCGCTCCCACTGGGATTGATGTAGTTGCCTTGCCACTGATCGGATATGGCGCGATACACGTGCGAGTGATGACCGGAAATAAGGGAAAGCCAAATGGATTTCAATGATTGGACACCACGCGCTCTATCGGTCCTGAGGATTGTGACTGGGTTGCTATTCCTTGAACATGGCACGGGGAAGCTACTTGATTTTCCGCCCTCTGATCATGCCGCTCCGACGCTATTCTCACTAATCGGCGTTCAAGGTGCGCTTGAACTTGTCGGTGGCTTTCTAATTCTCATTGGGTTCTTCACCCGACCAGTCGCCTTTATCCTCGCTGGTGATATGGCCGTGGCTTACTTCATGGCCCATGCGCCGAAGAGCTTCTTCCCGACGATCAACGGCGGTCAACTCGCCATATTGTTCTGCTTTGTCTTTTTGTTCTTGGTATTTGCAGGTGGCGGGGTTTGGAGTGCGGACGAACAGTTAAGACACTCGCGCACACGCTGACCGCTCAGGACTTCAACAGCGTCGTCTCTCGCAGCGCTTGTAGACTTCGGGCCGACAGCATATCTCCAACTCCACTTTTACTGGCCAGAGGTTCAGTATGGATGCGTGGAATAGAGCTCCCGCCCTGAGCTTCCAAGAGCACGAGCGAACCGTAAAGCGGGATTTTTGGACCGCGCTCAAGCAGTTCGCTGGACGCTTGCCCTTTGTCGAGGATTTAGTTGCGGCTTACTACTGCGCACTCGATCCGGCGACACCTATGCGAGTACGTGGTGTCCTGCTCGCCGCGCTTGCCTATTTCATCTTTAGATGGCGCTATCGACCGCTGACATTACTCTGGCGTGGCCTTGCATTTACCGATGATGCAGCCGTGCTCACTGCCTTATTCGGGCTCACCTCACACATCAAGCCTGTCCATCGTGCGGCAGCAGCGAGAGCGCTAGGCAGGGACATAACAAAGAATGGAGAATAGGCAGTCTCTGGCTAAGGTTTGGAGCTTCTCTTCTCGCGCTTGCTTGCTCTGCTAGTTGACTTTGCAGGACCTTTCGAGGCAGCCTTCGTCTTGCCCTTTCCGGCTTCGACTGCTGCCTGCCGCGTTTCCGCTTTGAGTGTTAGCGCCGCCAGCCGTGCCTTATGTGCCGCTCTGCGCTGGCTTGCTCGACGCTTCATCTCCTTCGCTTTGTGCGCACCCCGCATAGGGCCCTCCATAGAGCATCGGCGTTTATAAGCGGAGCACTCTCTCTACTGCACGCTTGAAGCCGGTCATAGTGCTCTAAACAACTTCTATTAAAGAGGTCGATGTCTGTGCCACTCTCCGTATCAGGCTTCCGTTCCTGCATTTACCCAAATGCCAAATGCAGAGGCTGCCTATCAAGCCGTCCTGACCCTCAAATCAAAGCGAAAGGCTGATCGGGAGGCGGAACAAACAGGCGCAGATATGCAGCGGTTCGCCTTTATCGTCATCAAACGACGCAATCGTCAGCAAGAGCCTCGACGGAACCATCACCAGCTGGAACAAGGGAGCCGAACACGCCTTCGGATACACCGCCGAGGAGATCATCGGCAAACACATTACAACCCTAATGACGCCTGACCGCTATGAAGAGGAACAATCGATCCTTCAGCGTTTAAGACGAGGCGAACGCCTCGAGCCCTTCGAGACCATTCGCCGGCGCAAGGATGGAAGTTTGATCCATGTGTCGGTCACCATCTCCCCGATCAAGAATGTGGAGGGCAGAATTATCGGGGCGTCAAAAATTGAGCGTGACATTACCAAAGGGAAACAGGCGCAGGAGACGCAGGCCCTTCTTATCTGCGAGATGCGACACCGCGTTAACAACCCTTTCGCGATAACCAATGCCTTGGTAGGCATGAGAGCCCATGGATTGGCAGGCTCCCCTCGATGGGAGCGATCACCTATCTGGATGCGAAATCCAAAGGACTAGCGTCTTGTCTCTCAAGGCAGATTCACCTGGTGCGTAGGGGGCCCGATTAATTGGAGCGAGGATTAGCGCCCTTAGCTTATCCAGCTTTCTTCTTGAATTCTTCGAGGGGTTCGAGGAGCGAGTGAATGGTCTCAAGCTCGGCTGCAAGAACTGCCCAACGTTGGGCGGCGTCGAGAAGGCTCTCTTTTAAGACGGGATTGGTAATTTCCGACGCCAAGGCCCAGCAACGCTTGGCGTGCTCGCGACATCGTTTGGGATCGCCTGGCATGTGACCCACTCCCGGACACACACCCCCGTGCTCAAATTGATTCCAAAGTCAGATGTCTTGGTCAAGAAGGTCGTCGTGCGGCGCAATATCGCGCTCGCAAAAGAAACGGCCCCAGGAGGCTCGTCCTGAGGCCGTTAGGGCGGTGAGGAAACCCTACATCTTCTTCTCAGAGCACTTCTTGGCCGTGTCGTCCCACGTGCCGCCAGCTTTATCGCAACTAGCCTTGTCGGTTGCTTTCGTCACGTCTCCGGCAAAGGCAGGGCCTGTGAAGACTAGAGCTAGGGCCACTGCGAGCGTCGAAATGAGAGTTTTCATGACGTTTCTCCCTCTACGCATACAACACTGCTGAAATTGCAGCCTGAGAAGAACGTCAGGACTTTGCTTGTGTTCCCGTCTCCAACAAGAAGCCCGGCAGCTTGCGGGCACCGGGCGGGGACAGGGCTTCGCTGCAATGAGGCGGGTTAGGTCGTTGGCCTTTGCCATAACAAGTCCAAAGCATAACACCGTGGCAGTCGTCCTAGGCCCATCCGCGTGCTTTGATCCAGCCGACCTCTCTCGCCTTGTTATTTGCGAGCTTCCACGCTTTCGCTAGGAACTCAGCCCCGGTCATCGGAATGCGCGGATCGTCTTTATCCGAGATGCGCTTTGCGAGAAGCTGGTTAGAGTTTTTCGGCTTGTAATACGTCACCGCGTAATGCGACTGGGGCAGTGTTACCAGAATCTCGTCGCCAATCATCTCGACCCGGAGATCTGACCCCCAACTTGTCATTTCGACTTACCCTCCACCCCTCCATCGGTAAGTTTATAAGCTCGCAGGGCGCAAAGGGAGACCAATATGACCACCCGGAGCCAGCCCGGCCTTTTGCCGGGCTTTCTCTTAATGCGCGTGCGTCGCCAAAAAATTGGGGCGTCCCGGGATCTCCCCCCCTCAATCCTACAACGCCGCTCTGCCTGCGGGCCGCTCCGCCACAGAGGTTTTAGTACGATCCTAAAGCACGTATGCGGGGGCATGCTGCCAGGCAGCATTGCCCGGGTGCCTACTGGCTCGCCGGCACTACGTGCTATCACCAAGCATGTCGAGTTTCGGATTGAACACCGCGGCTGACCTCTTGCAAAAGCTTCGGCACGAAAGGGCGGAATTCATTCAGAGCAATTGCATTGACCAGCGGCATGCGCTCAATGCTGTAATGACGGCGTATCATCTTTGTGAATGGGTGTTCCCCGAACTATCCGGTCGCCCCAACTTTCCACACAGTAATCTGAGTGACTTCCGCGAAGCTCTTAAGGACATGGCCGACTCGCCTATCGCTGACGCGGGCCGCATCACGAACGGCACAAAGCATTTTAAGCAAGACAGGATCAGAACCGGCGAACACAAAGGTGTTTTCCAACGCAATATGGTCCAGCCCGACGTATTCGATGTCTCCTATCTTTGGCTCGAGAGAGAGGGCGGTCGGCGGCAGCAACTCGAAGAGTTCGTCGATGAGCTGGTCCAGTTTTGGGATCACTACTTTAAGGACCATGGACTGCCTCAATACGCTGAGGAGATCAGTCCAAAAGGTCGCAAACATTGTCCATGTGGCAAGGAGCTAATTGACATCAACAGTCGCGGCGAAATCCTAAGCGGCTGTTCGCGATGCAATGTTTGGTGGCAGCCCAACAAGCCACCTGTCCGGCTTAGCGAGGAAGACCTTCTCGCGCTTCATACGCGCGGTGCTGAGAGACTGCAGAAAGGCCCCGAGGCCGAGCCGAGCGGCGACTACGAATATTGAGTTCCGTGAGCGGGGCTGCCTAATCCATCAGGTCGTCGAGATGACTTTGAAGCGAAGAAACATTGTTTTGGGCTTTTTCGAGATCAGTTTGGAGTGTTTTCAGCCGATGCTACTGCTGTGGGTTGGGGTTGTCGGCTACCCCCGACGAACTCCGACAGCTGAGTCTCAAGTTGCCGTTTCCAAGCCCGGTATTGTTCAAGAGAAGACCTCAATTCACGCGTTCGGTGCATTGCAGCTAACCTTGTACGTTGTCGCCTCCTTTCCGTGTCACCCCCGAACGCGAACTAGACGAAATAAATTCATTTGGCAAGGTGCGGCACCCATTGAGAGCACTGAGCCTAGCAGCTGCAATTTCCTGCTGTCCCTTTTAGCTGATCTGCCCACCCAGCCTTGTGATCTGGGCATTCTGCCCCTCACCAACGCGTGGGCCCATGGCCCACATGGCCAGCCTCACCGACGCCGCCACGGTGCCGACGATTGTCGTCCTGCTGGTTGCGATCTTGCCTGAGCAATCAAAGTTCGATATTCGAACTGGCGCGTGCGCTGCGCTTCTCCGCACGGCGAGGATTTTGGATTTCGGCGGCGGCAATGGTCACCTTTGCCGCCTCTTGAGAGATCTCGATTTTGACGCCCGGCGATTTGACTCCCACGCCGCCAACCATTTTGCCCAAAACTTTGAGGATGACGGCGGAACGTACGACATTGTCTGTGCTTTTGAGGTCGTCTAGCATTTTGCGAATCCTTTTAAAGAGTTGCCAAGCATTTTCGAGCGGGCGTAGCGCGCTGTTGTGATTGGCACTCAGCCTTACGCAAGACAAGGCAAGAGCTGGTGGTATTTGAACCCTGCCGGTGGGCAGCACGTTTTTTTCTATTCACACAGCGCGATGCGGTATATCGCGGACCGGTTTAAGTTCTCGAACTATTTTTTCGGAGGACTGCACCTGTTCACTAAGGCTCCACTGACTAAAGCCGAGCAATTTTTCCTCGCTAGGGCTTTGAGTAGACCAATACAGAAATGGGTCCGAGCCTATTTGGGATTCAAACTCTCGTTCGACGCAGCTGCTCGGGACAGCGGGCTTTTTTTTCAGTCTGGATGCGGTCGCCAAATGAAACGCAGGAGCACTATGCAGAGCGACCGTTTTTGCGCGAAGGCTTCTCTCGTCTGTGCTCTCGCGGGCGCAACCATCCTTTCTCTCAGCGCCGCCGGTGCCCTCGCCACTGAGGGCGAGTTCGGCGGCGAATGCGTGATGGGACTTGCGCTCGGCAAGGACATCAAGACCGACTGCTCGGTCAACACCGTCTATAACGGCAAGACCTATTGCTTCGGCAACGAAATGGCGCGCGAGCTCTTCCTGAAGAAGCCTAGCGAGTTCCTGCTCAAGGCGCAGGTCTATTATTCAAGCAAGCAGCCGCAGTAGGATCTGTCATTCCCGCGTAAGCGGGACTCCAGTAGCCAGCGACCTGGATTTTTCTTTGGTGACCGGGCTTACTGGATTGCCGGGTCAAGCCGGGCAATGACAAGTAGAAATTAAGACCCGCTCGGCTCTGATTGCGCGGTAAAAACCGCGCCATCGGTGTCCTTCACAACAACGTCGAGGCTGTTGTCCGCACCCCGCCCAAAGGTGAAGCGGAAGTTCGGGTTGGTCGAGATCGAGAACGTGCTCTGCATCTGAAATACGAGCTCGCCGCCGCGCTTCACCGTCATCTCCTTGACGAAGCGAGCCGGGATGATGTCCGCCGTATTGATGTTGAGCTGCATGCCGTTTTGGTTCGGATGCTTGATCATGACTAGGCTGGACCAGATCGGGCTCGTCGACAGCGCAGGCGGGAAGGTCTTGACGATCATCTTGCCGAGATCGACGGTCTCGGCGTCGGGGTCCTTGGCCTGCATCGCCCCGCAGCCGCCGGCCGCTGCCACGAATTTCGTCGCCATGTGGAGTATGCCATCCTCGGTCTCGAGGACGGCGCGCACGTGGGAGAACATATCGATGCGCACGCGGGTCGAGAACGAGCGTTCGCCGCCGGAACCTGCCGCAGGGCCGAAGCTCAACGAGGCCACGAGCGGGTCAGGGTTCTTGTCGATGAAGAGCGTGAGCGATTTGAGCTTCTGGGTGACGGCTGGCGGCACCCGCACCGTCAAGGGCACGAGCGAGGCGTCCTCGGCGGTTCCGGGGATTTCGAGGATGACTGCGCCGTCCTCGGCTTGAATCTGGCGATCGCCGAAGGTCTGCTGCCTGAGCGCGGGCCACACGTCTTGCTCCGCCTTGGCGGCGGGAGCGAGGAGAATGTGGGCCGCGCACGCAATAGCGGCAAAACCTGTCCGGTAAACTAGGCTCGGAAACATGGAGCTATCCTCTTTGCCCATCATATCACTCCCACTCGAGCTCTGCGAAGGCCGCGGTGACGTTCCTGACATGATACTGGTCGAAAAGCTTCCAGGCGTCGCGCTCGGAGAAGCCTGCCACTTTGGTCGCATCCTCGAGCGTCTTGCCTTCCTTGATAAGCCGCCGCACGTCATTTGCGATCGTCGCGAGATAACGCTGCTCCGACTCTAGCGCTCCCGGCAGCTCCATGGCCTTAGGCCCATGGCCCGGCACGACGCGCGCCGCCTCTCTCCGGCTCAGCTTGTCGAGCAACGCAAGCCAACCTTTGATCGATCCGTCGAGCGTTGGCACATGGACCGAGAACAAAAGGTCGCCGAGGAACAGTGTGTCGGTCGCTGTGTCGGTTATCGTCATATCGTTGTCGGTATGCGCCGTCGGTTGGGTCTCGAGCACCAGACTCCGGGCGCCGAGATCGAGCGTTTGCATGCCGTCGACCGCAAGCGTCGGCAGAATGATCTCGATTCCCTGGAACGCCGCGTCGCCAAGCATCTGCTTATTGATCGCAAGGTAACGGTCGGCGCGCGAAGCAAGGTCGCGCGCGAGCTTGTGGTGGCCGACATAGACCGGGTCATCTTCTTTGAACGCTGCATTGCCGAAGACATGATCCGGATGCATGTGCGTGTTGATCACGTAACGGATCGGCTTGTTGGTGACCGCGCGAATCGCATCTCTAAGCTCGCGCCCGGCCACGGCGCTGCCGAGCGTATCGATGACCGCAACCCCATCGCGTCCCACGACAAAACACGCATTCGCCATGTCGCCGCGATTCTCCGGCGACTGAATCTCATAGCGGCCCTGATGCACGAACACGCCCGGGGCAATCTCGCTGATATCGGCCTGATCTGCCAAAGCGGCCGGCACATAGCGGAGCAGCGGCGATGCTGCGAGCGCGAGCGCAGCCTCGACTAGGTTGCGGCGCGAAATGGGACGCCGCTCACACATGGGAAAAAATTCCGGTCCTCGCCGAGACGTGAAGGCCGCAAAGAAACGCATAGGGGGCGCTTGCGTTCACGCTACATGCTCGCGTCGTGACATTGACGCCCTCTATTGAAGGAGATGAGGATGAAATACGCACTGACATGTCTCGCCGGCCTCACTGCCATGGGCCTCGTCGCCCTTGCGCCCGACACCGCCTCAGCAGGACGTTATTACTATGGAGGCGGCTGGGGCGGACCAGGGTTAGGCATCTATGTCGGCCCGCGCCACCGCTATGGCGGTTATGCTTATCGTCATCGCCCCTATTACTACGATCGCTACTCCTATGGGTATGGCCCGCGGTGGAGGTACCGTCACCGTTATTGGGACTAGCGAACACCAATTTTAGGCTGGCTAAGCTCTCTCCTTTCGGCTCACGGGCCGGGAGGAGAGAGTGTTTGAATCTAGCTTGTACATACGAACCTACCGCATCTGCTCTGCCCCTTTCGCATCTGCTAAGAAAGCTGGGCTGGGCGGATGACGCGACGATGAAATCGGGGTCCGGTCTTGCACCGGCCCTTTTTGTTTGCTGCCCATTCGTATACTTTACGCCGGCGCAGAAGGGAGGGTGCTCGAATGCGAATTCTTCTGATTTTGATCATCATCATCGCAGCCTTTGTGGTGATTCAGGCCCATAGGCACGGCTGCAGATACGATTCAACCCTGATCAATTGCGTATTGGGGAAATCTCGGGGTGAAGCTCCGGCGAGCGGCGAGTCATCGCAGCCGACTCCGGCGCCGGCGCCTGAGACACCTGCACCGGCAACACCGCCGGCAGAACCTGCACCGGCAACGCCGCCGGCACCGGCAACGCCGCCGGCGCAGTAGTACGCAATTTCCGCAAGTCGCGAACGCGGGAACCCGTGCGTGGTAGTGGGCAGTGGGTTGCTGCGCGCGAAAGCCTTCGTTTGGCGGATCGGCCCGGTCTGGCGCGAGCCTCGCTCCTTGCGAGCGCCAGCCGGGCGATTCCCTGGAACTGCCTCGCTGCCAAAGGCCATGGCGGCAGCTCGTGCATTCATGGAACCGTCACATGAGGTAGGAGGCCCGAACGGAGGGCCTCGCCATTGACAGAACCTTGCCTGACGGGCAGTTGCTTTGGCCCGCCTTTCCCAAAAGACTAGATCCCCATGATCCCCCAAGAAAATACGCAGAGATTGCTGCCGCCTCGCTTGCTAAAATGCTGAAAGCCGGTACCGATTCCGGAAAAGTGGCCGACATCGTAGAGAGTGTCTTGGCCGAAGCAACGCGCGAGCACGAAGAACAAGAACACCAGCATCTCGCCGAGGTTGAGGCCGCTGCGGAGGTGAAGCTTGCACGCCTGCTCGACGCCTCCCCGGCGGTGATCTACAGCTTCAAGGCCAGGGATGATTTCGCGCCACTGTTTGTGAGCCAGAACATCACGCGGCGAATCGCGCGCTTCGTGGTTCGCCAGGAGAGAAGGGCCAGCGCGACCAGGATGACATCGCGCACGAGACCATTCAGCGGCAACTCGATGCCGAGACCGAGGGGAAAGGTCGCGTCTCTGTGCCATATGCCGCTCGCCAGCACGGTGAGGGCCACGGCAAAGAGGTAGAGCACGTTATGCAGGCCTTCGACCCTGATCTGGCGGGTGGCGGCGCTCTTCGCCTTGACCCCCGACGACTCCCGATTCCAGGCGAGCCGGTCGATGAGATAGAACAGCGCGAGCAGGATGCCGCTCACGAACAGCATCGGCGCGAGCATCGTGCCCAAAGTCCACAGGAAATCGACCCCCTTGAGGAAGCCCACAAAGAGGGGCGGGTCTCCGAGAGGCGTGAGCGACCCGCCGATATTGGCGACCAGGAAGATGAAGAACACGAAGACGTGGATGTTGTAGTTGCGATCCTGGTTCGCCCTGATCATAGGGCGGATCAGCACCATCGAGGCGCCGGGCGTGCCGAGGAAGCTCGCCGATAGAGTGCCGAAGGCCAGCATCGCCGTATTCGTGCCCGGGGTACCGACAAGATTGCCGCTCACCTTGATCCCGCCGGCAACAACGAAGAGCGTGAACAACAGCAAAATGAACGGCACGTACTCGAGCAGAAAGATGTGCAGCACTGCCTGTGCCGCGATCGAGAAGCCGGCAGCCACGGCGCAGGGCACGAGAAAGGCAAGCACCCAGAAGGCAGCCACTTTGCAAAAATGATGCTCCCAGAAATGCGGAGTTAGCAGGGGCAGGAGAGCGATGGAAAGCAGGAGGCCGGCAAAGGGAAGCGACCAGAGGACACTTATTCCGACGCCGTCGAAATGAGCTGCTCCGGCGTCAACCATGCGGGAGAAATCGCGAGCCCGTCACGTACCGTGGCGCTTCGGCGGCACATCGTCGTTGGCGGGAAGCCGGCGTGCGCTTTCCCGGAGCGCCTCTTTCAAGGACAGCGGCCTGCGGTGTTTGCGCAAGAGGTCTGTGAACGCCTCGTCGGCAAGGGCCTCGAGGGTCTTGCCGCTATCCCGTGCCAGCAAAAAGAGGGCCTGCCAGATCTCGGACCTGAATTCGACCAGCTTCCGTTTGGTATCGTTGCTGCGCGCCGGGCGGAACATGCCTCAATCCTAACCCAGTTCGAATCGGCCTTGCAGCATAACCGATTCGTGGCCTCTGAGGCAGGACCTCGCGAAACGCCGCGAGAGCCGCTAGTGACGATGCCTCTCCGGCACGATGACGCGAAGGGCCCCGGGACGCGAGCGATAGTGCAGCGGCGTATGCATGAGCCTGACTTCGCCGTCGAGCGCTACAAACAGGCGGCTCGCCTTGGCGCTGACTTCCGCCTCACTGAGATGAAACCGGTCCAGGTCGCGTTCCTGGTCGATTCGTCCGAAGCACATGCGGCACACCATGAAAAAAAACTCGAACGGGCTGCGCGGCTTCACCACGTAGAACCAGAGCTCACCCGAGTCGAGCCGGCGGCGGCGGCCGAAGGTAAACAGCTCCATGCCGTATTCGTTGTTGCCGACGAACAGGCAGGACGTGCGGTAGGGCCGGGCGAAGTCCTTTGCCGAGATACGCAAGCGCCGGCGGGGAAAATGGTGAAGCATGCGGAAAAAGGCCGGGATCATCGCCATCCATTTGGCGAGCTTGTGCGTCGCCCTCCGCCGCTCGCGGTCGATCACCATGTAGGGGTAGATGCCGATCGAGGAATTGTTGATGAAAGTCTTACCATTGACCTCGGCTATATCGACGTTGCGGGTGTGGCCAGCAGCGATTGCCGCTGCCGCTTGCTCCACCTTCAACGGAATGCCGAGATCCTTGGCGAAATGATTGAGCGTGCCGAGGGGGAGCACCCCCAGCGGCACGCCGGTATCCGCGAGGACACCAGCTACGGTGCGGACGCTGCCGTCGCCGCCGCCCACGACGATCGCATCGATCTCTCCGCGCTTGGCTTGGGCCAAAGCGGCCTCGGTAGCCTCACGCAATTTTTCACCATCGATGAAGGCGATTGCAGCCGAAACGCCATGATGGCTGAAGGACGCCGCAAGCGCGTGTCGTACATCCTCGGAGAGCGCGTGGCTGAAGGCTCCGGCGCCCGCGTTCATTAACGCCACGACTCGCCGCACCGCGACGATATCGGTTGCGGGCTTATGGGCAATATCGAGGATGGGGCCTTGCACCATTGGCGCGCTTCTGCGGCGTCTGCTTGCCGCGATGGAGCCTAGCAGCGTCTTCGGGTGCCGCGGAAGAGCGGTCAAGCCCTTCACATCCTTCCGCCGGCCCTGAGGTTTGGCTGGAGATCGAAAATGGCGAGGAAACCCGCGACCCGGCGGCGCGCGCCTGAACGGGAATCGCTGTTTCTGGCCCGCTTGAGCCAGCTTTGCACGGCGAGGTTGAGCACCATCGGTCCGAACGGGCCGAGGTCGAAATTGTAAACAACCCAATAGAGAAGCGCAGCCATGTCCCGATAACAACGAATCATGCCATCGGGTTTCATCGGCCGGGCAATTTTACAAAAGTCCGCTCAGGACTTGCGTGCTTCCTCAATGTAGAGGCTGCGGAAGGTCCGCGCGATAGGGCCAGGCTTCCCGTCTCCGATCGGAACGCCGTCGATCTCCACAATCGGCAGCACGAAGGCCGACGCGGCGGTCATGAACGCCTCCCGTGCGGCAAGAGCTTCGGCGACGCTGAAAGGCCGCTCCTCGAGGCCAATCCCCTCCAGGGCGGCGAGCTTGAGCACGGCGCGGCGCGTCACGCCGGGCAGGATGTGATGCCCGAGCGGTTGCGTGCGCACCACGCCTTGCGCATCAAGAATGAAGGCTGACGAAGATGTGCCCTCGGTCACCTGGCCGTCCTCGACCATCCAAGCCTCGTAGGATCCCTTCAGCTTGGCCTCCTGCTTGCCCATGGCCTGCGCGAGCATGGCGGTCGATTTGATGTCGCGCCGTTTCCAGCGGAGGTCGGGAATGGTGATCACCTTGACTCCTGTCGCGGCGTAGGGATTTTCGATGAGAGGCTTGCTCTGGGTAAAGGCGACGACGGTCGGCCTGGCATCTTCGGGATAGGCGAAGTCGCGCTCCGCGGCGCCGCGGGTGATCTCAAGATAGACGATCCCCTCGGTCACGTTGTTTCGCGCCACGAGTTCTTTATGCATCCGGCGGAGTTCTGCATGGCTCAATGGCGCGGCAAGGGCGATCTCCTTGAGCGAGCGGTCGAGGCGGGCGAGATGCGGCTGGAAATCGACGAGCTTCCGGTCGAGCACCGCCGTCACTTCGTAGACGCCGTCGCCGAACAGGAAGGCCCGGTCGAAGACCGAGATTTTGGCCTCCTCCTCGGGCACATAGGCGCCGTTCACATAGACGATGCGGGACATTTCGATTGCGGCCGGCGGCAGGCCCTTAGGATGACGGGGGTAACGCCTGCACGCGCAGGCCAGCTTCCTCGATCAAAGCGAGATCTTCGGCCGTGTCGTTATTGGCGGTGGTGAGGAGCTTGTCGCCGTAGAAGATTGAGTTTGCTCCGGCGAGGAAGCAGAGAATCTGCGCCTCGCGCGATAGCGAACGGCGCCCAGCCGAAAGCCGCACATGCGACGCCGGCATGAGAATGCGCGCGGCAGCGACCATGCGAACGAGATCGATGAAATCGATCGGCGGTTGGTCTTCAAGTGGCGTGCCAGGTACAGCGACCAGTGCGTTGATCGGCACGCTCTCTGGGTGGGGATCGAGATTGACGAGCGTCTCGAGCAGCCGCGCCCGGTCCTCGACGCTTTCGCCCATGCCGATGATGCCGCCGCAGCACACTTGGATCCCGGCTTCCCGCACGTGAGAGAGCGTATCGAGCCTGTCCTGATAAGTCCGCGTGGTGATGATCTCGCCGTAGAACTCGGGCGACGTGTCGAGATTGTGGTTATAGGCGGTGAGCCCAGCTTCGGCGAGACGGCGGGCTTGTGCCGCGCTCAGCATGCCAAGGGTAACGCAGGCCTCCATGTCGAGCTCACGCACGCCGCGTACCATCTCGATCACGCTATCGAAAGCCTCGCCGTTCTTCACCTCGCGCCAGGCTGCTCCCATGCAGAAGCGCGTGGCGCCAGCCTCCTTGGCGAGGCGCGCTTTGGCCAGCACCTGATCGAGATCGAGAAGAGTCTCGCGCTTGAGCCCGGTCGATTTCGCGTAATGCGCCGATTGCGGGCAGTATTTGCAGTCCTCCGGACAGGCGCCGGTCTTGATTGAGAGCAGGCTTGCAAGCTGCACCTCGCCATCGGCATGAAAGCGCCGATGCATCTCGCGCGCTCTGTCGACCAGGTCGAGAAGCGGCAGTTCGAGGAGTGCGAGAACCTCCGTTGATCGCCAGTCGTGGCGGATTTCGGGCGTGGAATTAGGCTCGCCCGGCGTCTCCGCCCGCGCGGTCTTGCCATTGATACGGTTCGTCGTTTCGAGGATTTCCGACACGTTCGAGCGTTGTATTTGCTGAAGGACAGCCCCTTCGCTAATACAGGATCATGGTCGGAAGCGAAAGCAGGTACCAGGCCTTTCTCGCCGCACGCGGGCGCGATGGCTTGCGCCGATCCTTGAGCGAGGTCGCAGCGCGTGACGCGCGGATCGTCAACGTCCGCGGCAAGACTTACGTCAATCTCGCCAGCAATGACTATCTCGCGCTTCGTTTCCACAAGGCGCTGCGGGAGCGGGCAGCTAAGTGGGCCGAGACTTACGGAGTGGGCTCGGGCGCATCGCGGCTTGTCACCGGCAATCTCGACCTGTTTGGCCCGATCGAGGCCAAGGTCGCGAAGCTCAAGAAGACGCCCGCGGCGTTGATCATGGCCTCAGGGTTCCAGACCAACGCCGCCGTGCTCCAGGCCTTGCTCGATAAGAGCGTGCTCGGCGCCGAACCGCTCGTGTTCGCCGACCGGCTCAATCACGCGAGCATGCATTTCGGCTGCCAGGCTGCCGGCGTGCGAGAGCTCCGCTATCGCCATTGCGACGCGAAGCACCTCGGCGAGCTGCTAAGCCAATATGAGCAGCATGAGCGGCCGAAATTCATATTGACCGAGAGCGTGTTCTCGATGGACGGCGATGTTGCGCCGCTCGGCGAAATCGCCAAGCTCGCACATGCCTACGGCGCTACGCTGATCGTTGACGACGCGCACGCAACCGGCGTTCTCGGCGAGGAGGGGCGGGGACTTTCCGGCGACGCCGAAGCCATCGGCACTTTTTCAAAGGCGCTTGGTAGCTTTGGCGGCTATGTCGCCTGCTCGGAAACGGTGCGCGATTATCTCATCAATCGCTGCTCCGGCCTCATTTATTCGACAGCGTTACCGCCTCCCGTGCTCGGCGCTGTCGATGCCGCGCTTGACCTCATTCCAGGTATGAACACGGAGCGTACCCATGTCGCGACTCTCGCCCAGCGCTTCCGCGATGGGGCAAGCGCGCTCGGCCTCAGCACCGGCGCATCAACGACGCAGATCGTACCTGTCATTCTCGGCTCGCCGGAAGCAGCGCTTGCTATGAGCGCGCGGCTGGGTAGCGCAGGCTTCTGGGCTGTGGCGATCAGTCCCCCGACGGTCCCAGCCGGCACGGCGCGGCTCCGGTTGGCATTCACCGCTGCGCATGAAGAGGCCGACGTCGATCGCCTGCTGGATGCGCTTGCTGAGGAAGATGTGCCCCGTCGGGCGAGCGCGATGTAAACTCATAGAAGATGCGTTTCGTGCTCGTTCATGGCTGGGGCTTTCACGCCGGCCTCTTTGCTGACTTCATCGCCCATCTCCACGGAGCGGGAGTCACCCTCGTCGATCTCGGCTTTGTCGCGGGTGGGCCAAAGGGCGCGACGGAGTGGCCGGAAGATGCCATCGCAGTGGGGCATTCGCTCGGCCTCTTGTGGCTGCTTAAGAACGGCGGAGGGCGCTACAAAGCCCTTATCAGCGTGCAGGGCTTCGATTGCTTCTGCTGCCACATCGCGCCGTCGCGCTTGGCGGCCCTGAAACGCGGGCTCGAGCGCGATCCCAACGGAACGCTCCAGGCGTTTTGGCGCTCTTGCGGCGCCGCAGGCTTCGCCTGGCCAGAGGCGCTCAATGTCCCGCGCCTCGAAGACGGGCTGAATTGGCTGTCGAAGTGGGACGTGCGAAGGATTAAGGAGGGGCTTAGATGCCCGGTGCTTGCCCTGGCCTCGCGAGATGACCCCATCGTGCCAGAGTCGATGAGCGAGGCGATTTGGGGAAATCATGGCATTGTCTGGTCGCCAGATGGCGGTCATGTTCTTCCTTTAATGCACCCAAGATGGTGCGCGCGTCATGTCCTTGAATTCGCCCGTGCTCTCCCGTCGTAGCGCTGCCGTCGCCGCGAGCTTCGACGCGCACGCGGAGAGCTATGAGCTTCATGCGGGGTTCCAGCGCGCCGTGGCCGATCACCTTTCGCAGTATTTGCCTGAGCTCAAGCAGCCGTGCGTGCTTGAGCTCGGCTGCGGCACCGGCCTGTTCAGCCGCCATCTCGTCAATCGCTATCCAGACGGCAGCTTCGTTCTCACCGACGTTGCCCCTGCCATGATTGCCGAGTGCCGGCGCAATCTCGCGCCGGCCAAGACCGCGCATATCAGCTACGAAGTGATGGATGCCGGAGAGGCAGGCGGGCATGCAGGGCTCGACCTCATCGTCTCGAGCATGACGCTGCATTGGCTTTCCGATCCCGTTACAAGCCTGAAGCGCCTGGAGAAGCTGCTCGCGCCCGGCGGCGTCCTGCTCTATGCCACGCTTGGGCCTGAGAGCTTTGCCGAATGGCGTAGCGTGCTTGCCGAGCTCGGCCTTCCAAGCGGGCTTGCCGAGATCCATCAGCTTCCGGGCGCCATCGAGGATGAGCGTGTTTACCCGGATGAGAGCGCGCTCGCATTCCTCCAGCGCATGAAGTCTGTGGGCGGGCTCACGCCGCAGGAAGGTTATGCGCCGCTGTCGCCAGGCGCGCTTCGGCGCGCCATCCACGCCGCCGACGCAAAGTTCGGCGGCCGCATCACCTGGAACATCGTCTACGGCCGGCTCAACGCGCCAGATGCGAGTGCATCGAGTCCTTCGACCAAGCCCGCGTAAGCGCGAGAAAGCTCTTCGTCGGTGATGCAATAGGGCGGCATCAGATAGATCGTCGGCCCTAGCGGCCTGATATTGAGCCCGTGCGCGAGGTACCAGTCGCGCAACGCTCTGCTTTCCGCCGATTGATAGCCCCCGGCAGACTTCACCTCGAAGGCGAGGATCGAGCCGATCAGGCGCGGCCGTGTCACATCGGGCCGGGCGGCTAGCTCCGCCAGCATTGTTTTGTGGCGCTTGTTAATGCGCGCGATGCGCTGAAGTGTCTTCTCCTCCTCGAACAAAACGAGTGAGGCGAGAGCCACGGCGCAGGCAAGCGGGTTAGCCGTGAACGAATGGCCATGTGGAAGCGCGCGATCGAAACTATTGCCCAAGAAAGCTTCGAACACGGCCTCGCGCGCCACTGTCACCGCGAGCGGCATGTAGCCTGAGGTGAGGCCCTTCGACAGGCAGACGAGGTCGGGCACGACGCTCGCCCGTTCCATCGCGAACATCGTCCCGGTGCGGCCGAAACCCGTAGCCACCTCGTCGAAGATGACGAGGACGCCCATGGCACGCGCCGTCTCCAGCAGGCGCTTGAGGAAGCTCGGGCGATAAAGGCGCATGCCACCGGCACCTTGCAGCAGAGGCTCAATGATCAGCCCGGCCACAGACTGCCCGCGATCGGCAAGCAGCGCCTCGAAAGCAGAAATGGCGCCAGCCTCGCGCTCGTCCGCAGCATCGTCGCCCTCGAAGGTCGCAGGGCAGGGCAATACCACGACCTTGCACATCAGGTCGCGGAATGGGCTGAACATCTGCGAGCCGCGCCCGAGCGACATGGCGCCGAGCGTATCGCCGTGATAGCCGCCGTCGAAGCCGACCAGGATCTGGCGTCGCGGCTCTCCGACATTGATCCAATATTGATAGGCGATCTTGAGCGCGACCTCGACCGAGGTCGATCCGTCGTCGGAAAAGAACACGCGGTTGAGGTCGCCTGGGAGAAGCTCAGCAAGCGCGGTAGCCAAGTCAACAGCAGGCTGATGCGTAAAGCCCGCGAACATCACATGCTCGAACCGCGCCGCCTGCTCGGCGAGTGCCGCGTTCAGCTTGAAGTGCGAGTGCCCATGGGTGCAGGTCCACCACGACGAGACGAGGTCGAGGATCTCGTTGCCGTTGGCATCGAACAGCGAGGCGCCCCTGGCGCCGGTGACCACGATGGAATCCCCCTCCGTTCCGTGTTGGGTGAAGGGATGCCAGACGTGGCGCTGGTCGCGCGAAAGCAAATCGCGCGCGAGCTTGCTCCGATTCTGCTCGTCGTTCATGGCAAAGGCTTAGCAAGCTTGGCGAGATCGAGCTCCGGCTCGATCGCCATCAGCGCCTGGCGCGTGACCGTGTCAAGCCAGGGGATCTCGGCAATTACCTCAACTTTGCCGTAGCGCTCGATCGCCGCGCGGTTATGCGGCGTCTCTGGTCCGCTGATGACAACGCCGGCAACCGGCAGCCCGCGGCGCCTGATCGCCTCGAGCGAAAGCAGCGTATGGTTGATGGTGCCGAGCGTCGAGCGCGCCACGAGAACGAGCGGCAAATGCAGCTCGGTGGCAAGATCGATCACGTAAGCGT
>Ga0207647_10001532_pt1 | contig 17799 bp, 24 predicted proteins | sample KBSCornC2_FD_184295 | JGI IMG/M metagenome (GOLD analysis project Ga0207647, IMG submission 184295) | Corn rhizosphere microbial communities from Kellogg Biological Station, Michigan, USA - C2 (SPAdes) (version 2) | ecosystem: Host-associated > Plants > Roots > Rhizosphere ... | reverse complement strand
GTCACCCGGGCCAACTCGCGCTTCAGCTGACGGATCTCGGCATCCTTGCCCGCATCGCCCGACACTTGCCGGGCCAGCTGCCGCTTCCATGCATACAGCAAGTGCTGACTGACGCCGAGCCGCTGCGAGACCTCGGCTACCAGATACCCGCGCTCGGTGATCTGGGCCACCGCGTCACGCTTGAACTCATCACTGAAATTGGGCTTCCCCATCATCGCCTCCTGTCCTCAAAATTAGGATCGAAGGCGTCCAGAAATCTAGGGGCTACTCAATCGTTCTGCATGGCATCACCGTAACTCCGTCCCTCCAGCTTCTCGATCGATGGCAGGCGCGGCGTCAATCTTCGCAGTGATGGCAGGAGGAAGGGGTGTTCCGATAGCGCTTCAATGCTGAGTAGAAAGTGCTCTTGTCCCCAACCCCAACGTGCTACTGTAGGGCATCCCGGTTCGACTCATCCAGACAGGCCGGGGCTGAGAGACACAGGCGCTCCCGTTTGGCGAGGAGTGCACAATGTCCGCATCTGAAAGCCCTAATCCATCATTATTACTTCGCCAGGCCCGCAGGCAGGCTGATGCCGAGCGACGGTGGCTCGCCCTTGGAGCCGCGCGAGAACGCTCGCGGAGCGCGGCTGCCATTTCGCGTGACCGTAAACGCCAGCTCACGTCGGCGATTGACAGCTGGGAGAATGAGGGTGGAACGGCAATTGGCGTTGCCATGTCATTAAGACCCAAGCCTCTCCGGTTCACTAAGATCCAGTGGTGCGCTGATCTATTTCGTGACGATACCAATACGCGTGCGGCAATTATCAACGGCCTCCTCATGGTGATAGCAGGAACAGTAGCCATCATATTGCTGAATAATTGAGCCCCCCATATTTACAGCGATTGGCAGAAAAATGGATGCTACACCAAAAGGACTGGCGAACGCCGAGTTTCGGCTGACGCCGGGACTGACCTGTGACCTCGACAAGCTACAGGAACTTCAGGATCTCCTCTATGCTGCCCGCGATGCGCTGGCACGTGGAGAAGCGCTGTCTACGGTCGAGAGGCAGCGATTGAACGGTGCGCTCGACAACCTCATGGTCTTGAGAAACAGCAACAATGCGCCACCGGGTGCCCCCCAACGCATCTGAACGAGCGAAGCAGCACAGCCCATATATCTGACGTCCAATGCAAAGGAACACACCATGGCCAAAAGCCAGAAAAGATCCAACCGTGAAGTTCGCAAACCCAAGGCGGAGAAATCCAAAAAGCAGAATGCGTCCAACCCGTCGCAGAAGCCCGGCGCGCTCGGCATCGTTACCCTGAAAAGCTGATTGCACTAGGAGGGGCGGCGGGTGTTTCAAAAGCGTCCGCCAACTCGTTCATCAGGTCCGATCAGGCAGGCCACCCATGCTGTGCGGTCGCCTACATGTCATATTGCTCTACCTCACTGTTCGTCAGAACTTCTTTCCTCGTCATGGCCGGGGGTGAGAAGCTATGCTTCCTCGTCGCGAGCGCGGCTCCGAGCGTCCTCCTCCTCTTCCAAGCGGAATTCCAGAGCAATCGCTGCATCTTCGGGGCTGAGTGCTTCAGACGTCCCTGCCTCACGCGCCTCAGCCTCGGCAGCCTGCGCCTCCCAAACATTGGCGGCTCGCAGGGCAGCCCGGCGTACCTGTTCAAGATGAGAAGCGGCGGCAACCTGACGATGGTATGCCGCCTCTCGTCTGCACATTGTTGAACTGTTGGTCATTGCGCCTACCTCTTACCGTCAGGTGGCGCGTTGCGCACCCAAAGCGACACCCATCGCGCCGCAGCGGACGGCGAACCGCTGGCCGGCTTCGCCTGATCTGCGGCCGAGGCGGGCGGCCTCCCCCGCGGTGGCGCAGCCTTTTGATCGCTTTCCAGTGCAGCAGCGAGATCGGCGGGATCGATCGGGTGATACTCTATGGCAGAACCCATTTGGATCCGCAGCCCCGTAGCGGTGCGATGAAAGCCCGTATGGTTATTGCCCTCCAACATCTCTTCGGTGGTTTCCACTTCGTAGGGACCCGCCGGCAAGGGGTCTTCGAACCCGGGTAGCCGGAATGGTTTGGTGAAGGTCACCGTTTTATGCGTCGTGCGGACGGTCATGATCGCTTCCGCTGGAGAAGAGGGGGCGTTTTTTGTCGGCGGGCATCGGTATCTCCTGCTTGCAGGCGCGAGCACGATGGTCTCTCTGTCACGATATGCCTGGGAAGGATCAGGGTGATAGCCCGTTGTAGCACAGCCGTTCCCGGCGGGGTGCATCTATTCGTCCGGAGCAGACGAGAATCCTGCTCGACTAAAATTCCAAGCCTGTAGGCACCGCCGCGATCCGTTACATCCTGTTTTACCGGCTTCCTTGAGGATCGCATCGATCATGGCTTGCCAGACATTGATCGCGTTAGCATCTGCGGCGGCACCGTCGCCTCCAGTTGATCATTCCATTCTGTAAGCGGCATCCTGCATCTTATCGCTTCGACTGTGTAGCAGAACTGTGAGGGAGCGAGGGTTAGAAGACCGCCTTTTGGACGATTTTTCAACGATTTCAGTGGGATGACGACAAATGGTGCCCGGGGACGGAGTCGAACCGCCGACACTGCGATTTTCAGCGAGGCCGGGAGGCTTTTCAAGCTGTTGTATTTAGATGCATTTTCTCCATCCGGACCGGAAAATTCGGGGTCTTGGGGAAGCGCAATGTTGCAGATCGTTGCAGGTTCTTTCATCCAATTACAGGCGTCTGTTTCCCCACTGATACCCCGACGAAAACGGAGGGAGCAGGAAGCGCCTCTCCAATGCCTCTGAAGAAACGGATACACTTTTGCGTGTCATCACTTTCCGTGATATGATTACAACCGATCACAGGAGATTACAAATGCCGCAACCGCGCCCGACCGAGCCGATCACAGTCCGCGCCACCAAAGCCGTGGTTGCCGAAATCGATGCGTTGGCTACAGCGACGGATCGCTCGCGCAATTATATCGTCAACCAAGCGTTGGAGCAGTATCTCGCCGCGAATACATGGCAGATCGAACGGATCAACGCAGGGGTCACTGCCGCCAAGGAGGGGCATGTCCGTCCAGCCGAAGATGTATTTAGCGACATTGCGGCGAAGCATGGCTGGTCGCGCTAGGTGCGTTTGATCTTTGCGGAGCCCGCTGAACGGGATCTAGACTCTATCATCGCCTATATCGCTCAAGACGATCTCCAGGCAGCGGAGAAAGTTTTTCGCGCTATCATTGCCGCCACGGAGCGGTTGAGGGATTTCCCACATATGGGCCATTCCGGCCGGGTTCCTGGCACGCGTGAACTGTCAATTGCAGCGCTGCCCTATATTGTCGTCTATCAGGTGACTTCCGACGCCGTCACGGTCGTTGCGGTATTTCACGCCGCTCGTGATCTAGCGCGGATCATCCGCGAGCGCGGGACGGAACAATAAGGCCGAATCTGCCGATCCGCCCGTAAGCGTATTTATTTTTTTGATCTTCTTGTTTTCGGCAACGCCTTTTCCTGCTGCTTCAACGCGGCAATGGTCCGGTCGGCTTCGAGTTGCCGCTCTGCTTTCCGTTTGGCACTGTAGAGCTGATATTGGCGCTCGGCATGCCGATCGGCGTCAGACTTTGAGACATTGCCGCCATGTGTGAGCACGACCCGTCCGAGTGATTGAAGTTGGCGATCCAACAGACTTTTAGCATCGTCCATCATGACCAATCGGCCCAACTCGGCTTGATCCTCGAAAATATCGAGCAGGATGACCGTGAGGCGGTTCAACTCCTTTACCTCGGCATTACCAAAATAATTCTTGGAAACCGTAACGTCGCTTTTGCGGATATTGTCGTTCGGCCATGTGGTCAGCCCCATGTTAGGAGCGTCGGCATTCGCGCGGGCGTTTATCAGTTCCGCAGGCGTGTAGGATGTGACAGCGTAAACAATCTTAGCCTGGGTTTCTCGGTAGAAATCGCGCCAACGCTCTGACTCACCTGCATAATCCTGACACATCGCACATATGCGTCGAAGTTCACGATAGACGTTCGCCTCATCCGAACGGATGTCCCGAATGATTTCGCGTAGTTCAGCGATCCGGTCGGCATTCTCCGGCTGCTTCAACCGAACCGAATCAATGACAAAGCCCTTGGTCGCGAACTGAACCAGCTTATCCGTCGCCCAGCGGCGGAAAAGCGTCGCTTGAGCGGACGACACGCGATATCCGACAGAGATAACCATGTCGAGGCTGTGCAGGGTGACGGGCTTCGTTGACGAAGCAATTTGCACTTTTTGCAAATTGCTCTCGTCCAGCTCCCCCTCTTCAATTATATTATTGATATGCCTTGATATTGTTGAGACATCGCGACCAAAAAGTTCGGCAATCTGCGCTTGCGTCATCCACAATGCTTCGCCTTCGTAACGTATATCGAGCCGCAACCCCTTATCGGTGCTGTAGACTAGGAAGCGGTCACCCGTCGTTTCATCTTCCTGCAACACCACGGGTTCCATCTCAGCCATTCCACATACCTTCCTACGCCGCAGCGTAGCTTTTCTCAGAAGAACAAAACGAGACAACCCTGCCCTATTTTAGAAGCGTCGGCTACAGTGAAATGCCGTGCGATCGTGTCAACCGCGCGATAACCGGCAATATGTTAAGCCCTCCGCCTTGCGATGCACGTAATGACGTGCAAGCCCAAAATCCCAAGTCCAGATAACCGAAGCTGGTGTAGTGCATGTGACTGGCTTTTGGTCCAAAACACCCCCCGGCGTCCTGCCATTCGGACATCGCGATCTTTTCAAATAAAACTTTTCCGCTTCATGCCATCCATAGACAAGTTTTCTTTTGAGATCGCGAGATTTCCATGATTATTGGGATGTCATCGAAAGGATGACATCATGCGTAAACTTCTCTCCGACAAAACTGTTGTTGCATTAAAGCCCCGAGCGAAACGCTATGAGGTTCGTGACCTTCACCTACCCGGTTTTGGCATCCGGGTATCCCCATCGGGACATAAATCCTTCTTTGTCACCTATCGGTATGGCATGCACCAACGCCGCGTCGATCTCGGCCGATATCCCATCATCACCCTACAAACAGGCCGTCAAAAGGCCTTGGAGCTTTTGCGTCATGTCGATCAGGGAATCGATCCTTCGCGCAAAAAGGTAGAGCGCAGTTTCAAGACAGCCGACGTGCTGGATGAGTTCATCGAGCGCTACGCGAAGATCAAGACGCGGGGATGGAAAGCGGCGCGGGCCCTTCTGTTGCGCGAGTTTGTCGGCCCTTACGGGCAGATGGACATTCGACAGATCGAACGATCCCACATCGGCGACATATTGGACGACATGACTGCACGAGGCGCAAGAGCGCAGGCCAACCGTTTTCTCGCCTATGTCCGCAAGATGCTCAACTGGTGCGTCGAACGCAGCATTCTCGATGTCAGCCCTGCCAATGGCATCAAGGCCCGCTGCAAGGAGATCGCGCGCGATCGGGTGTTGACCGACGCAGAACTGATCAAGATCATTCCGGCCTGCAAGGCGGCGGGATATCCCTTTGGCGACCTGTTCCTTGTCATGCTGCTGACCGCGCAACGGCGGGGCGAGGTGTCCGATATGCGCTGGAGCGAATTGGACTTGCCCAATCGCCTTTGGCACCTCCCCGCCCATCGCGTGAAAAATGGATGTGCCCACAGCGTTCCCCTAAGCGATCCGGTTATCCGCATCCTGCAGAGCGTCCCCCGCTTTTTGGACAGTGATTTCGTGTTCACAACCACCGGACGTTCGGGCGTGAGCGGCTGGGGGAAGCCTGTGGCGCGTCTTTGCGATGCTGCTGGCGTGCATAACTGGCGTCTGCATGACCTGCGCCGAACGGCTGCATCAGGCATGGCCCAACTAGAGGTTAAGCCGCACGTCATCGAAAAGGTGCTGAATCATATCAGCGGCTCGATTTCCGGCGTTGCGTTGGTCTATAACCGTTACGGCTATAATATTGAAAAGCGGGATGCTTTGAAAAAATGGGGGAGCCATGTTGAAGGACTTTCAGGCGGAAGCTCGAACGCTATTTGATGCCGACACGCTGTCCGAACTGGCGGGAATATTGCGCATGTCTGCTCCGTCAGCGATCGATGCGTTCGGAAAAGAACTCATAGACATCTGCGCCGAATATCGCGCCATTATCGATACGCTCCCTTGCGATCTGCCGGATGCACCATTCAACTTGTCGTTGACCAAGCGGATTGAATGGTTGGAGGTCAATGTCATCAAGCCTTGCGAACGTCTGTTGGGGGCTATAGCCGACGATAAGACGCCGATGTTTTCTCTCTGGCCCTCCCCTCTCGGCGTGCCGAAATTCCCGGATCGTTCAACGCTGCGGCACGAGCTGACCTCTCTGGCGGGCGAGGCAAAGGATTTGCACACAGGCCTGTGCAACCAACAAGCTGACGATGCAGGGCACAGCCAGGAATTGCGGGCGGAGATATTCGGCAGCTTGGCCCGGCTAATCCGAAAACATTGTCCAGAGCAAACACCCAACAGAGGCGTTTACGACAAGGAGCTAAGGAGGCGGGTGGGCCCTTACGTCGACGCCATGAGGATGATGTTCGGCAAAATTATAGGAATCGAAGAAAACCTGGATCGGTTGATCCGACAGGAAATTTCATATCCCTCATAGAATCCTTGGCACATTGGAACGGAAATCCCGCTCTTCTGTGCCGCTGCCTCTGTAGAATCTCTTCGCGATGTGGGGATATTTCATTGCCGTCGATCACGACAATGAAAGGAAACTCCCATGACGGCCTTGAATCAAAACAAGATTTTGCTGACGCGCAGCGACTTGCCACGCCTCGGCATCCATCTTTCCAACACCACCATGCTGCGGTTGGAAGCGGCAGGAAAATTCCCCAAGCGCGTCCGTATCGCTGCCCATTCGGTGGCTTGGCTGGCAACGGAAATACATGCGCATATCGAGGCGTTGGCTACGGAACGGGAGGCAGCCCGATGAACCGTTACACCTTTACGTTCGAAGCGCCGCATCCGCACAACCCTGACATATTGATCCGGTTCATCATCACCACGCCGGTTCCACCTGCTCATGGTTTGGAGAAGGGCTCGGTCCTCGAAAACCATCTCTATTGGCAGGAGGAAGACCGTGGCTGATACTCAGCGTATCCATTTTGATCGTTCCGCAAGCGTGCTGAGGATGATGAAGTGGTTCGCCCGGCAGCACATCCGCGTCCTGCCGATCCACAGTATCGCGAATGGTGTGTGTTCATGCGGCCATCGCAAATGCGAACATCCCGGCAAGCACCCAATCGGATCGCTAGCTCCTCATGGAGCAAATAGCGCAACAACGGACATGAAGACGATCCGTAAATGGCACAAGGCCTATCCGCAGATGAATTATGCCGTCGCAACAAACGGGCTGGCGATTATCGACTGCGATAGTCGTGAAGCGCATGCAGCCTTCCGCTCCACCTATGCGCCACCGCCAACGTTGACCGTGAAGACGGCCCGAGGCTTTCACTTTTATTTTCAAGGTGAAATGCCAGCCCGAAATGGCGCGCAGAGTAAGCTGGACGTAAAAAGCGGTCCCGGCTGCTATGTCGTCGGGCCAAGTTCGATGCACGCCTCGGGCGCGATCTATGCGATCTGGGAAGACAAGCCGTTAGCCGACTTGCCGCAGAGCATCGCGGGCATCACAGAGCAGCGTGACGATCCGTCCGTCGAAGGCAGTGGCGGACCTATTCCGGTCGGGCTGCGCAATGACACACTGACGAAGTTCGCGGGGTATTTACGGGGTAAGGGGGTGCCGCAATCAGCGGTATTGGAAACTCTGAAGGCGCTCAACCGAACGATGTCCGAGAAGCCGTTGCCGGATCGCGAGGTTCGGCAAATCGCACGCAGCGTGTCGCGTTACCCGGCCAAACCACTACCGGAAATGTTGAGCTTCGCGGATATACCAGACGAACAGCTCGAATGGCTCTGGTTCCCGTTTTTAAGCTTCCGAACGCTTGCGTTGCTTGATGGCAATCCGGGAGAGGGCAAAAGCCAGTTTACAACTTGGTTATGCGCGCGTGTCAGTCGCGGCGATCTGTTGCCGAACGGTGATCCCATAAAGCCTGCGAACTGTTTTCTGTGCAACTTCGAGGACCTACCCGGCGCAGTTATCAAGAAGCGACTAAAAGCCAACGGTGCAAACCTTGATCGCGTTTTCGTCCAGAATCGCCCATTCCGTCTCACGCCCGAAATGGTCCAATGGCTCGAAGGTGAAATCATCAGCAAAAAGGCCCGACTCGTCATTCTGGACCCAATCCAAGCCGTGATAACCAAGGGCACCGATACAAACAGCAATGTCGATGTCCGGGATTTCATGGACCAATTGCGCGAGGTTGCGGAACGGAACAACTGCAGCATCATCTGTATACGTCACTTCGGGAAGGGTTCGCACGATAAGGCAATGATGAAAGGCATCGGCTCAACCGACTTTGTGGGAATCGCACGAAACCAGCTAGGTCTGGGACGGCGCAAGGACGGTGAGCGCGGCTTTCTCGTGGTGACGCTGAAGGCCAACTACAATGAGGCTGAAGGGGCGCTGTTCAAAATGACGACCGCCGATGCCCGTGCGGGCGAACAGCCAAGTGTCAGCTTCGATAGGTTCGAGACGATAGACGCGGATGAGTTCTTCGGCGCGGGTAATGCCAAGCGCGGTCCGGATCAAAGTGAGCGCGAGGCCGCAAAGGAATTTCTCCTCAAGCGACTTGCAAATGGCCCTGTGCATGTTGAGGTGCTTAAACGGGAAGGCATAGCACGCGGCATCAGCTTTCCGACCCTTGGCCGTGCCGCCGACGATTTGAGCATCGTCAAGGCACGGCAAGAGGACCGCAAATCATACTGGTCGCTGCCCCCTGAGGATTGATGCACTTTTCAAGTAATCATGTTTTCATGCCGGGGTATCGCTAGATCGGTGGAGTCATGCGATTTCGCGCGACCTCGGCATTTTTATCGTGCCGGACCAGGACGTGAAAACATGAAAACATGAAAAGTGCTCGGTCATGACGGCCTACTTTGGACATCATACTAGAGGAGCGGACAGAGCCTTTCGGGCTTCCTCCAGCACCTTTGATCCCGGCGTCCACGACCACTGCTGACGGGCGACGTGATCCTTGCCGAGATTTGGATACTGCTTCGTCTGTTTGGCCGCGAGGCGAAGCAGCATCCGGGCATCGCGCGGCGACATCTTCATTTCACGGGCGAGTTGGTCCAGCGTGACCATAGTAGGTTTTTCACTGTCTTGCCGAACCGTATCGGGTTTGGTTTCGTTCGTGGTCATGTCGGTCATCTCCTTTGGTTGGGACCGACATTTCCATTAAGACGGGTTCGGAAGCCGTGTCAGGAGAAATCCTTGTTAGCCCAGTCGATTTCCATCAACGGGATCGAGAAGGCGTTTTTCCCATCAGTGAAAAGATACTCGTCGTCATCGCTGCCGATCTCGAATGTGTAGCGATGCCCATCGATATCAATGTGGATGATTTCGTCAGGCGTATGGATCACGGCGACCGTGGACACCGGAAACAAGGCCTGCGCGTGGGATAATAGATGATCGTAGTCAAGCGGTTTGTCGTCAGGCATGACGGCCTCCTTTCGTTGACCATCACCTCATTAAGATCATGGGAATCCCAAAATCAGGAAAAATCCCAGGGAATCTCATGATTTTCAGGGATCATCTCGGCGGCGCATTTCAAGGTGCCGGATAGGACAACGCGATTTAAATTGAGGCTTTGCGAGATAGGCGGACATCGCCATTGCGTGATCTCGGATGGGTCAACGCCCCCCGCCGGGTATCCGTCGGGAACCAGACGGATCGATTCGCTTTCGCAACCGATCCTGCCAGATATGGCGAGCCTGCAATTGTGCGGTCTCCAACCTGTCAATGATCGCGACACGCTTGCGCCCTTTCGGACGCGGGCGATCTTTACCGCCAGCCAATTTCCGACGCAGCGATATGACACGGCGGCGAACGCGGGTCAGGTCGGTCATGTTTTGCGAAGCATAGGTCAGGCGATGCGCCTGCCGCGATGCAAATCGGCCTTCGGCATAATATAGCACCTCGCAGCGCTCCCCGGTCACAGGACATAGGAAATAATACCGGGCGCCGCCGAAGCCTGACGGCATCACTTTGATTACGATCCGCTGGGTAATGGCATCATCAGGCATGTTGGCCGCGATCGTCATCGTGCAGAGCGTTTCGTCGCTCAAATCAATGCGCAATCGCGCCGTGGGTCGCTCAGGATCGCCGGTAGACCAGCATATCGTATCGATGACGCATTCTCCCGGTCGAGCGACGCCTAGCTGCCGCAAAACGCGAATGTCGAGGGCCAAGGCATCCTCGATGTCACCAACACGCGTTGAACGCCGTGCGCCTGAGCCAATGCCGCCCATTGTCGTCTCCTTAATCGGAGCGAATTTACACTAGTTTTTTGCCCATCTCAGGCCCGTCAAATCCCGGTCTATGTGCCTCAGGATCAAGCTTTTCTGCGAAATTCTGCGGGAAAAACAGGTTGGGCAGGGTTTCTGTTGAGTTTGGTCGCCCGCTATCTCATACAGGTGAAGGAACCGCCACGCACGGTTCTGGGGCGTAGTAACCCCTAACGCATCGGTTGGTGCTGCCCGACGCAGCCCGCACATCCTTGACCCTTATGGTCGGGGAGCCTGCGGCGCATGTCCAGGGCTTCCCAGCCTAAAGGTCGTAGGGACCGGATGCGTTCGGTTTACTAACTCCCCGATCACCAAGGATCAGGTGTGAAGTCGTAGCGGGGGCGTACCGCGACCGGCTTCCGGGGGATGAACATGAAGAATTATGCATTTGTCAGCCTAGCGCTGATGCTGACCGGCTGCGTATCGATGGGCACGAACTATGATCCGAACGCAGTCGCACAGCTCCAACCGGGGATGTCCAAGGAAGATGTGATCGCCCGGTTAGGCAAACCCAACTCGATTTCCCAATTTCCGGACGGCAGAGTCCAGCTTGGATGGGTCCATTCGACGGGATCGATGTTTGGAGCCAACGCGCGCGCGGTATCTTTGATATTCGACGCAAACGGTAAGCTGCTCCAGACAGTAAACCAAAATCAGATCGAGATGAAGTGATGCAGAGGCTTGCGATATTCATCGCGGCGGTCACCAGTTTGGGCGCATTTTCCCTGACTGCAATCGCCGCCCCGCCCGCGGGGTTGAACGCTCCCATCCAGCCTTCGACGTCAACGGTTGGCTCAGAAATCAAACGTGGTGCTGACGCTGCAGATCGGTGCGGTACGCTATACACCATGCCGACCAGCGCAGACGGATTTGCTGCCTGTGTAGATGCACACCAATCGGCCAACCGTCAGAACGCCGGTGTCGGCTACGAAGCTTTTGATATTGGTCTTTATTTCATAGCGAAGGCGAATATCGGCGTTGCAATCGACATACTCAGCAAAGCGGGGCGGGACGTCGCTGTACTACAGGCAAGAATGAACCTCTATGAAGTTCGTTATCGACAGACCCGGGACAAACTGAAACTCTCCGATGATGAAGTACAAAGGGGCGCACTTATAGGTAGTTGATGGCCGCGCTCCCAATTCCGCATCTGCCTGCTGGTTTCGGTCGATCTCACGACAGCGCTTCCCACCCTCTCGCGGGCGGGGGCGCCTGTTGTAGCACCTACTGCTTGAAACAATTCTCGCGATGCCATTTCAAAAAACGCGGGTGAGGCCTTTCCGCAAGTTTGCTGGGCATCCGCGCATGACCATCCTTATTGAGGATCGCGCGCACGCTGTCAGGATCATTGGTCTGGCGAGAAACCAAGATGGTGAGATCATCTGCAAGGCTGATCAGGCCACGGTCGAACATCCAATGGGCGGTGCCCGATAGGGCTATCCCGTTGTTTACAATATCGGGGCCACTCGCTTCCACAGGTTGAACATGCGCAGCCTCAACTTCGGCACGCCCACCGCCATTGATCAGTTTTAGGCCTGTGATCGCACAGCGTTCATCATAGGCCCTGAGGACGACGCGGCGAAAAATCCGATCACGCACAATCCGGGAACCCAAGTAGCTGACGCGGTTCCGTTCCTCGAAATAGAACGGTGCACGATCCTCACGAAGGAATGTGTCTGGCGATGCCTCATCTACACGCGGCAGAATGCTGTTTTCCGACAGCCCTATCTCGACAATCCGGTTGAAGTCAGCGGTCGAGAGAGACCTGACTGCCGACTGAGCGCGTCCCGAGATGCGCCCGGCTTCGTTCAACACACCTTTCTCAATGATGCCATCAGGACCGTTGAAGGCTACAGGATTAGCAAAATCGAGATAGCTGCCCAGCTCCATGATCGCCAGATACATGCCCGCTGCGGTCGGATCGGGAATGACTTGCTGCACCTTGGCTACGGCAAAATATCCGCGCGTATCTGGGACCTTGCTTGGCTCGTAATAGATGATCCAGTCGCCAATGCACGTCTCAACCCGAGCCAGATATTGCCTGGGGAACTGATATCGCTCGGCGGGGCTGTCATCGTAAATCGAATCTGATCTGTGGATGAATACGCCGAAAGCCATGGGATAGGGTTACCCGGAAGCGCGCCGTCCCTCAATCGTCCCCGTAAAGATTGACAGATGCCAAACGCTCACTATTCTCATTTTAAGAAGTGAGGATAGTGATGATTCGGTACCCAATACTCTCAATTGCATCTAGCAGAGCCACCTTGGCAGGGACCGCCATGGGGCGGCAGATGCTTGCTCAGCTTATTAGCGAAACAAAGCCTATTACCACGCCCTCTGTCGCATATCTTGATTTCAAAGGCGTCGACATTGCTACAGGCTCATTCCTTCGTGAAGCAGTTCTGGGCTTTCGTGATTTCAGCCGCAACGCGATCGGCATGCTTTATCCCGTTGTCGCCAATGCTAACGCGACCATCGAAGAAGAGTTAGCCGTTTACCTGAAGGACCGCAGTGACGCGATCTGGGCCTGTGCACTCGATGATGACGACTCGGTCTGTGATCCACATATCCTGGGGGAGCTAGACTCAGCCCAGACAAGCACCTTGCAGCTCATCTTTGACCATCGCCCCATTTCGGCACCCGAGTTGGCCAAGCTGCGGCCCGATGTAGGGATTGGTACAACCGCATGGAACAATCGTCTCGCCACCCTCAATGCGAAGGGCATCCTGATGGAGTTGAAACAAGGGAAGACTAAGTTGTTCACCCCCGTAATGGAGGTCAGCTGATGGGCGTTGATTTCATCCGCGAACAATCCGGTAAGCCGTGGCGGAAGCGTTGGGACAAAGGCCTTGATCGACTGAAATTGCCTGGGCTCTTCGATGTCCAGTTCCCGACCCAGCGGCGCACCGTGACTGCTGATATCGAATGTGGTTCCCCACTCAAAGTTGGCGATCAAGTGATTGTACAGTGCAATGGCGTCTCAGCCATTGTGAGCAGCGGTCATCAGCGGATCGGAGAAATCTCCGCGCTCACGACAGACATGCGCGTTGCCATTGCCGATTGCGGTGGCATCGCATTGGGAACGGTTGAGCGCGTTAGTCTCTTCGGCAACAATGCGGAGTTGAGCATCCAATGAAACCTCCTCCTAGTCCTGCACTACCGAGAGCATTTCGTAACACTCAAGCACTTTGGGATAACCCTTCGACTTTTGCAGGGTCATTAGGCTGCTTCAATTGCATCGATCGCGCGATTTGCGGCGGAGCGCACAAGGGGGCAAGTTTCTATGACTGCAGCGACTATTGCCGCTGCGACGACAAGGCTTCGTGCGATCTAGTCTGCCGAGGCAATCCAGCAATGTATGTCGAGCGAGTGCGTGAGGTCGACGGCTTCGATCTGATGAGGTCGCCCAGAGCGCCAGAAGTTCCGATCACACCGCTGCCCAGCATGATCCCTCTGATCGACCATAACTCCGCTCGACGTGGAACATTGAATTTCCCGATCGTTGCCGTTCCGCTTTATAAGCTTATCAACCTCGATTCAGGCACGCTTCGCTTCTCCAATCGGGAGACGCTGAGTAAGCAGTTCGGCATCGACCCTCATGCACGCCTTGTCGTGTCTGGAGTCGGCCGAGACAGAAAGATTGAACGCTATTGGGCACTTCCCAATCGCCCTGCATTGCTGGCCCAACTTCAACAGTTGGATATCACGCTGGTCACTCCCCCCAATTTCAGCGTACTCACCAACGTACCGCGTACCGACAATCTCCATGCCATGAAGCGCATCATACTTGCCTTCACGGAAATGGCCCAAGCTGGCCTACCCGCAGCGCTCCATTTGAATGCGCGTACCGAACGAGATTATGAGCGGTGGGCAGACCTGATCACCGCGCGCCCGGAAATTCTGTGCATTGCAGTCGAGTTTGCTACCGGCGCTGGCCGAGGCAACCGTATCGATTGGCATGTGGGTCGCCTGCAAGACCTTGCGACGCGCGTTAGCCGCCCTCTACGTTTAGTTATGCGCGGCGGCAATCGGGCTCTTGAACCCTTGCGCCTATATTTCGAATCCGTAACAATGATTGATACCGACTCTTTCAACAAAACCCGTTGCCGGAGGCAGGCTTATTTCACGGATGCCGGAAAACTCGTATGGCGCAGTCACCTCACTGCGACCGGTGAGCCACTCGACGAGCTGCTGCAACAAAACGTTGCCATCCTTCACAGCCACCACACCTATCTAGAAAGACTCCATGCCGATCGCCGCCTGGTTTCGGCATCACATTTCCTTCGCACGGCAGAACACCGAAACCGTCAGTCCATCTAAGGGTGCAACCTGTGCCAATATGGTTTCACCATGCAATGCGTCATGGGTGGGACGCATGGTAAGCGCATGATCGCCACTGCGAAAGCGCAACTCAGCATTATGCCCAACCAATGCGCGAAAGAGTTGATGAAACCCCTGCCCTCGCCCCATTTCTGAGGGAAAGCGGGAGACGCCATCCTTGATCACTTCTTGGAGGGCCACACCGGCATCGGAAACAGCCCCGTAACGCGGATTCTGGCGTAAGGTTTGCAGAACACCGACGCCTCGGTCAGCGACAACAAACTCAAATGATGAAGCGGTGACCGCATAGGCTACCAATCCTGTTTGGGGCGCACCGCTATGCTCGTAAACATTGTCCTGAATTTCGACCATCGCCCCCATCAGCGATGCAATTAGATGAGCATTATGCCCCTTCGCCTTCGCGATGTTTTCTGCGTGGACAGTCCAATGATCCCACAACGAATCGGCAGACGTGATCGGGTTGCTGATGTCCAAAGGGAATGCACCAGCCGTATCGCCATAGCCGCTCCCGAAAGGCTGGCGGGTGCGAAAGGCATGAGCAAGGCTCGTAGCGAACGCGCTATTCACTGAAACAGCCTGATACTGACCTTCAAATTGAAGTGAAGCTAGTGCCAGTTCAACAAGCGGCCCTATGCGCCCCGATCTCTGCACGACAACAGGTCCGTGTTTAATGAGCCGCGCGCTCGTTGCCTCTCGCAACAGGTCATCCGCAACAGAAAAATCAGCCTGGAAAGATACCATGTAAGATCCGCCATCTGCCCAACTCTTATTCGTGAACCACCAAACAAGGTAATCGCAAGGTAAATTTTCCGTCCCAATCGAGCCGTTCCATTTTTGTACAACCCTGATGCTTGACCAGCTGCCCCCACTGTGCGTATCCGGCACTAAGGCTTGTAGGTAGAATTTTTGCCCGGTTTCGAGGCGTGTGATTTAATGTCAGGAGAGCACTTGTGCTCCTCATGATACTTATTGCAGCTGATCATTTATGTGATGATAGCTGACACTTCGCATAGGAGTACCTACAAGCCACTATATGCAGTGAGGATGCGTGTCCGCGTTAGAAAAACTGAAACAAGCAACAACGCTCAATGAATTTGCTGCACTGCTTGGATACTCTCCCAAAGGCCTGTCCTACATTCTGTATCAAATCCCGATGCAGGCAAAATATGCCACGTTCACAATTAAGAAACGAGATGGAACCGATAGGCTTATAAAAGCACCGTCCCCGGAATTAAAAAAACTCCAACAACATTTAGCGAACTTACTCTATATCTGCCGTAGCGAAATCGAAAGAGACGGTTTTATTAATACCGTCTCGCACGGATTTAGGCGAGAATATTCCATCATTACGAATGCTGCGCAACATAAACGTAAGCGCTTCATTTTCAACGTTGACCTTGAAGACTACTTTCCTACGTTTCATTTCGGCCGGGTAAGAGGCTTTTTCATCAAAGACAAAGGCTTCGCGCTAAATGACAAGATAGCGACGCTTATTGCCCAAATTGCTTGCGACGGAACCGCGCTGCCTCAGGGAAGCCCCTGTTCTCCGATCATCTCAGACCTAGTGGCACAGATTCTAGACCAACGCCTAGTGCGCCTAGCAAAGAGATATGGAGTGACCTACACGCGCTATGCTGATGACATCACTTTCTCGACCGGTCTGAAGACGTTTCCGACCGCCATTGCATTCGAAGAACCAATCGGAAGCGGGAACTGGCACACCGGCCTAGAGCTACTCGATCGCATTGAAAATGCCGATTTCACCGTCAACCAAGCCAAAACACGAATGAGCGTGCAAGCGAACAGGCAGACGGTCACCGGCCTGGTCGTCAATGCGAAGGTCAATATCGCGTCAGAGTATTTTCGCAATGCCAAGGCTATGTGCCGAACGCTGTTCAACGAAGGACGCTATTACAAAACGATGCTCCCGCCCGAGGATGGAAAGGAAGCCACACCAGATTGGATTACAAACACCAACCCTCTGCATGGCATTCTTGGGCACATCCATCACGTTAAGCGCAAAGCGGATCAACGTTCAGAAATTCAGCAACGCGAGCAGCCCACAGCCGATCGTCGGCTCTTCCGTCGCTTTCTATTTTACACGAATTGCGCCGCACCTTCACGACCACTGATCTTTGGCGAAGGGAAGACCGACGGCATATATCTTCGGGAAGCCATCAAGCATCTTCCGCAATATCATCCAACGCTAGGACAGTTCGTTGATGGTCGCTTCGAACTGGCGTTAAAGCTCTTTCGGTACTCGAACAGGGCGCATCAGATCATGGACGTCGGGGGTGGCACGAGCGACCTCAAGTCCATCGTCCTTGATTATCATCGGATTCTACCCAAGATGCGGCATCGACCGATGGCCCACCCAGTCATCTTGGTGCTCGATAATGACGATGGCCTTCAACACATTGTTGGAACCATCAAAAAAACTTTCGGCACGAGCATCTCGAAACAGACGAATTCGCCTTTCTACAACATCACTGAAAACCTGTATGTTGTAAAAACGCCGGAGTCCGGTTCCGACGACACCTATATCGAACAGCTCTTTCCTAAGGCATGGCTTGACCATGAACTCGACGGGAGGAAGTTTAATCCGAATCGCAAGCACGGTGCCGACGACGAATATGGCAAAGCGGACTTCGCCGAGAAAGTCGTGCGCGCGAACGCGCAGAGCATCGATTTTTCCCATTTCTCGCCGTTGATCGACAGAATCGTCGCGGCGATTGCTCATCACGCAAGCAAATAGCGCGATAGCCGAGAATCAGCCCACACGAGGATCGCAATCATCCAATCAGCCGAGTGGAATCAGAAAACTACTCGCAAAACCGATCTGCTGCCCTATTGCTGCCCAAGGGGGCTGGCTGATTAACCAAGTCAAGCCTAAGTCATTGAAAAGTGGTGCCCGGGGACGGAGTCGAACCGCCGACACTGCGATTTTCAGTCGCATGCTCTACCAACTGAGCTACCCGGGCATGGCGGCCGGTGAGGATCACCG
>Ga0207647_10001531_pt1 | contig 17804 bp, 16 predicted proteins | sample KBSCornC2_FD_184295 | JGI IMG/M metagenome (GOLD analysis project Ga0207647, IMG submission 184295) | Corn rhizosphere microbial communities from Kellogg Biological Station, Michigan, USA - C2 (SPAdes) (version 2) | ecosystem: Host-associated > Plants > Roots > Rhizosphere ... | reverse complement strand
TATGAGTAGATCAGTTCGCGGCGAAAAGCGACCAAGCGAAAGTGAGGCAACTTCTCCCGGTGAATGAGGTTATACTTTCCGGCGAATCCTTCGAGGGACGTCTACATGAAGAGAGCCGGACTCGTGATCTGGGTATTCCTAGCAGTACTCGCAGCGGCGCAAACACCTGCGACTACTCAACCAGCGCCGATTTACATCCATTGCAGCTGGCTGTGGGATGGTAAGGCGGATCGGCCGCAGAAAGATGTTGTCCTCCAAGTTACCGGAGACAAATTCAGCGCGATTCCTGCCCATGCTCCCCAGGCGATCGATCTTCCGGGGCACACATGCCTGCCGGGATTGATTGATACGCATACACACATTCTGCTGCAAGGAGACATCACCGCGGCTGACTACGACGCGCAGTTGCTGAAGCAATCGACGGAGTATCGGACGATTCTTGCGACAGTCAACGCGCGTCGGGCTCTGGAATATGGATTCACTGCGATTCGTGATTTGGGTACCGAAGGTGCCGGCTACGCGGATGTTGACGTCAAAAGGGCGATTAACAATGGTGTGATCCCTGGTCCGCGCATGAAGGTGGCGACGCGGGCGATGTCGATCACCGGTGCTTATCCGCTCTCGGGCTACGCTCCCAATGTTCCGGTTCCACATGGTGTGCAAGTTGTCGACGGTGCCGACGAAGCGCGCAAGGCCGTGCGCGAGGAAATCTTGTACGGTGCGGATTGGATCAAGGTCTACAGCGACCGGGGCTACCACCTGCGTGATGATGGCGTGCTGGATGACATCCCAGATTTCACCCTCGACGAATTGCGCGCCATCGTAGATGAAGCCCACAGAACGGGGCGTCCGGTGGCATCGCATGCTGTGGCGCTGAACGGGGTGCACAATTCGGTCGAGGCCGGAGTGAACTCGATCGAGCACGGAGACTACATCGCCGACGCGGATTTGAAAACGATGGTGCAGAAGGGCATCTTTTATGTCCCCACAATTTATGTAGGAGAGTACGTTGCCCAAGGGCGCGCCTCCGAAGGGGCTCCAGTGTGGTTGAAGATGATGAAGGTACACGAAGATACTTTCCATCGCGCCTTGAATGCGGGAGTAAAAATTGCCTTCGGTACCGATGCTGGCGGCTTTGCGTGGACCGAAAATCCGAACAAAGAGTTTTCCTACATGGTGCAATGGGGCATGTCGCCGCTCCAGGCACTTCGTTCCGCCACGGTGATCGCTTCGGAGTTGCTGGGGATGCAGAAGGAAATCGGTACGATTGAAGTAGGGAAGTATGCAGACATTGTAGCTGTGCCTGGTGATCCGCTTGGTGATATCAGCATTATGCAAAAAGTTGATTTCGTGATGAAAGACGGAGTCGTCTACAAGAAACCGTAGCCTGCAGGAAAAACGCTTTCAGAGTTGTTAACGGAACGAAGCAAACAATGATGATGGCGAAATAGCGACCCTGGGAATTGTTCGAATAGGAAACCGCTCCGCAATTCCTACGAACATGGCGAACAGCATGATGGCGATGTGATGCCCGGTCAGCGTGCAGAAAAGCATCCATCCCCAGCAATTGAGCAGACAACTCCCACCAATCACAAATCCGTAGCGCACGCAATCCCAATTCGCCTTCAGACCCTCCGGCGCGATGGGTCTGGTTTGGTGGCACCTAATAATTGCGCGCCGTTTAATTGGTGTTGCGTGCCATCCTACGGCAAGCATGAAGGAGTAACCGATTGCCAAACGAGGATCGAACCATCCTTGTGACTTGAGGCTCGTGAGGACGAGAGAAACTGCGATGCCAGCGACCACCCAAACGCTCAAGTATCCTAGGACGAATCCGACGATGGCGCGTTGCCTGCGGAACCACAGGCTTCGTGCTGCTACATTTCGCGCGGAGCCGGCGATGAGTGGCAACATCATTGCCACCACCATCAACATCCAGCAATAAGTCTCTGCGGTCCATGACATCACCATAGCGGCACTGCCGTGACGATGGCGGTGAGCAGAGTCCAGTTCTGTCGAATATGGGTGGACACCCATCGCCACCCATGCGAATAAACTGAACACGAAAAGCCACCACTGCGGATGTCGCCAAGTGATTCGAGTCCAGAATGGTAGTGCCAGTTGTTGCATAAATATCGTTAGCTCTTCCTTGCGACCTTTTGCGGTTTAAGATTTTCTTGCCAGCCAGAAAGAACGAAATCTTAAAACGCTGAGGTCGCAAAGGATGCGCGAAGAAAGCTTACTTGTGATAGAGGCTGATTCTCCCAACTTGCAACGCCTTTTTCGGCTCAACGCTTAGCGTTCGCTCCGCTTCCGCATCGGCAAAGTCGGGAATAAATGTAATGCGAATGTTTTTAGGGTCCCAGTCTCCCTTTGCCTCAAGCTTGCGCACAACCTTGCTTACCTCGAAGGCATAGTGGAGTCCACTGCCAGCATGTTTTTCGGTGGAGCGGCTGGCTTGTGCCACACCGAATAGCGACATGTTTCCGGCAAGCAATTCGGGATGCTTGCTGGCGTCTTCCCCGGGAGGAAGATTCAGGTAAACCGAGTAACTGGTGTGGTGATGCGGGCCGGTGATATTTTCTACATTCAAATAAATTCTGCGTGGCGGACCGCCTGCCGATAGGGTCCGCGCTGGCCCCGTGGGTTCCTTCACGGCAAAGCTCGTGCTCGCAGGTTTCCCGGCAAGCGTGACCGGCTTGTCGGTCGCTCCGACCATCTCGGGAATAGGCTTATCTCCCACGCTTAAAATCCTTGGAGCCGAATCGACCGCTGCAGTCGGGTCGGTTTCGTCCTCGTATTGATAGGATAGCGGGTCTGCCGTGCTGTCTACTACATCTTTGGCAACATGGGTGACGATGTTTCCGCCGGAGTCGTGGAAGGGAAACGTCACATCGGTCAGCCAACCCGGGGTTGAAGGATTCTGATGCCCGGACTTGCGCCAGACATTCCATAAACGATCGATGTTCGCGTGATGCAGCCAGAAGATCGGATCCAGCCCAGCAGTTTCAAAACTTCCCATCCAACCGCCGACCGCCACGTGCATGCTGCCATGCGGGGTGGCTTCGAGAGCTCCCACGATGTCGCCCTCGCCGTGGTTGAATGCAGTCTCAGGGCCGCCAAAGCCGGGATCGCCGCCGAGGCGGTCGGAGGCATAATCGGGCTCGCTTAAACATTGGCTAATATCGGCGCTCTGTGGTGGAGCAACAATTCCTCCGCTATTGCCGCGTTGACGAACGTTTACCCGCAACGGATTCGGTGTACCGTCCGGGGTGGTAGCGGCGAAAAACGCTGGCGGCAGCTTTCTGGCGTCAGCGTTGGTGCCGTCACTGTAATTCCAATAGGGGAGGCTCCATCCGGGATCACCCCCCAACTTCACGATTGTATCGGCAATGATTTGCTCAAAATGAAATAAATACATGCGGTGCCAGGGCAGGAAGAACCACGACACATGCTGACACTGTGCCCAGAACTGGTCGGCATCCGGCGGAATCGCGTCTGCCGACGTGGCAAGCGGATCTGATCCGGGAATGTAGTCGTGGATCGCCGCCTGATATCGCCAACTAGTGGGATCGTTGAGAGGCCGAGTTTGCATTTCTGCAATGGCCTTGGCGTACCACAGCAAAGTGGGATGCCATTTATCGGTTCTGCTTAATTTCCAAACGTCCTGACGTACGCGTGTCCCAGCCATATTGTGCTCCTTGAAGATGGACTTCCTGATTGGAGGACTCAGGCAGTTGTTGCAATGGAGGGAAGTTGTAATTATGCGGAGCGAAAAACTGTTCGTCAAGTGGGTTTGATGACAGCAGGCCAAATCAGCTAAATTCGTTTGGGGCCTTACGCGATTTTCACGACCTTTGCGATTCAAGATTTGAAGAAAACCTTAAACCGCAGGGTTCGCAAACCAAGGCACAGAACTCCTGAGGGTTTATTGTGGCAAGCCAAACATCCGCCCAGCAGGAAGAGAATGATCGTAGCTTTCAGGTTGTGCATTTTCGCCTCCGTGCTATAACGCGGAAGCTGAATGCAACTTGGCTCAACGAAAGAAAAGTTCATCCCGGCGGATATCTCGTTCCAAGGTAAAAGGCCATCTCCAGTTCGGAGATGGCCTTTTGTTTCCCTTAAGCTACTTCCGCTTCAATCACACAGAAAGACGATTTTGTCGGCAGGATGCGCGTCATGCGCAGGCTCGCCTTGGCGAACAGCTCACGGAATTCCTGCTCACTGCGCTCTTTACCTCCCGGGAAGAATAGCATTTCGATGTCGATGAGTTTGGACAAATGCGGCTCATTGCCTGCCGGTACGACAAATTCCAGCAAAACTACCTTCCCATTCGGCTTACTTTGCAGTGCTTTGCGGCAGTTTTGCAGGATCGTGATGGCTTTACTGTCTTCCCAATCATGAATGATGTGTTTCATGAAATAGAGGTCCCCGCCTTCGGGGACAGATTGAAAAAAATCGCCGGCTGCCGTTTTGCAACGCCGATCCAGGTTGTTTTCCTTAATACGCTGCTCCCCGCCTGCGATGATGTCGTGCATGTCGAACAGCACGCCGTGCGTATCGGCACAATCTTGCAAGATGGTGCATAGGGCAAAGCCGTGTCCGCCACCAACATCCACGATGGTGTGGTACTGCGAAAAGTCATAGGCCTCGATCGCCGGATAAATAGCCATCGCGCTCATTGTCGTCATAGCGCGATGAAAGCGGTCGAACTCCACGGCATCAGATGAGAAATACTCAAATGCCGGCTTGCCGGTGACGTGCTCGACTGTCGGCTGTCCGGTTTTCACGGAATGCATAAGGTCGGCAGCAATTTTGTAGTGGAAAGGATCTCCAATCCAGATCACCATGTCGCGCATGGATTGTGGATGGTCCGAGCGCAATAATTCCGCCGCCGGTGTGAGTGCAAAGTGCCGTGGCTGGTTCTCCACAAAAATTCCTACCATGGCCAACAGACGAAGAGAACGATAGAGTGCATCCTCATTTGTATTGGTATGGTTCGCAAGCTCCGCCACAGGTCGTGCGCCGTTGGCGAGCAGGTCGGCTACATTGAGCTCTGCTGCTACCCACAAAGCAGCGTTTGGCACATAGGCAGTCGCGATCTGCATCAACTGCTGCAATGGGTCCTGTTGAGGATGCTGAATTGATTCCTTTTTCTCACTTATGGTTAAAGTTGCCATGATTCCCCTGGTTGTGGAATGGTTGAAACGCCCACAAGTGTAACGCGCAGGCTACGACAGATTTGGCTCATGAGTTTGGACAAATTCTTGGCTAGTGCTTACCAGGCCTGCATAGGTGGGCCATCGATAGTCAGCCTGAAAATCCACCCTTAAATCAGCACTTTTTGCCGATTATGGGTAACGAGTTTTTCTTCTTCAGGCCATAACGCTCTGATTCCAAAGCGCATCCAAATCACTGCTCGACGTACGACGTTGTACTACTGTAATCTGCGGCACGGCTTGAGGGTGCATCAAAATTAAGGACCTTATGCGACACACCCAAAATGGTACAGTGTTGTCCCTGCTAATTTGCCTATTGGGAAGTGTCTCGGTTGCTCAACAGAGCAAAGTCGCTCCTACTACAGCAACAACAAAAACAGTAGCTGTACGGCAAGTGCCCTTGCTTGGCACCGAGGATGGGCTCGCGGTGATCGCCGCGGCACTTGATTCCCGTAACTACATTTCCAGCAAAGCGGACTGCTCGCATCTGGTGCATGACATTTATGAGCGTGCCGGGTTTTCCTACACCTACGTACCTTCGACCGACATTTACGCAGGCACGGCGGAATTTCACCGCGTAACTCATCCGCAGCCGGGAGATTTGATCGCTTGGCCGGGACATGTTGGCATTGTTGTAAGTCCCACGCGGCATACGTTCTACAGTTCATTGAATTCGGGATTAGGCGTTGAGTCCTACGATTCGGATTACTGGAAGCAGCGTGGCCGACCGCACTTTTTGCGCTACGTGAAAGGGGCTTCAACCGTAGACACCAGCAGCCCAAAAGCTCCGGTACTGAAGTCCACCAGTCTGGAAACAAGAACGCCATCGGGCACGCTGGAAGTAAATGATGCAGATGATGCTCCGGCACCAGCAGCTCCGCAGAAACTGGAGCCAGTCCAGTTCCCGCGTTTATTGGTTGTCGATTCTGCACGGCCGACGACCGAGGACGTTACTGAAACCGTGACTAACGCGGTGGGTCATGCCGCTGACAATTTGAAAGGACGAAATATTTTTGCACAGCCGCAAACTCTTGTCGTGCTTCGCAGCATTCAAGTGGAGAAAGTAAAACTTAAAGGCAGTACAGGATGGGCTGATATCTCAACTACAGAATCGGCATCCCTCGTAGGAGGACAGTCAAACCTGAAAAAGCGTCAGCAAAAGCAACGCTGGATTTTGCGACGTCGCGACGCGCAGAGTTGGGACCTTGTACCTCCGCAGGGAACTGTGTATCTCAATCAGGATGATGCAGTGAAGCTCATGTCACAACAACTGGCGGCTATGACTTCCGAAGAATCGTCTGACATGCGGCAGAAAGCGCAACTGGCGGCGGTACTGGGGGCGCTTTTGCAAGTGAAGAATTGATTGAACGAGACGAACTCACTCGTTCGGCAGGTTATAGATTCGTATCAGGCTACGCCGCTCGATGGGCGGCAAATCCGAAGGTGTTTTTAAGGCAGGGCCGAAGCCGATACAAACCTCTTCAAGTTTCTGAACGCTATCTGGTAACGGGTTTCCCCGATACGACTTCATACTCCCCATTCACCATCGCCATCAATCGCCCCGTCCGCCGCATGTTGACACAGTCATATTCGTAGACAGATCCGCAAATTAGACACACTTGATAGTCGCGTCCGCGGCCTCCCGTGTGTGGCCACGAGAATCGGTGCGGACAAAGTTTTTCGATGAGCCGTCGCCAGAAAATAGGGGAAGCCATGTAGGTAATGAGTCCTCAAAAATCGCAAAAATTGCGCGTGCGCTTGGGCATTGTAAGCCGGATTGCAGCCATTGGATTTAATGAGAAGGACATTACCGAGGTTCAGGGAACCTGCGTATGGTGACCCGCGCACGCAATGTCCCAACGCAAAGGCCAATTACTTCCCTTACGTGACAGGATTTCCCCGCCAATCTCGCCTACCTTACACCTAGCCAGTTCGCGACTCAGCAACTAGGTAACAAGGGGTAATCAATGGCCGCTCCCAATCCCTCGGTTTTACGGCGCAGTTCCCGGGTGCAAATGAATGTGCCCATACTAGTCACCAGCCTGGAAAAGCCCAACGCTTTTTCTGAAGTGTGCGAAACCTTGGTGGTGAATGCGCACGGCTGCTCGCTGCGCGCCAGCAGCAAGCTGGAAGCCGGCGCTCCGGTGCAATTCCAGACGAAAGACGGCAACTGGACGATGGCCCACATCGTTGATTGCCAGCCGTTGAATCACGGACGAACCAGTTGGATGCTAGGTGCAAAGCTCGATAAGCCGACTAACTTCTGGGGACTCGAAAACTACCCGGAAGATTGGGCGCAGTTGATCGAAATGCCCTCCCCAAATAAACAGCGCCAACTGGTGAAACCCGCGCCACTCGCGGATTTGCACGCGGTAATTGCCGAGCTAGTCGAGCCGCTGCATGCCGCGGTCAGCGAGATCCGGCAGAAGCTGGAGCGGAAAGAGGCCAACCGCAGTCAGTTCGAGATTTCTCTCTCCTATATTCCGCCCGAGGTGGAAGAGAAGATTGCTATCCGCCTGCGTGAAGAATTAGGCACGCAGGTGATGGATAAAACACGCATACAGGCCGAGAGTGTTCTTGAAGCCACCAAGGAAGCTGTTAGCAAGCGGATCACCGATGCCCGCAATCAATTTCGCAGCGAGCTTGCCGCCGAGCTGCAAAAAGTTGAAGTTCGCGCGCAAGGGCTCTCGGATGAAATCACCGCAGCTGTACAAACCCATTTCCATTCGGCTGAGGAACAACTGGAGCAGCGATTGCTTGAAGCCGGAATTCGTCTTGAGCGGCGAGGAGAAGAATTCTTCCGTACTCTGCAACATCGTCTTGGTGAAGATCACAGTGCCTATCGTCACGAAATGCAGCAGGTGCATGCTTCGGTTGCCTCGGAAGTCGCGGATATTCACGCTGAAACATCCAACTTATTGAACCGTATGGCTAAGCTGGACGCATCGGCCAATCATCTGGAAAACGAGATGGATCAGCGTTTGCTGCGTGTCTCCAGCGACATCATTTCCGGTGCGCGTACCCAACTGGAAAGCGCCTTGAACGTTGTGCTCAAAGATTTGGGTACGCGTAACTCGAAAGAACTCAATGCGCAACTGGAAGACGCCAGCAATCGCCTGAAGATTGTCCAGAAGGGAATTGAAACCTCGGTTTCAGATTTGGTTAGGGCCAAGGTCACCGACAGTCTCGTTTCTTTCGGACAGACCATCGAGGCGTTGGCGCAAGATGCGGTCGTGCGTTGGCGTGATGGTCTGGCAAGTGACCTGAATTCGATGACTGAGATTTTGGAAAGAAAACCGCAAGTGAAGGCGGCGGCAAACGATTAATCAATCCAGAGGCAGCCCCATTTTAGTCGCGCTTTTCTCGACGCAATGATTGTTGTGTGGCGCATGCTATTGCACGGCGGCGGAAACGTGGCTTCTCACCCCTTTTTCTACACCCTGCTTATTGCGCACAACCCCTTCCTCATAAAAACTCAGAACGGATGAAAGACCAGAGAAGTCTTAAAACCATAGCTGGCTGGTTATGGCGTCTGTTGCAGGTCAGATTTTGCATGACAAAATGTTTACTTTTTCACCGCAGATTTGGTGGCGGCAACAAATGCCTCCAAGTTGCTGTTGTCAACCACGGCGGAACCGGTGTCCACAAATGCCGGGATGGGGGCAAAGCTGTCTCGGGCCCAGTCGTAGTTCAGTTTTTCCAGTTTGTGATGGTGAAGGTCGTCGAGCATCTTCAGACCTACATACGCCATGGTGTATGGCTTTTGTGAGATGGTGGCGGAAATCGTGCCTTTGCGGATCCAGTCCAGTGTATCCGCATCTGTATCCATGGCGATCACAACGCGATCTTTTATTCCGTTGTTGCTCAACACGGTTGCGACTTCTTTACAGGCCAAAGCTTCAAGACAAACGAAGCCATCTATTCTTTGTTTCTTATCGCCACCCAGGATTTGCGTTGTTGTGTCGAAAGCCACGATTGGATCGCCATGGACATCCACAACTCGAACGATTTTGATTCCAGGCGATGAGGCCAAGGCATCCTGGTACCCACGCAGGCGTTCGTTCAAGTTGGCCTGTGCGGGAATGGAAAAAGCTACGACATTACCTTTGTTTTTTAAATCATGTGCTAAACGCTGGCCACCCATGAACCCGGCCTGATAGTTGTTGGTGCCAATAAAGAAGAGCCGTTTGCTGGAGGGTGCGTCGGAATCCAGGGTAATGACCGGGACACCCTGTTGGATTGCCTGATCAATTTCGGCGTTCATAACGTTGGGATCTGCCACCGAGACTAGGATCCCTGTTGCTTTCTTTTGTATTGCCTCTCGGAATGCCTGTCGCTGCGCCTGGGGATCGTAACTATCGGGACCAGAAAATACCGTGGGAACTACCAACAATTGCCCCGCCTGTGAAAACCCAGCCCCGGCATTCTGCCAATATGGAATTTTGTTGTTGGTGGTAATTAGAAAATACTTTTCTTCGGCATCGTGTTTCTGTGAACAACTTAAAAGTGGAAAAAACAAACTACCGAAGACGAAACCGAGGAGTAGTGTACGAAGTTTCATGAGACCCTCCTGCGTGCCGGGAGCCCGGCGAGAGCCTTAGCGACGGCAGTGTAAACCTACGCGCAACACTTGTAAACGGCAAGCTGGCAAAAAGTGAGTGGCGGAGCTCGCGACGACGTCCGGTTACAACGACGAGTACACAATCGTTGCAAACTGATCGGGAGTAAAGAAACCCTTGTGGTTTTCGTCGTATTTCGCGGTCGGCTTGGCCGCGACCACGCCGGCAACATCTCTGCCTTGCTTCTTCAGCTTGCGCACGCGCTCGGCTACATCCACCAGCATGTCCCTATATTGTTTTAGCTCTGCAGTTGTCATAACAGGCCCGTGCCCGGGAATGATTTTGGTTGCGTTGTTGCAAATGGTTAGGACCTTGTTTACACCTGCAATCATGCCGTCCACCTTGCCGCCAGTGGAGTAGTCAATAAAAGGGTAGAAGCCGTTGAATCCCAGATCGCCGGTGTGGACGACGTTGGCATTCACGAATTGAATGAAGCTGTCCCCATCGGTGTGCGCTGGGGGAACATGCGTCACTCGAATTTCCTCCGTGCCAAGATTGAAACTGGTGCTGGAAGGGAAAGTGCTCTCCGGTAATGCAGCAGATGGAGACGCAGGTATATGCGCGTGGAAGAAATCAATGTACTGCGCCGAACTCATGCGATTGCGCACATTTTCATGGGAGACGATCAACGCACCTTTTTTACGAAAGGCTTCGTTGCCATCGGTGTGGTCATAATGCCAGTGGGTGTTGATCAATATGCGCAAGGGCTGCGGCCCGAAGCTGTCCATCTGGAGGAGAATGGCGTCACTCGCACCTGCGACGCCGGAGTCAATGGCCAGTTTTCCTTCGGGCCAGGTGAATACGCCGATGTTGCCTCCCGGCCCAGCGATCAAATGCAACCCTTCCGCCAACTTGGTGGTGACCGGCGGAGTCGCTGCCATCATTTTGCGCATTTCCGCAATCGCGTCCGGAGTGGAGGCGCTCTGCGCGAAGGCATCGCCTAAAAAGCTCCAGGCCAGAAACGCACCACCTAGCGCGCCCATTCGTCCCATCGCCTGGCGGCGCGAAATTTTCACAGGATTTGTGCGTAGGACTGCTTGTGTGGACTGAGGCATAGCAATGTTCAAGGCCCCTCCGTTGCCTGCTGAAGCTACCACAGAATCTTAGAAAACTGAACCCAAGCGCGAGCCAACCACAACTTCACAGCGTGGTACCTTGTCGTCCCAGGTCCCACTTCACGTTATAGATGCAAGTGCCGTTGTGGAGGCGGCCAATGCCCGTTCGTACATCGTCTAGCTCCCCGTGCTTCCTAAGGGTCAACGACAAATCAGCATACCGTGTTTGACCTCCGTCATCCATGATCAGGACATGATCAAAAGCTGATTTCTTGATGAGAACCAGAATTTGCAGCCGTTTGGAATTGATGAGTGCGCCTTCCCGCCGGAATGAGGTATAAACTTCCAATCGACATGACGATCACAAAAACGAAGGCGCTATTATCCCTCTCTGCATTGCTGCTATTGGCCGCCAGCTCTTTAGCCCAAACCTACGTTCCTTCCGAGCCCAACCTGAAATCGCGGCAATGGTTTCAGGACTCTAAATTCGGAATGTTCATCCATTGGGGTGTGTATAGCGTTCCCGGGCGGGGCGAGTGGGTGATGAATCAGGAAAAAATCCCCATCTCCGAATATGAAAAGTTCGCGCCACAGTTCAATCCCACAAAGTTCAGTGCCGCGGAGATTGTAGGTTTGGCCAAAAGCGCGGGAATGAAATACATCACCATCACCAGTAAACATCACGACGGCTTTGCCATGTTTGCCACCAAGCAAAACAAGTGGAACATCGTGGACGCCACGCCCTACGGGAAAGATCCGCTCAAGCAGTTGGCAGAGGAGTGTCGCAAGCAGGGAATCAAGCTCTTCTTTTATCATTCTCAACTGGACTGGCACAGTCCCGATTACTATCCCCGCGGTCGCACCGGCCAGACCGCCGGGCGCCCCGAGAGCGGCGACTTCAACCGCTACTTGCAATTCATGGACGCGCAACTCAGCGAGCTGCTGACTAACTACGGCGATGTCGCTGGCATCTGGTTTGACGGTATGTGGGACAAGCCCGACGCCGACTGGCAGCTCCAGCGCACCTACACGCTCATCCACAAACTACAGCCCGCGGCGCTGATTGGCAGCAACCATCACCACCAGCCCTTCGAGGGCGAAGATTTCCAGATGTTCGAGAAAGACCTTCCCGGCGCCAATACCGCCGGATTCAATCAAGCATCGATCTCCACCCTGCCTCTTGAAACCTGCGAGACCATCAACGGTGCCTGGGGCTACAACCAGAACGACCATAACTTCAAGAGTGTCCCTGCACTTATTCATTATTTAGTGCGCGCCGCCGGAGCCAATGCCAACTTCCTGCTGAATATTGGTCCGATGTCAACGGGTGAAGTCTCGCCCGAATTTGTTGAGCGCCTGCACGCCATGGGTGCATGGCTGGATAAAAACGGAGAAGCCATCTATGGCACCCGCGGCGGCCCGATCACTCCGCGGCCATGGGGTGTTAGTACGGTTAAGGGGGACAGAGTTTATCTGCACGTGCTGGATTGGAAGGATGAATTTCTCTCGTTGCCCGAGCTTCCTGGGATTCAGCAGGCCCATGTGTTTGGGACCGGGGCGAAGCTGGAGCTTTCACGGCTGAACGGTGGGACTCTGCTGCACTTGCCGAAGGATAGGGATCCGGTGGATACGATTGTGGTCTTGGAGAAGTAATGGACTGACCTGAAAAAAAACAAAGGTCAGCGAAAGAGTATTTCGCCGCATCGGTTTCTCCACTCTCAACAGGTTCAGTTACTTCGAACCAGCGGAAGTATAGCCTTGCAGACCTTGGCTCGCCAGTCGCGCAAAGAAATGTTCAAACCCGCCGAGGCCAGAGCCATGCAGCAAAAATCTGGTCGCACATTACAAAGTAGTCGGACGCAAACAGGCGTTAGCCGATTTCAGCGCCAAGAAGCCACTGTTGGGCGACCGCGATCTCTATGTAGTGTGCTGAGACGGGTGGCCTATTCAAGGATGGTTCTTGGTTTGAGTGGGCCACCCATCTTGACTTATTTCTCAACAAGTTCCTGAAGCCTCTCGTGAGACCGTGTTGTCGACTGCTTTGCATCCGCTGAGTTCGGCCACTCTCCCGCCACTTGCCGGACGGTGGCATTGAGCCGGTTCCAGAAGTTCGTCAACGCGATATTGAGGATTATCGTCGCAAGCTGCTTTTCATCGTAATAACGTGCAGCTTCCTTCCAGATTTCATCCGGAACGGCATCTCCGCGGTCGCTTAGCCGCGTGGCGGCTTCGGTCAACTCGAGGACGGCGCGTTCGGCATCGGTAAAGTAGGGCGCCTCACGCCAGGCTGATACGGCAAAAAGCCGCTCATCGCTCTCGCCGGCCTTCTTGAGTTCGCGAGCACCCATATCCACGCAAAAGCTGCAGCCATTGATTTGGCTGGCCCGCAGATGGCTAAGTTCTAAAGTCTTGGCTGGCACGCTGCCGTTTTTCACAGCTGCTACCAGAGCCAACGCGGGTTGCATTGCACCGGAAATAATCATTACTGGATTTTTCATTCGTGCTTGCATATTCGATCTCCTTGTTATGATTTTTTACGCTTCCTGTAACTATGACGGGCCGCAAAGTGGAAATGTGACAGCTTAGGTTTGCTGTTGCACTTGCCAGTCCAACCGGGAAATGCGCTCCATTCGGAAGAGTTCTGAGGATTTCGCGTACCAGCCACTATGCATACGGGCAATGAGTTTCAATTTTGGAGTGTCAATATGGTGTTTGTCGGCATCGAGGATGACATCCTCACGGATGTGCAGTGCCAGCACCCGGCCAAGAACAAGTCCTGTTTCTTTTCCTAGCTCCACGATTTGCATCAGCTCACATTCCATGGATACGGGAGAGCCAGCAATACGCGGCGGGCTGATATGAACTGACGGATATGTATCGAGTCGCGCCTCGGCGAGTTCATTGACGTCAGATTCAAATTCGATTGCGGTGATATTCATGGCTTGCGCCATATCTTCAGAAACAAGGTTCACAACAAACTGCTTGGTATCGCGAATATTGCGGCGCGTGTCCTTAGGTTCCCCGGCAGCATTACTGCCGATGCCGACTCCAACAACCGGTGGATCAACGGCAAATGCGTTGAAGAAAGAAAATGGTGCTGCATTGAGGCGGCCTTCGAAATCCAAACTAACAATCCAGGCGATAGGGCGGGGAACAATCGTCGATAGCAGAAGCTTATTGCGCTCTTTCGGTGGCGAAGTTGTGAAGTCGAAAAACATGTCGCGCGTCAGCGCCGCAGCTTGCACTTGTGGTTGCATAATTTTGGACTCCTTGTCACATAAACTGGGTCTTATTCGTCATTACTTATGACGAACCGCAGGCGAGGGATGTGACAAATGTCTAGTAGTGACTGGCTGGCGAAACAATTCGAAGAAAACCGAGGCCACTTGCGGGCGGTTGCTTACCGGATGCTCGGTTCTGTGAGCGAGGCCGACGATGCGGTGCAGGAAGCATGGCTGCGCCTCAGCCGTTCTGATGCGAACAGTATCGAGAATCTTGGTGGTTGGTTGACGACAGTTACAGCACGCGTGTGCCTGGACATCTTACGTTCGCGGACATCACGACGAGAGGAGTCGCTGGAAGCGCAAGTGATCGAACCGACGCCGCAACAACAGGGAAGTCCCGATCCAGAGCAGGAAGCTCAGATGGCAGAGTCTGTTGGTCTGGCCCTGCTGGTAGTACTCGATCGACTGACTCCTGCTGAGAGGCTGGCGTTTGTGCTGCACGACATATTCTCCATTTCGTTTGATGAAATTTCCACGATCGTGGGGCGTTCCGCGGATGCGACACGGCAGCTAGCAAGTCGCGCGCGGCGTCGCGTGCAGGGTGCGACCGTAGAGCCTGATGTCGACCGCGTTCAACAGAGAGAGATCGCCAGCTCGTTCCTCGATGCGTTGCGGCGTGGGGACGTAGAGGGATTGGTGGCAGTGCTCGATCCGGATGTGGTAGTTCGAATTGACCACGCTGCTGGGCGCCCTGACGGCCCGCCTCTGGAGATTCACGGTGCCCGGAAATGGGCCCAGCAAGCCGTGGCGTTCACGAGGTTCGCTCGTTTTGTCCAACTAGCGCTGATTGATGGAAGAGTTGCGCTTATTTTAGCTCCTGGCGGACGACTGAGCAGTGTTCTTCAATTCACTGCTACAAACGGCAAAATTGTTGGCGTGGACATCGTCTCTGAGCCGGCGCGCCTTCGGGATCTGGATTTGAGGATTCTTGAGTAGTGAAAGATGGTGAGAAATGGATAGGATGGTGATGATCATCATCCTTTACTCGCCGCGGTAAATCGTATCAAGGACTATAGGTTGTAGCTCAGTTTGAAAGTAAGGCTATAAGTTCTGACAGTTCCCAAGCGTGACTAACTAGTCCAGCGCCCACCGCAGGGGCTACTCGTAGTGGCGTCCCGCGAGAGTGTTAGCTTGCCTTCCGCCGGGTGTCCATACCGAAATCGCTTTCGATTCGGCGATACCAGGTCTCGTCATCGGCGGCGTTCAGATCCACCCACTCTTCGTCGGTCATTTGACGCCGCCACTGCAGGAAGACCTGACCTGATGGGCAAACGCACTTCATTAACTGTTTACGAGGGTATGACCGGTGTTATGGAGAATGCATTCATCAATACAAAGAACCGATCTTATACGATCACGGCAGACGTTGAGCTGGCCAATCCAAACACAAATGGTGTCATCATTTCACAGGCGGGTCGATTTGGGGGTTGGTCACTTTATATGAAAAACGGAAGGATCCATCACGAGTATAATTATTTTGGTTTGGAAAGAACCAACATTGGCTCACCCAAACCGATGACTGCAGGAAAACATGTTATTAAATACGAGTTTGTATTTGACGGAGGTAAACCCGGTTCAGGTGGCAAATGCATGTTGTATGTAGACGATCAGAAAGTGGCGGAAGGTCGGATCCCAAAGACACAGCCATTTCTTTACTCAGCTGATGAAGGAGTAGATGTTGGTATGGATGGGGAAACGGCAGTATCGACCGATTATAAAGAGGGCGATAACAAGTTTACCGGTAGCATACACAAGGTAACCGTGAATACAAGTCCATCTGGTTTGACTGCAAAGGACGAAAAGACTGTTGAAGAAACAGAAAACTTAATGGCGGTAAAGAAAGACTGAATGGGTTAACCGAAGCCATAACATTGGCGAATACCTCAGCAATAAGGTACAGAAACAAAGCCGTGTTTGCATGCGAACACATGCCAGTTACTATTTCAAAAACAAGGTGTGGGTCGAATCAAGATGATTGCTTAATAAAAAAACATTAAATAACAACAAAACAACTGATCATGAAGCGAAAATTTTTTTTACCGATGATGTTAATGCTGATCTTGATTTCGAACACATTCGCCCAGCAGGATGTACAGGAGCTTATTTCAATGGTCAAGAAAAACCTTGCTGAAAGTAAAGAGCATATAAAACAATATGAATGGCTGGAAACAACCACCACTTTTCTAAAAGGTGAGCAGAAATCAGTTAAACAAAATCAGTGTTACTACAGCGTTGACGGAAAGTTAACCAAAGTTGAAACGGGCGGGAGCACACAGGACAAAGCACCTGGTGGAATTAGAGGTAAAGTTGCCGCCAACAAAAAAGAGGATATGGCTGATTATGTCAAAGCAGCGATCGAAAAAATTCATACATATTTGCCGCCCGATGCTGCAAAGTTGCAACAGATATATAGCGCCGGTAAATCAACTATCCAAGTACTGGAACCCGGCAAGAAATTTAAGATCAGTTTTCCTGACTATAATGAAAAGGGCGACATGCTTTCCATTTCAATTGATAAAGCCAATCAAAAATTAATGTCATTGGATGTAAGCACCTATATCGATGATCCCGATAAAAAGGTAGTTTTTAACGTTACGTACAAAGACGTCCCTGACGGCACACAATATGCAAACTCGACAACACTCGATGCCCAGGCAAAAAATCTAAAAATTGTAATTGTTAATAGTGGTTATAAGAAAGGGAATGGAAAATGAATAGTTTCGACAATTGTGCTTAAACCCAAATCAACTTGTCGCAGGTTGTTAGATGTATATCAGCCGCCGACCCGGTATAAAGTAGTTTGACAAAGCCTATCTTTTGTATAGTAATGTTATTATGTTGCCGGCAACTTGTCGCGCAGGATTCCAGTGGCACTAAACAAGAAGTGTGGCCTGAGGTAAATCTTTTTTACAAGCTCAATGATAAACTACGCATTTATGCGCTTTACTCTGCTACCAAGCTCAAAAACTCTTCCTATACCGATGGCGGCTTTGGTATTTACCTGGATTATTTTACCCTTGCGAGGGCAAGAGAAAAAATAGGCTTTAATACAAGGGATTCGACAGCGGGATACTACTTATGGCTGCGTGCAGGTTATTTGTATTCATCCACTCCGCCCGAATCAGAAGATCCCTTCAAAGAAAACACTTTTGTCACAGAGGCTAATGTGAGGTTTCACCTGCCATACGAAATTTTGCTTACCAATAAGAACCGCTTTGACTGGAGAAGTATAAATGGCAGTTTTGAACCCAGGTACAGGCCACGTCTTACTGTTGAAAAGGACATGCACACAGAGTATCTTTATTTCACGCCGAGCATTTACGCCGAATATTATGTCTATTTCCACGGAGGGGGTTTAAACAGGTTCAGGATCTCGCCCAGTATTCAAATCAAGGTTACTTCCCACATGGAATTTGAAACATATTATGTTCACCAGTTTGATAATGGTAAAAATGTTAATGCTCTGGATGCCATGGGGCTGGCTCTGAAATTTTATTTTAAGCATAAAGAGGTCAGAGAGAAATTTTCCAAAAAGAATAAGACATAGTAATTCCGCCCTATGCCGGTCGCTGGCTTGTCATACCCGTCTTAACTGGTCTGTGCATCCCTCTTTGTTAAAAAAATCAT
>Ga0207647_10001519_pt1 | contig 17826 bp, 15 predicted proteins | sample KBSCornC2_FD_184295 | JGI IMG/M metagenome (GOLD analysis project Ga0207647, IMG submission 184295) | Corn rhizosphere microbial communities from Kellogg Biological Station, Michigan, USA - C2 (SPAdes) (version 2) | ecosystem: Host-associated > Plants > Roots > Rhizosphere ... | reverse complement strand
CGTTCCTGGAAGAGCTCACTCGAGTGGCTGCTTTCGACCCGATTGTGTTGAAAAACACCCGGTTGAAGTGGTGACTCCCATCTGATTCAGCATCTGCGTTGCAGCGGGAGAGTTGCTGATGATGGGCGAGCTGGCGGTGGCTCAAGAGGCGCTCTTTTATGGGTTCAGGCCTTGAGCGTCGTGTTTCCGCCGATCATTTGTTGAGATCGATCGACCGCTTTGTCGATCTTTCGGATCTGCGTGAGCATTTGCGTCCGTTCTATCGCGCGACGGGCCGGCCCTTGGTGGATCCCGAGCTGATCATCCGCATACTAATTATCGGCTACACGCATGGCATCCGATCGGAGCGTCGGCTGTGCGAGGAGTTCATCATAACCTCGCCTATCGCTGGTTCTGCCGCCTCGGATTGGATGGCGCAGTCCCTGATCACTCGACCTTCTCCAAGAACCGGCATGGCCGCTTCCGCGACAGCGATCTGCTGCGCCGTCTGTTCGAGACGACGGTCGAGCGCTGCCTGATTGAGGGCCTCCTCGGCGGCGAGGGCTTTGCCGTCGACGGCAGCCTCATTCGCGCCGATGCCAACCGGCAGCGCGGTGAGCAGGAACTTCCCTCGGACGCGACCACTCGAGCCATTCGCGAGTATTTGGAAGTGCTCGACGATGCGGCCTTTGGGGGCGCTACGCCGGTTGAGCCAAAGGCCCTCTCGCCAGTTGATCCGGCGGCGCGCTGGACGGCAGCACGGCGGTCCTGCAGAGCTCTTCTGCGAGACTAACTATCTGATCGACCTTGACCATGGCGTTATCGTCGACGTCGAAGCGACCACCGCCGTTCGCCAGGCCGAGGTCACTGCCGCGAAGCGGATGATCGTCGGAGGCAGAAGCTGTTTCACAAGCCGCATCGGTCCACGCGGTCGGGGCCGCTGCACCCGGCTCTGCACACCGTCCGCGATCACGCTTTTCCCGACAATCGAATTGTCGGCGTCGACCAGAACGGGCACGCCACCCACCATGGCGAACCGTTCATGGCGATCCGCCGTAACCAGCGAACCGCCTTCGACGGTCAGCGGCAGGCCAGAGCGGGGACTGCAAAGGGGTATGCCGAATATTTGAGCCAGAGGATGCTCTGGGCTGTTCGGCTCGTTCGAGCATGTCCTTGGGCTCCCTGCCCCTCGTTGAAGCGCAATGATCGGAGAGTTCGTGGACATTGCCCCGGGGCCCACTTGAAAGATTCCGTCTGATTTCCAGCAGCCGGTGTAACGCTGCCGCCTAGAGACCTTGCACAACTGCCGTCCGATATAACTCCTTCGGCTGGCGGAGCGGGACCGCCCCCACTGGCGGGATACCGGGCCGCAGCGATGGCAGAAGGCCGCTGAACCTTTGGCCAGCTGTCCCGGCTAAGGCGATAATCGATGCGAGCGGCAGCTGATCGACCGCCGAACCGGCCAAACCCTACCAGCAAAATCGCATATCAGGACCCACGGACCTGGCCTGTTGAGCCAGAATGAAGATCTGCGTGGCGCATGCAACGATCTCCACAGGCGGTATATGGGCCGGTCGCACTAGGCACCCGGGCCGCGGGATTCACTCGTTAGGAGTAAACAATAGGAGCACATGCTTGGCCCTCTATGCTCGGGTAAAATCAAGTGCCTCTAAAGGGAGCAGGGCTATGAGAAGACGCGCGCTTGCAAAGCTTCTGGTGCCGGTACTGGGTTGCCTGCTCGCGTTCAGCCCAGCCGTTGCTGGCAAGGGCGGTGGCGGCCATGGTGGCGGTGGCGGCCATGGTGGCGGTGGTGGCCACGGCGGCGGTGGTGGCCACGGTGGCGGTGGTGGCCACGGCGGCGGTGGTTCGAAAGGTACGCCGGCCCCGGTGGCGGGATTAGGCATCGCTGCATTGGGAGCGATTGGCTACGGCTCCCGGAAGCTTCGCAAACAATCGTCCAAATCAAATCTGCGCCGTGGATAGGTCCTGTCGAACACTCGTTCACCAAGATTCTTCCCACGATCGGAGGGCGATCCACTCCCTTCGCGATTGCTGGCTGCGTGGCGGCAGTGAACGGCTATGCTGGCAAGATAGCGACGGAAATTGCTGACGCCCCATTACTAAACGCGGCGCTTAATCTTTGCGGGGTGAGCGCCATCGTCTGGTTCGCGATCGGAACCTTATTCATAATTTCTCATGAAGGTTCCGCTCACTCGCAGGCGCAGCCGTATGACAAGGCGGCGATCGGCCTGACCATGCTTTTCAGCTTCGTACCGCTGAACTTTGCAGGGGCAATCGGCCTTCTGCTATGCGGTGCTTATCTCGCTGGGACGTCCGCCAAGTGGAGCGTCGAACGCCGCATCGCCATCGTGATTATCGCTTTGACGGGCCCGCTCATCTGGGGACGGTTCCTGCTCGCCCTCTTCGGACCATTTATCCTGAAGCTGGATGCAAGCTTGGCAGCGCACCTGGCCGGTGTTCAGGTCGAGGGGAATGTGGTCAAGCTGCGCGACGGCAGCGGCTCATTGTACGTCGCGCTGGGATGCTCCTCCGTGCACAACATGTCATTGGCGATCCTTCTTTTTGTCACACTCGTCCAATTCTTGGCATTACGCTGCACACCTCTTTTGCTCCTCACCGCAGCTGGAGCGACGCTGGCAATGGCCGCAGTGAACGTGATGCGATTGGCCACTCTGGCCCGCTTTCCTCAATATTTCGATCTCGTTCATACCGGGTGGGCAGGCACTGCGTTCGGCGCACTTTCCTTCGTCGCGGCCGGCGCCATCATCGCCCGAGGCATTCATGCCGAATTATCTCGGTGAGATATTCGTGACCGCTTGCGTACTGGCAGCCTCGGTCGGGCCCAAGCTTTGGTTGCAGCACCGGTCGGCGCAAACTGACACGGAGCAATTGAATCGCGATGTCACCAGCCGGCTTGCGGCGGAGCGATTTGAATTCCGGATTGCTCGTGGCCCGTCGGGCTCCGCCATAGAAGCATGGCGGCCGGATTGCCGTTTGATGGTATGGAATGGCGATCGTTCCCGCGAGCTCAGGCTAGTCTTCCAGCTTGCCGCAGCCGGATATGATCCTGTGCTGATCGGCTATCGCAACGAATGGAGGCCTTATCCGGCGCCTGCACGCGCGGTGCTAGAGCGATTTGCGCAGGATGGTGCGGCTCGGATCGGCATCCAACTTGAAAGGCCGGCCGTTCTGGCGCTGGCGCAAGCGGGGTCATGTCACGCCGTGCAGCAGGCACTGAACGGATTGAATGCCCATTCCTCAATCACCGGGCGACGATAGAGAACTGATGCTATCGTCGGCGTCGGGCCGCGGATACCTCAGGGTCGATCGACGGTCATCCGCATTGTATATGTCCGAAACGAATTGAAGGCGGGCCGTTTCCCCGTGGGCGATGGAAAGACCGAGGACCGAGCCGATAGCAGGGTGAATGACCGCTCTCTTACGCTTCTCGACGCCGCGGCAACTTCAGATACTCGGCCAGGAGCGGACCTTAGGTCGAAATTTAAACGAGGTCCGCTTTTGGGAGGGCTGCATCGGCCCTCCAACGACCGATTATGGAGCGCATTGCCGACTGGCAGCTTACGCCAAACCCCGTACCTCCACGGGGCTATCGGCTGGCTGGATAATTTGGGGACACATTACTTATAATTTGGGCACACAATACTTTATTCGCGCGCAGCCGTTGCCGGCGCATGTGTAGCGTGCACCTGTGATGGGCTAATTAATATTGTGTCCCCCAACTCCCACGCGGCAGATATTCTCCCGGTCGGCGAAGCACAGATTATCGCGAGTGCTCGCGCCTTTTCGGGTAAAGGCGCGAGTCTCGACGGGTTGAGTTCAGGCGAACCGCGCGGCTGCCTTCGGCCGGCGGATAGCTGCTCCCACAGCGCCGAACCCGATCAGCATCATCGCCCAGCTCGCCGGCTCGGGCACGCCGGACGGCGGCGTGAGGAAGTTGCCGGTCCCGGCGAAGGTACCGAGGTGAACCTCGCCATTCAGCGTGAAGTTCTTCGCAACGATGCTGCCTTCGATCGCGCTGCTGTTGGTGACGTCTGCATTCACTGCCAGCACCGAGCCATGGAACCCCTTGAGCGACAGGCTAGTCGCATCGTGGAAGTTCCAGATCACGCTCTGATTGCCGCCAACATAGTTGTTGTTAGCGCCGCCGCCTTCGACCAGGTCGATACCGAGCACATTGACGATCGTCGTCATGCCCGCCGGCACGAGGCCGAAAAGCGTGTCGAAATTGCCGTTCTGCTGCTCGAACGCGGCTTCCGTCATCGTGAAGACGGCAAAGCCGTTAGCCGCGCCGGAATAATCGAGCGGCGAATTCAGGCTTGTAATAGTTGAAAGCGACGGAAGCTCGTACAGCGCCTGGGACAAGGCGGTCAGGTTCGCCGTAAGGTCCGACAGCTTGATCGACAGTGCGGCGTGAAGATCGTTCGCCCCGCCGGCGGCAAGGCTGGCGTCATGCGTTGCCGGACTACTGCCGCCCGGATTGGCGCCGCCATAGGCTACGCTGTTCGCGTTCACGTTGATATGATTGTTGAGGTTGCCTCCGACGATCAACGTGCCGGGCGTTCCGTTGAAATCGACATCCTGGACGCTTCCGCCGATCCGCGCGGTGTCGCCGACCGTGCCGTTATTGCCATTGGCATAGCCTGCCTTAAGCCGCCAGGAGCCGCTTGCGTCATTGACGACGTCAAGCACGTCGAACTGCGATCCGACCGCCCCTTGCGAGGGATGCGCGGACGAACCGATGCCGAAATTGGTCCAGTTCGACGCATGGACCGTGCCAGCGAAGGTCTTCCCTTCGACCTCTTGGCCGTTGGTGGTCAGCGTGCCGAGCACCGTCAGGTTCAACTCACGAAGACCAGCGAGCCCAGCCGCGGCGTCGCCGACAGCCATAGCCGGTCCCGCTGCCAGCGCCGCAATAGCGCAGGCGAGCAAAAACTTATTACGCATCGAACCCCCCAAATAAAAACTGTGTCTTCACTTAATCGGAGGGCTTTTGCGGTGCAATATCGTTCCGGATGCGTTAACTATCTTTCCTCAAGAATTTACAAAGTATGGCATTTTGTCTCACGGAAATCTCCACCCCGCGCCCTTGGGGGCCGGGTATGCTTCAGACCGCGCATCGGCCTTTATGTCTGCATAAGCGCCTCCGAAGGCGGTCTGGCGGCACTCGCCTCTAGCCGAATTCGTGAGACCAGCCGATTGCCAGCCTCAATCTGATTTGCCGAGCTCTCGCCAGCTCCGCTCGGATACATCAACTCCGAACTTCTTCGCTGCCGCGAGGATGCGCTTCCATGCCTCGTCGCGCTGGGCATCGGAGACGCCCTTCACCTGATCAAAGCGCGCGATCGCATTTCGAACATGCGTGGCATCTTCAATCGGTTCCTTGCGCTGTTCCGGGAAGGCATATTGCTTCTCGGCTAGCTTCTTGCGATCGTCGGCGTCCAGCGTCGTCATGGCTTGTTCCTCGATGGGCTCCACACTGCAGCGGCTTTGAACGACCGGATCGCCCCGCTGATCCCATGTCGGTCGATGGCGCTATGAAAAGCGGGCCTGCCACTCGTCCGCAGCCCCTCCTCCGCTCACTCGCACCCGCACGATCTCGTTGGCCGCTCAGAGGCCGCATTGGCCATGGTATTCCCGCGCATAAGCTCCTGAGGTGCGAGGAGTTCGACGTTCTCAGTCACGTCGATGATCACCGAACCGCGATATCGCCGCTCACCGGCTCAGCGAGTCCGCGATAGAACCCCTATAGCATTCTCCATTTTCCCCGCTCATCTTTGATCCGCGCGGAAGGCAGCCGGAATTCCGTCAAGCACACCGATGTGGCGGACCAGGGAGGAGGAGGATGGCAGGAGGCTTCGCCTCCACGCGTCGACCTTCTCTGGGCACAGCGGCGGGAGCGTCAGGTCTGCTGCTCGCGCACGATGCCGGTGGAAACGGCCCGCACGCGTCGCGATGGGAACAATGTTAAAGTACCATCCTGGAAGGCTGATCTGGGTTCTCAATTCTCCTCAAGGATCGCCAAATCCCACGCGGCCAAGTCAATTTTCTCGCCGCGGGCGACTTTCCTCCCATGCAGCAATTCAGTTCCGGCTTGCGCCACCGTCAATTGCTGCGGCTTCGCGGAGTAATTGAATATGTATCGGATGGCGTGGCCGTTCTTCAATGTCCCGCCGCGAACAATCAGTGGGAAGCGGGCGCCGGCCATGGTCGGCTGGATCCCGGCACGGTCAACCTCGCTGGCCATGATCTTCTCGATCGTCGCATCGCTAGGCATGAACCCGATGTAGCTGACCTCCCCCTTGCCCCACGTGTTTCGAGTCATCGCCGCGTCTGCTGGCCAAGATGGATGTTTGTAACGTGCGACCACCTTGGCAGTCGTTGGGTGGAGCATCTCCATCCACCAGCGAACCTTGTTCTCGGCCTCTCCCACCCCGAACGGATCGCCATCAAGCGAGACATTCTCGGGCGTGGTGAACAGTTGATAGCTGACCCCCGCTGCCTGGGAAATCGCACCGGGCTGCGTCGCGTAACGAACCTTGGTATTTTCGTCCGAGAAACCGCTCTTGAACGTATAGACCAGATGCCCACCGCGCTTCGCATAATCATTGAGCCGCGCGATTTCAGCATCGCTGGCCGCGTACAATGCGGGCACGACGATCAGCTTGTAGTTGTCGAGCTTCATCGTTGAATCGGGCGACAGGATGTCGACTTCAACATTCATCCGGTAGAGCGCATCATAGAACGGGCGCAGAACCTGATTATATTCGATGCCGCTCGGCTTGAACGAATTAAACGCGGTGAGCGCCCTGTTGCTCACGTAAATCGCCACGCTGTTGCGCTTCGTCATCCCGGCGAGCTTTGGCCCCAATCGCTTGAAGTCTGCGCCGACGGTGCTCGCCTCCGCATAGACTGGGTTGGGCTTGTAATCCTGCGTGAGTAGCCCGCGCCAATAGGTTTCGACCGCGTTGGCGGTGGTCGCCCAATGCCAATACTCGACCATCTGCGCGCCTGAGGCGAGGTGGCTGAAGGCCTGGAGACGAAGCTGACCAGGATATGGAGTCCACTGCGCAAATCCCTGGGCTTCGGTCTCGATAACGAGATAATTCTGGCCGTTACGTATCGACCGCGCGAGATCGCCGCCGAATGCGATCTCCGCTCCTGTCAGCTTATCCTGACTGGGATGATAGATGTCGATCCCAGCGATATCGAGCGGCTTGGCCGAATTCCAATGATCGACTTCTGGCTGAATGCCGTAGGAAGTTTCACGCCAGCCCAAGTCGAAATTCTGCGTCAGAAATTGGCCGGGCCTCGCGTGGGCGCGCACAATCTTCGCCTGCCAAGTGAGGAAATCCGTGACCAATCCCCTCTGGAATTCGGCAAAAGCGTTGGACATGCTCGCGTTGATAGAAGCATTGGTGGAGGGGAAATCCTCCCATCGATTAATTCGATTGCTCCAATAATTGAGGCCCCAAGCCTGGTTCAGCGCCTCAAGGCTTGGCCATTTCTGCTTCATTCGAGCGACAAAAGCGGCCTGTACATTGGGACCACTGGTACCGTAGGCCTTGGTCTCATTGTCCAGCTGGTAGCCGATGACTGCCGGATGATCCTTCACATGATCGACCAGCGCCACGATTACGCGCTCGGCAGCGGCCCGATAATCTGGATCGCTGATGTCCATATTCTGCCGCGGCCCATATTGCGCGCGCACGCCATCGCGTTGGACGACCAGCACGTTGGGATGCTCGCGGGCGAGCCAGGTCGGGATCGCATAAGTCGGCGTGCCGACTATCACCTTGATGCCTTGCTTGTGCATCGCTGCCAGCATCCGATCGACGTGACTGAAGTCGAACACGCCCGGCCGCGGTTCCAGAGTTCCCCAGGTGGACTCGGCAATCCGCACGACATTTATCCCGGCCGCCTTCATCATCCGGGCGTCCTCATCGACACGGTCGACCGGCGTATATTCGTCGTAATAGGCAACCCCGTAGAGGATGGTGTCCGGCAGTTGCGCGTGCGCTGACGCGGCTCCAATTACGGCGCTCGCCAGCCAACATGCCCTCCAAAACGATCGCATAAAGCCTCCGATTTGTCCGACATAATAATGGGCAGGAGCTGCGATGCAATGGGCGCTTGCAGCTTAAGCAGTAAGGGCCGCTTTCGATCTCGGATAATAAGCCGGCAATTTGTTAGCCGAGGATGGACCACCGCTAACACCCACGGCAGATCTCGACAGCAGCGCTCTGGACGACAATTTCTGCCGTTCAATAATTGTCTGACAAAAAGGCGAGCGTCAGCGTAGCGAATGCACAATGCAGCGGCGCAGACCTCATTGCGTCAGGCTATCGCAGCGAGCGTTTCCAGATACAGTTTGAGGCCGTCGCGCGCGATATCGTCGCTATAGAAGACGTTGAATATCATGACGAACCCGCTGCGGTCCTCCGGCCGGAATACCACCACCGCACCGATCCCCGGATCGGAGCCATTGTGGCCGATGAGGAGGCTTCCCGGTATCGGATCTTCGGTGCCATAATATTGGCGCACCTGATTCCAGCCGAGCGGAAGCTCGTAATGGACAGGAGCGAGCGCCATCGCCACGGTTTTGGTAGACAATATCCTGGCCGCGTCGCCTCGGGCGGTAACGCGCGTGCCGTTCCCGATCCATGCCAGTACGAACTGCGCAAGGTCATTGACGCTCGTGCGCATCAACCCGTCGGGAGGTGTCGCAAAACTATAGCTGCAAAAGGGGAAATGACCGCCCGCTTTTGGCGCGAAACTCCCTTCCGGATAGCGTGCGAATGCCCGCTCGGGTTCGGAAAGGTCACCGACTTTGAAGTTGTCTGCAAGCGTCTTGTACGGAACTGCTTCCCGCGTGCGGTCGATCGTGTCGAGCCGGAAGCCGGTGGAGGCCATGCCGAGCGGACCGAAAATGCGCTCTCGGCAGAGCAAGGCGTAAGGTTTGCCACCAACCCGTTCCGCCAAGAGACCGACAAGCCCAAAAGCGATGTTCGAATAGGCTCGGGGAGAGCTCGGTGGATGTAACGTGCCCGGCGCCCAGACGTGGAAATGATCCGATTTGCCCGAGACATCGAAATAAGCGCGCAGCCAGTCCTCCAGGGACGTGGTTTGATCGCCGCAACGATAGCTGTCGCTATAGGCCGCACCGTCGCGGATCGATGAGCGGTGCGTGAGAAGCTGGCGGAGGGTGATCGAGACTTGGGGATGGTTCGGGTTGCGGACGACAAAAGGCAGATAGTGATTGATGTCGCGGTCCAGATCGAGCCGACCCGCCTCGATGTCCTGCAGCACCAATGTGGTGGTGAGGGTTTTGGTGACCGATCCGACATTCTGGATCGTATCCGCTGTCATTGATCGGCGATTCTCGAGATCGGCAAAGCCGTAGCCCTTGGCCCACGCCAGACGTCCGTTGAGAATGATCGCGGCGGCAAGCCCCGGAACGCGGTGCCGGTCAAGGAGCGCGGCAAATCCACGGTCCAGCATCGCGCTCTGATTGCCCGACAACAAGCTAGCCGGGCTGGATGGGCTTCCTATCCGTGATGCCGTGCAAGCGGCAAGCCCCACGCTGCACAACAAACTGGACTGCAGAAGCGAGCGCCGGCTATAAGCAGCATTTAATTCTTTCGTCATCAATGAAGTACCTCACCAAAGATGCGATCACCAGAGACGACCGAAGAGTCGAATGTCTTTGACCAGCTATTTGGAGACTTCTCTAGTCACGTCAAATCGATCGGAGGCAAATCTGGCGCCTCGATGCCCCTGAACGGCTCTCGCCACGCATCGATTGCCTCGAGTTGACCATACCAACGGCAGATGGACGGATAATCCTGCAGTGGCAGCTTGGCGACATCATTGAAGGGCAGAAAGGTCGCCATGCGGAAGTCCGCGTAGGAGATGGATGGACCGACCAGCCATTTGCAGCTCACCAGCTCGGCTTCAAGGATCTCGCAGGCCTCGCGAAATTGCAGATGCCCCTCCTCGATCCTCGCCTGATCAGTCGTGCCGAGTCCGTAGCGTCGTTTGGTTCCAAGCTCGAAATGGACCATGTCGGACGCTCTCACGAAATTCTCTTTGCCCCAACTGAGCCAGCGGATCATGTCGGGCTCGTCGTCGCCAGTGCGCCAGAAATCCGAGGCCGCGAACCGAGACAGGCGGCAGGCAATAGCGTCAGCTTCCCAAAGGCTTTTGCCGGACTCGACCAGTATGGGTATCGAAAGGTTGGGGTTTAACGGTCGAAATTTCTCGGATTCCCCTGGTGAGAATGGCGAGGCAAATTCGAACTCGACGTCTGATTTGAGATATTTTGCGACAGCGACCGCGAGGCGAGGGTTCGGATTTCGACTGAAGTAGAGCTTCATTTCCGCCTCTCAATTCCTCAATTTTTGCAAGGCCCTAATAGAAAGGCCTTGTACCGACGCCGGCTCGCCGCAGGCCAAAAGCAAACCCGCTTCGGATTGCCACCGGACTGTGCTATGACTGCCGTGATTCCGGGGGGAATTATGAAGCACGAATTTGTTGCCGTCGACGCAGGTGAATCTGCCTTGTCGTTGCTCGCTTACCCGTTTGCTGCCGCATTTATCGCCGCAGCTTTGCTGATTTATGGGATCAGCTGGGTGTCAAGGGTTCGGCCAGACTGGAAGCCCTGAGGCTCGTGCAGTCTGGTGAAAGCCACCGAGATGGTCAGCCCAGCTGACTGCCAACCAGCGCGAGCGGCCGCCGTCGCATTGCGGCGCCGATCGCACCAAAGCCGGTCAGCATCAGTGCCCAAGATATAGGTTCGGGCAACGGAGTGGTTGCCTTGTCGTCATAGTTGTACACGAGCGTGAGACCGCTGCCTGCCCAATTGCAGTGATAGCAATCCTCTATTTCAGGATTCCCTGACAACACCTGGTAATCGAAATCCGACATCATCAAGCCGCCGATGTCGAAAGAGCCAGTTCCGACGAACCAGGACTTTGCTTTACCCTTAAGTGTTATTGTGCGGATGTCGCTAAAACCAATCTCGCCGCTGCCATATTCATACGGCTCAAAATGCCCAATGGATGACTTCTGGAGAAAATCGAGCGTAATATCTCCGTAAGGATCTAACCAGTAGCTGACATAGCCCGACCCGAAAAACTCAATGTCCGCCGGCTCATCGTCGGTGAAGACATCAACGGCGCGGTTGATTGACCCATCTACGGTGATCTGAACAAATTTCAACCTGCCCGCAGATTTGTCGAAGTACTTCATCGTGTCCAAATCAAAGTAAAAATCATTCACACTCTGCACGATCTGCGCCGCGTAGGATGGCTTGGCCGTAAGCACCGCGAACGGCAGCGCAGCAGCGAGCATTGCTTTCTTCATGTCAGGTACCTCCCCCAAGCCTGTTTAGGATTGTTAAACTATATCCCAGGCTGGGCCGCCACACCTGCTACCATTTTCGCAATTTAAAACGGCCTCCCCGGAGAAAGGCGCCTCACACATCTGGGGCGACGTCTGTCTCACGTTGTCACGCCGCCGCGCGCCACGCTATTAGATCGAGGGATACCTTCACCTACTCGCCAGGATCGCCAAACCAAGTCGCGCATGCGTCACAAAGATCGTCCGCGCTGACTTCTCCAGTCCACGCAACATGCCCATCCGGCCGGATCAAGATCGCGCTCGGTATCGAAACCTCCCCCTCCACGGGAAGCTCGCAAATGCCATCAAACGTCGCATCGACCAGCTTTACGCGATCATCCCACCCTTCGATCGCGAGCGAAGATTTCCCGAAGTTGAGCAGCACTGGTCGCGCCTCATGCAGTAGCGCAAAGATACGTGTCGCCCCCTCGGCAGTAACAATGTCGAGGTCGGGCATACGACGACCGAGCAAGGGATGCCCCTCTCCTAAGTCGTATCGCGTATCGAGGCCGGACATCATCGCGGCGTACCATTTGCGCGGCTCGTCCAATTGCACCATCCGGGCGGTCAATTCGCGCAGTGCATTGGTTCGCTCGTCACCGCGGCTAAGCGCAGTGAGCGCTAGCGTATGCTTGAGCAAAGCCGCGCCCGCCGGATGCCGCTCCGCATGATAGGTGTCGAGCAGAGTGTCCGGCGAGATACCCTTCGCCACCTGTGCCAGCTTCCAGCCGAGATTGACGGCATCCTGAAGGCCAATGTTCAAGCCCTGCCCGCCCACCGGCGAATGCACATGCGCGGCGTCGCCAGCGAGCAATATACGCCCGCTCCGATAAGAGGCTGCCTGCCGCGCCGCATCGGTGAATCGGGAGAGCCACGTGATATTGTGGACACCGAAATCCGATCCATAAGCGTCGCGGAGAGCGTTGCGAAGTTCGTCGTCGCTCGGCTTACCCATTTCGAGGCGCTGCTCTGTTACAACGCCGCGCACCCGATCGCCGTCGTCCAACCTGCCGAGCGCATAGACGCCTCGTTCGCCATGGCGTAGCCCCAACGGCAGATCCTGTGCCATATCGGCTTCGTATATCAGGTAGCTGAGAGAGGGCTCCCAGCCGGGGAAATCGATCCCCGCCAGTTTGCGGACGAGGCTGCGGCCGCCGTCGCACCCCACGAGATATTTGGACCGCAACGTCAGGCTCTCACCCAGTTTGACCTCAACCCCGGTCTCCGTCTCCACGAAGCCCGTGACTTCACAGCCGCGATAGGTCTGCACCGACAGCTCGGAAACCCAATCCGCGAGGCTGCGCTCTATCGCCGCCTGCCACAGCGCGAGTGTGTAATTGTGGCGGGTCGGGCGATCGCGCGCATCGAGAACCGTTCCCGCGAACATAACGACATAATGCTTTTCTCCCTGCGAGATGAAACGATCGGCGATGCCGCGCTGGTCGAGCAGCTCGATCGATCGGGGATGCAAGCCGCCTGCACGCGAGCCCTCAACATCCTGGTTCAGGCGGCGCTCGACGATAGCGACGTCCACGCCCGCCAGCGCCAGTTCGCCTGCCAGCATCAAACCGGTCGGCCCGCCGCCCGCGATGATCACGTCATGTTCGGAAATCTGCATTTGCCACCTCGACGAATCAGTAAGGGGCATGGCTTTTACGGGAGTGGTGGGGCCTTGAAGCAAGGGGCTTGCGCACCATATTTAGGTTGTGAGGGACGACATCGTCCCAAGAATGCCCCGTTTCCGCCCTACCTTTCCCCAACTCAGCCCCAGAATGATCGACGCGGCTAGACTCTATTTCAGTTGGGTTGAGCGGGGACTCCCTCTGCCTTCAAGGAAGAGGGTTTTCATGGCGGATTCCGCGTCAGCGATGGGCCTAGCATTGTGAGAAAACCCCGATTTTCCTCGCGGTGCTCTGGATTGGCCGTGCGATCAGTCGCCTGGCCGTTCCGGGCGCATGCCGAGCCCGTGGCGATAGTTGAGGACGATGGTCAGTGCCTTCGGGGCATTCTCAACATCGATCGCAACGCGCCCGGCCGAGGGCTTGCCTAGCCCCAGGCGGGGATTGCCGGAAAAGCCGACGCCGTCTCCGGATAATTGGAACTTGTGATCGCCATTTCGATCGTGGAGGAGCGTCAGCGCATAGCGACCCGGCCGAGGTGCGCGGATGCACAATTGCACCGCACCGTCAGCAGGCGTGGGCACATCGACGCGGGCGAAGGCCTTGCCCGCCGCCACCAGCACATTGTCGTCAGCCAGGAAATCGCGATCATTGGCCGGATACAGCTCCAGCTTAAGTCGGCCGGCACGATCCTTGAGCCCCTCCACCTGGACCATGAAAGCGGGGCCGGCCTCAGGCGCACGGCAGCGTCCGGCTTCGATACCGAGATCAGGGGAGGATGCGAGCATCGCGGTCACTGCAAACCAGAGAATCATCTCAGACGGATCGCTCGCTCTGCTCTTTGCCCTTGGCTCACCACTTGATCCTTGCTTGCCTTTTCCGTTCAGACGCCGCGCTTTTCGTAAAGCCGCACCGACCTCCCCTTCAATCGGATAAGGGCGGATTATTGCGGCAGCGGGTCAAATGCTCGGCCGCCAAAGCAGCACTCTACGTCCTGTGGTGGATCGCCCTGACTCCTCGGCTCGGATCGAGCTCGATTACCAGATCGGCACGGCGCGGCATCTCGCCCAGGATGTGCCGCGTCAGCCTCTCATAATGCTGAACGAACCTTGCGATCTGTGCGTCGTCCATGCCGCCGGGACCCTGGGCTCGTAGCTCCTGCTCCTGCTGAGTGCGCCAGCCACGGACGACGTCGAATCCGGGTGCGGCGAGCAGCACCAGCATGTCGATCCGGGCAAACAGCCGCTTATAATCGCTGCCCAACGCCTGATTGGCATAGCGGCGCCAGTCTCCCCGTGGGTCCTCATCGCGCTCCAGGGAATTGACGGGCGTGTCGATAGCCGCGTCCAACTCCGGCCGCGCGCCGACGAACCACCCTTCGAGAATCAGGACCTGGGTGTCCGCGGGCGCAGCCTCCCACTGTTGTTCGGGCAGGCGATCATCTCGACCCTTGTCGAAACGAGGAAGACGGCCTTCTCGCCTACCCTCCAGCGCATCAATCAGCGCGAAGGCGAGATCGACATCATGCGTGCCCGGGACGCCCCGCGTCGCGAACAGCGGGTGAAGCTCCTCAGCCAAGCGCTGTCGTGCGGCATGCGTCTTGTAGAGATCGTCGAGCGACAAGGTGGCGCATCGGATTCCCGCTAGATCGAGGTGCTCCGCCAGCTTCCTCGCAAGCGTAGATTTTCCGCTGCCCTGTGCGCCGCAAATTCCGAGCAGGAAAGGCCGCCGCGCGCTCGATCGCAACCTGCGCAACAGCGCAGCGTCGATGGCAGTGAGCGCATCGGTCATCTCTTCGCGCGCCAATAGTCGAATGCCTCCTGTTGAAGCGCATTGACCAGTGCCTCAGCTTCAGCGCCAGTCCACGGCCCTTCATAGCGTCGCGAGCTCGCAGCTCCGACCCACCAGCCCTGCCCAGGCAACCGATCCGATTCCCGGACAACCAGCACAGCAAGCTCGGGCTCACCCGCGGCAGCGGCGCGTTGATCGATCACGTCGAGCGTCTTACACAATGCTCGCATCTTCGGCCGCGTGAAACGGTGGCCAAGTTCGCCAAGCAGTTGCGAATAGCTCAGCGCTTCGCCCGCGCGTGCTGCGGCAATCAACAGGCCCCGCACACGATCCGCGTCGGCTATGCTGCCGGGGCCTTCGATCGGGGCGATGCCTTCAGCTTCGAGCCATTCCGACAGGGTTTCGATCGCCATGAGCCTAGCTCCCGCACAAGCGGTATCGTTCTGCCGGGGCACCCCTCCGCCAGCAAGCGCCGAAATGGTGATTTAAATCTGCCTTCACCATGGCGGGCCGACAGCGCTTAACTCTCTTCCAATAGGGCCGACGGCAATTGGGGAGAGATGCATGTTCAAGACTTTACCGACGGTTGCGGCGCTTTTGGCGCTCACCGCGACGACGACTGTCGCGGCGGCCGCGCCCGTCCTCCAGCCCGTCCCTTTCGGCAGTGCGACGCTCCGTCACTCGCAGGGTGAGCCGATGATCGAGGTGCGTGGGCGCAGCGGCATGATTTTGGTGACGCCATTGCCGATTGATCATGGCTGCATCAGTTTCGGCGTCGTAGTCTTCAATCAGGGCGGGCGTCCTGCGGACATCGACCTCGCCGATGTGACTGCCTTCGTGGGCGATGCACCGGCAGACGTGTTGACCCTGGTGGAACTTCAGAAAAGAGCAAATAAGCGTGCGTTCTGGACCTCGGTAGCGGTGGCCGCCGTGGGAGGGCTCGCGGCGGGCATCGCCGCATCGAATAGCTCGCATGCGACTATCCGCACCAGCAATGCCCACGGCAGTAGGGTGACTCGCATCAGCTATCATGACGGAGCGGCCAATGGCGCACTGTTGACGGGCGCAGCCGTGGGGGCAGCCACGTCGGTGCAGGAGCATGGCAGGCAAGTGGCTGCATCGCTCGGCGACGACATTCTGGGCCAAACCACGGTCTATCCCGGCGACTCCTATGGCGGCCGCGTCGTGGTCGACAAGATTAAGCAGCCGCTTCCGCAGACGATCACACTGAGCGTCGCCTGGAATGGCGAAGTCTACGCAACGAAATGGCAGCTCGTGGCCGCGGGCACCCCTGCCCCGGCTTTCGCAGCCGCGATCGTGCCAGCTGCTGTTCCGTCAATGAGCCTGTTACCAGCGCCCGCTGCTCAGCCCGCACCCGCGCTGCGCACGGTGGAGCGGCGCGAACCAGCGGCAAAGCAGGTCAACGCTACCTTACCGGTACGGCCGAAAGCCTATCCACAAGACGACACCGTCCAGGTGCCCATGTAATCCGCGCGGGTGAGCGTCCCGGAGACGCTCACCCTCTCCGATCAGCGGGTCAACTTTTTATAGGCCCCTGCGCCCGGCCGATCGGCCGCTTCGCCGAGGCGGCGGCGCTTGTCTTCCTCGTAAGATTCGAAATTTCCTTCGAACCATTCGACATGGCCATCGCCCTCGAACGCCAGGATGTGCGTCGCGAGGCGGTCAAGGAAGAAGCGATCGTGGCTGATCACCACCGCGCAGCCGGCGAAATTCTCGAGCGCCTCTTCCAGCGCGCGTAGCGTCTCGACGTCGAGGTCATTGGTCGGTTCGTCGAGCAGCAGGACATTGCCGCCCTCCTTCAGCATCTTGGCCATATGAACGCGGTTGCGTTCGCCGCCCGAAAGCTGGCCGACGCGCTTCTGCTGATCTGGGCCCTTGAAGTTGAACGCGCCGACGTAAGCCCGCGTCGCAACATCATGCTTGCCGAAGGTGAAGCGGTCGAGCCCGTCCGAAATCTCCTCCCACACATTCTTGTTGGCATCGAGATGGTCGCGGCTCTGATCGACATAGCCCAGCCGCACGGTCGGACCGACGTCAATTTCGCCCGCATCCGGCTTTTCCTGGCCGGTAATCAGGCGGAAAAGCGTGGTCTTGCCCGCGCCGTTCGGGCCGATGACGCCGACGATGCCGCCGGGCGGCAAGGTGAAGCTCAGATCCTTGAAGAGCTGCTTATCGCCATAGGATTTGGTGAGCCCCTTGGCTTCGATGACCTTGCCGCCGAGCCGCTCGGGGATCTGGATCAGAATCTGAGCACTGTCCGGGCGGCGATTAGCTTGCTTCTCAACCAGTTCGTCGAACGCGCGAATACGCGCCTTGGACTTGGTTTGGCGCGCCTTGGGGCTCTGCCGGATCCATTCCAGCTCCTGCTGGATCGCCTTCTGACGGCCCTTCTCTTCGCGCTCCTCCTGCTCGAGCCGCTTGGCGCGGCCTTCGAGCCAGGCCGAATAATTGCCTTCGAACGGCAGACCGCGGCCGCGATCGAGCTCCAGCACCCAGCCGACGACATTGTCGAGGAAGTAGCGATCGTGGGTGACCAAAATCACGTTGCCGGCATAGTCGACGAGGTGACGTTCGAGCCAGGCGACGCTCTCGGCATCGAGGTGGTTGGTCGGTTCGTCGAGCAGCAGAATGTCGGGTTTTTCGAGCAGCAGCTTGGTCAGCGCGACGCGGCGCTTTTCACCGCCTGAAAGCTTGGTGATCGGGCTGTCGCCGGGAGGACAGCGCAGTGCCTCCATCGCGATTTCGAGCTGATTGTCCAACGTCCAACCGTCGACCGCATCGATCTTCTCCTGGAGATGCCCCATCTCTTCGAGCAGCGCGTCGAAATCGGTGTCCTCCTTGGGGTCACCCATCTCGGCCGAAATCGCGTTGAAGCGATCGACCATGTCGGCGACAGCGCGCACGCCATCGCGAACATTCTCCAACACCGTCTTGTTCGGATCGAGGTGCGGCTCCTGCGGCAGGTAGCCCACAGTCA
>Ga0207647_10001517_pt1 | contig 17846 bp, 17 predicted proteins | sample KBSCornC2_FD_184295 | JGI IMG/M metagenome (GOLD analysis project Ga0207647, IMG submission 184295) | Corn rhizosphere microbial communities from Kellogg Biological Station, Michigan, USA - C2 (SPAdes) (version 2) | ecosystem: Host-associated > Plants > Roots > Rhizosphere ... | reverse complement strand
GTCCGACGCGGCCAACGTCGGGCACAGCGCGATCCCCTTGTCATGCATCGCCTTGAAGATCTCCGGCGTGCCGCCATAGCCATGCTCGATCGTGTCCACGCCCGCAGCAATCGCGCGGCGCATCCCCTCCGCGGTCGCGGCATGAACGGCCACCAGCCGGCCTGCATCGTGCGCTGCGGTGGTGCCGGCGGTCAGCTCCGCTTGCGTGAGCGTCGCACGGCTCGGCTCCTTGGGCAGATAATGGTAATCGGCGTACATCTTCACGACGTCGGCGCCGGCCGCGATCTGGTCGCGGGCGGCACGCAGGATATCGTCGACCCCACTCACCTCCTGCGCGCCCTGCGGCACCTTCACGCCGGGCTCGAAACCCTTGGGGCCATAAGCGCCTTCCGCCACAATCGCCTTGGTCGCGACCATCATCCGCGGCCCCGGCACGATCCCCTGGTCGATCGCCTGCTTCAGCCCGACATCGGCATAGGCCGCGCCCTCGGTGCCGAGATCACGTTCGCTGGTGAAACCCGCCATCAGTGTCTCGCGCGCATGCACGATCGCGCGCGCGGTACGCACCGCCAAAGGCTCGTGCAGTACCTGATCGTCCCAGCTCGTTTCGTTATAGGGGTGCAGGAACAGATGACCGTGCCCCTCGATCATGCCGGGCATGATCGTGTCCCCTTGAAGCTCGATCACACGCGCCCCGCCGGGTGCGGCGAGATGCGGGCCGACCGCCGCGATGCGCTCGCCCTCGACCAGCACCTCCCAGCCGACATGAACCGCGGTGCCATCGAACAGCCGCGCGCCGCGCAGCAGGATCGCCGGATCTGCAGCGCCGGCCGACGTGCCGATCGCCAGCATCAGTCCGAACCAGGCTTTCCCCATGACTGCCTCCCTTGCCGCCCGCTGTTTCGCGCGCGATACGGACGTTATGGATAAAGCGCCGCCCCGGCTCCGCAAGCTGATCCCACTCCTCGGCTTGATGCTGGCCGGACAAGCCACCGCCCAGCCCGCCGATTTGCCCGGCTGGCAGGCGCAAGCGCAACGCGTCACCATCACGCGGGACGATTGGGGCATCCCCCACATTGTCGGCCGCAGCGACGCCGATGCCGTATTCGGCGCGATCTATGCGCAGGCGGAAGATGATTTCGGGCGGATCGAGGCCAATTACCTGGCCGCGCTCGGCCGCACCGCCGAGGCGGAGGGCGAGAGCGCGATCTGGGCCGATGTGCGCCAGCGGCTGTTCGTTGATCCCGTCGATCTGCAGGACCGCTATCGCAACAGCCCGTCCTGGCTGCGGACGCTGATGGATGCGTGGGCAGACGGACTGAACTATTACCTCGCGACCCATCCGCAGGTGCATCCCAAGGTGCTCACCAGGTTCGAACCGTGGATGGCGCTCAGCTTCACCGAAGGCAGCATCGGCGGTGATATCGAACGCATTTCGCTGACCGATCTCAAGGCCTTCTACGGCGGTATGTTCGAGCCCAAGACCGCGCTGGAAACCGGCGCGCAGGCGCAGGAGCCGCGCGGATCGAACGGCATCGCGATCGCGCCGGGCAACAGCGCCAACGGCCGCGCGCTACTGCTGATCAATCCGCACACCAGCTTTTACTTCCGCGCCGAGCTGCAGATGACGAGCAGCCAGGGGCTCAACGCCTATGGCGCATCCACCTGGGGCCAGTTCTTCATCTACCAGGGTTTCAATCCCGACATCGGCTGGATGCACACTTCGTCAGGCGTCGACAATGTCGACGAATTTGCCGAAACGGTCGAGCGCCAGGGCGGCAACCTCTTCTATCGCTACGGCAAGCAATATCGGCCGGTGACGATGGTCCCGATCACGGTCAAATATCGCAGGTCCGACGGCAGCCTCGCCGATTTCAGCCTTGTCACCTTCCGCACGCATCACGGGCCGATCGTCGCCGCACGCGACGGCAAGATGATCGCCGAAGCTTTGATGTGGAAGCCGGTGCCCGCGCTTCAGCAAAGCTGGCTGCGCACCAAAACGCACGACCTCCTCTCCTATCTCGATGTCGCGGCGTTGCAGGCCAACTCGTCCAACGACACCATTCTTGCCGATCGCAAGGGTGAGATCGCCTATTTGCACCCGCAATTCGTACCCGTGCGCGACGATAAATTCGATTACACCCGGCCCGTGGACGGGTCAGATCCCGCGACCGACTGGAAGGGACTGCACAAGCTCGAAAGCCTTCCGCAAGTCGCCGATCCCGGCACGGGCTGGATCCGTAACACCAATGATTGGCCCTGGTCGGCTGCCGGCCGCGACAGCCCAAGGGCGCGTGATTTCCCGCGTTATATGGACGAGGTGGGGGAGAATTGGCGCGGGATTCACGCCGACAAGGTTCTGACCGATCAACGCCGCTTCACGCCTGAAAGCCTGATCGCCGCCGCCTTCGACACTTGGCTCCCGGCTTTCGCGACTCTGGTGCCGCAATTGACCGCCGCTAATGACGCGCTGCCCGCCGACGACGCGCGCAAGGCATCGCTCGCCGAGCCGATCGCGCTGCTGCGCGGCTGGGACAATCGCTGGTCGACAGATTCCGAAGCGACCACGCTCGCGATCATTTGGGGCGACACTTTATGGCCGGATGTCGGCGCCTTCGCCAAAGCCGAGCGGATGAACGTCCCCGACTATATCGCGAAGCGAGTGTCGCCCGAGGCCAAGCTTGCCGCACTGGTCAAAGCCAAGGATCGGCTGATCCACGATTTCGGAAGCTGGCGCGTCAAATGGGGCGAGATCAATCGCTTCCAGCGGCTCGACGATAGCATCGATCCCCACTTCGATGACGCCAAGCCGAGCCTGGCCGTACCCTTCACCTCGGCGCAATGGGGCTCGCTCGCGTCGTTCGGCGCCAAACCCTATCCCAATACCAAGCGCTATTACGGGTCGAGCGGCAACAGCTTCGTCGCGGTGGTGGAATTCGGGCCGAAGCTGCGTGCCTGGGCGGTGACCGCGGGCGGCGAAAGCGGCGATCCCAAATCGGCCCACTTCAACGATCAGGCGCAGCGCTACATCGATGGCAAGTTGCGGCCGGTCTATTTCTACCCCGCCGATCTAACCGGCCATGTCGAACACAGCTATCATCCCGGCGGCTGAGATGTGGTTCGTCCTGAAGGCGGCTCTCTCCGGCCTGATCGTCGCGACCGTTTCCACGGTCGCCAAACGCTATCCCGGCCTCGGCGCTTTGATCGCCTCGCTCCCGCTCGTGTCGGTGTTGGGCATGATCTGGCTGTGGCATGACAAGCCCGACGCCGCGAACATGGCCGCACACGCGCAGGCGACCTTCTGGTTCGTGCTGCCCTCCTTGCCGATGTTCCTGCTGATCCCGGCTATGTTGCGCCAGGGCTTTCCTTTCTGGACCGCGCTGCTCGCCGGCTGCGCGCTGACGATCCTACTCTATCTCGCCCTGACCTGGTTCGGCCCCCGCTTCGGATTGCGGCTGTAGCCATCCGCATCCCTGCGGTGTGGAGGCGCGGGCACCAATGGTCCATATCGACGCATTTCTCGCAAGACGATTTCCGCCCCATTAACCAATCGCGGCTTATTAGAGCTCACCCTTGTGAGTCGCGTAAATGTTTGATCAGTTTGTAGAATTACAGGATCGGATCCTGGCGATCGTCGCCCGGAGCGAAGCGTTTCTCCTCGACCAAACCCGCCGGGATGTTGGCGGATTGGGGCGGACGCGCTGGGATTTGGCGCGGACGCTGCGCGATTATCAATCGCTGATCCACGCACAGATCTTCGATCGATACGAACGCTGTCCGGACCAGGCCGGCCAACTGGCTCAGCAGTTAAAAGGCGACTGCATCCGCGCGGGTGAGGATTTCCGCCAATATGTGCTCAAATGGAGCGTGATCTCGATCCTCGACCATTGGGACGATTATCGCCCGGCAGCGCTCGAGGCGATCGCAAAAGTCCGCTCGCAGCTCGCCAAGGAGCGCGCGGGCGTGACGGATCTGCTCAGGCTAGGCGCTGTGGCGGCGTAGACCTTCATCGATACCGGCTTACCCATCTTCATCTTTGGAAGCGGCGCGGCAACCCAGCCCGACGCGCTTGATCCCGCGTCTCCCTCTCCCGTTCGTGCTGAGCGAAGTCGAAGCACGCCGCGTGGCTCGCTTCGAAGGGCAGAGCTGGATTGCTTCGCTCCGCTCGCAATGACATTGGTTAACAGAGTCCTCATTGCGAGCGGCGTAAGCCGCGCGGCAATCCACCCCCGAGGTCAGGCTTGACAAACCGGAACAAAATGTGTACGCATGGTGCGTTCGCTGACTTAGGTCAGAGGACATGACCGGCGCGAAGCTCCTCGGCATGCATGAGAGTGTATCTTCGCCCACAGAGTAAAGATCTCGGCGTGCAGCTTCGGCTCCACGGTGATGCCGACGTCGTGTAGCGGAGCTATGCGGACGACGTTTTGAGGGGGTAACCCTCGGCCAATTCCGCCGCTTCGTGCCGGCATCGCGCACCGTGGCTTACGGGCGATGCTGGAGGGACACCTCCAGGGGCCTATATGGCCACCCGGTCAGTACCGCAGCCACCGGCTGGATGCTGTGCAAGGGTAAGGCTTGCGGGCAGCGTCCAGGGCTAACGCCCAGGCCTAAACGCAGCCTTCCCCGCAGCCGATGAGGGGGCGGAACCGCGCCGGTCACACATGCTTGCCCCAAGCCACGGGAAACGTGCGCCCGCAAGACGTGCGGTCGCCGATCCTTACCTCACACCGTCATTCCCGCGCAGGCGGGAATCCATATTCTCGAACCATCCGGCTCCCGCCGCACCCTGAAAGCTTATGGATTCCCGCCTGCGCGGGAATGACGACAGGAGAAAGCCCCCACTCCTTCCGGCCCCTTCGGCAGGGCTTAGGAATGACTCGATCCGGCATCCACCGGCCCGCAAACGCCAGCCTCACCCCCAACCGATCAGTCGCCGCCGGGCGGGATGTCCTCACCCTTGGCCGGCTTCGGTTTGAACAGCGCCCGCAGCGCCGCGATCAACCCAGCAATAGCCGCTACTAGCGCAGTCAGCGACACGATCATGCCTTGGGTGGTCTTGGCCCAGTCCCCAACCGATTTCGTCCATTGCGTCCATCGCGCCATCGGAGGCACCGAAACGCTGACTTCTACCGTTTTCGACCGCGTCCACATCGGCTTTAGCGGGCCGCCCGCGGTTTCGGGCGTCTGAACATATGTAGTCAGTATCAGGCGATGCATTGCAGCGGGTAAGGCCGTGACGCGCCACGACCAATGCGCGTCCCTCGCCAGAAAAAGATCCTGATCGTCGGGTTCCTGCGGCTCGATCTTGAACCCTTCGCCGGTCAGCTTCGCGCTCATATAACGGCCGACCTTCATCGGCACAGGGATCTTCTGGTCGGCCGGGCCACCGATCTGGTTTGCCGGATTGTCCTTATCTGGCGAACGCGAAACGTTGAGTTCGACCAGGCGGGTTTCGCCCTGCTTCATCCTCGTCGGCGGATTGAACGCGCCGAGCCCATCCTGAAGATGGCCGATGCGATCGGCATATTGGTGGCATTGGTCGGCGGGGACATAGTCTTCGACGATATCGCAATAGGGCAATTTGCTGGCGGAGACGATTACGCCGTTATCCGGCGCTTCCACGCCCGACATGTCGTTCAAACTCCCTTCCGCGTTCATGTCGGTCATACTGACATTTTCGGCGGATTCTGGCGCGTTTCCCGAGCAGCCAGCCAAGATTAGGGCAGAAATTCCCAATAAAGTCGCCAGAATAGCGCCGTACCAACTTTGATACCATCTGCGCATCGGCCCCTCCCGACGGAATTATGGGCGGAGCATAGCGCGTTATTCTAAGCTGGGGAATTTATTCGTCCCACTTCGGCGCGATTGAGCCACAGGGAACTTGATTGAGGCTTTCGAAAGCGAGCCTGCCTCGACATCGCCCCACGCGGCGTACCTTCAGCCGGCGGGCCTTCCGAAAATCAGCCGAAGCGCGACTTGAGCTCCAGCATCGCGATCGCCGCCATCGCCGCCTCCCCGCCCTTATTCTTCTCGTCCGGCCGCGCACGGGTGAGCGCCTGCGCCTCGTTCTCTACGGTAAGGATACCATTGCCGATCGGCAGACCGTCAAGCGTCAGCGCCATCAGCCCGCGCGCGCTTTCGTTCGAGACCACTTCGAAATGATACGTCTCGCCGCGGATGACGACGCCCAGTGCGACGAAGCCGTCATAGCGACCCGTCTCCGCCGCCAGCGCAACCGCAGCGGGGATTTCCAGCGCGCCGGGAACGGTGATGGTCTCGTGGCTATGCCCGGCTGCCTCCAGCGCGGCCTGAGCGCCTTGCAGCAGCAGGTCGTTGAGATGCGCATAGAAACGCGCCTCGACGATCAGGAAGCGCGCCATCATTCGTCTCCGGAACAGGGGATCGGCCGCTCACCGACGATGGAAAGGCCATAGCCGTCGAGCGCCACCAATGTGTGATGCGAATTGGTAAGCAGGATCATGTCCTGCACGCCGAGTTCGGTCAGGATCTGTGCGCCGACGCCATAATCGCGTAGTTCCTCGGGATCCATGCCACCCTCGGCCTTGGCGGCTTGTGCCTCGAGCACCTTGGATAGCCGCCCGCCAACCATCGGTTTGGTCAGCACGACGATCACGCCCGCGCCTTCTTCACCAATGATCTTCATCGCGCCCGCAAGTAGCCCGCCGCGCTTGGAAACCTCGCCGAACATATCGGCGAATAGCGCCTGCGCGTGCATACGGACCAGGGTCGGCTTGGTCGGATCGACTTTGCCCTTCACCAGCGCGATCTGCTCGTCGCCCGTCGCCTTGTTGTAGAAGGTGATCGCCTTCCACTCGCCGCCCCAGCGGCTGGTGAAGCGCGTTTCGACCCGCTTCTCGACAAGATGATCGTTGCGACGCCGATAGGCGATCAGATCGCGGATCGTCCCGATTTTCAGGCTGTGGCGCTGCGCGAAGGCGACGAGATCGTCCAGCCGCGCCATGCTGCCGTCGTCATTCATGATCTCGCAGATCACGCCGGACGGGTTGAGCCCCGCCAGCCGTGCAACGTCGACTGCCGCCTCGGTATGCCCAGCCCGCACCAGCACCCCGCCTTCACGCGCGACCAGGGGGAAAACATGACCAGGGCTGACGATCGCTTCGGGTCCATTGGAAGCATCGATCGCCACCGCGATCGTCCGCGCGCGATCGGCGGCCGAGATTCCAGTGGTCACCCCGGTCTTGGCTTCGATGGAGACGGTGAAGGCAGTCTCGTGGCGCGTGCCGTTGTGCCGGCTCATCAGCGGGAGGCCGAGCTGGTCGACGCGCGCTTTGGACATCGCAAGGCAGATCAGCCCACGCCCGTGCGTCGCCATGAAGTTGATCGCATCGGGCGTCGCCATCTGCGCGGGAATGATCAGGTCGCCCTCATTCTCCCGATCCTCGTCGTCGACCAGGATGAACATGCGCCCGTTGCGCGCCTCCTCGATCACCTCCTCCGGTGTCGAGAGAAAGCCATGGCGCAGCCGCGCGATCTGCGGTTCAGCCGACATGATCCCTCCGCGGCCGCAATTGCTCCATCCGCCCCAGATAGCGTGCGAGCACATCGATCTCGATGTTGAGCGCGCGACCCGGTGCGACGTCGCCGAAGGTGGTCATCTCCTGCGTATGCGGAATGACGTTGATGCCCAAGCGAACAGCGCCGCCGGGCAGATCCTCGACCTCATTCACGGTCAGCGACACGCCGTCCAGCGCGACGGATCCCTTGGCCGCGATATAGGGGGCCAGCGCGGCAGGGGCCTCGATCACGATCCGCGTGCTGTCGCCCTCGGGCGTGACTTCCACCACGGTCCCGACCCCATCGACATGGCCCGTCACGATATGGCCGCCCAACTCGTCGCCGACGCGCAGCGCGCGCTCGAGATTGAGGGGAGTCCCTTCGCCCCAGGCTTGCGCGGTGCGCGACAGCGTCTCCGCTGAAACCTCGACCGCAAACCATTCCGGCCCCTTGTCGACAACAGTCAGGCAGACCCCCGAACAGGCAATCGAAGCGCCCAGATCGATGCTGGCGGTATCGTAAGCCGTTCCCACGCGCAGGCGCAGGTCGCCGCGCTGTTCGACGCCGGTGATCCGGCCGATATCGGTGATAATTCCGGTGAACATATCAGTCTCGCACGCGCTCGTAGACTTCGAGCCGGTCGATGCCAAGCATCCGGCTGTCGATGATCCGCCAACGGCCGTGCGCGTTGGCCAGAGCGTCGAGACCAATATCGCCCAGTGCAGGCTTGCCCCCGCCGATGAGGATCGGCGCGCGATAAAGCAGCAGCCGATCAACCAGGTCCGCCTTAAGAAATGCAGACGCCGTCACCGCGCCACCCTCGACGAAGAGATGATCCACCTTTTCGAGGCGCGCGATTTCCTCGGGTGCCGCTATCTCCTCCACTCCGCGTCGTCCCAGCGAAAGCTGGGACCCATCTCCCGCGCCGTCACCCGAATTCCCTAGCGGGGCGATGGACCCCAGCTTGTGGATTCCCAGCAAAGTACCACTTTGCTGGGGTCTGTCCTGGGGTGACGTAGTAAGGACGATTCGCCGCGGCGATCTTTCCTCAATCCCCGAAAGCCGCACGTCGAGCCGCGGTTGGTCAATCTCCCAGGTACCGCGTCCCACCAGGATCGCCTCGTGCCGGCTGCGCTCCAGATGCACATGCGCGCGCGCGGCATCGCCCGTGATCCAGCGGCTCTCGCTGTCCGCCCGCGCGATCATCCCGTCGAGCGACAGCGCCAACTTGAGCGTGACGTGCGGTCGACCCCGCGCCTGCCGCGTCAGGAACCCGGCCATGCTCCGGCTCGCCTCGCTGGCGAGCACGCCCTCCATCACGGAAATACCCGCAGCGCGCAGCCGGGCGAAACCCTCGCCAGCCGTCCTTTTGTCGGAGTCGGTCAGGGCCGCGACCACACGTCCGGGCCTCGCTGTAACGAGCAGGTCGGCGCAAGCGGGCCCGCGCGGGCTCGCATGGGCGCAGGGTTCGAGCGTCACATAGACGGTAGCGCCGCCGGCAGCCTCACCCGCTTCGGCTAGCGCCATCGCTTCGGCGTGCGGCCGTCCACCGGGCTGGGTCCAGCCCCGCCCGAGGACGTGCCCATCCTTGATGATCAGGCAACCGACATTGGGATTGGGAGAGGTCCGCCCGCGCCCGCGCGCTGCCAACGCGAGCGCTGCGGCCATATAGCGCGCATCATCCGTGCTCAGATGCCGTGCCTCGTCAGCGCGTCGTCGATCTTCTTCCACTCACGACGCCGCTCTTCCATATATTTGCGCTTCTCGGCGGCGTCCGCGCGCTGCTGCGCTTTGATCTCGGCATCGGTACGGGTGGCGGGCCAGTCTGTCGCATAGACCACCTGCGGTCCTTCCGGCAGCACACCCCAGCGCGATTCGAGGATGAAACCGGTGATGACGATCGAGGTCATGCCGATGGCGAGCGCGCCGAAGACCAGCTTGTAACGGTTGGTGCTGCTGCGCCAGATGCGCTTCACATCTGCGACGACGGCGCTCGGGCGGGCGGGACGGGGAAAGACTGCCATGGGACGAAGATAAGCGTTCCGGCGGCGGGTTGCCAGCTTTAGCAGGCTGCGGAAAAGGCCCGATAGCTTTATCCCTCTTCGTCATCCCCGCAGGCGGGGATCCATAAGCCCGACGTCCGTCAGATGAACGTCGTCAGAGATTAGGGATTCCCGCCTGCGCGGGAATGACGGGTAGATTTTCAACAGCGTGTTAGGCTTGTGCCGCCGCTTCCAGCCGTTCGATCGCCCGCTCACGCCCGATCAGCGGCAGCAGCGCCTTCATGTCGGGCCCATGCTCCTGGCCGGTCAGGGCGACACGCAGCGGCAGGAACAGAGGCCGCCCTTTACGCCCCGTCTGCTCCTTGAGCGCACCGGTGAGCGCGTGCCACGGATCGTCCCGCCATGCGATGGCCCGCGCCGCAGCGACAGCCGCGAGGAGATAGTCGCGATCCGCCGGATCGATCGCGGGCGGGTCGATGTCATGCTCCGTCACCTGCAGCCACGCCGCAGCATCGCTGATCCGCTCGAGATTGGGCCGCACCGCCAGCCATAAAGCTTCGCTCATTGTGTCGGGCAGGCGCTCGCGGACCGCTTCGAAGGGCATCAGGTGGATGATGCGGCTGTTGAGCGTGCGCAACTCGTCGAGATCGAACCGCGCCGGTGCGCGGCCGAACCGGGCGAAGTCGATGCCTTCGATCAAAGGCGTCATATCCGCGACAGGTTCGACCGGGTCGCTCGTGCCGATCCGCGCCAGCAAGGCATTAAGCGCGAGCGGCTCGATCCCGTCTTCGCGGAAGGCGTCGCAACCGAGTGAGCCCAGCCGCTTGGACAATTTTCCTTCGCTGCCGACTAGCAGCGCCTCATGCGCGAAGGCCGGTGCGGGCGCGCCCAGTGCCTGGAACATCTGCAGCTGCAGTCCGGCATTGGTGACATGATCCTCGCCGCGCACGATGTGGGTCACGCCCATGTCGATGTCGTCGATCACGCTCGGCAGCATATAAAGCCAGCTGCCATCGGCGCGGCGGATGACAGGATCTGACTGCAATTTGGGGTCGAGATGCTGGTGGCCGCGGATCAGATCGTCCCATTCGATCATCGCCTCATGATCGAGCTTGAAGCGCCAGTGGGGCTTGATCCCCTCAGCCTCGAACCGGGCATGATCCTCCTCGTTCAGCCGGAGCGCCGCGCGGTCGTAAATCGGCGGCAGGCCGCGCCCGGCGAGGATCTTGCGCTTCAGATCCAGCTCCTCAGCGCTCTCATAGGCCGGATAGACACGGCCAGACGCACGCAATTCCTGGAAGCGGGCCTCGTAAAGCGCAAAGCGATCCGACTGGCGGCACCAGGAATCGGGGGTCAGACCAAGCCAGTCGAGGTCTGCCTGGATCGCGTCGGCATAGTCCTGCGTCGATCGCGCGAGATCGGTATCGTCGAGCCGCAGCTGGAAGTGCCCGCCACGCTTGCGCGCCCATAGCCAGTTGTGGAGCGCGGTGCGGATATTGCCGACATGCAGCCGGCCCGTGGGGGACGGCGCGAAACGGGTGACGACGGAAGCCATGCCGCCCCCTAGAGCCCTATCACACGCGGTGGAAGCTCTAGCGACTTAAAGCGGCCTGTTTGCTTGCCGCGCATCGTCATCCCCGCGAAGGCGGGGGGCCCATAAACCCAGCCTTCCCGATAGAAGCATACGTCAGAAAATATGGATTCCCGCCTTCGCGGGAATGACCAACTTTGTTGCAACGGCCGTTAGCCGAACAGGAAATGGCCGAGTAGCCTCGTCGGAATCAGCGTGAGATAACCCGCAACGACGAGGCTGGCATAGACGATCGTCATGGTTCGACGGTGACGCGCAATGCGGCCGTGGCGCGCATCCCAAATCGCGCGGGGGATTCCGATCAGCGTGATGGCCGACAGGATGTGGATGGGGCTCAGATGCGCCATCATTCCATGGAGGCCAAAGCTCGCGGCTGCCGCAACCATCATCAATGCCGCCCAGATGCGCCCGAGCAGACGATGCACGCGATCGCCCTTGCGCCGCAGCAGCATGACCGCGCCGAGCGGCAGCGCGGGCAAAATGGCGGAGAGATGCACCACCATCCACGGCGACAGCGCCACCGGGGGCTGAGTCATATGTCGTCCGAAGGCGATGGCCAGCAACACCATCAGCAACCCTGCCGCCGCTACCAGCGGATCGCGTATCTTGCGCGAATAAGTCCAATCGTTCGCGGTAATCGTCGCCATGGGTGCCCCTTCCCCTGTTACAACTCCAAGCTGCCAGAGATGCCGCGCTGGGCCAAGTCTGACTCTTTCACGTCTCGCGCGGGATGATTACAACCCCACCATGTGATAAAGTGTGAGGACATAATAACAGGGAGAAAGATAATGGGGGTAGAACTGCAGCAGCTGAATTGGCTGGCAATCATCGTCGCGGCTTTGGCGGGCTATTTCCCAGGCGCGATCTGGTATTCGCCTGTCGGTTTTCTCAAACCGTGGGCGCGAGAGCTCGGCGTGGCTCTGAACGTCAAACCCAAGGGGGCCGGCGTCAAGGTCGCGATTGGCGTGGTCCCGGCGCTTGTCGCCGCAACCGCTTTCGCACTCGTGGTCGGGCCGCACCCGGCTCTGCATCAGGCGCTCGCGCGGGCGGTGGTCGTCGCGGTCGGCTTCATCGCGACCAGCTTCGGCATCCAATATCTCTACGAGCAGCGCAGCCTCACCTTCTGGCTGATCAATTCGGGCTATCACCTGCTTCAGTTTATCATCATGGCTCTGGTGCTGTCGCTCTGGCCCTGACGCGGGGCCGCTCGCCTCTTTTCGTTGCCCGACCCGCCCGCTAGAGCGTTCCGGGCAAAGGGAAGAATGCGTCCATGAAATTGATGACCGGCAACGCCAACCGCGTACTCGCCCAGGCGATCGCCGACTATCTTGAGATCAGCCTGACCGACGCTTCGGTCCGCCGCTTTGCGGATGAGGAAGTGTTTGTCGAAATCCACGAAAACGTCCGGGGCGAGGACGTGTTCGTGCTGCAATCGACGGGCTATCCCACCAACGACAATCTGATGGAGCTGCTGATCTGCATAGACGCGCTGCGCCGCGCGTCCGCCAAGCGGATCACGGCCGTCGTCCCCTATTTCGGCTATGCGCGGCAGGACCGCAAACCCGGCCCGCGCACGCCGATCTCGGCCAAGCTGGTTGCCAACCTGATCACCGTCGCGGGTGCGGACCGCGTGCTTTCGGTCGATCTTCACGCCGGCCAGATCCAGGGCTTCTTCGATATCCCGACGGACAATCTTTACGCCGCGCCAGTGATCGCGGCCGACATCCAGGCGCGCTTCGGCAAGCGCAACCTGATGGTGGTCTCGCCCGATGTCGGCGGCGTGGTACGCGCGCGCGGCCTGTCCAAACGGCTCGACAACGCGCCCCTCGCGATCGTCGACAAGCGCCGCGAGCGGCCTGGCGAGAGCGAGGTGATGAACATCATCGGCGAAGTCGAAGGCCGCTTCTGCATACTGGTCGACGACATCGTCGACTCGGCCGGCACACTCTGCAACGCCGCCGCCGCTTTGTTGGAGGCGGGAGCGGAAGGCGTGGTCGCCTATGTCAGCCACGGCGTGCTCTCGGGAGGCGCAGTCGCACGCGTCGAGGGCTCGCAATTATCGGAGCTGGTGATCACAGATTCGATCCAACCGCTCCAGCCCGTGCTCGACGCCCGCAAGATCCGCCTGCTGCCGATCGCTCCACTGCTGGCCGAAGCGATCAAGCGCATCTCCGACGAAAGCTCGGTCTCCAGCCTGTTCGACTGATCGGTGCGCGTCCTCGTTATCGGCGGCTATGGGTTTATCGGCCGCGCAGTCGGCGAGACGTTTCTGCAGCGGGGCCACGATGTCGTCGGCTGGGGCCGCTCCGCCGAACTCGGCCGTAGGCTCCTTCCCGCTGCGGACTGGATCGAAGGCAATCTCAGCCGGATGCAAGACGCGCCGTCCTGGCGCGACGTACTTGAGGGCGTGGATGTCGTCATCAATGCCAGCGGGGCGTTACAGGACGCTCCCGGTGTCGATCTCGCGAGGGTGCAGGGGCAGGCTATCGTTGCGTTGATCGATGCCTGCATGGCGAGGGGTATTCGGCGCTTCGTCCAGATTTCGGCGCCGGGCGCGACGGCCGCCGCGGACACGCGCTTCATGTCCACCAAGGGTTCCGCAGACGCGCATCTGCGCGCCAGCGGGCTGGACTGGGTCATCCTACGGCCGACGCTGGTGATCGGGCGCAATTCCTATGGGGGTACCGCTCTGATCCGCGCGTTGGCTGCGCTTCCAATCCAGCTGACCGTCTATGGCGCGAGCGTGGTGCAATGTGTTGCCCTCGATGACGTGACGCTCGCATGCGCCGATGCGGCTGAAGGGCGATTGGCGGCGCGGAGCGATTTGGTGCTGACGGCGCCGGAAACCCCGACGCTCTCCGAGGTGGTGGCGCTGCATCGGCGCTGGCTAGGCCTGCCCCCAGCCTGGCTGTCGATCGATCTTCCCGCGGCCCTCGCAATACCGCTCGCATGGGTCGCCGATGCAGCTGGCTGGCTCGGTTGGCGCTCGCCCCTGCGATCGACCGCGCTCCACGTAGTGGGTCGAGGCCTTGTCGCAGGCGATGTCACGGTTCATCGAACTCGCCCTCTCGCACAGATATTCGCGCATCCGGCGGGAATGCAGGACAGAGTATGGGCGCGACTGTTCCTGTTGCAGCCCTTGATCATTCTCACGCTCGCCACCCTGTGGATTGGATCTGGCGCGGTCGGGTGGATCGAAACCGATCGCGCTGCTGCGATCCTGAGCCGCGGTGGACATGATGCGGCACTGGTACGCGGCTGCTCAATCGTCGATCTGCTACTCGGTACGGCCATATTGATGCGTGCTTGGGCACGTGCAGCCGCGATCGGAATGGCGGTGGTCTCAGCCGCCTATCTGATCGCCGGCTCGATCCTCACACCTGGCCTCTGGCTGGATCCGCTTGCGCCCCTTCTAAAGATTGGACCCGCCTTTCTACTTGCTCTGGTGGCTGCGGCCACACTTGATCGGCGATGATGTATCCGCTGCTGCTATGGTTGCATGTGATCGGCGCTGCTGTGCTGCTGGGTACGGGAGCCGGCATAGCCTTTTTCATGGTAATGGCGCACCGCTCGGGTGACGCCGCTTCGATCGCACATGTCGCGAGCACCGTCGTAATCGCCGATTTTCTGTTCACGGCAACCGCCGTCGTATCTCAACCGGTCACCGGAGCCTTGCTTATGGTTCGGCAAGGCTGGCCCCTGACCACATCGTGGATCGCCGCAGCGCTTGGGCTTTACTTGGTAATCGGCCTGTTTTGGGTGCCTGTCATATTCATTCAGGTGCGCATGCGTGATCTCGCCCGGGCCGCCGCAGCGATGTGCCAGCCCCTCCCCCCAGCTTACTATCGGCTCTATCGCTGCTGGTTTGCCTTCGGTTTCCCGGCCTTCTTCGCGGTGCTCGTCATCCTATGGCTGATGGTCGCCAAACCAGATCTCACCATCTGAAATCTCGCGCGAGAAAGGTGAGCGACGTCGCCAGGCCCCGTGCCGCGCGCCGAGGCCGTCAAGCCGCGACCTGATCGCGGCCACGGGCTTTGGCGCGGTAGAGCGAGACGTCGGCGCGTGCCAACGCCTGTGACAGGACGGTCTCGCCCGGTTTCACCCGCGAAATGCCGATGCTGATCGAATAAGGCGGCAGCCCCGTGATAGAAGGATCAGGGATCGCGCGCATTTGCTCGGCAAGGATGCGAGCGTCGCGATCGTCGACCGTCGGCGCGAGCATCACAAACTCGTCTCCGCCCAATCGGACGAACAACCCGCCGCGCTCAGCGGCGAGCGCCTGGATCCGGCCGGAAAAGGCAACCAGCACCGCATCGCCGGCGGCATGACCATGAGTATCGTTGATGCTCTTGAAATGATCCACATCGATCAGGAACAGGCTCATTTCCGGCAGGACCAACGATGCCTCATGCTGCTTGAGGGCGGTCCGATTCCAGGCGCCGGTGAGTGCATCCCGCAACACCGAATCCTTGAGCTGACGCAACGCGCGTTCCCACGGGGTGGCCAAAAGACCCAGGTTGAGAATGCCGAGCAGCAGTTGGCGCAGCAATAACGGCGCCACCGAGACCAGATCGGGGCGGAGTGGCGCTGCCAATTGAACGTCGATCGAAAGCGCGTAACCGGGAAGATAAGCGAGCAAGGCGCCGGCGACGATCCGGCGTGGCAGCGCGCCATCGTGGCGCGCATCCATCCATATCGCGAGCGCGCACACGAAAACGCATATGGCGAGCCCTGCCGATCCCATTGAGCGACTGAGCGCCAAGGCTTCGGCGGGCGGCAGACCAATCATGCCCGGCAGCGTCGCCCCAACGATGGTAGCGGTAAGCGGAGCTGCCATCCAAGGTACGAAAGGCCGCTCGCCATCGAAGCGGCGCATGCCGCTGAGGATGAGAAGGTCCGAAGCGGCGATCAGCCCGAAGCCGACGCCGCTACCGACCCCGGAAGGCAAGCGGGAAGCAAACTCGAACACCACCAGTGCGAGGGCATAAAAGGCGGAACTCACGCCCCAGTGGAGCAGATATGTCTCCCGCCGTCGCCGAGCCCACAATATCAGGAACAGCGCGCCATATGCGGCACTCGCGAGCAAGCTGCACAGTCGCAGCGTCGGAAGATCGGGCAATGAAAACATCGTAATGGATGCGATCCCAAGCCAGCCCCACTAGCATCGGAAAGCTTAACGGAAGCTGGAGACCACCGTTCCTGGGAAAAGACGGAGGCGCACTCTGCTTACCGCCTGATGGGACCGCTCCGTCCTTATTGGCTGATAGCGCTATCGCAGGGGCGGATTTCCGGCGCACGCCTCTTCGCTGAGATCGCTCTCGCGACGCGGAAGAGAAGGCTGGAAGGGAGTTTGCACCAGGCTATCCGGCATTCGCCATCGCGGCGTTGACGATGTCCTCGTTCTTGATCGCGTTGTTCATCATCGCGTTCATCATGTCGCTATTCATCGTCGCGTTGCTTGCCGCATCCTCTTCTGCGCTCGCATTCATCAGGTTCAGTTCGGTGGCGGCATTCATCTCGTGGGGCACCACGTCATCGCGCTCCTGGCACGCGGCAAGAAGGAGCATTGCAACCATCGCGCTGCCCGTCAGGAACGTGCGAATCTTCATGGCTGGTCCTCCCCTTGGCTCGGCCTTTCGCCGCGGCAGGAAAGAACCGAAAAGCCCGTTTATTGTCCAGTCCGTTTCACCGCCTTTCCGGTAATGAAAGCGGCGCGACGTCCACAATCGTCGCCGGAAAGAAAAGGGCCGCTGTCGCCAGCGGCCCTTCCCCCCTTTTACGATATCAAGAAATCAGAACTTGTAGCGAACGCCGAGAAGGTAACGGGCCGAACCTTCCTGGATGAAATAGGTCTGCGCCTTGTCGCGGGCGTAGGTTTTGACCCCTTCCTCAGTCAGGTTGATCCCCTCCAGGGATACCGCAAGGTTCGGCGTGATGTCGTAGCTGACGTTGAAGTCCAGCGTGCCATAAGGCGCGGTGAAGATCGGATTATGGCTGCCGCCGCGGTTCAGTTCCGACAGGAACTTTTTGCGGTAATTGTACGCCAGCCGCGCCGATATGCCATGCTTATCGTAGATTGCCGTGATGTTGTACGTGTCGCTCAGGCCGATCAGCGCGAACTGATTAGCCGTCGGATCCGCATTGATGTCCGCATGCACGTCACCGCGGACCAGCGTGTAACTCGCCGCTACGCCGAAGCCGGTGTTGCCGAGGAAGTAAGTACCTGCGAGCTCGAAGCCCCAGATCTTTGCGTCTTTGTTGTTGATCGGGGTGTTGACGTTGAAGGTCGCCAGCGGATCGCTGGAATCGGATACGATGTCGACGGCGGCGAGGGTTTTATCGACGAACGCCTGATTCAAGGCACCCTTGGTGGCGTCGAAGTTCTGATTGAACTCGGCCTGAGCGGCGCCGATGTCCCCGTTATGTTGCTGCAGCAGCGCGGTCAGTGTGAACAGATTGACGTCGCTAAGGTTATAGCCGTTCGCCGTGAGTGAGGCGAGCGCGGTCCCTGAGCGGGTCCCGGGCTTGCCCGAGGTCGGATCGCGCAGGCCGAACAGATTCTGCGCGATCACGCTGTTGCCGATGAAGTTACGCACGCGCTTCTCAAAGAAGCCGCCCGACAGATAGCTGCCCGGCTTGAAATACCATTCCAGCGAGACGTCGAAATTGTCCGAGATCAGCGGCTGGAGGTTGGCATCGTTGCGGAAGCCGCC
>Ga0207647_10001513_pt1 | contig 17873 bp, 12 predicted proteins | sample KBSCornC2_FD_184295 | JGI IMG/M metagenome (GOLD analysis project Ga0207647, IMG submission 184295) | Corn rhizosphere microbial communities from Kellogg Biological Station, Michigan, USA - C2 (SPAdes) (version 2) | ecosystem: Host-associated > Plants > Roots > Rhizosphere ... | reverse complement strand
AACCCGCGATGGACGCCGCGAACACCAGGATGCCCAGCCACACCACCGGCACCCGGTACCAGGCGATGCGCGCGGGCGGGCTACTCGGTGGTTTCATCCTTTGCATGCGACAGGCTGTAGACGTAAGCCGCGGTGACGCGGATGTCGTCTTCGCCGAGTCGCTTGTCCCAGTTCGGCATGTGGCCATTGCGGCCGTCGTGGATCGTCTTGCGGATGTCCGCGGGGGTGCCGCCGTGCAGCCAGATCGCGTCGGTGAGGTTCGGCGCACCGATGCCCGGGTTGCCCTTGCCTTCCGGCCCGTGGCAAGCCGCGCACGTGCTCTTGAAGATCGGCGCGGCGGCCGCCGCCATTTTCGCGTCGTGCGCCTGGCCGGAAATCTGCAGCACGTACTCGACGAGATCGTTGTCGGTGTCCTCGCCCAACGCACTCCACGCCGGCATCACGCCCGCACGGCCATGGGTGATCGACGCAACGATGTCGCTGCCACTGCCGCCATACAACCAGTCGTTATCGGTGAGGTTGGGCGCGCCCAGCGCGATGTTGCCTGCCCCGTTGCGGCCGTGGCACGCCGCGCAATTGTCCTCGAACAAAACCTTGCCCATCTGCAACGCCTGGTCGTCGCGCGAAAGCTGTTCCACGTCGTACAGTCGGAAACGTTCCAGCAGCGGATCGAGCCTGGCGTCGTTGGCGGCAACTTCACGCGCCAATTGGCCATGCATGGTCCAACCGAGCTTGCCCTTGTGCGCACCGAAACCGGGGAACAGCCACAGGTAGATGAACGCCGACACGAACATCGAGCCCGACAGCACGATCCACCAGCGTGGCAGGTTGTTGAGGCCTTCGCGGACCGCGCCGTGCGCCCACACGTGCCCCGTGGTGCCGTCCGGTTTCATTGGTACCTTCGCTCGCGGCGCCCACAGGAACAGCACGAAAGTGAGGCCCATGTTCAGCACCACCAAGGTCATCACCCAGATGGACCAGAACGACCACATGGAAGTCATGCGCGATCCTCCGGCCGTTCGCGCAGGACGGCGTGATCGCACGATCCGTCTTCGTCCTGCATCGGCAGGCGCGCAAGCTCACCGAACGCGCGCTTGTGGCGCGGCAGCCAGGCCCAAGCCCAGATGCCGATGAAGGTCACCATCATCAGCACGATGAACACGCCGGCAACGTGGCCCCAGACCGGATTCATGGCGCACCTTCCTGCGTGGCGGGCGTGGAAGCCGCCGGCGGCTGCGGCTCGTTCTTGATGCCGAGCCCCTGCAGGTACGCGATCAGCGCATCCATCCTGGTCTTGCCTTCGACTGCCGCGGGCGCAGCCGCGATGTCGGAGTCGGAATACGGATCGCCCAGCCTCTTCAGCACGCGCATGCGCGCCTGGATGTCCTTCGCATCAAGCTTCTCGTCCGCCAGCCAGTGGTACGAAGGCATGTTGGACTGCGGGACCACGCTGCGCGGATCCATCAGGTGCATGCGCTGCCAGTCGTCGGAATACTTGCCGCCCACGCGCGCAAGATCGGGGCCCGTGCGCTTGGAACCCCATTGGAACGGCCGGTCGTACACCGATTCATCGGCGGTCGAGTAATGGCCGTAGCGCTGGGTTTCGAAGCGCAGCGCGCGGATCATCTGCGAGTGGCAGAGATAGCAGCCTTCGCTGACGTACACATCGCGCCCGGCGAGGCGCAGCGGATCGTACGGTTTGACGTTCGCGGGCGCCTTTACCGCGTGTGCCTCCATGAACAGCGGCGTGATCTCCGCCAGTCCGCCCAGCGACACCATGATCGCCGTGAGGATCCCGAGCGTCCACGCGTGCTTCTCGATGAATTCGAAATGACGGTAAGCCATAGCCGTTCTCCCTCAGCCCACCGCCGGCAGTGGCGCCGGGGTCTGCTTCGGTTCGGGCTCGGGAATCGGCACCGGGATCGGATTGATGATGCGCTTGCGCGCATCCCGCGCGGTGTGCCACAGGTTCCACGCCATCACCCACATGCCGAGCCAGATCAGCACCCCGCCGAACCAGCGGAAGAAATAATCCGGACGGATCGCGATCAGGCTGTCGAGGAACGAATAGGTCAGCGACCCGCCGGGCTGGGTGGCACGCCACATCATGCCTTCGGTCACCCCCGCGGTCCACATCGCCACCACGTACAGCAGCGTGCCGATGATATGCAGCCAGAAATGCAGTTCCATGCCCTTGTGCGAATACATCGCCGGACGTCCGAGCGCACGCGGCGCCATCGCGTACAGCGAGCCGATCGTGATCATCGCGACCCAGCCGAGCGAACCCGAGTGCACGTGCGCGATGGTCCAGTCGGTGTAATGCGAGAGCGAGTTGACGGTCTTCACCGCCATCATCGAACCCTCGAAGGTGGCGGCGGCGTAGAACACCAGCGCCATGATCATGAACTTCGCGGCCGGATCATCCTTCACGCGATGCCACGCGCCGTTGAAGGTGAACAGGCCGTTCGCCGCCGAGCCCCAACTCGGCATCAAGAGCACCAGCGAGAACGCCATGCCGACCGATTGCACCCAGTCCGGCAGCGCGGTGTACATCAGGTGGTGCGCGCCGGCCCACATGTACACCGAGATCAGCGCCCAGAAATTCACGATCGAGAAGCGGTAGCTCCACAGCGGCTGCTGGGCCTGGCGCGGCACGAAGTAATACATCATCCCGAGGAACCCGGCGGTCAGGAAGAATGCCACCGCGTTGTGGCCGTACCACCACTGCACCATCGCATCGACCACGCCCGAATAGATCGGATACGACTTGGTCAGCGACACCGGCACAGCGAGGTTGTTGACGATGTGCAACAGGCCGACCGCGATGATGAATGCGCCGTAGTACCAGTTCGCCACGTAGATGTGGCGGATGCGCCGGCGCGCCAGGCTGCCGAAAAACACCACCCCGAAAGACACCCACACCACCGCGATCAGGATGTCGATGAACCACTCGGGTTCCGCGTATTCCTTCGACTGGGTGATGCCGAACGGCATCGTCGTCATCGCCAGCACGCAGACCAGTTGCCAGCCCCAGAAGGTGAACTCGGCCAGCTTGTCGAACGCGAGCCGCGCATGGCCGGTGCGCTGCACCACGTAGTAGCAGGTGCCCATCAGGGCCGAGCCGCCGAACGCGAAGATCACGCCGAAGGTGTGGTCGGGACGGATATGGCTGAAGGTCAACCAGGGGATGCCGAGATTCAGGCCCGGCCACGTCAACTCGGCCGCCGCGTACATGCCGATCAGCATGCCCACGATGCCCCACACCGCGGACGCCAGCAGGAACAGCCGCACCACGTGGTCGTTGTAGCACTCGCTCGTCGAACAGCTCATCGTCGATCCCGGTCGCAGGAACGCCGCGGCGGCGAGCACCGGAAAGCTAGCCGTCCGATGTCGTGTGCCCGCGCCGCGGCGCTTTTTGTTTGGTGCGCATTATTCCGTGAATCGCCACTGCTGCCTTTGACCGCGATCAAGAATCGCGCAAGCTGCGTCGTCGCATTTTCGAAACGGCAGCGCGGCAGCGCTCAGAATCCGCCGCGGGCGCCAATCACGCCGGCGCCAATCGCGGCCAACGCGAGCGTCAACAGGACGGCGTGCAGCACCAGGAACGTGCGCGGTTTCTGGATCAGGCCGATCCTTGCCGGCAGCCGCAGCGGTTCGGCGACGAACAGCATCACCACGAACAGCGCCCACACCAGCATCATCAGGGCGATCCACCAACCGCCCTGGTGCAGGTACGCGAATCCGTACTTGGCCTTCAACATCCAGAAGCCCGTGATGCCAGCCAGCACCACCGCGATACGCGCCTGGTTGGCGAAGCGTCCCTCGAACTGCTTGATGCGCTGGATCCGTTCGGGCGCGGGCAACCGGTTGAAGGCCGGCAGCAGCGACGTGGTCACCGTAAACACGCCGCCGACCCACCACACCACGCTCAACACGTGGACGGCGAGCAGGATGTTGAACATCGCCATGCCTTACAGACTCCCAGGTCCCACCCGACCGGGAGTCTAGGCGCGCACGCCGAAAATCCCATGACGTATGTCAAGCGTCCGGATGCGCAGTCGTCGCGGCACCGCGCAATCCCTCGAAAACGACCGGAACGCGACGATCAGCGCGCCGACGCGGGCGCGACCGGCTCACGCCGCCATACCACCACGCGGTTGCGGCCTTCCGCTTTGGCACGGTATTGCGCCGCGTCGGCCAGCTCGACCAGCTCCTTGACGTCGCCCACCATTCCGTCGCGCGCCGCCACGCCGATGCTCACCGTGAACGCGATCGGCAGCTCACCCAATGGCACGCGCAGCGCGGCGGCACGCGTCGCGATGCGTTCGGCCACCTGCCGGGCCACGCGCGCACTGTGACCATGCAGCACGATCAGGAATTCCTCGCCACCGTAACGACCGGCGCGATCGGCTTCGCCGAGTTCGGCCTGGATCGCTTCCGCCACTGCGATGAGGCAGGCATCGCCAGCCGAATGGCCGCGGGTGTCGTTGATCTGCTTGAAATGGTCGATGTCCAGGAACAGGACCGCCAGCGGATCGGCACGCGCCGTCGCCACGTGCCACGCTTCGCGCAGGCGTTCCATGATCGCCCCGCGGTTGAACATGCCGGTGAGCGGGTCGAACTGCGCCATGCGGGTGGCGTGATCGCGTTCGTGCCGCACCTGCAGCGTACGATCGGCAAGTCCGACGGTAATGATCACCGCGGCCCAGACCATGCTGCCCGGCAAGCCGTACTCCAGCCATGCGGGCAAAGGCAGACCCGCGACCAACTGCACCACCCGCGCCATGGTCAAGGCCAGCAGCGGCACCCACGACAACAGGAAAAACCCGGCTTGGCGGTTGCCGTACCGCCAGGCCAGCCAGCTCGAAACCAGTGCCATCAGCGTACTCACCATCAGCAGCAAATTGACGGCGTTGGGCAGCCAGGCATCCGGCCGGAACAGGGGCATCCACACCATCGCGGCCAGCGCCAGGAACGGCCAGCGCAGCACGCCGAGCCATGCCGCTAGCCGCGGCGTGTTGCGGCGCAAGTCCGCGAATTCCAGGATGAACCAGATCGAGAATGCCGCTGCGAGTGCGACCATGCTCTGGCCGGTGCGGTAGCCGAGCGGCGTCAACAGCGCCGCGCCCGGCAACGTAAACAACTCGCCCGACACGGCCATGTCGTACACCACCTGGGCGCTTACGTACACGATGAAGTACAGGAACATCCGGTCGCGCAGTACCACCCAGAAACACAGGATCACCAGCACCATCGACACCTGCACACTGGCGAAGAAGGTACTCACGCGCACGTGCCGGAGATCCCCCACCCGATAGCTCGCCACGTCCGAGATTTCCAGGCGCACGGGCTGCGTCTGGCCGGAATCACCCAGCGACACGTAGATCGGCTGATCCGCGCGCAGACTCAAAGGAAGCAGATGGACGACCGAATGGTGCGAAAAACTGGAATCGAGGTTCGCATCGAACACGGTTTGGCCGCGTGGGCGGTAATCCGGCGGCAGATATGCGGTCACGCGCGCCCGCGTGTTGCCGCTGATGGCCAGCAGCGGCCGGCTCACCCCGTGCCAGTCGGCCACCAGCCGCAATTCATACCAGGCGGTGCGGTCTTGCGGGGCGTGCAGCCATACACGCGACATTACCCGCCCAGATCCGCCCGTCGACGCTGTCGGCGTGTGTCCGGGCGCCAGCACCGGCGCCGATGGCAAGGCGCTCACGCGCAAGCTTGCGTCGCCGGCCCACGCGGCGAGTGGCCAGCACAACAGCAGCAATCCCCAGCGCAGCGAACACAAACCCATGCGTCCCTACCCCGCTCGCCTTAAGCGCCTGCGATAGGGAATGTACCCCGTTTTTGCGGGCGTGACACATGCCCGGGTGGGCGAAACCACGTGGCCGGCAGTGTTAGGATGAAAGGTCCGAATCAAGCGGCACCCGCGCCTTGGGGCCTGTTGACGCTATGCCACGTGACCGCGCCAGCGGCCCTTTGCCGCAGGGCAAGGAAGAGTGAGGAAGATATGTCGATACATAGACGAGCGATGACGCAGCCACGTGGGCAAAGGGCCCCGGCCCGAAGGGTTGCTCAGCAGCGGCCGCCATCCATCGGTGCACACCTTGACCAGAGAACCACTCTGACGCTGCGGTACGCGCCTCGCCTGGCGACCGCTGCGGAAGCAACGCGGCTCACGCGGCATAGCGCCAACAGGCCCTAGATCCCATGTCCTGCCTACCCGAAGAACTCAAGCAAGCGGCACTGGAATACCACCGGCACGCGCCCGCCGGGAAAATTCGCATCACGCCCACCAAGTCGCTGCTGACCGCGCGCGACCTGGCGCTGGCTTATTCGCCGGGTGTCGCCGCCGCATGCGAGGCGATCGTGGACGATCCCACCGAAGCGCACGGGCTCACCGCGCGCGGCAATCTCGTGGGCGTGATCACCAACGGCACCGCGGTCCTGGGCCTCGGCAGCATCGGCCCGCTCGCGGGCAAGCCGGTGATGGAAGGCAAAGGCGTGCTGTTCCGCAAATTCGCCGGCATCGACGTGTTCGATATCGAGATCGACGAACGCGACCCGGACAAGCTGGTCGAGATCATCGCCTCGCTCGAACCAACCTTCGGCGGCATCAACCTCGAAGACATCAAGGCGCCGGAATGCTTCTACGTCGAGCGCAAGCTGCGCGAACGCATGAACATCCCGGTATTCCATGACGACCAGCACGGCACCGCGATCATCGTGGGCGCAGCGCTGACCAACGCGCTGATCGTGGTCGGCAAGAAGATCGGCGAAGTGAAAGTCGCGGCGTCCGGCGCGGGGGCCGCTGGCATCGCCTGCCTCGACATGCTGGTGCGGCTCGGCGTCAAGCGGGAAAACATCCTGGTAAGTGACAAGGACGGCGTGCTTTACCAGGACCGCCCCGGCCTCGACCCAAGCTTGCAACGCTACGCACGCAAGACCAAGGCGCGCACGCTGGCCGACATCATCAAGGGTGCCGACGTATTCCTCGGCGTCTCCGCGGGCGGCGTGTTGAAGCGCAAAATGGTCGCGACCATGGCCGATCGCCCGGTGATCCTGGCGCTGGCCAACCCCACGCCGGAAATCACCCCGGAGGAAGCGCGCGCCGCGAAACCCGACGCGGTGATCGCGACCGGCCGCTCGGACTATCCGAACCAGGTCAACAACGCGCTGTGCTTTCCCTACATCTTCCGCGGCGCGCTGGATGTCGGCGCGACCGGGATCAACGAAGCGATGACCGTTGCCTGCGTGCACGCGATCGCCCAACTCGCGCGGCGCGAAGCCTCCGACGTCGCGCAGCGCGCCTACGGCGGCAAGGTACCGCACTTCGGGGCGGATTACCTGATCCCGCGCCCGTTCGATCCGCGCCTGCTGGTGCAGGTAGCGCCGGCGGTCGCGAAAGCCGCGATGGAATCCGGCATCGCCACCCGGCCGCTCGCCGACCTTCGCGCCTACACCGAAAAGCTCAGCCAATTCGTGTTCCGCACCGGACTTGCGATGAAGCCGGTATTCGAACGCGCGCGCGCGCACCCGATGCGCGTGGTCTACGCCGAGGGCGAAGAGGAAACCGTGCTGCGCGCGGTGCAAACCCTGGTGGACGAACAATTGGTGAAACCGATCCTGATCGGTCGCCCGGACGTGATCGAACGCCGTATCGAGCGGATCGGACTGCGCCTGCGGGCCGGACGCGATTTCGAACTGGTCAATCTCCATTCCGACCCGCGTTTCGACTCGTATTGGCAGCAGTACTACGAGTTGATGCAGCGACGCGGCGTCACGCCCGCGTCGGCCAAGTCCGTGGTGCGCTCGCGCCCGACCGTGATCGCGGCGCTGATGGTGGCGCGCGGCGAAGCCGACGCGCTGATCTGTGGCGTGGTCGGCCGCTACCAGCGCAAGGCCGCCTACATCCGCGACATCATCGGACTGGACCGCGGCGTGCAGACACTGTCGTCGATGTCGGCGGTCGCCAACGACAAGGGCCTCACTTTTTTCCTCGACACCCACATGCAGCACGATCCCGACCCGGACCAGATCGCCGCGGCCACGCTGCAGGCCACGTTGCGCCTCAAGCTGCTGGGCGTCGAAGCGCGCGTCGCGCTGATCGCCGGCTCCAATTTCGGCAGCCGCATGACCGCGACTTCGATGAAGATGCAGCAGGTGCTGCGCATCCTGCGCGAACGCGCGCCCGATCTGGAGGTCGAAGGAGAAATGCAGGCCGACGTCGCGCTGGATCCCGAGCTGCGCTCGCGGCTGTTCCCGAATTCCCGCCTCACCGGACGCGCCAACGTGTTCGTGTTTCCCAACCTCGCCGCCGCCAATGCCGCGTTCAACATCACCCGCTCGATGTCCGACGGCGTGGTGATCGGACCGATCCTGATGGGCGTGGCCAAGCCCGCGCACGTGCTGACGCCGCAGGCGACCGTGCGGCGCGTGGTGAACATGAGCGCGATCGCCTGCGTCGAGGCGCAGATCCGCGCGCCGCGCGAAGTCGCGAAACGCAAGGTGCGCGCGAAGGCGAACCACGACACCAACGCCCGCAAGACCACCAAGACCGTCAAGAAGACCGCGCGAACGACCGCGCACAGGAGCAAACGATGAACGCATTGGCACGCGAATTCCTGGATCAGGACCCCGATCCGCGCGAAACCCGCGAATGGGTGGAATCGATCGAGGCGGTGATCAACGCCGAGGGCACCGAGCGCGCCCACCAGTTGCTGGAAAAGCTGGTCGACGAAACGCGCCGCGCCGGCGGGCACCTGCCGTTCTCGCCCACCACCGAATACGTCAACACGATTCCGCCGCAGCTCGAGGCCAAGTCGCCCGGCGACGCCGCGATGGAATGGCGCATCCGCTGCCTGATCCGCTGGAACGCGATGGCGATGGTGGTGCGCGCCAACCGCAAGCCGGGTTCGCTGGGCGGGCACATCGCGAGCTTCGCGTCGTCCGCCACCTTGTACGACGTCGGCTTCAACCACTTCTGGCGCGCGCCGTCGGAAGACCATCCGGGCGACCTGATCTGCTACCAGGGCCACGCCAGTCCCGGCATCTACGCGCGCTCGTTCCTCGAAGGCCGTCTCAGCACCGAGGACATGGACCATCTCAGGATCGAGACCCTGCCCGGCGTCAAGGGACTGCCGTCCTACCCGCACCCGTGGCTGATGCCGGATTACTGGCAGGTGCCGACGGTATCGATGGGCCTGGGGCCGATCCAGGCGATCTACCAGGCGCAGTTCATGAAGTATCTGGAAGCGCGCGGGCTGATGCCGAAGTCGGACCGCAAGGTGTGGTGCTTCCTCGGCGACGGCGAATGCGACGAACCCGAATCGCTGGGCGCGATTTCGGTGGCCGGCCGCGAGAAACTCGACAACCTGATCTTCGTGATCAACTGCAACCTGCAGCGCCTCGACGGGCCCGTGCGCGGCAACGGCAAGATCATCCAGGAACTCGAAGGCGTGTTCCGCGGCGCCGGCTGGAATGTCCTGAAACTGATCTGGGGTTCGTATTGGGATCCGCTTCTCGCGCGCGACACCGCGGGTGTGCTGCGCAAACTGATGATGGAAACGGTGGACGGCGAATACCAGGCCTGCAAGGCGTTCGGCGGCAAGTACACGCGCGAAAATTTCTTCGGCAAGTATCCGGAAACCGCGGCGATGGTCGCGAACCTTTCCGACGAGGATATCTGGCGCCTCAATCGTGGCGGCCACGACCCGCACAAGGTGTACGCGGCCTATCACGCGGCAGTGCAGACCGAAGGCATGCCCACGGTGATCCTCGCCAAGACCGTCAAGGGCTACGGCATGGGCGCCGCCGGAGAATCGCTGAACATCGCGCACCAGGCCAAGAAGATGCACCAGGACGCGGTGAAGGTTTTCCGCGACCGGTTCCACATCCCGATCGACGACAAGCAACTCGAGGGCGAAAACATCGATTCGGTGCCGTACTACCACCCCGGCAAGGATTCGCCGGAAGTGCAGTACATGTTGGCGCGCCGCAAGGAGCTCGGCGGCTATCTGCCGCACCGCCGCGAGAAATCCAGCAAGACCTTGTCGGTGCCGGGGCTGGATGCGTTCGAAGCGATCACCAAGGGCACTGGCGAGCGCGAGATTTCCACCACCATGGCGATCGTGCGCGGCATGAACCTGCTGCTGCGCGACAAGGACATCGCGCCGCACGTAGTGCCGATCGTCGTCGACGAGGCGCGCACGTTCGGAATGGAAGGCATGTTCCGCCAGATCGGCATCTACGCGCCGGGCGGCCAGAAATACCGCCCGCAGGACGCCGACCAGTTGCTGTACTACCGCGAGGCCGAAGACGGCCAGGTGCTGCAGGAGGGCATTTCCGAAGCCGGCGGCGTGTCGGCGTGGATCGCGGCCGGCACCAGCTATTCGGTGTCCGACCAGCCGATGCTGCCGTTCTTCATCTTCTATTCGTGCTTCGGTTTCCGCCGCATCGGCGACCTGATCTGGGCCGCCGGCGACCAGCGCACCCGCGGTTTCCTGCTGGGCGCGACCGCCGGACGCAGCTTCGCAGGCGAAGGCCTGCAGCACGCCGACGGCGATTCGATGCTGGTCGCGGGCGTGGTGCCCAACTGCAAATCCTACGACCCGACCTTCTCGTACGAGGTCGCGGTGATCATGCAGGACGGCATCCGCCGCATGCTGCACGACCAGGAAGACGTGTTCTATTACATCACCGCGATGAACGAGAACTACACGCATCCTGACATTCCGAAGGATTGCGCGGAAGGCATCATCAAGGGGATGTACTTGTTGCGGGACGCGGGAGTCGGGGATCGGGAATCGTCAAAAGCAAAAGCCAAGAGCACGAGCAAGGGCAAAAGCACAGGCAAGGCGCCGCGGGTGCAACTGCTGGCGTGCGGGGTGGTGCTGCGCGAAGCGATCAAGGCCGCCGAGTTGCTCGACAAGGAATTCGGCGTGAAGGCCGACGTGTGGTCGTGCCCCAGCTTCACCGAGCTTTCCCGGGACGGCTTCGCCGCCGAACGCTGGAATCGCCTGCACCCGAACCCGAAGGAACAGCGCATGGCCTACGTCGCGCAATGCCTGGAAAAACACGAGGGACCCGTGGTCGCGGCCACCGACTACGTCCGCGCCTTCGCCGACCAGGTGCGTGCGTTCGTGCCGCACGGCCGGCGTTTCACCGTCCTCGGCACCGACGGTTATGGCCGCAGCGATACCCGCGCCAACCTGCTCGATTTCTTCGAAGTCAACGCGCACTGGATCGCGCACGCCGCAATCGCGTCACTCGCCGAAGAAGGCGTGCTGACCGCCAAGGACGTCGAACGCGCGATCAAGACGTGGAAGCTCGACCCGGGCAAGCCGAATCCGATCACGGTGTAACGGATGCATGCACCCTGATTCGCCCTTTGGCGAATCAGGGGTCGAGCACCAGCGTGCGCGAGAGTTTCGAGACGCCGCGTTCGTCGAAGGCCTCGATCGCGACGAAGTAGCGCACGCCCTTGTTGAGCGCGGTGAGCTTCAACCGGGCCGGCTGGTCCGAGAAGCGCTGATAGGTTTCGTACAAGCGGTTGGCCGCGATGCCCCAGCGCACGTTGTAGCCGACGGCGCCCGGAACCGGCTTCCATACGATCTCGGCATCGCGCGCGTCGGGCAGCCGGGTTGCGGACACCAGTTGCGGCGCACGCGGCGGCGGACCGTCCGCATTGCCGAACACGCGCAGGTCCGCGATCGCCAGATGCTGCGCGCCGACGTGCACGTGCACATATCGGACGAAGCGGACGCGCGCCGGTCGCTCGAGTTCGACATAGGCATTGGCATGATCCTGCGTCGAATGCGATAGATCGGCGAGCGTCGCCCAGCGCTTGCCGTCGAGCGAGCCTTCGAGCCGGAATTGCGTGACGATGTCCGGCGCGTCGCCGTAGCGCCCGGACTTGTAATCGGCATAGTTGACCTGCACCGCGCGTACAGTGCGCGGCCCGCCAAGGTCGAGCGTCAACGTCTGGCCGGGGTTGGCGTTCGCCGCAACCCAGAACGTGCGCGGATTCTCGTCGGCGGCATTCGACGGCGGAAAGTCCGGCAGTTGCGAGGACGCCGTCGCCACCTTGCGGTACGACAGCAGCATCCAGCCGGTGAAGGTGCTTTCGCCGGGCTTGAGCTTGTGGTCCGGCATCCGCTGCGGGAAATCGCCGAAGCGGGTATCGACCCACATCTGCCCGTCCTTGTCGAACCCGGCGGGAAACAGATCGATGCGCCGTTCGAATCGCCAGTTGACGCCCACCCACATCGTGCCACTGTTCCAGAAGTTGCCGTGCGCGTCTTCGAACGTCGAGCCATGGCCCGCGCCGACCACGAAACCACCCGGCTTGTAGCCGACCGGGTTGTACGGCGCATAGGTGAAGGGGCCGAGCGGGCGCTCGCCGACGTAGACGCCGGTCGCGTAGACGTTGTATTCGGTACCCGGCGCGCCGTACTGCAGGTAGTAGCGGCCGTCGTGCTTGTTCATCCACGCGCCCTCGATGTAGGGCGCGACACTCGTGTCGCCATGGTCCTTGCCGAAGCGTTCCCAGCCATGCATCGAAGGATCGGCGCGCAGCAGCGCCACCGGCTTGCCGACGAACTTCACGCGCTTGCCTTCACCCTCGGCCTGCTCATCGAACGCGAAATCGAGTTGCGAGCCGTAGATCGGAAACACGTTGGACGAGTCCCAGTACAGATAGGTTTTGCCGTCGTCGTCCTGGAACAAGCCGGGGTCCCACGGACCCGGCGGCAGGTCACCCGGCTTCATCTGCAGTTCGTGCCCGGCCCATACCGCGCCCGGGACTGGTGGCAGCAGACGCGTCCAGAAATCCCAGCGGCCGTGCACCGGATCGGTTGAATACAGCAACGGCCGGGGCTCCATCGCGGCCTGCATCAGGAACAGCTTGCCGCCGGCGACCAGCGTCGCCGGCGCGACCGGCCCGTCGAATGGCCAACGATTCGGCTTCACGAACGACCAATGCACCAGATCGGTCGAGCGCCAATATCCGTCGGCGAGGGTCAGGAACAGGTACCAGGCACCCCTGTAGCGCACGATCGCGGGATCCGCGCCGGTGCGATACGAAATGCCCTGGTTCATCTGCTCGTAGTTGTAGCGGTAGTCGATGTCGAGCGGATTGGCCCAGGTACGGCCCGACGCTGCCGCGGCAACCGGTGCCGCAAACGTGCAGGCCAACGCCAGCGCGCAAGCAGATGTCGGGTGTAGAAGGTGCGCGGTCGCCGGCATGCAGCAAGCATGTGACGGCAGCCACGCCGGTGCAAGCGCGGCGCCGGGTGTCGCTAGATCTGGTCGCGCAGCGTCACCGCGATTTCGCGTGTCGTATTGCCGCGTTTCACGGCGAGGCGAACCAACGTGCCGGGCGGCTCATCACTCAGCATCCGGCGAAGTTCGCCAATGGGAATCGAAGTCGCGGCTTTGCCGTTCACCTTGGTGATCACGTCGCCTACCTCGATGCCTGCCTGCGCCGCGGGACCGTTCGCGGTGACGTCCATCACGGCCATGCCGCCCTTCGCGGCGTTGATCCACATCCCGGCGCGATCGTAGGTGTCGAGGTCGGCAACCGGCTGCGGCAACGGCTTCAGGTACATCAGGTGCCTGGCGTAATCGAACGTCACCACGAAGCGCTTCAGGATGCCGCCGCCGATGTTGCCCTGGTACGAAGGCGAGGCAAATGATCCCTTCTCCTGCAGTGACAGCGCGGTGACAATGCCGGGAATCTTCACCGGCCCGATGGTCAGCGCCTTGCCGCGCATGACATAGCTGCGCGAGGAGCCTCCGACACCCCACCCGTCCACCGCAACCACGCCCTTCGGATTCGCGGCACGCAGGTCGTGCTGCTTCGCGAACGGCCCGGTCAATGTCAATGACGCGCGCGAACCGGTATCGACGTCGAACTTGCCCGGGATGCCGTCGAATGTGCCTTCGACTTCGGGCAAGTCGCCATTGAACACGAAAGGAATCGGCGTGCCGGCGTCCTTCGGGTCGAAATGATCGGGTTCGATCAGCGTGATCTCGTGCTTGCCGTAGTCGACGCGCGTGACGAAGCGCTTGAACACCGTGAAGCCGAGCATGCCCTGGATGTCCACGCCCTCCACGTCGTTCGGGATGAAATCCATCACGTAGACGACCTGGTCCCTGAAGTCGGCGTCGCCAACCCTCAGGGATTCCACCTTGGCGAGCCCGACGCTCACGGCCTTGTCGCCGACGCCGGTGCCGGCCATCGCGCCCTCGGTCTTGATGTCGAGCTTGCGGGCGGCAGACGGCACCAGGATGTTCTCGCCGCCGGTGTCGACGATGAAAAGCAGCGGGCCTTGTCCGTTCACCCACGCGTCGGTGTAGATGTGGTTGTTGAGCAACCGGAACGGAAACGTGGTCTGCGTGGCGCCGCCGGCGATCGCAACATCCTTGATGTGCGATGCGGGTGGCGCATACGTCGCCGACGGTTGCGCCGGCAGGAATGCCACCGACTTCACTGCCACGGTTTGCAGGTATTGCGGGCCGTGGCCATTGTCGACCACGGTCTTGAACGGAATACGCACGCCACCGACGCTTCGGTAATCGGAAAACACCATGGTGGTCGTGCGTGCGCCGACGCGCAGCACGGTGCGATCTAGTAAATGGGATGTTTCATCGAACCATGCCTGGAATGGCAGGCCGCCCTTGGGCGAGATTTCCAGCACCGCGCATGTCGACGCACCGCATGGCTGATCGGCCAGTGCTTCGACTTCCGCACCGCCGAACTCCGCGCGCCACCACAGATTGGCGTTCTGGTAAGCCGCGTTCCGCGCCAACTGCAGGCCATCGCCGCCCTTCTGCAGATTCACCTCACCATTCGGCCCCTGCTCCCACGCCTCCGTGCCATCGAAGCCTTGCGCGCCGCTGGCCGGTCCCAGCGTGTAGCGTTCGACCGAATTGCCCGTGCGCAGATCGGTGATGGAGGTGTCGGTGCCGGTCAGGCCTTGTCCACCGAGTTTCGATTCGATCTTCATCACCGCCTTGTCGTGCCACGCAGCCCCGCCGCTCGCGACGCGATACGCATTCAGAATGGCAGCGGGATCGCTCGCGGCATCCGCAGCGCCAAACGCGCACATCAGCGCAGCGCCTGCGATCACAAGGAAAGCGGAACGCATGGGTTCACCTCGCACGAAGAATGACGACAGGATCGCGAGGGCATCAGGCACGCGGCGGATGCCGCTGGGACCCACGATGTGGGGATCGACGCGTAGCCACCCACCCTCGCTGGGCAACCACGCGCCGATCCCACAACGCTTCCACGAAGCGTGCGGATCGAACGGTCGATCACACGGGCATCATTGTCCGGACATGTTCCACGGCGTGCATGTGCATGTGGTAACGAAAAATCGCGTGACACTCGTCATGTGCGCCGGCCGCTTCGACCTGCGCCATAGTGGCATCCGGCGTACACTCGCCGACTGTTCTTCATGAGAGGGATTTGTCATGCGTCGCACCGTTCTGTTCGCCCTCACCGCAACCCTCGGCATCGCCGCCAGCGCACAGGCCGCGCCCGCGGAAAACGCTTCGAATGGTTCACAACCGTTTTCGACCGCGATCACCGCGCAAGGGTTCCGCGCTTACGACAAGGCGATCTCCTCCGACGCGATGGACGGACGCAAGCCCGGAACGCCGGGCGGCGAACGCGCCACCCAGTGGATCGTCGAACAGTTCAAGCAACTCGGCCTCGAGCCCGGCAACCACGGCTCCTGGTTCCAGAAGGTACCCACTGTCTCGACTGCGCTGATGAATCCCGAAAACGTCAAGCTCACCATCGGCGAAGGCGGTGGCAGCCAGACCCTCGATTTCGGCAAGGACATGGTCGCGATGACCCTGCAGGCGAAGCCGCACGTTTCGGTCAAGGATTCCGACATCGTGTTCGTCGGCTACGGCGTCGACGCGCCCGAATGGAACTGGAACGATTACAAGAATCTCGACGTGAAAGGCAAGACGGTGGTGGTGCTGGTCAACGACCCCGGCTTCGGCGACCACGACGCCAGCCTGTTCAAGGGCAAGGCCATGACCTACTACGGCCGCTGGACCTACAAGTACGAGGAAGCCGCGCGCCAGGGCGCGGCGATGTGCCTGATCGTGCACACGACCAACGATGCGGCGGGGTATCCGTGGTCGGTAGTCATGAACAGCTGGGGTGGCCCGCAGCTCGCGCTGCCGCAGAGCGAAGATCCCGCGCCGCGCTTGCCAGTCGCGGGCTGGCTCACCCGCGATGCCGCGCAGCGCCTGTTCGCGAAAGCCGGTCTCGACTTCGACAAGCTGGCCGCCGCCGCCGACCACCGCGGCTTCAGGCCGGTACCGCTGAAGGCGACGGCGTCGATCACGCTCGACAGCAAGATCGAACACGGTTCGGCCAACAACGTGCTCGGGATGATCAAGGGCACCACACATCCCGATCAGGTGATCGTGTATTCCGCGCATTGGGATCATCTTGGCGAAGACGACAGCCTCCAGGGCGACAAGATCTACAACGGCGCCGTCGACAACGGCACCGGCATCGCGGCGCTGCTGGAAATCGCCAAGGCCTTCAAGGCGCAGAAGCCCGCACCGGAGCGCAGCGTGCTGTTCACGGCCGTGACGCTGGAAGAATCGGGCCTGCTCGGTTCGCTGTACTACACCAAACACCCGGTATTCCCGATGGACAAGACCGTCGCCGACATCAACATGGACGCGATGGACGTGATCGGTCCAACCAGGAACCTGCAGATCATCGGCAGCGGCCAGTCGCAACTGGAAGACATGCTGAAAGCGGCGTTGAAGAAACAGGGCCGCTACGCCAGCCCCGATGCGACGCCGCAGAACGGCTTCTACTACCGCTCCGATCACTTCAGCTTCGCCAAGGCCGGCGTGCCCGCGTTGATGACCCAGACCGGCAACGACAAGGTCGACGGCGGTACCGCGGCAGGCAAGGCTGCGCTCGCCGATTACACCGCGCACCGCTACCACACACCCATGGACAACTTCGATCCGAAGTGGGATTTCTCGGGGCTCGCCGAAGATACCCAGGCGCTCTATGAAGTTGGCCGCGAACTCGTGAACAGCGACCAATGGCCGAAGTGGAACAACGACAGCGAGTTCCGCGCACGCCGCGAGAAGATGATGGGCACGAAGTAGTCGGGTTGTCAGCATTCCGGAGGCCGCGCAGCGGCGATCCGACTGCGTTTGCAGGATTTGCAAACGCGAACGCCGAAGGCGGCCCGTAGGACGAGCGCCAAGGATGGCGCGAGTCAGCCCAGCGCTGCTGCTTTCAAGAAGAGTCATCGGATTCCCGCTTTCGCGGGAATGACGCAAGTCATTCACGGGTGCCCTTATGCATCATTCCCGCTTGTGTTCAATGCAAATCGACTGCAATGTCGAAGACATCGATGCCGCGGCCCGCTTCTGGGCCGCGGCGCTCGCTTGCCCGGTGGACCTGGATCATCCAGGCAGCCGCGACAACTATCGTCAGCTCACGACCCCGCCGGGCCAACCAATGATCCAGTTGCAACGCGTCGAACACGAAAGCCGCGTGCACCTCGACATCGAAACCGACGACATCGACGCGGAAGTCGCGCGCCTGGAAAAACTCGGTGCGATGATCTTCAAACGCCTCGATCGTTGGGTGGTGATGCAGGCGCCGAGCGGCCAGCGCTTCTGCGTGGTGCGCGTGCAACGGCCGGGCTTTGCCGAAAACGCGAACCCCTGGAAATAGGTTGGGCTGACGCCGGCTTTATCGACGAAAGCCGAACGTTTTCGCCATGGTTGTTGGGCTTCGCAGAAACGTTCAGCCCAACCTTGTATTGTGATTTTGCCCGAGTCGCTCTCAGGCAAAGGAGTGTGCGGATGCC
>Ga0207647_10001506_pt1 | contig 17914 bp, 16 predicted proteins | sample KBSCornC2_FD_184295 | JGI IMG/M metagenome (GOLD analysis project Ga0207647, IMG submission 184295) | Corn rhizosphere microbial communities from Kellogg Biological Station, Michigan, USA - C2 (SPAdes) (version 2) | ecosystem: Host-associated > Plants > Roots > Rhizosphere ... | reverse complement strand
GGAAGCCGATGGTGGTACGCGTCCACAGCTCGAACCCGCGGGGGGCACCCGCGGGGGTGGCCCGCAGCGCGGTGAGGCCGTGCGCGAACGCGACGTCGCCGCCGACCGTCACCTCCAGCTCCTTCGGCTCGCGATCGATCGGGCCACCGGAGTCCTCGTCCGCGCCAAGGTCATCCGTGACTTCGCCGCCGCCTGCGTCGCCAGCAGCATTAGAACGGTCGCGATCATTTGCTCCTCCGCAAGGCGCGCCAGCGTCTGCCTGGCCTGGCTTCAAGTCAATCAGCGATTGTCCCTCCATGGCACGCCTCAAGTTGGCCTCTGGAGCAGGCCCGGGAAATAGGTGTTTAGGGCTGTGCGGGGTGGTCCTTCTTAGCGGACACGAACACGCCTCGCCGGAGCGGCCGGGTCTGCACGCAGTCCGGCCGCTTCGTTCATCCGCTGATCTCAGGAAGAAATGGCTCCCCGGGCCTGATTCGAACAGGCGGCCGTCCGATTAACAGTCGGATGCTCTACCGCTGAGCTACCGGGGAGCGGCCCCATCAGGGCAGCGCGGGCTAGATAGCGCCCCACTCCTTAAAGGCAAGTGTCTCGAACACCTCTCAGGTCGCGAACTGCTCCATCGCGATCCGCTCGTCGAGCGCATGTTCCGGGTCGAACAGCAGCGTCAGCGAGCGCTCCCGGTCGAGCCGCACCTCGACCCGCGCAACCTCGCGTACCTCGATCTGGTCAGCGACCGCCGAAACCGGCCGATTGCCGGCCTCCAGGATGGTAAAGCAGACTGCCGTGTCGTCGGGCAGGATCGCCCCTGACCAGCGGCGCGGGCGGAAGGGGCTAATGGGCGTCAGCGCCAGCATCTTCGCCTGGAGCGGAAGGATTGGCCCTCGAGCCGAGAGATTATAGGCAGTCGAGCCCGCAGGCGTGGCGACCAGGACGCCGTCGCACGCAAGCTCGGGCAGGGCGACCCTGCCGTTGACTGAAATCTCGATCTTCGCGGTTTGGCGTGTCTCCCTCAGCAGCGAAACTTCGTTGATCGCGGCATAGGTGAATTTCTCGCCGGCGACCGTGGTGGCGCACATCTGCAGCGGCGCAACCCGGATCGCCTTCGCGGCTGCGATGCGCTCGGGAAGCCGGTCGATGCGCCAGTCGTTCATCAGAAACCCGACGGTGCCGCGGTTGATCCCGAACACGGGCTTCATGCAGCCGGCCTCGAGCATCTTGTGCAACGTCTGCAGCATGAACCCGTCGCCGCCGAGCGCCACGAGCGTCTGCGCGTCCTCCTCGTCGGCAAAGTCATAGCGGCGGCGAAGCAGCGCTTCGGCGGCCTGCGCCACCTCGGTATGCGACGAAAGGAGCCCGATCCCGAGACTCTTCAAATCCTCGGTCTGGTGTGTGCCGGGACTGGGCGCATCAGCGTTCAACCCGTCGCTCCTCCTCAAGCGTCGACACTCTCAAGATAGTGGCTCTCTCCGACCGCGTCACTGTCCCGTTTCGGGCCGTGGCGGAGACCCGCCGTTCCCCCCTGCGGACTCGGCCGTTACCTCCCCGACCCGTGTTGACCAGGGACACATCAGTCTAGTGGGGGGAAGGAATTGCATGTTGACCTGGGACGACATCGGTAAGTGGGGACGGCGGGCGTCTGATCTAGGGGCAACGGCGCCCGCCAAACCTCACCGGGACCTGATGCTCGAAGCGTCCATCGCGCACGAGCAAGTCGAGGTTCACTACCAGCCTTTGATCGAGCCTGGCTCCGGCCGAATCGTCGGCGCCGAGGCGCTTGCTCGCTCGCCGGTTGTGTCCGACGCCCAAATGCTGTTCGCGCGCGCCGCGGCCGGCGGATTGGACGAGCGACTGTCGCGGTTGGTGCAGCGCAAGGCCCTGCGCAGCGCAGCCGTCTGGGAAGGGCCGCTGAGGCGGCTCGGCTTGTCGATCAACCTTCTCCCAGCAGATATCTCGCGCGCCGGCTATGACAGCTGGCTGCTCGACGAGATCGGCGCTTCGGGCATCGATCCCGAGCGGGTGACGGTGGAGATCACCGAAAGCGCGCTGCTGGTCGACCAGGAAGCGGTTGTGGCGCGGCTTTCGCGTCTTCGCGAAGCGGGCGTTCGAATTGCCGTCGACGATTTCGGCACGGGTTACGCGAGCCTCGCCTATCTCACGTCACTCCCGCTCGACGCGATCAAGATCGACCGCGGCCTGGTCGCTGACATCGTTGGCGGAGAGCGCGACCGAATCGTCGTCAGGGCAATGATCCATCTCGCTCGCGAGCTCGACCTCAAAGTCGTAGTCGAGGGCGTTGAGACCGCCGGTCAGCTGGCGCTGCTCGCCGAATGGGGATGCGACCTCTACCAGGGCTTTCTGGGCGCCGGTCCGCTGACGCAAGAGGAGCTGAGCCGCTTCGTCGCGGCATCAAACGCCGAGTTGGTCTAGGCCGCGGCCTTCTTCTCGCTGGCGGCCGCAACGCGAGCCAGGCCCCGCGAGAGCTGGAGAGCGCCATCCAGCCGCGCGTCCGCCGTCGGCCAGTCGCGTGAGATGGTCATCTTGCTGTCGGGCCTGAGCTTGGCGGCGCCTTTCAACCGATCGATGTAGCCGAGCAGGCCGCCGAGATCGGGAAAGCCGTCCGGTGCAAAGGTGACGACCGCGCCCTTGGGCCCGATGTCGAGCTTGGCGACGCTCGCGGCTTTGCAGTTGAGCTTTACCTCGACGATCTTCATGAGATTCGCGGTTTCCTGTGGCAGCGCGCCGAAGCGGTCGATCATCTCCGCCGCGAAAGCATCGATGACCTCGCGGTCGTCGAGCTCGCCGAGCCGCCGGTACAAGCCCATCCGCAGGTCGAGGTCCGGCACGTAAGTTTCGGGGATCATGATCGGCGCATCGACGCTGATCTGGGGCGTGAACTCCTCCCGCGACGGCACTCCGCCGGCTTTCAACTCGACGATCGCCTCCTCGAGCATCGACTGATAGAGCTCGAAGCCAACCTCCTTGATGTGGCCCGACTGCTCGTCGCCAAGCAAATTGCCGGCGCCGCGGATATCAAGGTCGTGGCTCGCGAGTTGGAACCCTGCACCGAGGCTGTCGAGGTCGGCGAGCACGTGGAGCCGCTTTTGCGCCGCTTCGGTTATCGACCGCGTCGCCGGCATGGTGAGATAGGCATAGGCTCGGGTTTTCGATCGGCCGACCCGCCCGCGCAACTGGTAGAGCTGGGCGAGGCCGAAGCGGTCTGCGCGATGCACGAGCAGGGTATTCGCGCTCGGAATGTCGAGACCGCTTTCCACGATCGTCGTCGACAGCAGAACGTCATATTTTCGATCGTAGAAGGCACTCATCCGCTCCTCGACCTGGCCCGCGCTCATCTGGCCGTGCGCGGTGATGAACTTCACCTCCGGCACCTGCGAGCTCAGCCATTCCTCCATGTCCGGCAGGTCGGCGATCCGGGGAACCACGAAGAAGCTCTGCCCGCCGCGATAATGCTCGCGCAGCAGCGCCTCGCGCATGACCACGGCATCCCAGGGCGTCACGTACGTGCGCACGGCGAGGCGGTCGACCGGCGGAGTCTGGATGACCGAGAGATCGCGAAGCCCGCTCATCGCCATCTGCAGCGTGCGCGGAATCGGTGTCGCCGTAAGCGTCAGCATGTGGACGTCGGCCTTGAGCGCCTTCAGGCGCTCCTTGTGAGCGACTCCGAAATGCTGCTCTTCGTCCACGATGACGAGGCCCAAGCGCTTGAAGTGGATGCTCTTGGCGAGGACCGCGTGGGTGCCGATCACGATATCGATCGTGCCGTCGGCGATCCCTTCCTTGGTCTTCTTCGCTTCGGCAGCGGGCACCAGCCGTGAGAGGCGCCCGACGTTGAGCGGGAAGCCCTGAAGGCGCTCGACGAAGTTCGCATAATGCTGCCGCGCCAGGAGGGTTGTCGGACAGACCAAGGCGACCTGCTTTCCCGACATCGCCATGACGAAGGCGGCGCGAAGCGCGACCTCGGTCTTGCCGAAACCGACATCGCCGCACACCAGCCGGTCCATCGGCTTTCCGGCCTCAAGATCCTGGAGGACATCAGCGATCGCCCGGTCCTGGTCGTCGGTCTCTTCGTAGGGAAAGCGGTCGACGAACGCCGGGTAGCTCGCGTCCGCCTCGGCGATGACTCCGGGCCGCGTCGCACGCAGCGCGGCGACCTTGATGAGCTCGCCGGCGATCTCGCGGATTCGCTCCTTCATCCGCGACTTGCGGCGCTGCCAGCCTTCGCCACCGAGGCTATCAAGCGTTACGCCTTCGCTCTCGCTGCCATAGCGGCTCAAGAGCTCGATATTCTCGACCGGGACGTAGAGCTTGTTGCCGCGCGCATATTCCAGAGCGACGCAGTCGTGGGGCACCTTGCTGACGGGGATTTGCGTCAGCCCCTCGTAGCGGCCGATTCCATGTTCGGCGTGGACGACGAGGTCGCCCGGCGACAGCGTCGCCAGCTCGGCGAGGAACGCATCCGCCGCCTTGCGCTTCTTGCGTCGGCGAACCAAACGGTCGCCGAGCATGTCCTGCTCGGTGAGCACCGCGACATCGGGCGTGGTGAATCCGTGGTCGAGCGGGAGTACGAGCAATGCCGGCTGGATCTTTGAGCCGAGCGCTTCCTGCCAATTGTCGGCCAGCTTCTGCGCCTTGAGGCCGTGCTCCTCGAGCAGTCCGCTGAGGCGCTCGCGGGCACCCCTGGTGTAGCTCGCGAGCACGACCTTGTGCCCGCTCCTGCGGAGGTCGCCGACGTGCATGGCGACGGCTTCATAGACGTTCGCCTGCTGGGTCCGCTCGGGCGCGAAATCGCGCGCGGCCTGAACCGCGAAGTCGATTACGCGATCCGAATCAGGCTCCGGAAAATGTGACGCAAGGTGGATCGGCCTGTCGGATACGACGGACTCCCACTCCTTTTTCGCCAGGTACAGCGCCGAAGGTTCGAGCGGGCGGTAGCTGCCGGCCTCGCCTTCCATCGCGCGGACCCGGTTCTGGTAGTAATCCTCAATCGACTCTCGCCGTGCCGCGAGCGCCTGGTCGGCAGCTGCATCGCGGATGATAAGGTCGTTCTCGCCGAGATGGTCGAAGAGCGTTTCGAGTCGCTCCTCCAGCAGCGGAAGCCAATGCTCCATGCCGGCTATGCGTCGTCCGTGCGACAGCGCCTGGTAAAGCGGGTCCTGAGTCGCGGTCGCGCCGAATTTCTCGCGATAGGCCGAGCGGAAGCGCTTGATGCTGTCGGCGTCGAGCAAAGCCTCCGACGCGGGCATCAAGGTGAACGCGTCTGCCTTGTCGGTCGAGCGCTGATCCGCCGGATCGAACCGCCGGATCGAATCCACCTCGTCGCCGAAGAAATCGAGCCGCAGCGCCAGCTCCTCGCCGGCAGGGAAGACGTCGATCAGCGATCCGCGGACCGCATATTCGCCATGTTCGGCAACGGTGTCGGCGCGCTGGTAGCCAAGTGCATTCAGCTGCCCGACCAGGGTCTCGCGCTCGATCCGCTCGCCCTCGGCGATGAGGCGGGTGAGCTGGCGGATGCGGAACGGCGTCAGCATCCTCTGTGTCGCCGCGCTCACGGTCGCAACCAGCAGCTGGGCCTTTTCGCGCTTTTGCTGCAGCGCGCTCAGCGTCGCGAGCCGCTCGGCCATGACGCGGAGGGCAGGGGAGGCGCGGTCGTAGGGCAGGCAGTCCCAGCCCGGCAGCGTCAGTACCTCGACTTCGGGTGCAAACAATGGAACCGTCTCGGCAAGCGCGCGAAGGGCCGCTTCGTCGGGTACGATTGTGACCGCGCGTCCACCGCTGCCGGTTCCATGTGCGGCGCGCGCAAGGTCGGCCGCGAGCCATGGCAGGAATCCCGTCGGGACTCCGGCGAGGGTCAGCGGCTCATCGGCGCGGAGGACGCGCTGCAGCGGCTCGCTCACGGCAGGATCCGGATATAATCGAGCTTCCTCAGCGCCTCGATCATGGGACCGGCGAAGCGCTTCGGGACTTCGGCGGTTCCGTGCGCCCAGGCCATGATGTCGACATCCTGCTCGTCAAGCATTTCAGCGAACAGTGCGCACTCGCCCAGGTCCCATCTTTCGTGGTGCGCGTCGAAGAATCCGCCGATCAGCAAATCGGCTTCCTTGGTGCCACGGTGGTGCGCGCGCCAGGCGAGGCGCTTCAGGTCCGGGTCGGCGGGCATGTGGGGCATGTAGTGAAACTCACCACTCATTGCGAGCGCTGCATGAGGCGCTAACAACCGCATATGCGGCCAGACGTCCTCAACCCGCTGTTCACCGAGGTGGAAGCGCTCAAAGGTGTCGGCCCGCAAGTCGCCAAGCTTCTGAAGAAGGTCGGAATCAGCCGCGTTGTCGACCTCATCTATCATTTGCCGACTGGCTCGATCGAGCGCGTGCGCGCGCAAGCGGCTTCCGCGGTGCTCCTCGGTCGCAATGTAATCCTCGACCTGAAGCCGTTCCAAACGCGCGAAAATCGCACCGGGCGCGGTCCCATGCGCGTGTTTGCCTCCGACGGCCAAGGCAACACAATCAGCTTGGTGTATTTCAACAATCCCGGCTGGGCCAAGCGCAGCCTGCCGATCGGCCAGATTCGGACCGTCTCGGGCAAGCTCGAGCAATATGGCGACGAGTGGCAAATCATCCACCCGGAAGTGAGCGAACCGGGGAAAGGCGCTCAGCCGGCGGTGCGGGAACCAGTCTATCCGCTGACAGAGGGCCTGACCAACCGTCGCCTCGGCGAACTGGTGCGCGAAGCTTTCGAGCGGGCGCCAGAGCTTCCCGAGTGGGCGGAGCCGGCCTTGCTCTCTCGTGAGGGTTGGGGAGCGTGGCGCGCTTCGCTAGCCCTTGCCCACCGTGAACCGGGCACGGAAACCGCGCGGAAGCGCCTCGCCTATGACGAGATTTTCGCCAACCAGCTCGCGTTGCTGCTGCTCCGCCAGTCGCAGCGCCGCCACCGGACGACCCCGCTCGCAGGCACGGGCGAACTGACGGCAAGGCTCAAGCTGCCGTACCAGCTTACCGGCGCGCAGCGGCGAGTGATCGAGGAGATCCGCGGCGACATGGCGCAGATGACGCCCATGTTGCGGCTTCTCCAGGGCGACGTCGGCTCGGGGAAAACGCTCGTCGCGGTGGCTTCGATGCTGACGGCGGTGGAGAGCGGTACGCAAGCGGCGCTTCTGGCGCCGACCGAGATCCTCGCGCGCCAGCATCATGCGACCCTGCTCGCCCAGCTCGACAGCCTAGGCGTTCGGGTCGCGATCCTCACCGGCCGCGAGAAGGGGCGAGCGCGCGACAGCGTGCTAATGGGCCTCGCCGACGGCTCGATCGACATCCTCGTCGGCACCCACGCGATCTTCCAGGAAAAGGTCGCGTACAAGCAGCTCGGTCTCGCAGTGATCGACGAGCAGCATCGCTTCGGCGTGTCGCAGCGGCTGCTGCTCGCGTCCAAGGCCGAGCACCCGCCGCACCTGCTGGTGATGACGGCGACTCCGATCCCACGCACGCTGACGCTCACCCAATATGGCGAGATGGACGTCAGCCGGATCGACGAGATGCCCCCCGGCCGAACCCCGGTCGAAACGCGCGTGATCAGCGAGGAGAAGCTGCCCGAGGTCATCAACGGATTGGGCCGGCACATCAGCGGCGGCGGCCAGGCTTATTGGGTGTGCCCTTTGGTCGAAGAAAGCGAGAAAAGCGATGCTGCCGCCGCGGAGGAGCGCGCGCGGGTGCTCAAGCTTCGCTTCGGAGAGGACAAGGTTGGGCTTGTCCACGGGCGAATGAAGGGCGCGGATAAAGACGCGGTAATGGAGGGCTTCGCGTCCGGTGCGCTCGCGGTGCTCGTCGCAACCACCGTCATCGAGGTCGGAGTCGATGTGCCCAACGCGACGCTGATGATCGTCGAAGGCGCCGAGCGCTTCGGCCTCGCCCAGCTCCACCAGCTGCGCGGGCGCGTCGGGCGCGGCTCGGGCAAGAGCACCTGCCTCCTAATCCGCGGACAAAGCCTGACGGACGTCGGCCGGGCGCGCCTGTCGCTGATGCGCGAGACCAGCGATGGCTTCCGAATTGCCGAGGAGGATTTGCGCCTCCGCGGCCCCGGCGAAATCCTCGGCACGCGGCAGTCAGGCGAGGAGACGTTCCGCGCCGCGACGCCGCAGGACGTGGAGGACCTCGCCCCCATCGCCCACAGCGACGCTTTGCTTCTCCTCGACCGCGACGGCGGCCTTTCCGGCCCCCGCGGGCAGGCTGCGCGGGTTTGCCTCTATCTATTCGAGCGCGACCAGGCGATCGGGCTGATCAGGAGTGGTTGATCAGTCGACGGGCACGAATACCGACGCAGGCAGATTGGGCGATGTCAGACAACCGCCAAATTGCTCGCGCGCCTTCGCGACGTTGTTTGAAACGAAATAACGGTCGAGCCGCAGATCCATCATTCCCAAGCGAATAAGCACGAAACGAGCTTCTCTCGTCATCGCGTCATTGTCGACTTGCAGGGCTTCTATGGCGTCGAGTTCGGAAAGTTTCTCGGCCGTCTCCAGTGGGCCGCCACTGGTCGAAAGCGCGCGCAGGTGGCCGACGTCTGCAAGCTCCTTGTCCGCCAGCCGCTGCATGTCCGGGATCATCTCATAGGCGATACGATATTGAAGCATCCGCTCATGCGGCATGTGGGAAGCTACGTCCGATGCCGTCGCTGCTTCACGAGCCATCGAATCGTACGTGCGTTTAGGCAACCAAAACGCATCGATCAGCTTGCGGCTGTCGGCGCGGTCGCCACGCTCCACAGCGGCGCGCAAGCCGTTCAGCCTCGACGCAATGCAGTCATGCATGGCTAGGCGCGCGTAGGACTGCGGGCCGTCGCCGCGGCTCAACTCATTGTCCATGTCCGCGAGGGCCGCGTTGACCTTGTGGTGCCACTCGACCGACTGAACCGCCTGCTCCGCCAGAAGCGCGGTCAGCACGCCCAGGACGATGATTCCCCATTCCCTGAACAGCTCGCGCCAGTTCTCGACCAGCTTGGGCTTGTGCACTTCCATCGGCGGTCCCCCTTCGCCGCCGTACGCCTATCTCACCAGCAGCGCATGCCTCTTCTTACCCAGGCTTAGCTTGAGCGGCTCCTGAGCCGCGGTAACGACCAGTCCGGGGTCGTTGACCGTCACATCGTCGAGCCGCACCGCGCCCTCGGCAATCTTGCGCTTGGCTTCCTTGTTCGACGGCGTGAAGCCGAGCGCAGTCAGCGCATGGGCGATGTTCATGCCCTCCCCGAGCGAGAGGGTCGGCAGGTCTTCGCCGACTCCTCCGCCGCTGAAGGTTTCAGCTGCCGTCCGTGCAGCCGCTTCCGCTGCCTCGCGCCCGTGGAGCATCGCCGTCGCCTCGGTCGCCAGAATGATCTTGGCCTGGTTGATCTCCGCACCTTGCAGGCTCTCCAGCTTTCCGATGTCCTCCAGCGATAAGTCGGTGAACAGCTTCAGGAAGCGGCCGACGTCGGCGTCCGCCGTGTTCCGCCAGAACTGCCAGTAATCGTAGGCGCTCAAGAGGTCCGCATTGAGCCACACCGCACCCTGCGCGGTCTTGCCCATCTTGGCACCGTCCGCAGTCGTGATCAGCGGGGTGGTGACTCCGAAAAGCTCGGTCCCCTCGATCCGTCGGCCGAGCTCGATGCCGTTGACGATATTGCCCCACTGGTCGGACCCGCCAAACTGCGCCCGGCAGCCGACCCGCCGAGTCAGCTCCAGGAAGTCGTATGCCTGGAGGATCATGTAGTTGAACTCGAGGAAGGTCAGCGGCTGCTCGCGGTCGAGCCGAAGCCGCACGCTGTCGAACGTCAGCATTCTGTTGATCGTGAAATGCTTTCCCACCTCTCGCAGGAACTGGACATACTCGAGCCGGTCGAGCCAGTCGGCGTTGTTGACCATGATCGCGTCGCCGCGGCCATCGCCGAACGTCAGGAAATGATCGAACACGCGGCGGATGCCGGCGATGTTCGCGTCGATCTGGTCGTGGGTGAGGAGCTGACGGCTCTCGTCCTTGCCGCTGGGGTCGCCGACTTTCGTGGTTCCGCCGCCCATCAGCACGATGGGACGATGCCCCGCCTGCTGCAGGCGCCGGAGCATCATGATCTGGACGAGGCTGCCGACGTGCAGGCTCGAAGCGGTCGCGTCGAAGCCGATGTAAGCGGACACGATCTCCTTGCTCGCGAGCGCGTCCAGCGCCGCCGCGTCGGTGACCTGGTGGATGTACCCGCGCTCGTCGAGGAGCTTCAGCAATGAAGATTTGTACGCCGTCATGCACGGCCGCTTAGCGTCGTTAACGTGTCGCTGCTACATTAGCTGCTAGAATCAGGGCGCGATGCAACTGAACCTGGTCCCGCATCCGGCGACTCCGCCATCGGACCCAGACTTCAAGGTCTGGGCGAACGTCGAGCATGCCGGCGCCCTCGGCGTGATTGCCTCGACAAACATCTGGTTTGGAGTCGGCGCTCCCGCGAGCCGTTTCGTCATCCCCGAGGTCGACGATCCAGGCCGTGCCGAGGATCTCTGGAAGACCACCTGTTTCGAAGCTTTCATGCGCGTGCACGGCGCCGATGCTTATCGCGAATGGAATTTCGCTCCCTCAGGCGAGTGGGCGGCGTACGATTTCGCGAAGCAGCGCGAAGACAAGGCGGATGCCGAAGTCGCGCCGCCCTACATCCGCGTCGAGGACAATATGACCTGGTGGGCGCTAGGGGCGACCATTGCGGTAGACGCCAAGGCCGCTTGGCAGATCGGCCTTTCCGCGGTTCTTGAGGAAAAAGACGGCACCAAGTCGTACTGGGCGCTCGCTCATCCCGAAGCGAAGAAACCCGACTTCCACGACCCGGCTTGCTTCATCGCGCACCTGCCCTAAGCACAATCGAATGACCCTGTTTGGTATCGATCGGCTCCTTGCCGATCCTGAGCTCCGTCGTCCGCTGGAGGGAAGACGCGTCGCGTTGCTCGCCCATCCGGCGTCCGTCACGCGCGATCTGACGCACAGCCTCGACGCGCTCGTCGCCGCCGGAGTGAAGCTCACCGCCGCTTTCGGTCCGCAGCACGGCCTCAGGGGCGACAAGCAGGACAATATGGTCGAGTCCGACGATTTCACGGACCCTGTCCATCAGATCCCGGTGTTCAGTCTTTACGGGGAAGTGCGGCGGCCGACGGGCCAGTCGCTCGGCACGTTCGATACGATCCTCATCGACCTGCAGGACGTCGGCTGCCGGATCTACACCTTCATCACCACCTTGCTCTACGTGCTCGAAGCCGCGGCGGAGAACGGCAAGAGTGTGTGGGTCCTCGACCGGCCCAACCCGGCGGGGAGGCCGATCGAGGGACTGTCGCTGCGTCCAGGGTGGGAGAGCTTTGTCGGCGCCGGTCCGATCCCGATGCGGCACGGACTGACGCTCGGCGAACTCGGGAAATGGTTCATTGAGCACTTCCGCCTCGACGTCGATTATCGCGTGGTCGAAATGGACGGCTGGAAACCGGGAGAGGGAGCGGGCTTCGGCTGGCCGCCAGAGCGCGTCTGGATCAACCCCAGTCCCAATGCGGCCAACGTCAACATGGCGCGCGCCTATGCAGGCACGGTGATGCTCGAGGGGACGACGCTGAGTGAGGGCAGGGGGACCACTCGCCCGCTCGAGCTGTTCGGCGCGCCCGACCTGGAACCCTCGAAGATCATGGCGGAAATGGAGAAGCGCGCGCCCCAATGGCTCGCCGGCTGCAAGCTTCGCGAGATCACGTTCCAGCCCACCTTCCACAAGCATGTCGGCGAAATGTGCCGCGGCCTCTTCATTCACGCCGAAGGGCCGTTCTACGATCATGACGCGTTCAAACCATGGCGGCTGCAGTCGCTGGCGTTCAAGGCCATCCGGAGGCTCTATCCGGACTATGCGCTGTGGCGCGATTTTCCGTACGAATATGTGTTCGACAAGCTCGCGATCGACGTCATCAACGGTTCGCCGCTAATGCGCGAGTGGGTCGATGATGCGGATGCGACGCCAACCGATCTCGACACGCTGACCATCCCGGATGAGCGCGACTGGGAAGAGCAGCGCAAGCCGTATCTGATCTACTGACGTTCCTGAGGTTCTCGACGGAGCGCAGACCTGGCAGTCCGCCCCGATCTCTCGGGCGACAGCCTTCGAAAGAGCGCCCGATGCTCCTTCGGCACTGCCACGAGGTCGTCCGGCGCGATTCTTATCCGGTTCTCGGCGCCATAGTTGGTCGTGTCGGTGAACCACGGTCGCGCATAGACGAGATAGACCATCGGCCGCTCCGTCGTCGCCCGGTTGTCGGTACCTTGGTGGGCGAGCCTATAATCCATCGCGTAGCAGCGCCCGCGCTCGATATAAGGAAGCTCGAAATCTTCGTCATCGCGAGATTTCACGTGGCTCGCCCGAAAGAGCTTGGTTGTTCCTGTGTCTGGCGTGAGATCGACCAGGGGAATTGCGACGGTGATCCCATACGCGCCCATCGCAGCCCGGGTGAAAGGCTTGCCTGGAAACAGATCGTCATGGTCGACATGCAGATGTTGTGGTTTTGCGCCGGGGAGCGCGGTCACGACGGCCAGGCTGTCGATCAGATAGTCTTCGCCAAGCGCAGCACTGGCCAACGCAAGCAGCGCCGAATTGGCATAGAAGTGGGGCGACAGATACGGACCTGTCATGCGCACCGGCACCTGAAGGCGGCGGTTGCCGACGCTGAAGCGATCGGGGGAGGACGCGATATCCGGGAACTGGCGGAGATACTCTGCCTTCAATTCATCGATGAAAGCGGGCTCGAAGGTGCCGTCGAAGACGACGTAGCCATCCCGTGCAAAGCGCTCCGCCTCATCCATGCGGCTGTTTTCTTCCCTTCACCCTGATCGTGGCAAGCCTCCCAGCATTTGCCACCGCTTTTCGGGTTTCCAGGCAAAGAGATCGGAAATTCATCAGAAGAACATCATGCTCTCGCAGTCAGAAATGCTATAGTATCCGCGACCGGACCTTCTGCAGCAGGGGCAGACCGATGGGATGGCGCATCTACTCAGTCGTGGCGGGGCTATTGATCTCTCAACAGGTCGTGGCGGCCGACCAGAGTCGATCCGAACGCGACCGGCAGATCAGTGAAATCGTGTTCCAGAATTATCCGCCAAGGGCGTTTGCCGCGGGTGAAGAGGGGCCGGTCTTCTTCACCGTGACGCTTGACAAGGATGCGCATCCAACCAGCTGTCAGGTGACCCACGGCAGCGGTCATCCGCTGCTCGATGATGAGACGTGCAAGCTGATCGTCCAGCTTGCGGTGTTCAATTCGGCGAAGGATGCAAACGGCCGCCTCATCCGGCAAACGACCGAGGGCGTCGTGAACTGGACGCTTCCGGGACACACTCCAGCCCCGATCAATTTCAGCCCCGCCGCCAGCGCTGCGCCGGCCACGACGGAGCGCCAGGTCTGCAAGAAAACTTTGCGGGTTGGGACTCTGTCCGATTACGAGCGGACCTGCATGACGCCTTCGGAATGGGCGCATCAGTCCGATGAGGAGAAACAAACGTATGAGGAATTGCAGGGCAGGAGGGGAAGCACTCACTGCACGATAGCAATTGGCGGGATGGGCACGGGTACCGTCGGTTCGGGTGCTGCAGAGGAACATCCCGATTGCTAGGCTGGCAGCACCCTTGCCCCGGGCGCCGAACGAAGGCACCCTCGATTTCCAATTTGCGGAGAGTGACAGATGTCGGTTCGGCCAGTGATGCTTACAGGGGCTCTGCTTCTGAGTGCCCCCGCTCTTGCGCAGTCCAGTGACCAGCGCGCCGCTCAGAACGCCGATCAATGGGCGATCTTTCAGCAATTCTATCCGGCGCGGGCGATCGCCGCGCGTGAGGAGGGTGCCGTCGGCTTCAAGGTCACGCTGGACAGCCAGGGTGTGGTGACTGGCTGCCAGGTTACTCGGAGTAGCGGCCATCCGCTTCTCGACGAGGAGACGTGCAACCTCATCACTTTGCACGCTCAGTTCAAACCGGATCCAGGCTTGTCGCCCTCCCAGGTGCGGAGCAGCGAAGGCATGATCACGTGGAAGCTTCCGGCAAGCAGTGCTGCGCTTCCGCCGCCTCAGCCGGTGAGCACGGCCGCGGCGCCTGAGAAGGTGATCTGCAGGAAAACCCTTCGGACCGGCTCGCTTGCGGCCTACGACCGCACCTGCATGACGGCGAGGGAATGGTCGCGCCAATCGGATGCAACCAAGGAAACGTGGGACGAGGTGCAGGGCCGCAAGGGCTCGACTCACGGGAATTGAGCCGCTCTCCGCTCGGCGAGCGTGGTTAACGAAGAAGTAGGAGGTTGCTGGCTATCTCGCTCTCACGTCTTTGACCGGGAGCCCGCCCTCGATGGCCACGCAGGGGATCGAACAAGTTACCGAAAACGCGATTCGCGCCGTTGCGCGCGATTGCGGTTCGCTGTCGATGGAGTGCAGCGATGTCGCCGGCTACGTCAAAGGGGTCTCGAGCCGCATCGCCGAGCATATGAAAATGCTCGACCAGCTCGAGGAGGTCACGACGCGGCTGCTTGGCGACCAGGGGCGCGTCAGCGATTCAACCGACGAGGCGCGGCTGTTGTCAGAGCAGGCCAAGGCCAAGCTCGAGGCGGGGCGTGAGGCGATCGAAGGCACAATTGACGGTTTCAAGGGCCTGACCGACCTTATTGTGCAACTCGGCGAGCGCATGGCCGGCTTCGCCGCGGCAATGAACCAGGTTCAGACGGTCTCCTCGACCATCGAGACGATTGCGCGCAAAACCAACATGCTCGCGCTCAATGCGACGATCGAGGCGGCTCGTGCCGGAGATGCCGGCCGCAGCTTCGCGGTGGTTGCTGCCGAGGTGAAGAAGCTTGCTCACGATACCCGTGCGGCGACCAGCCAGATCGCTTCAACCATCGGCGAGCTGACCCGCGAGGCCGGCGCTGTTACGACCGAAATCAAGACCGGCGTCGAGCGGAGCCGAGCCGCCCAGTCGGGCTTCGGGATGATCAGCGATACCGTCCGCGAAGTCAGCGAGATCGTCGGCATGGTCGATCGACAGACCGAAGGCATCGCCCATTCGACCAGCATGATCCAGACCAGCGTCGACCGGGTGAAGGCCGGCCTCACCGACTTCGCCGCCGACGCTCGCGAGAATGGGAACGAGCTGTTGACGGCCGAGAAGCGGCTCGCGCATCTGGAAATGCTCTCCAACACGATGCTCGACACGCTCGCGAATTCTGGAGCGGAGATCGACGACACGCCGTTCATCCTCAAGGCGCAGGAGACCTGCCGTCAGATCCAGGCAGCGGTGGAGCGGGCGATCGAGGATGGTGAAATCAGCGTCGATGACGTGTTCGACCGGGACTACAAGATCGTCGAAGGCACCAATCCGGTGCAGTATGACGTCCGCTTCAACGATGCCGCCGACCGGCTCATCCGCCCGTTGCTCGATCGCACCAAGGGCGGCGACAACCGCATCATCGGGTCTGCAATCGGCGACATGAACGGCTATCTTCCGACCCACCTCACCGAGCGCAGTCACCCGCAGGGCCCGGATCCCGTGTGGAACGACGAGCACTGCCGGAACAAGCGGATCCTGATCGACGATACGACGCGCATGGCGCTCGCCAGCGAGAAGCCGGCGACCCTCGCCACGTACAGGATGGAGCTCGGCGACAAATATATCCCGGTGAAGAACGTCTTCGTCCCGCTGTGGATCAAGGGACGGCGCTGGGGAAATTTCGAGCTCGCTTACAGGGACGATTGAGCCTTTTCGCGCGCCGAACAGGGTTCCTGAAAGCTTACCCGCCCATAAACCTCGTCTTTACGCCCTTGCGGTAGGACGATCCCAACAAGGCTTCGCCTGAGATCAGGACGAGGGGAGAGGAATGGCAGTCAATCGGTCCGTCGGCCAAGGAGGGTCTCGCCAGAATAGTCCTGTGGCGAGGGTTCATCCGGCCAGCGTTGCCGAAGCCCAGCTCGCGCGCGTCGCGGGCGAGGGCTGCGCTCGCCATGCCTATCTCAATACTTTGCTAGAGGCGTCGGGCCGTCATTCGGGCCGCGATCTTGCCGATGCCGTGCATCTACTGTGCAGCCTTCACGGCCGCTATCCGGGTCTGATCGAGGTCGCGCTTCAGCGCTGCCCGAAGGGACCGGTCCAGGAATGGCTGATGCGCGCCTCGGAAGGGTTCGAGCGCGAGCGTCTCTACGTGGTTCGCCTGACCGCGGCCGTCGGCCCGCTGCCGAGCACTCCAGGTGCCGCGGAAACCGAGGCGAGCCTGGTTGCTGCGCGCCATGCGCTGGAGACGCTCGCCATGTCTGAGCGCAGCGGCTGCGCGCTTGGCGCGGCGACGGCTCTCATCGGGGACTGGTGGCCGATCCGCCGCCTGCTCGATCGCGCTGCGGCGCGCGTCGGCACCGAAGCGCCCGCGCCGTCGCTTCCCGACGAAGCTTCTGTGGTCGCCATCATTGACCGCGGGACAGGTACGCCCGCGAGCCAGCGTGCGCTGGCCTTCGGCGGTGAGCAATTGCTTCTCCAGCACCGCGCATTGTTCGACCTGCTCGAGGCAAGGGCAGAAGCCCGCGAAGACCTCTAAGGCTAATTCGTTACGCGGCCTTGGCCAGCTCGACCTGCTCGTTCTCGGCCTTCGGCTGTTCGCCGATTACCTCAACGGCTTTCGGCTGCGGCGAAAGCAGGCGCGATGCCAGCACCAGCGCGCCAAGCGCGAGGTACGCGGCGACCGCAATCGTTGGGCTGTAAAGCACCGACGCCGCAAACGGGATCCGCAGGAATGTCGGGTTGAAGCCGAAATCCTCGCCAATCGCTTCGCACACGCCCAAAATCGTGTGCGAGCGGAGCGGAAGGGCGACCTGATTTTCCTGCGCAGACATTGTAATCTACTCCCTGGCAAAAGCGTTGCCCATTACTGAGCAAGAGCCGTGCCAAATCCAGAAACGATTACGTTTCAGTGGCTTATCGCCGGAGCGTCGCGCCGACTTGGCAATCCGCACCACGTCCGCCAACCGACAGTTGGGGATTTGCACCACATGCTGCAAGTGCGATATTGCAGCGCAACATTGATATTCGACGAACGGATGCAAACTTAAGTGGATGCGTTGATCCGAGGAGCCAACCTGCCGTGATGCGGACGATGATGAAATCGAAGATCCACCGGGCGACGGTGACCCAGGCCGACCTCGACTACGTCGGTTCGGTCACGCTCGATTCCGAGCTGATGGATGCCGCCGATCTGCTCGAGGGCGAGCAGGTAGCGATTGTCGACATCACCAATGGGGCGAGGATCGAGACCTATGTCATTCCCGGTCCGCGCGGCAGCGGTGTGATCGGCATCAATGGCGCCGCCGCGCATCTGATCCATACGGGCGACCTGGTGATCATCATCAGCTACGCGACGCTGTCCGATGCGGACGCGCGGACGCTGAAGCCCCCGATAGTCCATGTCGACGGGCACAACCGGGTAGTGAAGCTCGGCAACGATCCCGCTGAGCCGGTACCAGGCAGCGCCGAGCTCAGGGGCGATCTGGCGGCTTAACGGAGCCAGTCACGAGCAGCTTCCAGGGCGCCGGGAGATAATCGGTGCTCATATAATAATAGAACAGGCATTGGCCCGAGCCGGCGCGGTTGATCCCCTTGGCGATTCCGAAGGCGATCTCGCCGGCGAACACCGGCCCGCCGCTGTCGCCGGGCACGCAGCTCGGACCCTTCACCGTCACCCAGGTCGGTGAGCAGGGCCCACCGCAAAGGTCGCCGGGAGGTGCGTAATCGGTGAGCTCGACGGTGGCGCAGCTGTAGCCGGAGCTTTCGCCATAATGACAAACGAAGTCGCCGGCGCGCGTCACCGCGACGTTGCGCCAAGTGGTGACCCGCCGAAGCGTCCCGGCCCCGCGGTTCGAGTA
>Ga0207647_10001503_pt1 | contig 17932 bp, 9 predicted proteins | sample KBSCornC2_FD_184295 | JGI IMG/M metagenome (GOLD analysis project Ga0207647, IMG submission 184295) | Corn rhizosphere microbial communities from Kellogg Biological Station, Michigan, USA - C2 (SPAdes) (version 2) | ecosystem: Host-associated > Plants > Roots > Rhizosphere ... | reverse complement strand
CGCGGCGCGGTGGACAAGGTGGTCAGCGGCGGCACGCTCATGGAGGCTTCGGCGATATCGTCGAAGCCGGTGACGGCAAAGTCGCGACCCGCCTGCAGGCCGCGCTGGTGCAAGCCAAGGATCAGGCCCAGCGCGACCGCGTCGTTGTAGCAGACCGCGGCGGTGGGCTTGCTGCCGCCTTCGAACAGCGCGGGCGTGGCGCGCACGGCATCGATGCGCGTGGGCGTGGTCTGCACGCGCCAATGCGGTTCGATCTTCAGCCCGGCGGCCTGCATCGCCTCCACATAGCCGGCGTGGCGTTCGCGCTTCGAGCTGGCATCGTCGTGGCCACCGAAGAAGGCAATGCGCCGATGGCCGCGTGCGATCAGGTGTTCGGTGGCCAGCCGTGTGCCGGGCTGGTTGTCCAGCATCAGGCGATCCCAATGCGCGTACTGCGGCAGGCGTCCACCGAGTTCGCGGTTGAACAGCACCACCGGCAGGTGCGCGCCGATGGCGGTGAGCACGTTGCGCGCCTCGCTGCCTTCGGCGGGCGAAAGGATGATGCCGCCCGGGCCATGCTCGATCAGCGAACCGAGCACGGCCTGTTCGCGCGTGGTCGATTCGCCGGTGCTGCCAAGCAGGGTGACGAAGCCGGCCTCGCCTAGCGTTTCGTCGACGCCCGCGGCGAATTCCGCGAAGAACGGGTTCGCAAGTTCGTTCACCACCAGCGCGATGCTGGACGAAGTGCGTCGGCGCAGGTTCGCCGCGGCGCGGTTGTACACGTAGCCCTGGCGTCGCAGTTCTTCCTCGACGCGTGCGCGCGTGTGCTTGTTCACCAGCGGACTGCCGCGCAAAACCAGCGACACCGTGGCGCGCGAAACACCGCAGCCGGCAGCGATATCGCTGAGCGTGGTCTTGCGGTGGACGGGGGCGGAGCTTTCCGTGGCCATGCTGGCGGCTTTCCGTGAGTTGGAACGATCCAAATGTAACCGAAATCCTGTGTCGTTTAGCCATATTGCAATGCGGCATGCATCGCGTCGTGGCAGGATGATACCGTGAAATATAAATCGATCTAAATCGGGGGAAACCACGATTTATGTGAAATCGCCTGCGGCGTCGCGGGACGAGCCCGGCATGGCCTGGCTCGCCCGGTCCGACGCCGCGGCGCTGCCGTTTTCGGACAGCGTTCGCAGGCGAGGCCGATGGCCGTCGGCAACATCGCGGTATCGGTGAGTTCTACAGCGTAGTGAACCGGTTGCTGGCGGAACGCCAGTGGCCATGGCGGCTGTCAGACGGATATCCCAGATGATCGTATCGATCCACGCAGGCGAGACACGCAGCAAAGGGAAGTGCCGGCGGCTGGCGCGCGTGCGCCGGTTCGGTGTCATCGCGTGGGCCTGCCTGGCGGCGCTGTTGCTGCCGGTCATGGCGGGGGCGGCGCCGCTCTCGACGATCACGCTCGACCATGGCTGGCAGTTCCGCCTGGCTTCCGGCGACGGCGCCGCGGCGACGCATCCGGAAGCGACCAAGTGGCTGCCGGCGACCGTACCGGGCACGGTACAGACCGACCTGATGGCGGCACGGCAGCTGGTCGACCCTTTCTATCGCGACAACGAGGCGCAGGTGCAATGGGTGGGCCTCGCCGACTGGCAGTACCGCACCAGCTTCGATGTCGATGCCGCCACGCTGGCGCGCCCGCACGTGGAACTGGTGCTCGACGGGCTGGACACGTTCGCGGACGTCATCTTGAACGGCACCAGGCTGGTGGCCGCCGACAACATGTTCCGCCGCTGGCACGTGCCGGTGAAATCCGTACTGCGCAAGGGCTCCAACAAGCTCGAAGTACGGCTCTATTCGCCGATCAAGCGCCTGCAGCCGTGGTTGCTGAAGCAGCCCTATGCCTTGCCGGGCGAATTCGATTCGGCCTTCGGCGACGAGCCCAAGGGCAAACAGACGGCCAATTACATACGCAAGGCCAACTACCAGTACGGCTGGGACTGGGGCCCGCGCATCGTCACCGAGGGTATCTGGCAGAGCGTGCACCTGGACAGCTGGGACGGCTTTCGCGTCGACGACTTCCATATCGAGCAGAACCAGGTCGACCCGCAGGTCGCGCGCGTCGCCGCCAAGCTCGATGTGCAGGCCGATGCCGGCCAGCGCGTGACGGTGAACCTGGATGTGCAGGGGCCGACTGGCGAAACGGTTGCGCATGAAGCGCGCGAAGTCATCGTCGACCCGGGCACGCACGAAATCAGCCTGCCGCTGCGCATTGCCGATCCGCGGCTGTGGTATCCCGCGGGCTATGGTGCCCAGGACATGTATACGTTCAAGGCTACCGTGCGCGACGGTGACGGCGTGCTGCACAGCGCCGATCGCGCTGTGGGTCTTCGCAGCGTGGAACTGCGCCGGCAGCCGGATCGCTGGGGCAGGAGCTTCGAGTTCGTCATCAACGGCATCCCGGTGTTCGCCAAGGGCGCGAACCTGATTCCGTTCGACAGCTTCCCGAGCCGCGATGTCGAGTTGCGCATGCACGACGTGGTCGCCTCGGCGCGCGATGCCAACATGAACATGCTGCGCGTATGGGGTGGCGGGTATTACCTACCCGATCGCTTCTACGAGCTGGCCGACCGCTTCGGCATCATGATCTGGCAGGACTTCATGTTCGGCGGCGCGATCCCGCCCAACGACACGGCCTACGTCGACAACACGCGGCAGGAAGCGATCGAGCAGGTCAAACGGCTGCGCAATCATCCCAGCATCGTGCTGTGGTGTGGCAACAACGAAGTGCAGACCGGCTGGGAATCGTGGCCCGACCGCGAAGCCTTCAAGAAGTCGCTGACCGGCGAGCAGCGCGACCTCATCGTCACCGGCATGGTCAACCTGTTCGGCAACGTGCTGCGCGACGTGGTGACGCGCTACGACCGCGACGTGCCGTACTGGGCCAGTACGCCCAGCACCGATTACGAAGGGCCGGCGAACGTGCCCGGCAACGGCGACATGCACTACTGGGACGTGTGGTCCGGGCAGGCGAAGCCGTTGACGGAGTACCTCAACGTCACGCCGCGCTTCCAGTCGGAGTACGGTCTGCAGTCGTTCCCGGTGATGCGCACGATCCGCTCATTCGCCGGCCCGGACGATCTGCAGGCCGAATCGCCGGTGATGCGCGCGCATCAGAAGTACGACAACGGCAACGGCAACAAGCGCCTGTTGCTGTATATCGAGCGCAGCTTCGGCGAGCCGCGCGATTTCCCGGCCTTCGTCTATCTCAGCCAGGTGATGCAGGCGCAAGGCATCGAGCTGGCCGCCGAGCACCTGCGCGCCGCGCGGCCGCAGTCGATGGGCTCGCTGTATTGGCAGATCAACGACCTGTGGCCGGGCGCGTCCTGGTCGAGCATCGATGTGTTCGGGCGCTGGAAAGCGTTGCAGTTCCATGCGCGCCGCTTCTACGCGCCGCTGCTGATTGCCGCGTTGAGGCATGACGGCAACACGGCGGTGTCGCTGGTTTCGGACCAGGTGTCGTCGACCAGCGGGCACTGGAGCGTGCGCCTGATGGATTTCAACGGCAAGGTCATCGACGAGCACAAGCGCGTGGCCAACATGCCGCCGTTGAGCAGCACCCCGGTGGGCAACTACACCGATGCCCAGCTGCTGCACGGCGCCGATCCCAAGGCCGTCTTCGCGGTATTCGACCTGGCCGATGACGACGGCCCCGTGTCGCGCAACCTGGTTTTCTTCGACGAAGCGAAGAACCTCAAGCTGCCGTCACCGCATATCCGCACACAGCTGCAGCCTTCGGTGGACGGGTACAAGCTCACGCTGACCACCGACACGCTGGCACGCGACGTATGGGTGTCGTTCGGCGATCTCGATGTCGAGATGGACGACAACGCTTTCGACATCCTGCCGGGCCAGAGCGTGACCGTCGGCATCAAGAGCACGGCCCTGCTCAACGACATGCAGCGTGCGCTGCAGGTGCAGAACCTGGCCGGCGTGATGCAGGGACAGTGAACCATGACGATGACCATCGATAAGGACGAGACACGCCATGCCATCGCGCCGTGACGTACTGAAGTGGTTCGGCGCCGCCGCGGTTTCGGCGGCGACGCTGGATATCGCCCCATCGCGCGCTTTTGCCGGCGGGGCGACCCGTTACGCGAGCCAGCGTCCGCCGGTGGGCAAGCGCAAGTTCGTGAGCCAGGCGGTGGAGCGGCAGCTGGCGACGGTGAAGTCCGCCATCGCCGATCCCAAGCTCGCCTGGATGTTCGAGAACTGCTACCCGAACACGCTGGACACCACGGTGGAGCTGGGTACGCTCGACGGCAAGCCCGACACCTTCGTGATCACGGGCGACATCAATGCGATGTGGCTGCGCGATTCGTCGGCGCAGGTGTCGCCGTATCTATCGCTGGCGAAGCAGGATCCCGCGTTGCAGCGCCTGTTCCGCGGCCTGATCCGCCGGCAGGCGCGCTGCATTCGCATCGATCCCTACGCCAATGCCTTCATGCCCGACCCGCATTCGCAGCCGCTGTCGTGGTCGCTGCACGACGACACGGACATGAAGCCCGGCGTGGGCGAGCGCAAGTGGGAAATCGATTCGCTGTGCTATCCGATCCGTCTGGCGCACGGCTATTGGCAGGCGACCGGCGACACCGAGCCGTTCGACGACGACTGGCGCTCGGCGATGGCCACGGTGGTGAAGACCTTCCGCGAGCAGCAACGCAAGCAGGGTCACGGTCCGTATCACTTCCAGCGGCCGTCCAAGATACCCACCGATACGCTGATGCTCGATGGCTACGGCAATCCGGCGCGGCCGAACGGCATGATCCATTCGATGTTCCGGCCGTCCGACGACGCGTGCCTGTATCCGCTGTTCGTACCGGCCAACCTGTTTGCCGTGACCTGCCTGCGCCTGCTGGCGCAGATGAGCCGCGGCATTCACCACGACGAAGCGTTTGCCGCCGAATGCACCGCCTTGGCCAGCGAGGTGGAGCAGGCGGTGCATCGCGACGGACGCATGCGCGACGAGCAGGGCCAGGAACATTGGGCCTACGAGATCGACGGCTTCGGCAACCAGCTGTTCATGGACGATGCCAACGCACCCAGCCTGCTCAGCCTGGCATACCTTGGCTGTTGCGATCGCAAGGATCCGTTGTACCAGCGCACCCGCGATCGCGTGTGGAGCACGCACAACCCGTATTTCTTCAAGGGCAAGGCGGCCGAGGGCATCGGTGGACCGCATGAAGGGCTGCGCATGATCTGGCCGATGTCGCTGATGATGTATGCGCAGACCAGCGACGATCCCGCACAGATCAGCCAATGCCTGCGCTGGCTGCGCGATACCGACGCGGGCACGGGCTTCATGCACGAAACCTTCGACCAGGACGATCCGTCGCATTTCACGCGCGCGTGGTTCGCCTGGGCCAACACCTTGTTCGGCGAGCTGATCGTCGATCTTCATCGCACGCGCCCGGCGCTGCTGCGCTGACCGCTTTCCTCTTCCGATAACCACGACTTCAGGAGAACCGCCACATGGTGTCCCGCCGACAATTCCTCCAAGGCATGGGCGCGCTCGCGGTGCTTGGCAACCCGCTGTCGTCGCTCGCCACAAGCGTGGCCAGCGCGGTGGCCGCGCAAAAGTCCGCCGCTGGTGCAGCCGCCGTGGGCGCCCAGGGCGTGTCGTCCTACGTCGACGTCTTCGTCGGCACGGGCGGCCATGGCCATACCTACCCGGGTGCGACCTTGCCCTATGGCATGGTGCAGCTGAGCCCGGACACCAACGATGCGGGCTGGGATGCGTGTTCGGGCTATCACCAGGCCGACGGCTCGATCATGGGTTTCTCGCATACGCACTTGAGCGGTACCGGCGCGAGCGACATGCTCGATGTGCTGGTAATGCCGGCGCAGGGTCCGGTGTTGCTGCAGCCGGGCGAACGTGGATTGCCTGACCACAACTACCGCTCGCACTTCGATGGAACCACCGGATCGGACCGCCTGCCGGCGGATAGCAAGGCGGTGCCGGGCAAGGGTTATCGCTCGCGCTACGACAAGGCGTCGGAACAGGCGCAGCCGGGCTACTACCGCGTGCATCTCACCGACCACAACATCCTGGCCGAACTCACCGCGACGCCGCGCGCAGGTCTGCATCGCTATACCTTCCACGGCAAGGGCGACGGCCATCTGCTGGTCGACCTTGCCCACGGCTACCACGACAGCGCGACGGTACCGGCAGCGGTCACCGATGCGCAGCTGCGGGTGGTCGGCAACGACACCCTGGTGGGCGGTCGCCGCGTGCACCAGTGGGCGAACGGGCGCTATCTCTACTTCGCCATGAAGCTGTCGCGCCCGTTCTCGCATGCCACGCTGTACTCCGAAGACGCGGCCCTGCCCAATGGCTCGCAGGAGGCCAGCGGCTCGCATCTGAAGGCCGCGCTGCACATCAAGAAAGCCTCGCACGCGCCGCTGCTGGTCAAGGTGGGCATCTCTGCGGTCGACATCGACGGCGCCTTGAAGAATCTCGAAGCGGAAGTGCCTGCCTGGGATTTCGAACTTGCGCAACGCAACGCCGCCGAAGCGTGGGAGCGCGAGCTCGGCCGCATCCGCATCGAATCCTCGTCCGAACCGGTGTTGCGCACGTTCTACAGCGCGCTGTACCACACCATGCTGGCGCCCACGCTGTTCAGCGACGTGGATGGTCGCTATCGCGGCATGGACCTGGCGATCCACCAGTTGCCCAGTGGCCAGAACAACTACAGCACCTACTCGCTGTGGGACACCTACCGAGCGTTGCATCCGCTGCTTACGCTGTTCCAACCCGGGCGCGTGCCTGACCTGGTGAACGGCCTCGTGCGCATGGCGGAGGAAAGCCCGCAAGGGCCGCCGGTGTGGCCGCTGCAGGGCGTGGAGACCGGCTGCATGATCGGTTACCACTCCGCCGTGGTGCTCGCCGAAGCACAGGCGAAGGGCTTCAAGGGCATCGACTACGCGCGTGCCTGGCCGATCTTCCGCCGCCGTGCGATGGAAGACGATTACCGCGGCCTGACCTTCTACCGGCACCTCGGTTACATCCCCAGCGACAAGGAAGGCGAGGCGGTCAGCAAGACGCTCGAATACGCCTACGACGATTGGGCGATGGCGCAATTGGCCGAAGGCGCGGGCGAGAAGGGCGATGCAGCCGCATTGCGCCAGCGCTCGCGCAACTACCGCAACGTGTTCGACAAGAAGCTCAACCTGGTGCGGCCGCGCGGCAGCGACGGACAGTGGCTGGAACCGTTCGATCCGCGCGGCATGGGTCATTCCAGCCAGTGGCGCGACTTCACCGAATCCAACGCGTGGCAGGCGACGTTCCTCAACCAGCACGATCTGTACGCGTACATGGAAATGTTCGGCGGCCAGAAGGTGTTCGAAAGCAAGCTGGACGAACTTTTCACTACCAGCTCGGAACTGCCCGCCGATGCGCCGCCGGACATCGCCGGCATGGTGGGGCAGTACGCCCACGGCAACGAACCGAGCCACCACGTGGCCTACCTATATGCCTATACCGGTTCGCACCACAAGACGCAGGCGCGCGTGCGCATGCTGCTGGAAACCATGTATCCGCCCGAGCCCGATGGTCTCGCCGGCAACGAGGATTGCGGCCAGATGAGCGCGTGGTACGTGATGGGCGCGCTCGGCCTGTACGCGGTGGATCCGGTCAGCACCAACTACGTGTTTGGCAGCCCCTTGCTGGATCGCGCGGAGATCGCGCTGTCGGGCGATCGCAAGCTGGTGATCCAGACCCATGGCAACGGGCCGGGACAGGCTTACATCCAGTCGGTGCAGTGGAACGGCAAGCCGTGGACGCGCAGCTGGATCAGCCACGCCGAACTCGCCGCTGGCGGCACGCTGGAATTCCAGATGGGCGCGACGCCGAACACGCAATTCGGCGCCGCGGCCAAGGACCGTCCGCCCGCCTTCGGCCTGCCGGCCTCCGCATGAGCGCTTCGTCCTGACGAACGAGCCCAGCCAAACGCCGCCCACCTCCCGGGCGGCGTTTTTTTACTGCACCGTGGTCTTCCCCTGTAGGAGCCCACCCAGTGGGCGACCGCAACGGCCCGGCGCACCACATGCTTCGCTGGTCTCAAAACGCCTGCACCCGCGCAAAAAAGGAACAGCAAGACACTGCAAACTCTTGCGGAGAGACTCACTCCCCAACCCCCGCGCAAGATAGTGTTGCGCTGCGACTTGTCTCGATCTAATCTCAAATGGAATAGTTTTCGACGATCCAGAACATGAGTTCTTTCCATGCTTCCGGATCAAGAGGTCGCGCCTTGGGGAGCGCATCTCGAGGGAGCCATTGAGGCGATCGTGATCGAGACAGTGCGGGCACGACGGAACCACCGTCCAGCCAATGCGAGCGAGGGTAGGGCGGGGCATGAATGACGGCGTCCACGTATGTGGCGAGGCGCAAGCGAGCGGCACCTTTGCCACGGGCGAACAGGCCAGCGACACCGCGGCCGGCATGAACCGCGTGGGCAATGATGCGCAGCGCACGTTGCTGGCGGCGGACGTTGGCGGCACGCATGCGCGCATGGGTCTCCTCGCCGTCGATGCATCGCCGCAGACCCGTGACGCGACCTTGTCGGTGCTCGCCTATCGGGTCTATCCCTGTCGCGATTACGCCGATCTCGCCTCCATCGTGCGCCGCTTCTGCGACGAGAACGCGATCAAGCCGCGCCGCTTCGCGCTTGCCTGTGCGGGCTACCTGCACGAAGGGCGCGTGCTCAACAGCAACCTGCAATGGCCGATCGAACCGGCCGCGCTGAAGCGCGAGCTGGCGATGGATGACGTGTTGGTCTTGAACGATCTCGTCGCGCAGGCACATGCCATGGCGCATCTGCAGGCGGGCAGCATCATGCCGCTGCACGAGCCGGCGCAGACGATGAACGCGGCGGCAGGACCCGTCGTGGTGATCGCCCCCGGCACGGGCCTGGGCGTGGCGGTGCGACTGCCGGGTACGCCGCCGCAGGTGCTGCCGACCGAGGCCGGCCATATCCAGCTGGCAACGCGGACGGCGCGTGAGCAACGACTGCTGACCGAACTGGCACCGAGCGGCGCTCACCTGCCGTACGACCACGTGCTGTCCGGCCCGGGGCTGCTGCGCCTCTATCAGGCGCTGTGCCGCATCGAGGACAAACCCGCGTCGTTGCATGCGCCTGCCGATGTCGTGGCCGCTGCCACCGCGAACGCCGATCCCTGCGCGGTCGAAACGCTGCAGCTGTTCTGCGGATGGCTGGGTTCGTTCACCGGCGACATGGCGATGCTGTACGGCGCCACCGGTGGCATCTATCTGGCCGGCGGTTTTCTCGCGCGCATGATGGCGCTGCTGGAAGCCAGCGATTTTGTCGCGCGCTTTCTCGACAAGGGCGTGATGCGACCGTTCCTGCAGACCGTACCCGTGCAGGTGGTGGACCACGCGCAACTCGGTGTCGTCGGTGCGGCCAGCTGGCTGCACGAGCGCTCGGCCAACAGCTGAAACAGCCACACCCTCCCGTCGTCGAATCCACTCGCAGGTTTGAAGGGAATGCCAATGACAGCGTCTACGTACTCGTCGTGCCGTATCCATCGAGTCCTGGTTCTCAGCGTTTCCCTTGGCCTCGCCTTCGCGGGTTCGGTTGCCGCAGCCGAAAATTCGTCGACGGTCACGCCGCCCGATGCGGCAACGATCGAGCAGCAGTGGGTGGCGGCCAACCGTCCTTATGACGCCGCTCGCCACGAGATCCTCGCGCAGACCGAGAAGGTCGCGTGGCAGGGACCGATGCAACCCGACTGGCAGGCGCTCACCGCGTATCGCACGCCCGATTGGTATCGCGACGCCAAGTTCGGCATCTTCGTGCACTGGGGCGTGTATTCGGTGCCGGCCTTCAAGGGCGAGTGGTATCCGCGCCACATGTACGAGCGCGAGGGCGAGAACTCCGACCGCTATCGCCATCAGCTCGCCACCTACGGGCCGATGCCCAAGCTGGGATACAAGGACCTGATCCCGATGTTCAAGGCCGAGCACTTCGACCCGCAGGCGTGGGCGAAGCTGTTCCATGATGCAGGCGCGCGCTACGTGGTGCCGGTGGCCGAACATCACGACGGTTTCGCCATGTACGACTCGAAGTTGTCGGATTGGACCGCGGTGAAGATGGGCCCACATCGCGACGTGATCGGCGAGCTCGCCAAGGCGATACGCGCGCAGGGCATGAAACTGGGCCTGTCGTCGCATCGCGCCGAGCATGACTGGTTCTACGAGTACGGCCGCACCTTCGACTCGGACGTGAACGATCCGCGCTACGCCGCGCTGTACGGGCCGGCGCACCGCCTGGTTTCGGCCAAGGGCGAAGACGGCCAGGAAGTCGACTGGACCTTCGTGTCCGATGCGTATCTTGCCGACTGGCTCGCGCGCTCTGCGGAAATCGTGCAGGACTACCACCCGGACCTGATGTATTTCGACTGGTGGATCGGCCAGCCGCGCTTCCGCGGTTCGCTCGCCGAATTCGCCGCGTTCTTCTACAACCAGGCGGCGGCGCGGCAGCAGGGCGTGGTGCTCAACTACAAGTTGAACGACATGCGGCCGGGCACGGGCACGTTGAACATCGAGCGTGGCCAGGCCGCGGGCATTCGCGAGCAACCCTGGCAGACGGAGACTTCGGTGAGTCCCGATTCGTGGGGTTACGCGGAAGGCGACACCTACAAGTCGCCCGACGAGATCGTGCAACTGCTCGCCGACGTGGTGAGCAAGAACGGCAACCTGTTGCTCAACGTCGGGCCAAAGGCCGACGGCACCCTTCCCGACGAGGCGCGCGGCATCCTGCAGTCGGTGGGGCAGTGGCTGCACGCGAACGGCGAGGCGATCTACGACACGCGGCCGTGGCACCGCTTTGGCGAGGGCCCGACCGAAGTGGCGGCCGGCACCATGCAGGACACCAAGACCAAGCCTTATACGGCCGAGGATTTCCGCTTCACCACCAAGGGCGATGCGCTCTATGCGATCGAACTGGAGTGGCCGGCGAGCGGACAGGCGGTCATCCATTCGATCGATGCCGGCACGAAGGTCGCTTCGGTGACGATGCTTTCCACGGGCAAGCCCATCGCTTTCAAGCAGCAATCCGATGGCCTGCACCTGACGCTGCCGAAGCAGCCGTCCGGCGCGCACGCCTATGCCTATCGCATTACGCTGGCCAAGCGCTGACCGTCCGCAGGCGGGCAGGGCGGGTCGGTTCGGGCTCGCCTCTGCGACGTGACGCATCCCACGCATTGCAGCGTGCACGACGGCGTGGACGCTGCTAGATTTAAAACGATCTAAATCTGGTGCTGGGGTTTCCGATGGCTCGTCTCCCGTCCCGTTCCTGGCTTCCGGCCATGCTCGCCCTGTCCCTGCTGCCTGGCCTGGCCGCAGCAGCGGCGACGGGCCACGCGGTGGACGTCGATCCGCGCATCGGCACGGGTGGCGATGGCCACACCTTCCCGGGCGCCACGGTGCCTTTCGGCATGATCCAGCTGTCGCCCGACACGGCGATGCCGGACTTCAAGCACGCCTACAAATGGGCGGCCGGCTACCAGTACGGCGACAGCAGCCTGCTCGGCTTCTCGCATACGCACTTCTCCGGCTCGGGCCATTCGGACCTGGGCGATGTGCTGGTGATGCCGATCGCCGGCGACGTGAAGCTCGATCCGGGTGATGCGGCCCAGCCGGGCAGCGGCTATCGCTCGCGCTTCAACCACAATACCGAAGTGGTGCAGGCCGGTTATTACGCGGTGACGCTGAGCGACTACGGCGTGCGCGCCGAACTCACCGCCGGCCGCCGCATTGGCTGGCATCGCTACACGTTCCCGGCCGGCAAGCCGGCCCATCTGCTGCTGGACCTGCGCCCGAGCATCTACGACTACCCGGGCAAGGTGCTGTGGTCGCACCTGCGCGTGCGCGACGACGGCACCGTCACCGGCTGCCGTACCACGCGCGGCTGGGCGCCGGGCCGTGAGCTGTGCTTCGCCATGCGCTTCTCGCAGCCGCTGGCGTCGCGCACGCTGTACAGCCGCGAGACCGACGTGCCGTACAAGGGCTTCAAGGGCCCGGGCTACCAGCCGGAAGACCACGACGCGCTGAGCGGTCGCGCGCTGGTCGGCGTGTTCGACTTCGGCTCGCTCAAGCAGCCGCTGGGCGTGAAGGTGGCGATCTCACCGGTGAGCGAAGCCAACGCCGTCGCCAACCTCGATGCCGAGGGGCAGGGCTGGGATTTCGACGCCCGCCGCGCCGAAGCGAAGGCGGACTGGGACAAGGCGTTGGCCTTGATCGACATCGACGCGCCCAAGCAGGATCGCACCAGCTTCTACACCTCGCTGTACCACGCGCTGCTGTCGCCCACGCTCAGCATGGACGTCAACGGCCAGTTCCGCGGCCCGGACGGCGCCGTGCACGAGGCAGTCGACAAGAACGGCAAGTTCGAATTCCATTCCACCTGGTCGCTGTGGGACGTGTACCGCGCGCAGCAGCCGCTGGTGGTCCTGTTGATGCCCGAGCGCAGCACCGATTTCATCCGCTCGCTGATCGCCGCCCGCGAAACCAGCCCGTTCGGCATCCTGCCGGTGTGGGCGTACCAGGGCCTGGAGACGTGGTGCATGATCGGCTACCACGCCGTGCCGGTGATCGCCGACGCCTACATCAAGGGCGTGCGCGGCTTCGACGCGGAAGCCGGCCTCAAGGCCATGGTGGCCAGCGCCACCTACGCGCCCTACGGCGGCCTGGGCGACTACATGAAGCTCGGCTACGTGCCGATCGACAAGGAGCCCGAAGGCGCCTCCAAGACGCTCGAATACGCCTATGACGACTGGTCGCTGGCGCAGATGGCCAAGGCGATGGGCAAGCAGGACATCGCGGCCACCTTCGACAAGCGCGCCGGCAACTGGCGCAACGCCTACGATCCGAAGACCGGCTTCATGCGCGCCCGCAAGACCGACGGCACGTTCCGCGAGCCGTTCGATCCGGATGCCGCCGGCTACGGCACCGACTACACCGAAGGCAACGCCTGGCAGTACTCCTGGTACGTGCCGCAGGACGTGGCGGCGCTGGTGAAGGCCATGGGTGGCGACCAGGCGTTCGTCTCCAAGCTGGACAGCGTGTTCGACGTCAAGGTGGATCCCGCCCGCTTCGCGCACGTGGAGGACATCACCGGCCTGATCGGCTGGTACGCCCACGGCAACGAACCCAGCCATCACCTGGCCTACCTGTACGACTATGCGGGCGCGCCCTGGCAAACCCAGAAGCGCCTCAAGCAGATCATGGACAGCCAGTACGCCACGCGGCCGGATGGCCTGGCGGGCAACGACGACCTGGGCCAGATGTCGGCCTGGTACATCTTCACCGCGCTGGGCTTCTATCCGGTGACCCCGGCCAGCGACGAGTACGCCATCGGCCGCCCGTTCGTGAAGCGCGCCACGCTGCACCTCAGCAACGGCAAGACCTTCACCGTAACCGCCTCGCCGTTGGACAACGCCCATCCCTACGTCGGCAGCGTGACCCTCAACGGCAAGCCGCTGGACCGGGTGTTCCTGCGCCACGGCGAGATCCTCGCCGGCGGCGAACTGCACTTCACCATGCAGGCGGAGCCCAATCACTCGTGGGGAAGCCAGGTCGATGCGCGGCCGGCGTCGATGAGCTCGGCTGGGCAGCACTAGGCCACATAACCCCTACCAAAGATTTAGCAAAAACCTTGCGGAGACGGTAGTAATCATCCGGACGATTCTGCAACCATGCCGACCATGTTGCGCTCATCCTGGAAACTGGCGTCGACGCTCCGGCCGGCCGTGAAGGACCGCATGGCCATGCGCTGGCGACTCGGCGGCCTCCTGGCCGCCGTGCTGGTGATCGTGGCCTTGCCCTACATCGTCACCCGCAGCGGCGCCAGCGAAGCCATCGAGGCGAACGAGCGGGTCACCCACTCGTCCGAGGTGAAATCGCTCACCTATCGCATCGCCTATGTCACACGCGACGGCGAAGCCTCGATCTACCGCCTCATCAACGGCGATACCGATCCGCAGGTGCGCATGCGCGCGGAGCGGGCCAGCCACGAAGTGCCGGGCCTGTTGTCCCAGTTGCGGGAAATGACCCGTGACAGTCCGGACCAGCAATCCCTGATCGGCTCGCTGACCTCGGTCGTCAACGGCCGCCTGGCGCTTACCGGCCAGGCCATCCTTCGCCACGAGCGCGGCGACGACCAGGGCGCCGCCGAGGCCATGCGCGACTCGGGCACGCTGTTCAAGATGGACGACCTGATCGACGGCGTCGTGCGCAACGAGAACAACACGCTGCTGGAACGCCGGGACGAGGCGCGGCGCGAGTCGTTCAACAGCAGCCTCGCCTTGAGCATCACGGCCATCGCGCAGATCCTGCTGCTCGCCATCGTGGTGGTCGTGTCCGAGCGGCAGATCAGCCGCCGACTGCGCGCCGAGGAGCGCGAAGGGCAGGCGGTCCAGCGCTCGCAGCTCATCGTGCAGGCGGTGCGCGAACCCATCGCGCTGCTCGACGCCGGCCTGGGCACGCTGCTGGTGAATGCCGCGTTCGGCGAGCTGTACGGGCTGCCGCCGGATTTTCGCCAGTCCCTGCCGCTGACCGAAATCGGTGACGGCGCCTGGAGCGACAGTGCGCTGTTGCAGCGACTCAACGACGTGCTGCTGCTGGATCGCGAACTGTGGGACTACGAGCTCATCCAGCGTACGGTGGACGGTGTCGATCGTCACGTGGTGATCAATGCGCGTCGCCTCGAACAGGACGATGGTGGCGATCCCGTGTTGTTGCTCACGCTCAGCGACGTCACTGCACGCGCGCTGGTCGAGCAGCAGGTGAAAGAGCTCAACCGCCAGCTCGAAGGCAAGATCGAGCAGGTGTCCGACGTGAACCGCGAGCTGGAGGCCTTCAGCTATTCGGTGTCGCACGACCTGCGCGCGCCGCTGCGCCACATCAGCGGTTTCGCCGGCAAGCTGCAACAGCACCTGGGCGAAGCGGCGGACGAGCGCACGCGCCACTACATCGAGGTGATCAACGACGCCGCGCGCCGCATGGCCTTGCTGATCGAAGACCTGCTGGTGTTCTCGCGTCTCGGACGCGGCGCGCTGCGCCTGCAGCCGGTGGACATGCAATCGTTGGCGGACGAAGCGCGCGCACTGGCCGAAACCGACGCGCATGGGCGCCACATCGTCTGGTCGATCGCGCCGCTGCCCATCGTCATCGGCGACGAGAACATGCTGCGCACGGTGTGGCAGAATCTGCTCGGTAACGCGGTGAAGTACACCGGCAAGCGCGAGGTGGCGCGCATCGACGTCGATGTACAGCGCAACCGTGACGGCAGCTACGAGTTCACCGTCAGCGATAACGGCGCCGGCTTCGACATGCAGTATGCTGGCAAGCTGTTCGGCGTGTTCCAGCGTCTGCATCGCGCTTCGGAGTTCCCCGGCAACGGCATCGGCCTTGCCAACGTGCGACGCATCGTGACGCGCCATGGTGGGCGAGTATGGGCTGACGCGCAGCCCGGCGTGGGCGCCCGTTTCCACTTCAGTCTGCCGTCGTCCGACCTGGCAGAGAGCTTTGCGCAGAGGCGGTTATGAATCAGCGCGACATCCGAACCATCCTGCTCGTCGAGGACAGTCTCGCGGACGCTGAAATGGCCATGGACGCCCTGGCCGGCGCGAACCTCGCCAATCCCGTCGTGCATCTCGAAGACGGCGTGGATTGCCTCGACTACCTCTATTGCCGCGGCGAATGGGCCGGGCGCGATCCGGTCGATCCCGCCGTGGTATTGCTGGACATCAAGATGCCGCGCATGGGCGGCCTGGAAGTGCTCACGCAGTTGCGCTCGGATGATCGTTTCCGCCGCGTGCCGGTGGTGATCCTCTCCTCGTCCCGCGAGGAAAGCGACCTGGCGCGCAGCTGGGACATCGGCGCGAACGCGTACGTGATCAAGCCTGTCGATGTCGATCAGTTCTTCGACGCGGTGCGAACGCTGGGACAGTTCTGGGCCGTGCTCAACCAGGCGCCGGAATAATCCTGATCGACGCGGGAAGGAAGCCCACGACGGAGTGGCAAATGGTGGACAGGCAACAGTGGGCGTTACCCAAAATCCGGATCCTGCAGATCGAGGACAGCCAGCTCGACGCCGAGCTCGTGCTGTCCGAGCTGGATGCCGATGCCATCGAGTACGACGTGCAGCTGGTGGATGAGGAGCGCGCCTACATGGACGCGCTGGACACGTTCCGTCCGCACATCGTGCTGTCGGATCTGAGCATGCCCGGCTTCTCCGGCGAGCGCGCGCTCGATCTGCTGCGCGAACGCGACCAAGATCTTCCCTTCATCTTCGTATCGGCCACGCTGGGCGAGGAAGCCGCCATCGAGGCGCTGCGCAACGGTGCGACCGACTACATCCTCAAGCAGAATCCGGCGCGGCTGGCATCGGCTGTCCGTCGCGCGCTGCGCGAGGCCGAGGCGCAGCGTGCACGCCGTCGCGCCGAAACCGAACTGATCCGCGCACAACGCTTCGAAAGCCTGGCCATGCTCGCAGGCGGCCTCAGCCACGACTTGCGCAACCTGCTGCAACCGCTTCTGCTGGCCGGCGACAGCCTGCAGGATTACCAGGACGACCCGCGCCTCGCGCGCCTGGGCCGCCTCGTGCGCGATTGCGGCAAGCGCGGCCTGGACATGGTGCAGTCGATGCTCTCATTCGCACGCGGAGCGCGGCGAGCGGAACAGGTGCGCGTGGGCGCACTGCTCGACGCGCTCAGCCTGCTGCTGCAGGGCAGTGTGCCGCGCGGCGTCATCTTGGGCATGTCTGCCGACGATCCCAATGTCACCTTCGACGGCAACCACACCGAACTGCAGCAGTGCCTGCTCAACCTCAGCCTCAATGCGATCCAGGCCATGCCCACCGGCGGTCGCCTGGAGATCCTCACGTCGGTGACTTCATTGCCGTCGTCGTTCTTCCTGCCCGAGGAGGAGGCGCGCGAAGGGAGCTACCTGTGCCTGACCGTCGCCGATACCGGCACCGGCATGGACGACGAGGCCATGCAGCACATGTTCGAGCCGTTCTACACGACCAAGGAGAGCGGCACCGGCCTGGGCCTGATCTCCTGCCGGCGCATCGTCACCGCCCATGGCGGCGTGATGCGCGTGGAAAGCAGGCCAGGGCAGGGCACGCGCTTCCATCTCTACATTCCGCTGGTCGAGCAGCCGCTGGAAGTCGAGATGGAGGAAGAAGCCGACTTGCAGGGCGAGGCCGAGCGCGTGCTGGTGGTGGTGGAAGAAGCCGGCCAGCTGTCGCTGCTGGTCGACACGCTGGATTCCTGGGGCTACCAGGCGCATGCGAGCCAGAGCGGTACCGCGGCGCTGCAGTGGATCGAAGCGCAAGGCGTGCCCGACCTGGTGGTGATGGATGCCGACATGAACCTGTTCACCGGCGTACGCACGCTGGCGGCACTGTTCGAACACGGCTATCGCCGCGCCGTGATCCTGCTGGCACGCCCCGACGCGCCGCCGGACATGGACGAACTGCCGGTGATGGAGCACCTGTTTCAGGTCGACAAGCCGATCTCGACATTGAAGCTGCTGCGCACCGTACGCGAAGCGCTCGAAGCCAGCGCCTCCGCCCCCGAAGGCCCTGCTACCTTGTAGGAGCGCACCCTGTGCGCGACCGTCTTTTGCCGCGGTTTCCATGTTCGTCGTCTCGGCGCAGGCCGGGAGGAGCGCGAAGCACGTAGTACGCCCGAAGGGGCGAGCGAAGCGAGTCACCCAGAGCCTCGGTTTCCGGTTGCAGCGATACCGCTAGATGGCTCGCCTGCGACCGAAGGGAGTCCCGTGGGACGGCGGGCTTCCGGACCGCTGCCGCGGCCCGGGTCACTTTTCTCTGTTTGGCCAGAGAAAAGTAACCAAAAGAGAGGCCACCCCGAT